>Ga0187877_1003693_pt1 | contig 12273 bp, 10 predicted proteins | sample June2016WEW_17_1_3_FD_132430 | JGI IMG/M metagenome (GOLD analysis project Ga0187877, IMG submission 132430) | Peatland microbial communities from SPRUCE experiment site at the Marcell Experimental Forest, Minnesota, USA - June2016WEW_17_100 | ecosystem: Environmental > Terrestrial > Soil >... | reverse complement strand
CGGATCTGGCTGATCGACACGACCATTACCTCTACGGCTGTCCCACGGAGGACAGGCAGCGGTAGTGGCAACCTACTTCGCCGATACTTCCTACTGGATGGCGCTTTCGCGCAAGCGAGATCAATAAAATCGGCACGCGGCCGCATGGAACCAGTTCGTGATCCGAACCAGGAGCACCATCGTAACCACCGAGGCCGTTCTTTGGGAGTGGTTGAACGCTTTTTCCGACGCGAGCACTCGCGCCGTTGCAGCCGAGGGTTACCGCCGGGCCCATGCGGACGCACACATCGAGGTGGCGCCGTTCCAGCCCGCACTGATCGATTCCGCTGTGGAGCTTTACCGGACGAGGCCCGACAAGAGCTGGAGCCTCACCGATTGTCTGTCTCTTGTAGTTATGGAGCGGCGCCAACTGACGGAGGCGCTGACCACGGACCGGCATTTTGAACAGGCGGGCATGAAGGTGATGATGCTCCGGCAGCCGGCGCGCAGAGTTTGACTCGCGGTTGCGTAGCAAGCCTTTCGGCCGCCCACAAAAAGAAAAACCGCTACGCCGTAGCGGTCTCCGTACGTAGAATCAATGGGTTGGCGGGGGATTTCCGCTACGCCGTAGCGGTTTTCACCCCTTCTTGGTCGCCTGCAGAGCCTCGTTGGGTGTATTGTCATGTTTAGCTTGCCCACTATGGAAGGTGACCAGTTCGCTGAAGACATGCTCCGCTTGGTCAACCGCGGCCGTGAGGGCTTCCAAGCTTTCGCTGCCACTGTAGACTTGGTCGGGATCAAGAACCAAATGGTGAAACGGAGAAATGAGGCCAAGGCGCGCCTTGACGACCTCCAACAGGGATTCGGAGGGGCTCTGTCGATTTTTCCAGGAGGCGAGGAGTATCGCGTCTGTTTCGCTACCGACGCGGTTTTCGTGGTCCGTGAGTTGGAGCCCGGTGCTGACACCGGTTCGCTTTGGGCCTCGTTCTGCGGTCATATCTACGCCTTGGCTGGTTTTCTCGATGATATGGATCGACAGATCGGCAATCCAGGTCTGCGCGTGGTGGTCGCTGCTGGTCCACTCTTGCAGGTCAGCGACCCGGAGAGTTGGAAGAAACTTCCATGCAAGCTGGAAACCGCGAATTGGTTTGTCTTGACTGGTGCCGCCGATGCGCTACGAAAATGTATGGAAGCCGAATCGCTCGGTAAGAAGGCGGGGTTTTTGACCGGCTACTGTTGGCATGAGCGGCCTACACCTGCCGGCTCATTTCTCGGGACGCGGCTGCAGAAGGTGCCTCTTGAATACGCACGGCGGCCGGATCTGTACGATACGTTTTACAGGGAAATGGTGGCACGAGCTGATCAAACGGCCACGCTGCCTGGGTGGCAAGCCAACAGCACGCTGGACCCGGCCGGCGCCAAGTAACGTAGAGCCGTCCATGGTGGACTTTCTGCCGCCCGAAAGAAGCACGGCGATTGAGACTTTATCTGGATGCCTGTTGTTTGAACCGTCTGACGGACGATCAGAGTCAAGCCCGCGTTCGCAACGAAGCCGAAGCGGTTGAAGGCATTCTTTGCCTGGTATGTGAAGGACAGGCAACCTAGGTGAGCAGCACTGCACTCGAGATCGAGATCAGCCGCAACCCGGATGCGGACAGGCGGCACGACGTCGCCGCTCTGCTTGCCTTCTCCAATGAAGTCGTGGTCCCGCGGTCACGCTCGGCCGAGCGCGCCGCGTTCCTTCAGAAGCTTGGAATCGGCGCCTTCGACGCTCTGCATTTGGCAAGCGCCGAGCAAGGCCAAGCCGACGTGTTCCTGACAACTGACGACGGCCTGCTTCGCCGAGCCGCGCGATACAGCGACGAGCTTCGCATTCGCGTCCAGAACCCGGTATCCTGGTATGAGGAAGTGGTACTATGATTCCCCTCGGGAAGATGAGCGATGAAGACTTCGAACGGCATGCCCTCGCGATTCTGCAGCGCGACCTGGGACTCGACGGTCTAGCTCGCTTCCGCCGCCTGTATCGATCCGGCTCTGGCGACTACACCCGCGATCGTCACCGCTGGCTGGAAGGCGCCACAATTCAGGAAATCATGGCCGAAGTAGAGCGCCGGGACAAGCCCGCTGCTTAGGCCGCGACCGGGGTGAAGCGAGACCGCTCCGCCGTAACGGTCTCCGTATGTAGAATCAATGGGTTAGCGGGGGATTTCCGCTGCGCCGTAGCGGTTCTTGCTGCCGGCGCCCGCCCCGGCTACACAGGAAAAACCGGTGGCAACGAACCGACGATGCGCACGGTCTCGAGGCTGACGCGCACAACCTGCCCCACCACGCGGACGATGTACTGCGGATCGTCCTCGCGGTTGGGGTCGGACTTGATGCCGCTGCGTTCGTCTTCGGTGACGCGGTACTGATCCACGACCCATTCGAGGGCGGAGCGGTTGCCGAGCCGGTACTCGAAGGCCGCAGGCGGAATGCCGGCCAGCGTGAGCGACGGGTTGACGGCGAGCGCGGTCTTGTCTTTGTTCAGCCGCATCTTGTCTTCGACGCGGTAGCTCAACGGGTATGCCGGATTCTCGACCCAGTCGAGCGGCCACGGTTCGAGCGTTTCGTACTCGACGTGCAGGCGGGCCAGCTCGCGTCCGGCGGCGGCGAAGGCGGCGAAATCGGTAGCGAAGGGGATGCGCGGCAACTCGCGTTTGAGGTTGTCCGCGAACTTCTCCCGGTAGGCCGGATGGTGCAGGACGGCGTAGATGTAGTGGAAGATGTCCCACTTGGCAATGGCGGGGTCGCGGTAGTGCTGGCGGAATTCTTCGAGCGCGGCGTCGGTGACGTTCTCGCGGCGGTTCGAGCCGTCGGGGGCGTAGGTGTAGAAGGGGAAGGTCTGAGTGCCGCAGCCAGCGCCGACGAGATGCAGATCGCAGATGCGATCGGTAAGGAGCACCATGAACGGCTTCTCCGAGGCCGCCCCGGTCAACGCGACGGCGAGATTCTCCTGCTCGGTAGCTGGAGTGGAGAAAAGCTCGTGTTGGCGGTACCTGCGGTGGACCAGTAGGGGGTCGAAATACAGAGACTGCCGCGCGAACGGTCTGTACAGCGCGACTCGAAGTAGGCCCTTTGAGTACCGAATGGTATCCTTCGTAACCAAGCTCTGTTTCAGCCGGTCTGTCCACTTGATGAAGTCCGGGCTGTTGTTCACGAATTCGTCTACGGAAACCGGCTTGGCCTCCTCTTGCCCGTATCGAAAGACCTCGTAGTTATAGTTCCTGATGAGTCGCCTGACCTTTTCGACGAGGTGCTCAGGGTCGAAATCGTAAACCCACTCATCCCGGTTGGAAGCAATGCCGAGCGACTGGGCAGAGAAGATTTCCCCGATGGGCGTAAACGAGGCGTATTCTTCGCCGTGTTCTGGCACAAGCCATGTGTGCCTGGCATCCGGTGTGAGGCGCTCCCAGTCGACTTCTCGCTCCTGTAACCAGGTTAGCTTCTCTTCCTTTCGCCAGAATTCTGGCACGCGGTGGTAGCGCAACCGCTTCGTATCCTCGCAGCGCACTGCCACCGTAATGCCCACACCAACCTGAATGCCGAAAACGTTGTGCGTCGTCCCGCTGAGCTTCGGGTTCCTGCGAACGTTGCCGTGCAAGTCGATGTGATCGACATGCGTGAAATCCTGCATCAGGTGCTTGCGCATGCCGTCGAAGGCGATCTGGTCTACAAAGCTGTTGTTGGAGACGAAGCAGACGATGCCATCCCGGCCCTCCAGCCGATCGGTTGCCCAGCGAAAGAATTTCACATACGCATCGCTGAGCTTGTTCTTCAAAGTCGCCTTCGAGTCTTTGGCATAGGTGTCACGAATGCGCCCGTCGATCACAGGGTACTTCCGGTTCTTGTTGTTGTCGTTCTCGTTTACTTGCCCCATGTTGTACGGCGGGTTACCAATAATGACTGTGATCTGCGCTTTGCGCTCGCGGTCCACGCGCCCGGTGTTGGCTTCGCTGAACATCGGCAACTGACGGGCCTCGGCCAAATCCAGGGTGTCCACGAAACATAAGCCGTCGAACGGTTCGTATTGGCCGGTCAATTCCAAATACGCGTGCTCGATGTTCAATGCCGCAATGTAGTACGGCATCAGCATCACTTCGTTGGCGAACAACTGCTCCTTGTACATCCGCGGCAGGTCGCGTTTCGACATGTGCTGCATCAGGTGCACGATGAAATTGCCGGTGCCGGTGCAGGGGTCCAAAATCACCACGCCGGGCGAGGAAAGCGTCAGGCCGAATTCGCGCTTCAGTGCTTCCTCCACCGCGCTGCACATGTACTCCACAATCTGCGGCGGCGTGTAAACAATGCCGTGCGTGTCCGCCACCTTCACCGAATAGCCGCGGAAGAAGCGCTCGTAGATGCTGTTCAGGAACAACTGCTTCTCGCTGAAATCGGCGATGGTCCGGGCGGCGCTCTCAATGGCAAGGTAGAACGAATCCAAACTCTTCAGATATTCCGTGCGGCTGAAGCTCTGGCTTACCAGAGCTTCGATCACGCGCTCCACTTCGGCCGCGATGGCGTTGCGGCGGGTGAATTCGGGGTTGTCGAAGATCGTCCGGAAGAGGCGCTCGGTGAGCAGGTGCTGCACCAGCATCTCGTCCACGGCCTCCCGCGAGATGTTGGGGTTGAGCGAAACCTGGCAGAGCGCGAAAAACTTGCCGAACGCTTCCTGGAATGGCCGGTGGTGCTGGTGCGCCTCCTCGATCTTGTGCGCCAGGCCGCGCGCGAGGTCGGGGACGCGCTGGCCGAACTCCTCGACGGCCTGCTCGAATTCGCGGATCTCGGGCTCGGTGTGGGAGTAGAAACGGAACAGCAGGTCGGCCAGGTCGCGCGCGTCGGAGAGGTCGGCCCGCATCACCGGGTTGCGGTTCTGGTAGAGCACGGCGCGGCGGGTGTCTTCGAAAATCGTGTTGCCGAGGGGGTAGCCGCGGCGGATCTTGCGGTCGATCTCGCGGTCCAGGTCGTCGTGCGAATCCTTGGATTCCCAGAAGCCGCGCGGCAGGCTGTTGGCGTCGAAGACCGTGCCGTCGGGCCGGATGCGGTGGCCACCGGCCTGGGCGCCCCACTCGGCCACAAAGCGCCAGCCGTGGAGGCGCGCGGAAGCCGCCAGCAGGTTCTCAAACGGCCGGCGAAGGCCGAGTTCGTTCTCCACGCCCTGCCCGCGAAGCGCCGCCAGCGAGCGCTGGTATTCGCGGATCAGCGGATGGGCAGGCGAAATCTGGGCGGATGGCCGCGTCATGTCTAATCGAGTGTCGATTGTAGCGCGAACTACCGGGCGCTGCTGCGCGTAGGATGAGACCATCCGCTTGACCTAAAATAAGCAAGGAGGCTGGCCGTGCTGGAGCGTCGGCATGATTTGCGCCGGGCGCGCGTTTTCTACGCCGTCCTGGTTCTTCCGCTGCCGGGTCTCCTGTTCTCGGCTGACCCGTATGCCGCGGATCGTGAACGCATGGTCCGGGAGCAGATTGAGAGCCGCGGCATCCGTGGCGCGGAGCTTTTGCGTGTGCTGCGCGCCACCCCGCGTCATCTGTTTGTGCCCCTTGCCAGCCGGCCGATGGCCTATGACGACCATCCGGTTCCGATCGGCTATGAGGCCACGATTTCCCAGCCGTATATCGTGGCGCTGATGACCGATCTGCTGGCTCCGCGGAAGACGGATCGCGTGCTCGAGATCGGGACCGGGTCGGGCTACCAGGCAGCGGTCCTCTCGCAACTGGCGCAACAGGTCTACACCATCGAGATTGTTCCGGAACTGGCGAAATCGGCGCAGCGCACCCTGAGCGATCTCGGGTATCGCAACGTAACAGTGCGCCAAGGGGATGGTTACAAAGGCTGGCCGGAACAGGCGCCATTTGCTGGAATCATGGTCACGGCGGCGCCGCCGGAGGTCCCTCAGGCGCTCATCGACCAACTTGCGAATGGAGGGCGCCTCGTGGCGCCGGTTGGCGTCGGGTGGAACCAGGAGTTGGTGCTGATCGAGAAAGACGCGAACGGCCGGATCCGGCGCCGCTCCGCTGGGGGCGTGGTGTTTGTGCCTATGAGGCCGGGCGGGCCGTAGGAACGCGTGAATATCATGTGAGCGCCGCTAGTGTTGCGGTACGCCGCCCGAGGCGCCTCCCACAATCCACCCGTCTGCAAGCTGGATCACCCGCTGTCCGTAGGCCGCGTTGGTCTCCGAGTGGGTCACCTGCACGATGGTAACGACGGCGGTTCGGCTACTTGCGCCGCCGTCTGCTGAGGAAGACGATTCCCAGGGCGCCGGCGGCCACGCCGAAAGTCGCAGGCTCGGGAGCGGTGTTAAAGGTCCCGGTATCGGAGAACTCCAGTACGATGTCGTTCACCTGGTTAGGGGCGAACGCTGTGTCGCTCATGCGATCGACGTAGTCGATGCCCGTGCTGCCTAGGAAGAGCGACGTATCACCCGAGATCCGGCTCCACATGGCAGGACCCGCCAACGAGCCAGGCGCGAACACCTCCTGCTTCGATGTGCCGTCTAAGTATCCAACGGCGAGGGTTACCTCGGTTGCCCCGTTACTCCAGTAGCCCTCAAATCCGAAGAACAAAAAATACGTTCCACTGGGGATGCTGACCTCGAGGGGGGTGCCGAGAAACGGATTGGATACCGGGTCTCCCAGGTTCGTCACGCCAATCCACCCCAGACCCGGAGTACTCCACCTGCCCTGATCGCCGGGTCCCCGAGTCACCTAGATGGAAGTGATGGTCCCGGACAATGCGGGAACCGCCGCGCTCACAATCAGGAGCATTGCCGTCCAAAGACCTCTAATTATTGATCCTCCGTTTTAGCCAGGACTTCCGTTTTGCCATCCGGGCCAGCATCGATTATACATCCAACCGCCCCAGTGGGAGCCGTTTGCGCGCGAAACTTACGACGCATCAGCCCGAGCGCCACCATCGCGGCGCCGGCGAGGAAAAGTGTCCCGGGTTCCGGAACCCCGCCGTTGTCGGAGAACTCTTTAGCAGCGGTGAGTGCTCAGTGGTGTGCGGGAGGAGTGCGGCCAGTTGGAGTAGTCATTGGCCTTTCCGCTTACGCCTCCTGGCGAGGAGCAGGATCGCCCCGGCCAACGCAGTCAGACCGATAGTGGTGGGTTCTGGCACAGTAACGGTCAACTCCGAGGATATCGCGTACAGCGAGTAGCGGTTGGATGCGGGCATCGCGCTATACTCAATCCAAGCGGAGCTAGTGGCCCACGTAGCCCCAACGAGGGTGTATGCCCCTCCGAGGGGAGCGCCATCTGAGATGCCTGATCGTCCACCGGTGAAGACGTAGTCGGCGCGCATATGCCCATTCTGATCGATCTCGATGGGGGACAGGAGGGGGGAAGTTTCTGGGGAGAATAACTCGGCCGTACCGGCGGCAACCTCCGTGCCGTCCAGAGTGTAGATCCCGGAGGCGGTGTCTCCGATGTTGGTTTTGGCGTCCACGGTTGCGGTGGAGCCGATGACCGTCCAGGTCGCGCCCAAGTCCACCAATGCCGGGACGGTGTCGGCCACGAGGGTGACAAAATTGTTGTAGTAATTGATGTCGGTGGACGTGGCATCGGTGAGCGTGCTCGTGAAGAACACGAGCCGGTATATGTCACCGGGATTGAGATTCAGCGGGACGGTGATGATTGTCGCCGCATCCGAGCGGGATGCGATCCCCACAACGGCAAGCACCAGCAAAACCAGATGATTGACTCCGGGCACTCTCATTCGACACTCCTTCACCAAAATCTTCTAGGCTGGGAGCGGGGGATGGCGGCTTTCGAGGAACTCCGAATGAGACGTCAGCCAGGGACCAGCGTAACCCACGATTTCGATTTTGACCCCCGGCTGCAAACCGGGGTTATCATTCGAAATGCTTCCGATAAATTGTCCATCGTTTTGGTGCCCCGGTCAAGCACTTTTTGAGAGTTCAGAACCTCACAAATACTGTACTGTCGTATATTTCCACTAAACTGCCCTACAGCGGCCGTCCTTGCCACAGCCAGTCACCCAAAACGTCTTCCACCGCGAGGGGAAACTTCCACCGAAATTCTCCGTCTCGGAATCCCTCCCGAGTCGTGGCACTCTTGCCATGAATGAAGTCCCTCACCCGCGAACAACTCCAATCCCGCAAGGAACAGGCCAGAGCATGAGTTCACGTTCCGTTCTGGCCTCCTCGGTTGCTAACCGGGGCCAGCATTCGGGACACTCCGGCTAAACCCTACACATCGTTCCAGTGTCCAAGTCAAGCTAATTTCGGAGCTAAAGGCCGGAATAATACCTGTTGCGGTGTGCGGTACTGTGGCGATTCTCTGCACTTTGATCCACTTCTCCACCGTTCCCGTTCCCGTCTCCGCGTCTATGCCTTCACACCCCCGCCCGAGGCGCCTCCCACAATCCACCCGTCGGCAAGCTGGATCACGCGGTGTCCGTAGGCCGCGTTGGTCTCCGAGTGGGTCACCTGCACGATGGTCGTCCCCTCGTCGTTGAGCTTCTTGAACAGCTCCATGATCTCCTTGCCCTGGCTGGAGTGCAGGTTCCCGGTGGGCTCATCCGCCAGAATCAGCTTGGGGTTGGCGATCACCGCCCGCGCCACCGCCACGAGCTGCTGCTGGCCGCCCGAAAGCTGGCTCGGAAACAGGTCGCGCTTCCCCACAATGTGGAACCGGTCGAGCGTGTCGCACACCGCCGCGGCGCGCTCGGAACTTTTCACGTTCCGGTAGGAGAGCGGTATGTCCAGGTTTTCGTAAACCGTCAGGTTGTCGATCAGGTGGTAGCTCTGGAACACGAAGCCGATGTACTTCTTGTTCAGCTCCGCGCGGTCCCTCGGCTTCATCCGGTGCACCTGGTGGTTCACAAACTCGAACTCGCCGGTCCAGGCGCCGTCGAGCATCCCCAGGATGCTCAGGAGCGTCGATTTCCCCGCGCCCGAGGGGCCCATGATGGTGACAAACTCGCCCTCTTTGATTTCCAGGTTGATGCGGCGCAGCACGTAGCTCCGGCCGAAGCCGCCTTCATAAAACTTCTCGACATTGCGAAGTGTAATCATGACTTTCCTATCCTAGCGGGCCACAACCGGCCCCGAACGGCGGCGGTCGGCGACCGCCGCGCAGGATGCCATCCTGCCCCACATCTATTCGTGGCGCAGGGCCGTCATGGGGTCGAGCCCCAGGGCCCGCCGCGAGGGCAGGTAGCTCGCCGCCAGCGCCACCGCTCCCAACAATACCGGGATGGCCGCGAACGTGTAAGCGTCCGTCGCCTTCACGTCGTAGAGCATGGTGGCCATCAGCCGGGTGAGCGCGAAAGCCGCCGCCAGGCCGGCCGCGATTCCATACCCCGCCAGGCGCGCCCCGTGCCCTAATACCAGCTTAAGCACGTCGCCCGGCTGCGCGCCCAGCGCCACTCGAATCCCGATCTCGTGGGTCCGCTCGCTCACGTCGCAGGAGATCACGCCGTAGATCCCCACCGCCGCCAGAAGGAAAGCGATCTCCGCGAAAACGCCGAGCAGCACCGTGTTGAACCGCGCCCCGGCGATGGCCTGATCCACCACGTCTTCCATGGAACGCGCGTCCGCCACCGGCTGGTCCGGGTCGAGTTGGTGCACTTCACGTTCCACCGCGGAGGCCAGCGAGAGCGGCGGGGCGCCCTCTGGGCCCGCCGTCCGCACCACCATGGTCATGGTTGCGGCGGGCGCCTGTGCGTAGGGGCAGTAGACGGTGGGCCAGTCCTCGCTCTCGATCCGCTCCGGCTTCACGTCTCCCACCACGCCAACGATCTCGGCCACGCGCCCGTTGTTGGCATCCACCACCAGGCGGCCGCCAATGGGATTCGCTTCGGGCCAAAAACGCCGCGCCAGCGTCTGGTTCACCACGATCACCGGCGGCGCCTGGCTGGTGTCCGAGTCTGCGAACACGCGCCCCGCAACCAGCGGAATCCCCATGCTGCGGAAGTATGCGGAATTAACCGAGCGCAGCAGTCCGATGGGCCGCTGTTCGGGCGCCGGCGCCGGACGCCCATCCACGGCGAAGGCCGATCCACCTCCCAGCCCCGTCAGCGGCAGCCCGCTCACGGCGCCCACCGCGCCAACTCCGGGCAGCGCCGCCACCCGGTCCGCCACCTGCTGGACGAACGCGATCCGCCGGTCCGGCGCCGCATTCCGGCCGCCCGCCAGCGGCACCCGCAGGGTAAGCAGCCCCGCGGGCTGGAATCCCGGGTCGGCCGATCGCAGCCTCGCGAAGCTGCGAATCAGCAACCCCGCGCCGATCAGCACCACCACCGCCAGCGCCACTTCCGCCACCACCAGCGCATTGCGCACCATCCGTCCGGAGCGCCCCGTGGTGCCGCCGCGGCCGCCCTCCGTCAGGGCCGCGTTGAGATCGGCGCCCGAGATCTCGATCGCCGGCGCGATGCCAAATAGAATGCCCGTCGCCACCGATACTCCCAGCGCAAACAGAAACAACCGGGCGTCCACGCTGGCTTCCGCCAGCCGCGGAATGCTGGCCGGCCCGAGCCGCGCCACCAGCGCCACCACGCCGCGCGCCAGCGCCATTCCCAGCGCCCCGCCCGCCAGCGCCAGCAGCACGCTTTCGGAAAGCAGTTGCGCCACAATCCGGCCGCGGCCCGCGCCCAGCGCGGTGCGGATGGCGATCTCCTTCCGCCGCATGGCGCCGCGCGCCAGCAGCAGGTTGGCTACGTTCACGCAGGCCATCAACAGCAGAAACCCCACCGCCGCCATCAATACCAGCAGCGCCTGTTGCACGTGGCCCACCAGCTCCTCCCGCAGCGGAACGAGCGATGGCCGCCAGCCTCTGTCCACCGCCGGATTAGCCTGTTCCAGCCGGCTCCCGATGGTGTCCATTTCGGTTCGCGCCCCCTCCATCTCCACTCCCGGTTTCAACCGCCCGATCACGATCAGGAAGCGCATCGCCGCGGTGCGAGCGTCGTGGGGGTTGAGCCCCAGCGGTATCCAGATGTCCACCGGAGAATCCAGCACCGAAAAACCGGCCGGCAGCACCCCCACTACCGTGTAGCTCCGATCGCGCAGCCGGATCGCCTTCCCCGCAATCGAAAGGTCCCCGCCGAACCGCCGCTGCCATAGCGCGTGGCTCAGCAGCGCGCAATTCGTGCGGCCGGGCTGGTCTTCCTCGGGGAGAAACGCGCGCCCCACCACCGGCTGCACTCCCAGCAGCGGAAACAGGCTCGCCGAGACCCGCTCCGCGCGCAGCTCTTCCGGATCGATGTGGCCGTTCGGTCCCCCGGTCAGGTTGATGGAAACGTCCTGAATCGCGGCCAGCGACTCCAGCGCGCGGCTCTGGTTCCGCCACTCCAGAAAGTCGCCGGGTGTGACGAACATCTCCTTCAAGTTCTGTGCGGGGTTCCTTTCCCAAAGCACCAGCAGGCGTTGCGGATCGCGAAACGGAAGCGGCTTCAGCAGCACGGCATCCACCACGCTGAAGATGGCGCTGGTCGCGCCCATGCCGAGCGCCAGGGACACCAGGGCAACGGCGCTGAATCCCGGCGCCTTCCATAGCAGGCGCGCCCCGTGGCGCAGATCCCGGGCGAGCGACTTCATGGCCTGTCAGGTTAGCAGATTGCGGTCCGGCCCGCAGTACTGTGTGGCGCACGCACTCGTGCGTGCCGCGTCGGCACTCGTGCCGACGCTCGGTTTCCCGCGCGAACACGTGTCGAGAAGCCCGGAACGGGTCCGCAAACCGGAAATCTCGACACGGCACGCATGAGTGCGCAATGCCACTTGGTTTTTGTGAAATCGACATTCTGCATAGATTGTGGGGCGGGCAATCCTGCCCGCAAGCCGGCCTTCCGGCCGGCTGGACCCGCTGGAAAGCGGGTCCGCAGGCTGAAAAGCCTGCCCCACAAGTCCCGTCGGATTGGCCGCTTCCGAAAACTAAGCGGCATTGGGCATGAGTGCGTGCGCCACGCCAGTCGCCGGGACTTGGCATGGTTATTTCGTGGCGGGCCCTAACTCTTGGCCGTCTCGACACTCTCCTCGACAATCCGCCCGTCGAACAGATGGATGGTCCGGTCGGCGAACTCCGAGTAGCGCGGATCGTGCGTCACCATGCAGATGGTCGAGCCCGCCTGGTGCAGCTCGCGCAGCAGGTTCATGACCGCTTCGCCATTGGCCGAATCCAGGTTTCCGGTCGGCTCGTCGGCCAGCAGGATCAACGGATCGCCGCTCAGGGCGCGCGCCACCGCCACGCGCTGCTGCTGGCCGCCGGAAAGCTGCGACGGGTAATGCTTCATACGGTG
>Ga0187877_1003692_pt1 | contig 12273 bp, 10 predicted proteins | sample June2016WEW_17_1_3_FD_132430 | JGI IMG/M metagenome (GOLD analysis project Ga0187877, IMG submission 132430) | Peatland microbial communities from SPRUCE experiment site at the Marcell Experimental Forest, Minnesota, USA - June2016WEW_17_100 | ecosystem: Environmental > Terrestrial > Soil >... | reverse complement strand
TCAGCGAGACGAGTCGCACGGCGTTGGCACGGATCTCGGCTGCGGCGTCCTTCGCCTCGGCGACGATCCGATCGCGGGTCTGGTTGGCGTCAAAGAGCGCCGTCTGATGCCGCAGGCCCGCGGTCTCCGCCTTCAGGGTCCCGTCTTCGGCGACGGGTTCCCGCTCCACCCCCGGAGTGAGCGGTTCGAAGGCACCGGGATTATCGGGCGAGGCGGGCGTCTCGGGGGGCGATTCCTCCTCCACGACTTCCTCCACCGGCGCCTTCGCCTCCCCGGTCAGGGCCTCAAGGTCTTCAATGGAGACGCCGAACGACCGCAACTGCTTGATGAGGGAATTCTCTTGTTCGCCCACAAACGGGAGCTTAAATCTGCTCACCTTCTCACACAACACCCCACGTCCCTCACTGGACCTTCCCACGCTCGGTGGCCGCGCATTCGCTTGCTGTGGCAATGGCTCATTTATGTCCTAGGCGACGATCATTCCGATGCCTTTAGCCACCCGATTCCCCGACCATTCAGTCAATGTCACCGCCAGGAAACGCCGGATTCGGCGGAAGGTCACGCCGGAGCAGGGGTCCGAGCAGCGCGGCGACCTCGGATGCGCTCGCGACCGTGAGCCACGACTCGGGGTCACTCGGCTGTTCGCGGTACTCCCCCGTCAGGACCCGCACCGCCCGCATCCCCGCCGCCCTCGCGCCGGCCACGTCCTTGTCGGGCCGGTCGCCGACGTAGACCGCGTGCTCGGCACGCACGGCGAGCGCCTCGAGCGCCGCGGCGAACGCCGCAGCGCTCGGCTTGCGCCAGCGACGACCGCCGAGCTCGTCAGCGTAGATGACGACCGCAAAACGGGATTCGAGTCCGAGCGCCGAGAGCTTGTGCGCCTGGATCGCTGGATCCCCGTCGGTGACCAGTCCGAGCGGCACCTGCGCCGCGAGCGCGGCGAGGCAGCCATCGACCCCCGGGTAGGGCGTCAGCGCATCGGGTCGGAAACTCCGGAACGTCTCGACGTAGGGCGCGACGGGAACATCTTTGCGGCCGAGCGCCGCGAGAGCGCAGTCGATGATCCCGCCACGGTCGGAGCCCTCGGCCGCGGCGGCACGCAGGGCACGCAAGAACGCCCTTTCGCCGATTCCCGGCACGCCGAGGCGGGCGACGGCGCGCCAGGCCCCGTCGAGCCACTGCGACTGGGCGTACAAGGTGTCGTCGAGGTCGAACAACACGGCGTCGACCGGGGGTCCTGTGGCATCGAACCTCACTCCGCCCACCTCACGCAGGCGGCGGGCGACCGATGAAATCGGGCTCCTCGAGGCGCAGGAGCTCCCAGGTCCCCTCCTCGGCGAGCAGAGTCGCCACCCGCTCGGCGGTATGCCCGTCGCCGTAGGGACAGGGGGTCGCCGCCACAGCTTCCTGCGCCGCGGGGGTCGTCAGCTCGTCGACCGCAGCCATCGCCCGCTCGACGTCCATCCCGACGAGCTGGGACGTTCCCGCGGCTACGCCCTCCCAGCGCGGTGTCGACTGACGGAGCACGACGACCGGCACACCGAAGTACGACGCCTCTTCCTGCAGCCCGCCGGAGTCGGTGACGACGACGCGGGATCGCGCCACGAGTTCGCTCATCGTCCGGTAGCCGACGGGGTCGCTGAGCACGATCCCCTCGGCGGCGAGTTCGGCCCAAAGTCCGTGCTCCTCGAGCCGACGGCGGGTACGGGGATGGACGGGGAAAGTGACGCTGCCAACTCGGCCGGCGAGGCGGTGGACGAGTTCGACCAACACCCCGAGGCGCACGGGGTCGTCGACGTTCGTCGCCCGGTGCGCGGTGACGACCGCCCCGGATCGCTTCTCCGGCGCGACCCTGGGAACCGCCAGCTGGCGCAATACGTCGATCACGGGGTTGCCGACGACGCGCACCCGGGCCTGCTCCACGCCCTCGGCGGCGAGAAACCGTGCCGCGAGCACAGTCGGCGCGAGGTGGAGCGACGCGCACGTCGCCGCGACCTTCCGGTTCACCTCCTCCATCGAGGTAGCGTTGAATGAGCGCAAACCCGCCTCGAGATGTGCGACAGGAACGCGATTGCGCCGGGACGCGAGGCAGAAAAGTGGCACGGTGTTCGTGTCCCCGAGCACGACGACGAGGTCGGGCCGCTGAGCTGCCAGCTCGTGCTCGGCTCGCTCGAGGATCGCTCCGATCCGCGCGGGCGGATCGGCCGGCAACGCCCACGTCTCGTCCGGGCGCAGTTCGAACTCGTCAAAGAAGGCCGCGCTCATCGCGGCATCCCCGTGCTGACCCGTCGCGACCGTCCGGACGCCGAAGCCCGCGGCCACGAGCTCCCGGACGACGGGGACGAGCTTGATGATCTCGGGCCGGGTGCCGAGAGGCACGAGGATGCGGGTCAACCCTCGAAGACTTCGTCGAAGTAGCGGAGCATCCTCACCCCCGACCGGTAGCGGAGTTTCTCCGGATCGATCGGCAGCCCGAACAAGCCGTTGACGTACTGGCCGACGAGGTCGGCGCCGGCGGCGAGCGACAGGGCGAGGCCGCCGGAGAACCTCGGGTTGAGCTCCGTGAAGGCGATGTTGCCTTCGTGGGAGACGTATCCCTGGACGTTCGCCGCGCCCCTGAGGGCGAGTCCCCGCAGGACGTTCTCGACAAGGCCGACGAGCGCCTCGTTCCTAAAGGTTTCGCCTTGCGTCGTGATCCCGCCCCGTGTCGCGAGACGCCAGCGTGGCACCGCGCCGGCGAATGAACCGTCCCGCGCGACGAGCGCGTCGACGGTGAACTCCTTGCCCGTCAGCCGCGACTGCACGAGCGGGCTCGGAACGTGGTCGAGGACCCAGGCGAGATCCTCGGGCGTCTCGACGGAGATCACGTCCCGCGATCCCCGCCCGAAGCGCGGCTTCACGATCCACGGCCCGGGAACGCCTTCGGCGGACCCGAGATTCGTCGGCGGAACCGGCAGGCCGGCGGATCGTGCCGCCAGATGGAACAGCCACTTGTCGATGCAGGCCTGGACGACTCCACGGTCCGAGATCCACGTCGCGAGGTGCGCCTCGTCGAAAAGGTCACGATGGTTCCACAGATGCGGCATCTCCTCGGCGACCGTCGAGACGATCGCCTGCGCGCCCTGGGCGACGGCGAGTTTGCTCAGGAAAGTCGCGAACTGCGGGTCAGCTGGCCTCGGGATGACCTGCGCCGCGTGCGCCAACCGCAACCCGACCGCGAGCGGGTCCGTGTCCGCGGCGACGACGCGGTGGCCCGCTGCCATGAGTGCCCGGATCACGGTCACTCCCGCCGCACCTCCGGCCCCCGTGACGAGGATGCCAGGCTTGTCGGCGCGATATGGCGGTCCAGCCTTCCCACCCGCTGCGGCGTCCGGCAGCGCAGCGGGTGCGGGCGGGACTCGCTCGCCCTCGGGTCGGTCGGCATCGGGCACTGTAAACGCCCCCGCGGCCTGCCCTTCGGCGGGGTTGGCATCGCTCGCGAGCGGGACCACGGGGACCGCCACCGTCGGCACGACGTCGGCCGGGACCGGCTCCATCGCCACGGTTGGCGGTTCCGACACCGGCTTTCCAAGATGACCTACCGGCACGTCCGTTTCTCGTTCGCGGCGCCCGATGCGATCGGCGTAGTAGCGGTGGGCCCAGATGCGCAGCTCGACGACGTCGGCGTCGTCGGACGGCTCCCACTGGTGGCGCGCGACGGCCTCGGCGAGCTCGCGCAGGACCCGCGGGTCCTTCTCGATTTCAGAAAGGCGGCGCAGGGCGCGCACGTGGCGGGCAAGCTCCCCCGTCGCCGCGATGTCGACCCCGGCGATGCGCTCCGCCGGATCGGCGCTCGACACGAGCTTGCTCACCGTCCTTCTCGCCGACCGCGCCCGAACGATGAAGAAGATGGCGACGACGATCACGACGACGAGGCCAGCGCCGATCCCGACGACTTGTGTGAAATCGAGCACCGTGTGGGTGCCGGGGATTCTCCAGTGCACCGTCGGCAGGTGCAACGCCGCGAGCACGAGCATCAGGTGGCGCCTTCGGTCTCGAGACTCGGGACCGGTCTCGTGCCACGCGCCGGAAGGAGTATCCAGAGCATGAGCACGAATCCTCCGAGCGTGAACGCGAAGCCGATCATGCTGCCGACCCAGTCGTGGAACAGGACCAGGCTCGGCTTGCCAGCGTACAGGCCGACGATGACGGAAGAGCAGATCCGCAGGAAGTTGCCGACGAATACGGCGATCACCGCGGCCAGGACGGCGAACACCCGGCGGCCGGCGGCCCGCGGCATCACCGAGGCGAGACAGGTGACGGCGAGGGCCGGGGCGAGCGCCGAGCACGACGGGGTGAGCGTGACCCAGAAGGCGCCGTGGTGATCAGGCATGAGGAGAAGCGACGTGCCGAGCACCGTGGGCAGTCCCTGAAAGCCGAGGCCGCGCACGACGTGCGCCGTGACGATCGTCTCCCAGCGCCGGACCGGGTACTCGGTCAGGACGTAGACGAGCGGTGTCATCGCGCAGACGAAGATCAACCGCCAGCCGACACGCCACCGTCTCACGAGACCACCTCGGCACCTAGGGGCGCGACCGTCGCCACGCGGTTCCTTGCCTCTCTTGGCCTGCCGGCGCGCGCTGTCCGCACCCAGAAGTACGGCTTGCCGGTGAATCCGTCGAACCACGCCTCGGCGCAGACGGCCATGGAAACAAAGAAAAGTGGCAGGAAATAAAAGAGCAGGAAGGCCGAACGGCGCGGGGCCTTGGCGATGAGGAGGCCGGCGCCGAGCTCGAGCAACGGGCCGAGGAAAAGCAGCATCCAGAAGATCGAGAGATTGATCGCGCCGATCGCGGGCACGAAGCCGATCATCCACAGGACGAGCACGACGACGCCGATCGCCGACGCCACAGGCAGGTGGAACGCCAGCATGAACATCGTCGTCTCGATCTTCTCGAGCCGCTTCAGCCGCCGTGACCTCCACACCGCCCAGTGGTAGTCCCGCCATACCTGCTGGTGCCCCCGGGCCCAGCGGTAGCGCTGGCGCCAGTACCGAGCGAGCGTGACGACGCCCTCCTCGACGTCGACCGCGGTCAAGTCGTAGCGCACCCGCGAGCCGGCGAGGATCAGCCGCAGCGTGAGATCGGTGTCTTCGGTCACGCTCTCGGGATTCCAGCCGCCGAGGGCGCGCACGCTCGACGCCCGCACGGCACAGTTGGCGCCGCCGTAGGCGGGCAGCCGGTAGAGCGACTGGCGACCGTACTCGTTGACGAAATAGCCGGCGAGGTAGTCGAGCGCGACGAGCTCAGAAAGCGGCGTCTCAGCGGCGTTGCCGATCTCGCAACGGCCCTGGACCGCGGCGACAACCGGGTCGGAGAAGTGCCGGACCAGCCGCCGCACACAGTCCGGACGCGGCTCGTGGTCAGCGTCGAAGACGACGATGATCTCGCCCGTCGCCAGGTCGAGCCCGTCGTTGAGGGCGCCAGACTTCCCCCCGCCAGAAAACGCTGGCCGGTGGACGACGGTGAGACGCCGCTCGCCCCCGGCGATCTCGTCGAGGATCGCGCCAGTGCGATCGGTCGAGGCGTCGTCGACGACAATGATCTGCGTCTTGTCGACGGGGTAGTCCACGGCGAGCAGGCTCGTCGCGAGCTTGGACACAACCGCCTCCTCGTTCTTGGCTGCGACGAGGATCGTCACCGACGGCTCGTACCCGCTGTCGAGTTCCGGCATGACGAGGTCGAGCGGGCCCGTCCGCAAGGCGGTCATGGCGAAGCCGAGGTGGCGGAGGAAAAAGACGAAAAAGATCGCCTGGAGCGAGATGGCGATCGCGGCCACGACGACGGTCGGGCCAAAGACGCCACCCAGGACGAGGATGACGCCGACCACGGCGAGCACGCGCCACGGTGTGCGCCGGCGAAGGTCACCCCGCGACCAGAAGGCGACCTCCCGGTCCCATCCCTCGGGAGAAGCCTGCGACATCGGCGAGCTAGCGCCAGCCGGATCGTCTGTGGTCAACGACCCGTGCCCGTCCGAAATACACCACCCGGAGGGGTCGTCCCCGGGCCGCGACGCCACGGCAACCTCGTTCCCGCCCCTCACGCCCTCACGCCCCGCAACGGCATCCTCGCAGCCTACGGCGGTTCGGAGTGCACGCGAAATGGGCGGCCGGGGCGCCGCCGTCAACCCCGCTCCGCTACCAAGGCAGCTGGAAAAACGACGAGGTCCCGCCTGGCATGCTCAGGCTTCGTCCGTCGTGTACTCACGGAAAGCCGCGAGCGCCCGAGGTCCCCACATCGTGCCTGGACCTCCGTTCATGAGGATCACCACCCCCATTGCCTCGGCGACCTCCGTCTCGCTCGCACCGGCCCGGGCGGCTCCCTGAGCGTGCGAGGCGATGCAGGCGTCGCACTCGCGGGTCGCGCCGATCGCCAGCGCGATGAGTTCCTTGTGCCTCACGCTCAGGGCGCCCTCGGCCATCACCGCCCGATCGAGCGCGCCAAATGTCGCGTAGACGTCCGGGATCTGCCTGCGCAGCACCCATCCCGGCTCACGTAGCTCATCAAGGATCTCATGGGCATGTGCCATCGCGTCTCCTCGATCGTCCCTTCCGTCCGCCGCATCCGCTTCGAGGGTAGCTCCCGGCCAACGGTGCCCGCGAAGAACGGCGAAACCGTGGGCTACTCCTCACGGCGCGCTGGGTGGCCGGCACACCCCGGTAGCCTCAACGAGTACCAGATTCCCCGCCGTGTCCGGCACGCGCCCCATCTCCCGGGCATGTGACACGCGGCATCGACTGAGGCCAACCCAGATCTTATGACTGAGACGCTGATCGCGACCGAGAAAGTCGCCCACCGGATTGTCGAGTTCTCCGCCGAGAAGCGCCGCCTCATCATCGGCGCGCTGCTGCTCGGGCTCCTCCTCGCGGCCTTGGACCAGACGATTGTCTCGACCGCGTTGCCGACGATCGTCGGCGACCTCCACGGCGGGACCCACCTGTCGTGGGTTGTCACGGCGTACCTGCTCTCCTCCACCGCCTCGACTCCGCTGTGGGGCAAGCTCGGCGACCAGTACGGTCGCAAGAGGTTCTTCCAGGCCGCGATCGTCATCTTCCTCGTCGGATCGGCCTTGTCCGGAGCCAGCCGGGACATGTCCCAGCTCATCGCGTTCCGTGCGCTGCAAGGACTCGGCGGCGGCGGCCTGTTCGTCGGCACCCAGGCAATCATCGGCGACGTCGTGCCGCCGCGTGAACGCGGCCGCTACCAGGGATTGTTCGGCGCCGTATTCGGCGCGGCGAGCATCATCGGCCCCCTCCTCGGTGGCGTTTTCGTCGACGACCTCTCCTGGCGCTGGATCTTCTACATCAACCTGCCGATCGGCGCCGTCGCGCTCGCCGTGGTCGCCGCGACCGTCCCCGGCGCGCTCACCCGCATCCACCACGTCATCGACTACGCCGGCACGCTGCTCATCGCGTCGGCGGCGACGAGCTTCGTCATGCTCACGAGCCTCGGCGGCACGACCTACGCCTGGAGATCGTCACCGATCTTCGTGCTCGGGGCTCTCGGCGTCATCCTCACCGCCACCTGGGCCGTCGTCGACCGCCACGCCGCCGAGCCGGTGCTGCCCCTTCACCTCTTCGCCAACCGCACGTTCGCACTCGTCGCGGCAATGAGCTTCATCGTCGGTTTCGCCATGTTCGGGGCGACAGTCTTCCTGCCGCTTTTCCTCCAGTACGTCCGGGGCGCGACGCCGACGGCATCGGGGCTGTCGCTCCTACCGCTCATGGGCGGCCTCATCACCACATCGATCGGCTCGGGCCAGATCATCACCCGCACCGGCCGTTACCGGAGGTTCCCGATCATCGGGTCGGCTCTGACGACGATCGGGCTGTTGTTGTTGTCGTTCCTCCACGCCCACACGAGCTCACTTGCCATGTCCGCCTACATGGTCGTGCTCGGCGCCGGCCTCGGCTGTCTCATCCAGGTGCTCGTGCTGGCGGCACAGAACGCCGTGCCGCACTCAGAGCTCGGCGTCGCCACATCGGGGACGACGTTTTTCCGGACGATCGGGGCGGCGTTCGGCACGGCGATCTTCGGCGCGATCCTCGCCAACATCATCGGCGGCAACCTCCGGTCGGCCCTCGCCGGCCTGCGCCTCCCGGCGGGGGTGCACCTTGCCAATCTCACGCCGAAGTTCGTCTCAACGCTGCCGCCGCCGGTCCACCATGCCTTCGTCGCCGCCTATGCTCACTCGCTCGACATCGTCTTTCTCGTCGCCGTGCCGATCGCGGCGGTCGCCTTCGGTCTGTCCTGGTTCATGCCCGAGATCTCGCTGCGCCACACGACCCATGGGGAACCGTCGTCACATTGACGCCTGCGGGCTGGCAGGATTCTTCCCATGGATCGTTTCTTCGCCGGCCTCGGTCGCGCCAGCGTGCGCTTTCGCTGGTTCATCCTCGTCGGTTGGATCGCCGTCGTCGTCGTGTCGACCTTGACACTGCCGACGCTCGGCAGCGAGGTCAACAACGACAACAGCCACTTCCTGCCCGCGAGCTCGCCGACGATCCAGGCCTTCAACCTCGCGATCCCTCTCCTCGGCAACACGGCAACGAACAGCGTGGTCGTCGTCGTCGCGGCGAGAAACGCCCCCCTCGGCGCGGCCGACGCCGCCGCTCTCACCCGAGAGGTCGTCGCCGCGAAGGCGATCCCCCGCGTCCGCGAGGTGCGCTTCATCGGCATCTCGCCGAACCGGCACGCCGCGGAGCTGCTCGTCAACGCCCACATCAGTGCGAGCGACATCGCCGACGAGAACACCCTCGTCGCCGACCTCGAGGCGAGCTTCCGGGCGGTTCACCCCCCGGCGGGACTCGGGATGCACGTCGCCGGTGCCGTCGCCTCGAACGTCGCCAACCAGGCGAAGTCGGCGCTGACCGGCAACCGCGTCCAGGACTTCTCCGTTGTTTTCATCGTCGTCTTGTTGTTCTTCGTCTTCCGCTCGGTGCTCGCGCCTTTCATCACCCTCATCCCCTCGGCGCTCGCCCTCGTCGTCGCCAACCGGTTCATCGGCGGCCTCGGCGCCCACGGCTTGCAGATCTCCGTGTTCACCCAGCTGCTCCTCATCGTTCTGATGCTCGGCGCGGGAACGGACTACGGATTGTTCCTCGTCTTCCGGGTTCGTGAGGAGCTGCGCGCCGGACGGGAAGTTGACGACGCCGTCGCCCTCGCCCTGACCCGCATCGGTGAGTCGATCACCGCCTCCGGAGGGACGGTGATCTTCGCCCTCCTAAGCCTGCTTCTCGCGACGTTCGGCCTCTACCACGACCTCGCCGTGCCGCTCGCTGTCGGCATCGCGGTGATGCTGCTCACCGGCCTTACGCTCCTCCCGGCGCTGCTCGCGATCCTCGGGCGGGCAGCCTTCTGGCCGTCTCCGATTGCGCCGGGAACCGAGCGCGAGGGCTGGTGGACCGCTGTCACCCGGCGGCTTCTCCGCCGCCCCGGCGCGACGCTTGGACTCGGACTCGTCCTGTTCGCCTGTCTCGCCTCCGCAGCGCTCTCCTACCGGTCCGGGGGCTTCGGCGGCGCAACGAACGCCCCGGCGGGCAGCGACGCCGCGGCCGGCAACGCCGCGTTGCTCGCCGACTTCCCGCAGGCGGCGACGAACCCGACAAGCATCCTCATGAGATTCGCCTCGCCAGTCTGGCTAGCGCCGACAGCGCAAGACGTCGCTGCCGGCGAGGCGGTGCTCGCTCGCTCGGCCGCCTTTCGGACACTCGACGGGCCGTTCGACCCGACCGGCGTGGTGATCCGGCCGATCGACTACGCGAAGCTCCACGCCTTCCTCGGCAACCCGGCGCTGCTGCCCTCGACCGAGCCGGCTCGCCTTACAAAGCTCATCCCCGTCGGCGCCTACGAGATCTACCACGCCACCGAGGCGTTCATCTCCGCCGACGGAAAGACGATCCAGTTCGAGGTCAGCCTGCGAGTCGGCAGCCCCGACTCGAACGCCGCGATCAACTCGGTGCCACGCCTGCGCCAGATCGTGAGCGCGGCCGCGCTGACCGCCCACGCCGAGGCCAACGGGGTCGCTGGCGACGCGCCCGCCCTCTACGACGTCGCCAACACCTCGAACCACGACCTTTTCCATATCATCCCGATCGCGATCCTCGCGATCGCCATCCTGCTCGCGCTCGTGCTGCGGAGCATGGTCGCGCCCTTGTACCTCATCGTCAGCGTCGGGTTGTCCTACCTCGCGGCGCTCGGCGTCTCCGTCCTCGTCTTCATCGACATCGCGGGCGACTCCGGGATCACCTTCGTACTCCCGTTCCTCATGTTCATCTTCCTTCTCGCATTGGGCGAGGACTACAACATCTTGGTGATGACCCGCATTCGCGAAGAGGCGCGCCGGCGCCCGATCCGCGACGCCGTGACGTACGCCGTCGGGCGGACCGGACCGACAATCACCTCGGCCGGGCTCGTCCTCGCCGGGAGCTTCGCCGTGCTCGCCATCGTCGGCGGGAGCGGGCCGTCCGGTAGCCAGATCAAGGTGATGGGGTTTGGTCTGGCGATCGGCATCCTTCTTGACACCTTCGTCGTGCGCGTCCTCCTCGTCCCGGCGACCGTGGCGCTGCTCGGCCGCTGGAACTGGTGGCCGTCGCGCCTCGGGCGCCAGCACGACACCCACCCCGCTTTCTCCGGTCACGACCCGGCGCTCCCCGGGCGTGCCTGAGGCGACGGCGATGCGCCCCTGGACCCTCGAGCTCGCCGGCCGACTCGAGACCCGTGAGCTCACCGCCACGGCGCTCCTCGACAACCCGCTCGGCGATCCGGCATCACGCCCGGTCTGGGTCTACCTCCCGCCGGGATACGACGAGTCCCGCCGCCGCTACCCCGTCGTCTACCTCTTACAGGGTTTCGGCGGTTTCGTCACGCACTGGGGGCAGCGTTCGATGTTCAGCCTCACCGTTCCGGAACTCATCGACGCCGTCTTCGTCTCGGGCGCAGCGCCGTGCCTCGTCGTCTACGTCGACGCCTGGACCTCGCTCGGGGGCAGCCAGTTCCTCGACTCGCCCGGAACGGGCCGCTACCACACCTACTTGTGCGAGGACGTCGTCGGCTTCGTCGACGGCGAGTACCGCACGATCCCCGACGCCGCCCACCGCGGGTTGCTCGGCCATTCGAGCGGCGGCTACGGCGCGATCGTCGCGGCGATGCTCCGGCCGGACCTGTTCTCGGCGTTCGCCTCGCTCGCCGGCGACTGCTGCTTCGAGCTCTCGCTCCTGCCGGACGTGGCGGCCGCCTACCGGGCGCTGCGCGACCACTACGACGGTTCCTACGAACGGTTTCGCGCCGAGCTTTCGTCACGACCGACGACGCCGCGGGCCGAAAACTTCACACTGAACTTGGTCTGGGCGATGTCGGCCTGCTATTCCGCCGAACCGGACGGGTCGGTGTCCCTCCCGTTCGACACGGCGACCGGCCGGATCCGGCCGGACGTCTGGGCCCGCTGGCTCGCCCTGGACCCGGTGCGCATGGTCGAGCACCACGTCCCTGCGCTGCGGGCGGCGCGTGCGATCTGGGTCGACGCCGGACGGCACGACGACCATCTCCTCGACGTCGGTGCCGAGATCCTTGTCGCAGAGCTTGCCCGCGTCGGGGTCGACGACGTCGCCTTCGAGCTATTCGAAGGGACCCACTACCACAACGCGCCCCGTTACCCGCTCGCCGTCTCCTACCTCGCCCCACGCCTTTCTCAACTGCGCTGAGGACGATTCTTCGCACCTGCCGCGGGCGAGAGCGACACCGGCCTTATCATTGGCCAGGCCAAGGAGGCACGTCTCCGTGTCGTACCAGACGCTGCTGACAGTGAACGTCGCACATGTCCACCAGTTCGCCCTGATCTTCATCATCCTCGTCGTCGTCATCGTCGCGGTTCTCTTCCTCCTCTGCCTCGTCGTCATCGCCCGGGCCTACGCCAGTACCGGCAAGGTGACAAAGCCCTCCTATCGCTCGGACGAACCGCCAGAGCTCATCCTTGCCCGGCGCTTTTCTTCCGGCGCGATCGACGAGGCCGAATACCACCGCCGCCTCGACGCCATACGAGGCCGCGCCGCCCCGCCTTCCGACTGACGCCCGCGGTCCCTCAGTCGACCGCTGGCCGGCGGGCGTCGAAGGTCGCGACGAGATGGCGCGCCGCCCCCGCCTCGTCGAGCCGTCCAACCGGCGTCGTGCGGGGCGCGGCGCGCGCCGGTTGGTCAGTGCCGGCGACGGCGTGGGCGCGGGCCTCGGCGGCGATCGC
>Ga0187877_1003685_pt1 | contig 12285 bp, 8 predicted proteins | sample June2016WEW_17_1_3_FD_132430 | JGI IMG/M metagenome (GOLD analysis project Ga0187877, IMG submission 132430) | Peatland microbial communities from SPRUCE experiment site at the Marcell Experimental Forest, Minnesota, USA - June2016WEW_17_100 | ecosystem: Environmental > Terrestrial > Soil >... | reverse complement strand
CGCACCGGTCGGTTTATCAGAAGTATGGCGCCATCTTTGAATACTTCGATTCGCTGCTCGTGGGCCTGACCGCAACGCCACGAGAAGACATTGACCGGAATACTTACGGCCTGTTCGACCTCGAAAAGGGTGTGCCGACAGACGCCTACGAGTTGGCGGATGCCGTGGCGGACAATTTCCTCGTGCGGGCGCAGCCCGTGTCTGTGCCGGTCAAGTTCCAGCGCGAGGGCATCAAATACGAGAATCTGTCCGAGGAAGAAAAGGAGCAGTGGGACGCGCAGGAATGGAGCGACGACGGCAGCACGCCGGATTACGTGGAGGCCGAGGCCGTCAACAAGTGGCTGTTCAACAAAGACACGGTGGACAAGGTGTTGGAGCACTTGATGACGCGCGGGCAAAAAGTGGCGGGTGGCGACCGGCTCGGCAAAACCATCATCTTCGCCAAGAATCAGGCCCACGCCGATTTCATCCAGGAGCGGTTCGATATCAACTATCCCAGCCAAGCCGGGAAGTTCGCGCGGACGATCACGTTCAAGACCGAGTATGCGCAAAGCCTGATTGATGATTTCTCTCAGAAGAACAAATCCCCGCATATCGCCATCTCCGTGGACATGCTCGACACGGGCATTGATATACCGGAAGTGGTGAACCTCGTGTTCTTCAGGCTGGTGCGGTCGAAGACGAAGTTCTGGCAGATGGTCGGACGCGGGACGCGGTTGTGTCCGGACTTGTTCGCGCCGGGCAAGCACAAGGAGTTCTTCTACATCTTCGACTACTGCCAAAACCTGGAGTTCTTCAGCCAGAACCCGGAGACCACCGAGGGCGCGCTGGGGGAATCCCTCGGCCAGCGCCTGTTCAAGACGCGGCTGGAATTGATAAGCGAGTTGGACAGCAAGTTGTCGAGTGAAATGGAGGAAGGGCCGGGAAAGGAGGCCGAGTTGCGGCGGGAAACCGCGTCCATGCTGCACGACGAGGTGGCGGCGATGAACGTGGAGAACTTCGTCGTCCGCGCCAAGCGCCGGTTGGTCGAGAAGTACGCCAGGCCGGAAGCGTGGGATGAACTGGGTCTGGAAGCATTTGCCGAGCTGGCGCAGGAGGTCGCCGGGTTGCCCTCCGAATTGGACCCGGAAGACGAAGAGGCGAAACGCTTTGATCTGCTTATGCTCAATCTGCAATTGGCCGTGTTACGCGTTGAGCCGGCGTTTAAGCGGCTTAGCGACCAGGTGAAGGCGATTGCCGGATTGTTGGAGGAGAAATCCAGCATCCCGATGGTGCATGAGCAGATGCCGCTGATTCAGGAGATTCAAACTGACGAATGGTGGCAGGACTTGACCACGCCGATGCTGGAAACCGTCCGCCGTCGTCTGCGCGCGCTCGTGAAGCTGATCGAGAAGCAGCAGCGCAAGCCGATTTACACCGACTTCGAGGACGAGATCGGCAGCGAGACAGCCGTGGACCTTCCGGGCTTCGCGACGCCCGACAGCTTCGAGCGGTTTCGCGCCAAGGCCCGGGCGTTCCTCAAGGACCACGAAGACCATATCGCCATTCGTAAGCTTCGGATCAACTCCCCCCTCACACCGCTGGATCTCCAGGAGTTGGAAAGAATGCTCATCGCCAGCGGGGTTGGCAGTCCAGACCACCTGGAAAAGGCAAAAGCGGAATGTTCGGGGCTCGGTCTCTTCGTCCGCTCGATGATTGGCCTCGATCGCGAAGCCGCCAAACAGGCCCTCTCCGGTTTCCTCTCAGGGAAGACCCTCACCTCGAACCAGATCGAATTCGTTGACCTGATAGTTAACCACCTCACAGAGCACGGCGTCATGCAGCCATCCTTGCTCTACGAATCGCCTTTTACCGACATCACGCCGCTGGGGCCAGACGGCCTCTTCCCCTCGGCCCAGGTTGACGAACTGGTGGCACTACTTTCAGATGTCCGGACACGGGCTGTAGCGTGAGCCAAAGCGGTAGGCGCTTTGGTGTAACCGCTTTCAGGGTTGATGGTCTTCCCCGACGTTTTCCCAGCGTAGGACCGTCGCCCCTTTGCCCCCGGTGGTCCAACGCTGCGCTGAGTGACGCAATCGCTTCAGGATTGAGGATGCGGGACGCTGTGCAATCAAGGCTCGCGGACGACGTGCCAGCGCATTGCGGCGGCAGGCGTCCGGCCCGATTGGAGATTCGTACTGAACACGTTTGCGTCGGTCCGTTTGACGCGGATCGGGAGGCGGGTTACGGTCAGGGCCAAAGACGGTCGGGTTTCACACAACACATATCAATTAAGTTATCGCATTTGCGGCTTGATTGCCGGCATGCCGGGGCCGGCTTTCCTGATCTTTTCCTCGGTTGAGGACTACGCTGAGTTCGATCAAATGCTGGCCGCGGATATGGCCACCTGGAAGGAAGCGACGCCCGATGAGAAGAGTTTAATCGAAAAGGCGGGCGCTGAAGCAATTATCAGCTCGGAATCCAACCGGTTCAGGGTTGACCCGCGGCAGAGTTACGTTCCGAAGGAGACCCGAGAAATGGACCGGGAGTTCTGGATGCCGAAGTAGCCTCGGCCACGGCCGGCTGCTTCACGCACAAGCCGCCGCCGGGCGCGGTTTGGGCCGGGACAGAGAATGTCCCGGGTGAATTTGCAGTTGGGCGCCCTGAGCCCGGCAGGGGCGCTTTCCACAGCGTCTCGCCACCGAAGCATTTGGGCAGCCCGCCCCCGTGACTCTCCCCGGCAAGGAGGGTTCCCAGGGTAGCTCGTTCCTCGCAATCCTGGGCTGGACGTGTCGTGGGCGGAACCTAGGGCGGCGGCCTCGGCGGCCTTGCCCTGGGGCTGTTATCATGCTGCCCTTTTGGGGCGCCGACGTCGGCCTTTAGTCAAAGGCGTGGCCGGCGCAGCAAAGGACGTTACGGACCTTGTGCCGCACCAATTCCTTGACGCGGCTGCGAGCGGGGCCGAGGTATTTGCGCGGATCGAACTCTTTCGGGTTCTCGGCGAACACCTTTCGGATGCCAGCGGTCATCGCCAGGCGGAGGTCGGTGTCAATGTTGACCTTGGTGCAGCCGATGCGGCGGGCGACTTCGATGTCCTGCTCAGGGACGCCGGCGGCATCGGTGCCGAGCTTGCCACCATATTTGTTGATTTCCTCGACCAGTTCCTTGGGCACGCTGGAAGCGCCATGGAGGACGAGGGGGTAATCACCGAGGCCGGCGTCCATGAGCGCCTTTTTGATGGCTTTGAGCCGCTCCAGGTCCAGATGCTGTTCGCCCTTGAACTTATACGCCCCGTGTGAGTTGCCGATCGCCACGGCCAATGAATCCACCCCAGACTGCTTCACGAATTCGACGGCCTGCGCAGGGTTGGTATAGTGACCTTCTGTCGAATAGTTCCCGCCCTCTTCGCCTTCATCAAATTGAGCCCCGACCAAATGGCCCAATTCGGCCTCGACCACGCAGTTGTGCTTGTGGGCGTAATCCGCCACTTTCCGGCTGATTTCGATGTTCTTGTCGAACGGCTCGTGGCTCGCGTCAATCATGACGCTGGTAAAGCCTTCGTCAATGCAGTCCTTGCACAGCTCGAAGGAGTCTCCGTGATCCAAGTGGACCGCAATGGGGATATTGGAAAGGCTGACGGCGGCCTCGATGAGTTTCTTGAGATAAACCGGGTTCGCGTATTGGCGCGCGCCTTTGGAAATCTGGAGCATGACGGGCGCCTTTTCCTCTTCGCAGGCCTCGACGATGGCCTGGAGGAGTTCCATGTTGTTGACATTGAAAGCGCCGAGCGCGTACTTGCCCTTGAGGGCCTTGGCGAACAGTTCTTTGGTATGTGTAAGTGGCATAAATCTTTCGTTCCAATTAATGAATCAGTCACTTGGCGGCCGCAAATTCTGCGACCTGCTGGCATAATAGAAGGCGCTCGGGGTAAAGAAAGCAAAAAAAGGCGCCTTCGGGCTGCTCGGAGTGCATCTGCACTGTACCGTTAGCCGGCGGGCTCGAATTTCGGATTTCTGCCCCCCCGAATCGCTGGTACTTCTAAGACGCGCCCGGCTGCTCGTCTTCCTCGGCGAGGCGCCGATACAGGGTTGCAATACTGATGCCAAGCAATAGGGCTGCCTGTTCCTTGTCGCCGTTGCATTGGCGGATCGCGCGGTTGAGATGGACCTGCTCCTGTTGCCGGAGCCAGGTCTTCAGCGGGACCACCGATTCGCCGGGCGCCTGTCCGGCCTCCGGCAAAGTGCCCGGCGCCGGGCCGTGTGGAAACGGATACAGGGCGGATTCAGGCACTTCGGGCAAGGTCGCGGCACTTTGCGCGTCGAGCGCCAGAGTGGCGGGTTTAACACTGGCCAACAGGCTCGGCGGGAGATCTTCCGCCTGAATAACGTCGCTTTCGCACAACGTGGCCCCCCGCTCGATGGCGTTTTCCAGCTCCCGCACATTCCCCGGCCAATCATGGCTGCACAGGATATCCATCGCCTGGCGGGTCATCTGGATCGGCCGGTGCGAGTCGGCGCCTGCCTTCCCTTTGAGAAAATGCGCGGTCAGCAAGGGGATATCGTCCCGCCGCTCGCGCAAGCTGGGTAAGGGAATGGCGATGACATTGAGCCGGTAATAGAGGTCCTCACGAAAGCTGCCTTCTTTGATCCGTTTCTCCAGCGGCTCGTTCGATGCGGCGACGACGCGGACATTGACAGAGATCGGCGTGTTCTCCCCGACCCGGCGAACCTCGCGCTCCTGCAGCACCCGCAGCAGCCGACTCTGCAGCATCGCCGACATCGAGCCTACTTCGTCCAGGAAAATCGTCCCCCCATCCGCTTCCTCGAACAGCCCCTTCTTGTCGCTGATCGCCCCGGTGAACGACCCGCGGCGATGGCCGAAGAGCTCCGATTCGAGCAGGTTCTCCGGCAGCGCGCTGCAATTGACGGGCACGAACGGCGCGAATTGCCGCCGGCTGTTGTAATGCAGCGCCCGGGCCACCAGTTCCTTGCCCGTGCCGCTCTCGCCCAGAAGCAGGATCGTGCTGTCGGTGTTCGCGACCCGCTCGATCATCTTGAACACTTCCTGCATTTTCGACGCGTTGCCGATGATCTGACTGAACTGGTATTTCTTCTTGAGCTGCTTGCGCAGGTAAGCGGTCTCGGTCACGGCCGCGTTGTAAGAAAGGGCCCGCTGCACGCACAGCTTCAGCTCATCCACCTTGAACGGCTTCTCCAAGTAATCGAACGCCCCGTTTTTCATGGCCTCGACCGCCGTTTCGATCGTGCCGAACCCGGTAATGACGATGACGACTGCCGGGGGTGAGAGAGCGCGCGCTTTCTGCACCACCTCCAGGCCGTGCGCGCGCGTCTTGTCGAAGTAAAGGTCCGTGATGACCAGATCCGGCGAATGCGTGGTCAGCGCTGCCAGAGCAGCCCCGCCGTTAGAGAAGGGGAATACCTCGTGCCCTTCCTGCCGGAGCAACTCGGCGACCATCTGTACCATGGTGAGGTCGTCATCCACCAATAGGACTTTGGCCATCGGGCGCAGCCTAGCTCAAATCCACCCGCCCGGGCAAGCAGAAGTTGGGAGGCGGAGCGCGTTGCCATTCGGGGCCTGCTGCGGGCAGGAATGCCCGCGCGCCGGGCGTCACTTGCCGTTGACGATTTCGGGCAGCTTGAAGATGGGCAGGAACATGCAGATGACCATGCCGCCCACCACCACGCCCAGGAACACGATCAGGATGGGCTCAATCAGCGCCGTTATCCCGGAGAGCGTGGTTTCGATTTCCTCGTCCAGGAAGTCCGAGATGCGCTCGAGCATATTGTCAATCTTGCCAGTCTGTTCCCCGGCGGTGACCATGCGGATGATCATGCTGGGGAAGATGGGATGTTTGGCCAAAGCCGCCGCGATGCTCTCGCCCTGCTCAATATCCGTGGCCGCAGCCTGAACCGCCTTCTCCATTACCACGTTGCCAACCGTCTGGGAAACGATTTGGAGCACCTCCAGGATCGGCACGCCGCTGCGGACCAGCGAAGCGAGCGTGCGGGTGAACCGCGCGAGGCAAATCTTGTGGGCAATGGAGCCAAAGATCGGCAGCTTGATGCGGCGTGAATCCCAGAAGAGCCGGCCGGCCGGCGTTTTGATGAAATAGAACCAGCCGTAGCTTGCCCCTCCGCCAGCGAGGAGAACCAGGATAAGGTACCTTTTCACAAAGTCGCTGGTCTTGATCAAGTAGAGCGTCGGCGCCGGCAGCGTGGCATGGAAGCTGGTGAAGATCTCGCCGAATACCGGCACCACCTTCACCAGCAGGAAGATCGTGATCAGGATCGCCACGACGGTGACGACCGCCGGGTACATCATGGCCGATTTGACTTTCTTTCGCAGCCGCGCGGAGTTTTCCAGATAGGTAGCCAGCCGGGCGAGAATCTCAGCGAGCAAACCGCCTTTTTCGCCTGCAGAGACCATGCAGACATAGAGCCGGCTGAAAGCCTTGGGATGCTTTTGGAGCGCCTCCGAGAAACTGTCGCCGCTCTCGACCCGCGCGCAGACGTCGTGGATGGTGTCGCGCATGACCTTGTTGGTGGTCTGCTCCGCCAGCGCCTGCAACGATTGCACCATGGCCAGGCCCGCATCAATCATCGTCGCGAGTTGGCGCGTAAAGATCACCAGGTCCGCCAGCCCCACCCGGCCGCCGCTGGTTCGGCCTTGCTTGGCGACTTTCTCCTGGATCGAGAGGACCAGCATGTTGCGGTTCAGCAGCGCCGCGATGGCCGCCTGCTCGGTGGCCGCCTCAACGGAACTGCGTATCTCCCGACCGGAAGCCGTCTCTCGCGCTAGATAGAGGAATGAGGCCATAATGCTGTGTCAGTTCATTATCAATCGGGCAGGGCCAACTCCAGGCGGCCGGCGCCGTGTATTGGGATCGCGCTAAACATTTGCTGCGTCCTGCAAAGCAGCCTTTGTTCCAGATGCTGAGCCTGCAATAGCGAAGAGCAAACGACAGTCCTCAGAGGGGCGTTGAGCCATTTCACGCTGTATCGTACTGCCTTAATTTGGTACAGCCGCTGCATATAATTGGTAAGGTCCGGGGACGAGCCGCCGCCTCCCAGGGAGAAACCCCCTTGCGCCCTGGGGGGCCTCCCCCTAAGCTGCTTGCAGTCCGGTGAACAGGCCTGAGTCGAAATACGTTGAGAAGAAAGCCTACCTGTCGCGCTATGCGCACGAGCGGTTGCTGGCGCAGCGCGAATCGGCGGCTCGGGTGAAGGTGGAGTTTAGCGACGAGTGGTTTCGGCGGGCGAAGGAGGACCTGCCCCGGTTCATTCCCTTCTTAATCAAAGACTGCGGGGTGGAGTTTCGCGGGCGGGTGCTGGAGATCGGCGCGGGCGGCGCTTGGCTCAGCGCTGAACTCTCGAAGTTGCCCAAGGTGGTGGAAGTCATCACTACTGACCTTTCGCCCAAGCTCTTGCAGGAACAGGCGCCCAAGGTGTTCAAAGCGCTCGACGCCAACACAGCCAAGATCACGCGCATGCCGGGCGACTTCCATCAACTCGACTTCCCGAACAACCATTTCGACTACGTCGTCAGCTCAGCGGTGCTGCACCAGGCGGCCAACATCGTGCAGGTATTGCGCGAAGCCAAGCGGGTGTTGAAACCGGGCGGCCAGTTCATCGCCATCCGCGAACCGGTCTGGCCGCTGGTGAAGATCAAGTCACGCGCCAAGATGATGGCCAAACTCGTCGCCACGGGCGTGAACGAGCGCTTCTACACTCTGGCTGACTACAAGGAGTTCTTTAGACAAGCCGCGCTGCCGTGCGAGGCCAGGCGGGTCAGCCTCGCCTCCGGTTTCAAGTATTACGTGGACAAAATGGTCAATGGCATCACCCACGCGCGCTATGCCTTCATCGCTAGCAAGCGGGGCAAGGCCGGAACGGACAAACCCTGGCGCCCGTTAGCCGGTCCCGACGAACGGGCGACCTCTCGGCGCTAATACGCCGCCGGCGCTCCGGTCCGCTGGAGTTGAGGGGCTTGGTCTAGCGCGACGGCGGTGGCGCGCCGCCGATGCCCGGGTCGGCCAGTGCGCCCTCGCACGCCGCGATGACGGTTTCGGTGCCGATGGTAGAAATATCCACACCCGTTGCAGGAGTGATCGCCCAGTCCAGATGGCCGAAAGGATACTTGCTGCCGGGCGTGGTGGACGGGATGATTGCCACAACCCGCTTTGCCATTGCCGTCGCCAGGTGCAGCAACCCGGTGTCTCCAGCAAGGGTCAGCGTACACAGTTTGGCCAATCCGGCGCTCATTAGCAGCGGCACGCCGGCGGAAACCTGGAATCCGGCCTGGTGCACGGGCTCCAGCGCGGCGCGGTCGGCTGGGCCGCCGCCGAAAAGAACCTGCCGTTCGCACCCGCGCCAGTGGTGGGCGACGGCGCAGTATCGATCGAGCGGCCAGTTCTTTTCCCGCGTGCTGGTGAAGGGCTGGACGAAGAGCGTGGGGCGATCAAGGGCGAGCGCGTGGGCGGCAAAGAAGCTCCGTGCCTCGTTCAGGGCATTGTCCGGCAGGACGAATTCGTTGCGGACCGTTGCAGTCGGCAGCCCGCACTGGTGCAGCAGCCAGAGGTACCACTCCACGGGGTGAATCTGGTCATTGCAGGAGAAGCTGCGGGTGTAGGCCCAGTGCCGCGGAGTGCTGTGCACGCTCCCCCAACGCTGCGGCGCGCCGCTTAGCCTTGCCAGCCACGCTGTTTCGCCGTAGCCTTGGAAATCCACCACCAGCGAAAACCGGCCCCGGCGCAACCGCCGGAACAGGGTGAACGTTTCCGCCAAAATGTGCAGGGGGTTGCCGCTGCGAAACCGGGCGCGATTCAGCGCGATGGTCTCATCCACGTCCCGAAAGCCCTCCAGCAGCGGCGCATTTTCCGCGGAGACCAGAAACGTGATGCGCGCACGTGGAAGAGACTCTCGCAGCAAGTGAACTGCCGGGAGAGTGAACACGACGTCGCCCATTGACTTCAGGCGCATCAACAGAATATTCGGCTCTGCCTCCATGCTCAAACCGCTGTGCTCCCGATTAACGCCCTTCGTCATGGTCGTCTATTGGGCAGTGTCGGGGCCTTTCCACACGGGCGCCACCGTGTCCGTCACTTCTTTCAGCGTCAGGCCTTGCTTCTTCCAGTCAATCCTTTCCAAGGCCACACGAGTCACCTCCGCAATCGGCAACTTCCACTCTCCTGCAAACACGGGGCTAAGGTCCTTTTGTGCCGCCTCACTGGAGCACAACAGCCAATACCAGCCCTGCCTCAACGCTCCTTCTTTAGTGTCTGGGTTGGAGGTCGGACAGGCGGCCAACTCGCGAAAGAACCGTCTTACCCAGCCATCTCCGCCGTTCTCGCGGCGCAGGCGCAGCATGGCGGAAGCGTAACACACTGGCTGGTCGGACGGTTCGATAACCTTCCCGCTCTCGTCCTTGATACGGCTCGCCTTTTCACCCCTCCCAATGGTCGTGAACAGGTCGAGGAAGGTCAGCCCGCTCACGGAAAACCGCGGCTCCACTCCCTCGATTACTTTCCGCGTTTCCGCATCCCTATCCTCGCATTTCAACGCGTCCATACAGACGTAGCGCATGAAAACCGCGAAGCCAGTGATAAAGCAGGAATGCCGGTCGCCGAAGGTATAGTAATTCCGCCCCATTTCGTAAAACACGTAGTGCGGCATCGCCTTGGGGTGGGTTTTGAGCTCGGGATAATTGTCGTCATAGAACATCGCAAGTTCAATCCCCGTGGCGCCGACGTAACCACAACCCGCTCCACAAGTCAGATCATATCCTGGAACTGCCGCAATCGTGACCTTGCCCTCGAATTGCCGCGAAGGACTTGGAACCCGCCTGGTCAGGTCGGCATACAATTGCCATCCGGCGTCGAGGCGGGAAACCCAGATTCCCATCAAGCCCTGATCCAGCTTGTCGTCTGTGGTCAGGAAGACGACATTTGTGCCTGTCCAGGGGGTCAGTTGCAGACTGAGGCCTCGCTGTTTCCAGGACTCTGGCTGAAAGGCGAGTTTTGAATAATCGAACCGGCCGCCGGGCTTCAACGGGGCAGCCTCTTCAGCCTGCGAGCAAGCGACGACCAGGATCAGCGAGAGCGGCAGCAGGCGCCGGAATGCCGGCCTGATGGATTTATTCAAGACGGCGCGGGCGAGTCCCGCCGGCGCGCGTACCCCAATTGTCGTTATCATTGCAATTCTATCGCGCCCTTGCCTCAGCGCACCGACAGCCAGGTTGCTATCGCGACTTTCGCTGTCTCTGTTTGAATGCTCATCGAGCAAGGCCTTGCTTAACCGCCCTCCGCAACCGATTCACTTGGCCGGCTGATCCGTGAGGAAAACCGTCTGGCGGTCGCCCGAGGAAAACGAAACCAGGGTCCGGAGCGTCTCCGTGCCCGTGTTGACCAGGTTGTGTTTGACCTTGGCGGGAATGCGGATGGTCATACCCGCCTTCAGGGGGATGGTGCGGCCATCGTAGCTGTGCAAGCCCTGGCCGGAGATCACATAGAGCACCTCTTCGCAGTTGGGATGGTAGTGCACCGGGTTGTGTTTCCCGGGCAAGATGGTGGCCAGGCCCACCGTCTGCGCCGAACCAGGCATCAGCTCTTCGTTGCAGACCCACTGAAGGGTGCCCCAGGCGTTTTGTTCGACCGGGAGCTGCGCCGTGTCCGTGACCTGGCCGCTCCAGTCGGCAGGAATCGGCGTGGCTTGCCCACGCGGCTTGTCGTCTGCTGCCGCGCCCGCCAGCCACAAACCCAAGGTCAACGCTGCAATGGTGAGTCTCTTCATAACATTAACACTGATCGGCAGAGTAACGCCCACCTGCCGAATGGCAACGCCGAACGGGGGACTGAGCCGCAGCCGTTGGGCACTGAGCGCCGATGGAGCCAGGGCGCGGCAGACTCCCCTTCACCCTTGCTTCCCTCTCGATCACGCCCTTGAGCTTTGAACCGGCATGTCAACTCGGCAAAGTCACAGATTCAGGGCCCGGAAGCGCTTCGGACCCGGTAAAAGGCCCGAGGCAAGTTGGGAGCGGTCGGATCGGTCCAGTTGGTTTGAACCGGCGGGCTGACGAAGGAGAAGACGGTCTGCCACGCGGAAGAGTTTTCGAGCACGAGCGAGCGCTCCAGGTAATTGGTGGCGCCCGGCGGGCAGTTGCCAACCTGGACTGATACACCGCCGTTGGAAACCGGGACGGCTTGGAGTGCCGGACGGCTCGCAAAGGTCACACTGCCATGCCAAAGGTATTTCAAGGGACTAACCAACGCCGGCAAGGGAGGGTTGGTATAGAAATATGTCATCGCGGCAGGAACGGTGGGCAGGACAGCGTTTGGGTTCGGCAAGAAGCCGCCGAAGCGCCACAGGAAACCCCATCCGTCAAGGCGGTAGGCACCCATGAAATCCTGCTGGGCGCCGGCCAGCAAAGCCACATGTCCCGGGTCATCACTCGTGCGGAGCAGACCGCGATTAACCGAACTGGTGAGCCCCTGCAACTGCGCGGACAGGGCCTCGCCGAACATCGTCTTTCCGGCAGCAGTCACGATGAGTGGTTCGGCGGGTTGTGCGTTGTCCCCGCCGCCGACCGGCAAACCGAAACTGCCCATACCGCCAGGACCGATAGTTTCCGTTTGCCAAGTGGCGGACTGGAGCCAACTCGCGACGTAAAAGGAATAGCCGGCCGTCTCCCACCACGAACCGCCGTTATCAACGTAATCATGAATGAGCCGCAGCGTGTTCGTCCATTGCCCTGAGCCGGACTCGGGGAACACCTCGCCGTAAGGGTTGATAATCGCCAGCCAAGCGGTGGGCCCGGCTTGCAAGGCCGCCGTCAGACCGGTGAAGTTGGTGATCTGCTTGATGGGCACGCCGAACTGGGTCGCCAAAGCGGACTGGTTGAAAGCCTGCAACCAGTTGGCCGGGGTGATGGTGGTCCAGTTAGCGGGCATTCCCGCAAGATTCAGGATTCCAATGGCGGGCTTGTTGCCAGGCCAATCACGTGGGGCCTTGCCCGCCAGTGCGGCGGGAGGCTGGATGCGGTCCTGCCCGGGCTTCATGCCCAGGGCCACCGCGAGAGCCGCGTTTGTCACCTGTACTTGGAAGGGAACATGCCCATCCAATTGGACCGACGCCGCTCCGCTCGAACTTGGAGGCAGCCCGATCGCTGCGGATTGCTCGCCAGTCGTATAAATCCAAAACTCGGTGACGCTGCAGTTGGTTTCAGCGACATACGACACGGCGGATTGTCCCGCCGGGAGGACATTGGCCGCGACCATGCCCGGCGCCGTGG
>Ga0187877_1003684_pt1 | contig 12285 bp, 9 predicted proteins | sample June2016WEW_17_1_3_FD_132430 | JGI IMG/M metagenome (GOLD analysis project Ga0187877, IMG submission 132430) | Peatland microbial communities from SPRUCE experiment site at the Marcell Experimental Forest, Minnesota, USA - June2016WEW_17_100 | ecosystem: Environmental > Terrestrial > Soil >... | reverse complement strand
GCCGGAATACGTTTCCAGAATCCGGTGTGGACGGCGAGTGGGACATTTGGCTATGCCAAGGAATTTGCCCACCTCATCGACCTCGATCAGCTCGGGGCGGTTTGCGTGAAGGGCATTTCGGCGGACCCCATGGAAGGCAACCCGGAGCCGCGCATTTACGAAACCGCATCGGGAATGCTGAATGCCATCGGCCTGCAGAATGTGGGCGCAAAGCGCTTCCTGAGCGAGAAGCTGCCTTTCCTGCGTACGCTCAAAACACGCGTCGTGGTGAATGTTTTTGCTTATTCCACCGAAGACTACGTGCGCTGCATCGAAATCCTTAACGAGGGCGAAGGCATTGCAGCGTATGAACTGAATATCTCCTGCCCCAACACGCGCGCTGGCGGCATCGTCTACGGCAGCGATCCGCGCCTGACGGAGGAAGTGGTAGCGGCGGCGAAAAAGGCGGCGCGCTATCCCGTCTTCGTCAAGCTCTCGCCCAATGTCGCGGATATAACGGTATTCGCGCGCGCCTCGGAAAACGCGGGTGCCGACGCGATCACGCTCATCAACACGTTCATCGGGATGGCCATCGATATCGAAACCTGCACGCCGCGCATCTCAAACGTCACGGCAGGGCTCTCCGGGCCGGCCATCAAACCCTTGGCGCTGCGCATGGTCTATCAGGCGGCGCGGGCGGTAAAAATTCCCGTCATCGGCATCGGCGGCATCGCCAGCGCTGAGGATGCCTTGGAATTCATCATCGCGGGCGCGCGTGCCGTACAGGTGGGCACGGCCAATCTCTACGATCCCGGAACCTCGTTGCGGATCGTGGAAGGCATCCTCGATTTTTGTCGCCGCAAGCGGCTGCACCTGTCGGATCTGGTTGGATCATTGAAAGTCCCTGTCAAAAAAGCCTGACTGGCGGCCACAAGACTATGCCCTTATCCCTCGCTAAAAATCCAAGCGAGGCACTACGGAACGCGTCAGTCGGATGTACAAGTGCGGATGGTGGTGGGTTCGCCCTGCGCGAACTTCTTTTTTTCGTAGCCTGCCAGAATCAATTGATTTGAGTCTCGGTTATCCAGCGGCGCAGGTGGAAGCGGTCAATCTCACAGAGGCCGGCAAACCTCAGTCCTGCCCGGCCTGTGGAATCGCACCAGAACGTCGGCTGCCCCCGAAATCTCGACTTTCGTCTTCGGCAAGGAAAACTGAAAATCTATTCGCCACCCTTGCTGCAAGACCTCCATGCCTTGGATCGCCATGCCGTTTTCGCTCAGGTTGAGCAAAAAGCCGGGGGTGTCCGTCGTTTTCGTGAGGTAGACCAGGGGCCTGACCGGAATGCGTGAGTTACGCCTTCTGTTGGTCGTGTGACAGATGCCTACTTCGGGGGTGGTCATCGCGCACCGATCCTTGCACGAGGGTTCTGCTGCCTGGGCGGGATTGATGCATGCACGTTTCTTGCCAGAGTAAGTTGTTGAACGCCTAGCAGTTAACAGATACAGCCAGACCGGTATCCATACGCGGAATGAGTAAAGATGCGCAGAATCTTGCACGGCGGCGAGGCTCTGCTTGCCGAGCGGTGCGTATGCCGAGGGCGGCAGAGCATGGTCAAAGTGCGCCCCAGTTACGCCTTTCGATAAAGACCGGCGGCTCGTAGACGATGCCGTTCTTCAGGCGGCGCTCTTCGCGGCGATGCTTCCACAGCAACACGGGACCAACAGCTCGTGACATCCACCGTGTCACCCCGCCGAATTCGCTTTCGATCTCAAGCCGCAAGTCGTGAATCCGCTGGCTGACCTCTGTGTTCGCATCCTTGAGTTGGCGCTCCATGACCCACAAGGCCGCGGTATACCACGTCTTGAGTGGCTGGGCTTCAAAGTCGAAGCGGGCGCGCACCCGCGCATCGGAGTGATCCCTGTAACGCCTCCAACCCTGGAGCATGGTCTCGCAGATGCGGTAAAGGCTGGGTCCGTTCAGCTCATAGTCGCGAAGGAATGCCCAATCCAGGAACCGCTTCGAGTCATCGCGCGAAATGGCGGCATGCCGGAAGTTGAATTTGTGCTGGCCGTGAATGTCAGCCAGGTCGATGCCATCCAGCATGCGTCCCTCTGCCAGCATTTGCTTGTATAAAGGCGTGCCCGGAACCGGCGTGTATAGCATGAACTGATGAAAGTCGGTCTGGTGAGCGATGGCGTGTTCAATTTCGTGACCGATGTTTTCGGGGGTATGGTGCTCCAGGCCGATGATGGTCGACCCCAACAGCTTGATGCCATGCCGGCGTAACTCGCGCGCGAGTTCCAGGGTGTTTGTGCCGTCCAGCTTGTCGTAATTCGAGTGCGGCGATTCCAGGCCGATCCACACCCACGTCACACCCAATTCCACCAGCTCCTCGATCGTGTACTGGCGGAGCGCATTGGCGGAGGCGAAGACGTAGAACGACCAGCTCTTATTGTGCTCTTTCATGAGCGCGAGCAATTCCATCGCGCGCCGCCGGTGGAGAAGAAAGTTCTCGTCCATCATGAAGAAGAAGCGAGCCTGCATGGCGCGTTCCATCTGGCTCATGATCTCGAACAGCTCACGCCCGGTGTCGTAGAAGTTCGTGAATTTCCCCTTGCCGCCGAAGAAGGAGGACGTGGTGCAGAAGTTGCAGCCCATGGGGCAGCCGACGGAAGGGATGATCGTCACCGCGGCGTCGCCGGGTCTCTCGTGAACCGTTTGCCCCATGATGCGGAAATTGAATCCGGAAGCAATCAGCGGATGCCGTATCGGCGCATTCGGGTCTTCCCCGAGATAGCGCCGCATCCAGGAGATTCCTTCCCCCTGCACGATATGATCGGCGTCGATCATCTGATCGATGCCGGGAATGGCCGCCACATGCCCGCCTACCACAACCTTGGATCGCGGGGAAAGCTGCCGCACCATGCGGCACATCTCGCGGACCTTGCCGACATTCACGATGATCGACGAGATGCCGACCACGTCGTAATTGTGGCCGGTCACCTCGCGCGCGAATGCCTCGCGCGTGGGAAAGTCGAGTACCGTGCAGGGAGCGGAAATATTTTCCTGGATCATCATGATGCCCCAAGAACGGTGGAATATTCTGGGCGAAAACGCTCCCTGGGCGCGGGTGACCTGGTTTTGGTAAAGCTCCATCGGGTTGATGGCTCGACTGCCGAACTGGTCGTCTTGCGAATATGGGCCGAACACGGAGCTCAGTAAAACGCGAGCGTTGCCGGCCTTTGGATGAGTTTCCACCTTGCGATCCTCGTCTAAGTAGCTGATGCCCTGTTTGAATCGTAGTCATCTTCCGGACGAGCGCGAGGTGATAAAGAAAGAAACGACAGAAAAATTACAATTCGACGGGACGCCTCTACAGCACTTTTAGCGCCGGGCACCCCGGTTCGCTCCGCATGACAGCGCAGAATCCGCTCCAGTGCGCTCAGCAGACATGTCTTGGAAGCTTCATTCCGAGCGACCGCAGGGAGCGAAGGTGACCGGGATGATTCACGCCGCTACTTCGACGATACAATCAGCATGACCACCGAAGTGGGATAACCGGTGGTGCGACTTGAGGGGTTACCGGCGTAACTTGCAAGAGCAAGTGACGGAGAGTTATTTTCCATACTGCACAGACAACTGACTGTGCAGTTAGACCGGTGCTCTTGGGGGAGGGTCATCGGTCTTACACCATTAATCTGTACTCTAAGCGGCCGATATCCAAGAGGATATCGGCCTTTTCGTTTGGGGGAGCGCCCAAATTGCTGCGGCGCCTCAGTGAATCAAGTCCGCCAGCCCCAAGCATCCCGATACGCACCCCCGGTCGCGGATTTCCGCGAGTCCGCGTCTACGCAGGCGAAAGAGTAAAGTGCTTGCAGGAGATCATCATGCCAGATTCCGCGTTCTTTCAGCCGGAGCTGTTCGAATTTCTGCGGCAATTGAAACGCCACAACGACCGAGAATGGTTTGCCAAGAACAAGGCGCGGTATGAGCAAGTGGTGCGCGATCCGGCCCTGCGGTTCATCGCCGAGTTCCAATCGCCGCTCTCCCGTATCAGCCTTCATTTCGTTGCCGACCCGCGTCCGACGCGAGGTTCTCTATTTCGTATCTACCGCGATACCCGGTTCGCCGCCGACAAACGCCCCTTCAAGACGCATGTGGGCATGCATTTCGCACATGCCAGCGGCAAGGACGTGCACGCGCCGCTTTTTTACCTTCATCTGGAGCCCAAGGCATGCTTTGCGGCGGCCGGAGTTTGGCACCCGGATAACCGCACTCTTACCAGGATTCGCACGGCGATTGTCCGTCAGCCAGAGCAGTGGGCAAAGGCGACTCGGAAGCTGGAACTTGAAGGCGACAGCCTAACGCGGCCTCCCCGTGGATACGACCCGGAACACCCGTTCATTGAAGATCTCAAGCGCAAGGACTTTGTCGCATCGGTTGCGCTCGGCGATGAGCAGGTGTGTAGTCGACGGTTCATGCGGGATTTTGCCGCCGCGTGCCGGACCATGACGCCGCTGGTCGAGTTTACGACAAAGGCTCTGGGACTGAAGTATTAGGGCCCGCGCATGACGGCCGGGTAGTGGGTCAGTTTCTGGGTCGCTCGTCATTCAGGCACAAAATGCGTCCGGCACAGGAAACACCCGAACCGCCACGGTCCTTGGGGGACGCTGGAATAAATCGATATTATCAATGGAGGAGGTTTCCATGAAGGCAGAATATCGGCACTGGTTGGAGCAGCAGAAATACGACGCAGGGACGGTCCACGCCCAGATGTACAGAGCCTCGCGCGTGGAAGAGCATTACGGTAACCTTGATGATCATTACGCCAGCGACCATTTGGCAAGCTTGATCCAAGCGCTGCGGTATTCGACCGATGACCAGCGACATAACCGCCCGAATCCGAGCAAAATTCCCTTCGACGGTGATATCCGAAATAACCTACAGTCCTACCGTAATGCCGTTGAGCGGTATCGCAAATTCCGGGATTCTGGCGACGCGGCTGATACGCCTGAAACGGGAGATCCTCTTATCAATTCCGCGACAACGACAGACGAAGAAGTCGGCCAGCGAATTGGTCTAGAGCGCGACCTGCAGGCCGCGTTGAGGATTAAGATTGAACGGCTGGAGTCGGGCTTAATCATCGCAGACGATGGTGCCGAACGCTCTGTGGACTCCGGCTTCATCGATATAACGGCCAGAGATGCGTCGGGCACAACCGTTGTCATTGAACTCAAGGCGGGATCTGCTGGCCAGCGGGCGGTCGCGCAGATATTGAGCTATATGGGGGACGTTGCCGCCGAGGAGGAGAATGGAAAGGTGCGTGGCATCTTAGTAGCTTCAGGATTCGACGCCAAGGCGAAGTCTGCCGCAAGGATGGTACCGACCCTTATTTTGCGTAGGTACAGCGTACAATTCCTGTTTTCAGATGGGCACGCCTGATGCCGCACATGACGCCCGCTATCATTTGACTTCGTCGCCGTGATCATCGTGCAGATGCCTGTGAGAATGTGCGTGCGAGTGGACGATTCCCCCGTGTGAGTGCCGGTGAGCGTGGATCAGGTTTGCCTGGGTGAGCAGGTCTTTGTGCGATAGGATTTGCGCCGGCGTACCGCTCGCGACGATGTCGCCGTTCTGCATCACGTAAACTACGTCGGCGATATCTTCCAGAAGCTCCAGTTGGTGGGTGGCGCTAATGACCGTCTTGGAAGTGCTTTTCCATTCCTGGACCTGGTCAACCAGTTGACTCTGACTTTTCGGGTCGAGCGCCGCCGTCGGCTCATCAAGCAGCAGCACCTGCGGATCGATCACCAAGATAGAGGCCAGGGCAACTTTCTTTTTTTCTCCGCTGGAAAGCCTATGCGGAGGCCGCTCTTTCAGATGGAGAATCCCCATTAATTCGAGCGTTTCATTTACTCGCTGCAACACTTCCGCTTTCGGCCAACGCAATTGCAGAGGGCCGAATGCAACCTCATCAAAGACAGTGGGGTTGAATAGTTGGACATCCGGGTTCTGGAAGACCAACCCCACCTGACGCCGGAAGTTCAGGTTAACCGTGTCGTTCTGGAGGCGTTCTTGAGTGAGCGGCTCGCCCATGAACTGAATGGAGCCTGCCCTCGGAAAGTAGAGCGCATCGAGGAGGCGCAACAATGTGGACTTCCCTGAACCGTTGGCTCCAATGAGCGCCACGCGCTGCCCCTGCTCGAAGCCGAGAGAAAGGGATTGCAGCGCCGGGATGCCATCATAGTCAAAGCTGACGTTCTGCAACTCGAATATCGGCGCCAATCGCAATCACCTCCCCATCCATGCGGCAGCACAGGCGAGAGCGAGGAAACCAGCGAGCCCGGCATAGTCAAGAGCCTGCATTCGAAACTCCGTAATCAGTTGCATATCGCCCCGGAAGCCGCGCGACTGCATTGCCAGATATACTTCTTCGCTCAGGTCGATACTCTTGCTGAGCAGAACGCCCGCGGTTCTCGAAGCCACCCGGCGCTGCTCCGAGCCGCTCAGCGCTCCGATCATCCGGCTCTGTCTTGACTCGAACATCTGGTTTGCGGTTTCGATGAACAAGAAGATGTAGCGATGCGTCATCGCAAGCATCGTGACGACCTCCGTGGGCACGCGCACCGTTCGCAGCGACTTGAGGATATGTGTCCATCGCGTGCAGAGCACAAGCGTAGTGGTGAGCGTTACCGCGGTCTCGACGCGCAGAATCAGCAACGCGGCGGCTCGTAATCCCTGCTCGGTCACCGCAAGTCCGCCGAAGCTGACGACGGTGATTCCCGGCGTTATCAAAATTGCCGGCAAAGCAATGACACCGGTGAAGCCGAGCACGATCAGCCAGACTAGCGTAATCAGTGTTTGCAGGCGGATGCCCGAAGACAAGGCAAGCAGCACGGCCGCCACCAACAGGAACGCGATTACCCAGAGGCGTCTGCTGACGGTGGATGCCACAACGAGCGAAAACACGCCGGCCACACGAACCCGGGGATCGAAGGCTTGCAGCACTCCGCGGTGGGTAACCAACTGTTCTGAGGCAAGCGCACGCGAAAGCGCCCGGGCGAAAGCGCGAATCGTGGACTCGATGAAGAAGTGGCGACTCATAGGTCCAACTCGCGGCGATTCCGCTTCTTCGCAATTACGCTGGCAATAAACGAGAGCGCGCCGAACAGACCCACCCCAAACATTGCGGATAACAGGTATCCCAAATGGGGGCTCCTGACAAACGCGGGCGCGTAGGCCGGGAATGGCGCGGTCCAAAAAGACGATAACTTCTGTAATCCGGACGGGACAGCGTCGGGAGGTGCTTGACCGTGAGAAGCAGAGGCTATTTGAGCGCGTGCTTGCAGGCTGGAGAAATCGACTGGCGACCATTCACCCCAAGCCGTGCCAACCGCAAGGATTCCGAGCGGAGTAATCATCATCAGCAGCGCGACGGCAAGCCAAAGATTCCTGATGCCCGCATTGGCAGGCACACGGAATTCGATTTTTTCCTGTTGCAAGCCGGCAAGCCCCTGCAGCAGTCCGGGATTTACCTTCTGCAAATAGGAAACCATTCCACCTGCGATGAACGCCTCCGCAAATCCGGCTAAGGTCAGGTGGCCGATCATCATTGCGGGAATGGCGATATGCAGCGGATAGGGCGCGTATAGGGGAGTTCCGCTGGCATCGTGAAAGAGCATCGGCTGAATCCCGAACTCCACGGCAGCTATGAAAGCCGACGCGTTAATCGAGAGATATCCGGCAATCGCCGCGGCGATTACGCGCCTCCGGGAGTTCAATTCCGAAGCGGTCGAGAGCAGACGATATGCAGCGTAGGCCACGAAGGCGCCGACGATCGCCATGTTGAAGCAGTTCGCCCCCAGGGTCGTGATTCCGCCATCGCCGAAAAAAAGCGCCTGAAGGGCGAGAGCAATCGAAGTCGCCAGAATTGCGCCCCAGGGCCCCAGAACGATCGTCGCCGCAGTCACGCCCACCGCGTGGCCGGTAGTGCCCCCGGGAAGCGGCAGGTTGAACATCATTAGCACAAAACAGAAAGCCGCAAAGACGGAGATAAGAGGGATGGCGCGAGTGAACAAGACACGTCTGATGCGCTTCAGTGCCGCGTACCAGCCACCAGCCGCCAACGCGTAGCATGCCGCGCAGGTGGAAGGGCTCAGGTAGCCATCAGGAATGTGCATGGTTCCTGCCTGCATAACCGCCGGAGATGATCGGCGCAGAATGGCTCCCCGGATGACTCCATCGCCAACGATCGGCAATTCGACCGATGAATCTCATCGCGCTCACTTCCGGCCCGATTGTGCTGCCAGCGCGCTTGCGCGCCGGGTACGGGCGACGGATCGCCCTCCGGCCCTCCACCCCAGCAGCGAAGCCGCTGGGGACCCCGGCTCGCGGCGCGGGCATTCTCGGAATAACACAATCCTAACATCGCAGCGGCCGGCATCGCGAAACGGCGATGTCGATAGTCCACCGATGCCGCTTGTTCAGCCGTGCCGTCCACAGCGGGGGAACGCCCTCAGGCCCGGAAATCCGGATCGAGCGAAATAACGGTTGTGTCGAGAGCCGCAAACTGCGAGCATAGTTACAGTTGCAGGCGCGTCTCCGCCGAAACTTTGCCGCAACGCAAACCGAGCTGAACATAGCTCTGTTGCCGGCTTCCGCGCCAACGCGAATGGCTGCCTGCATACATCAGGAGGACATTTCATGAGGGGTTCGGATGCAGTCGTAGAGATGCTAATTGCGCACAAGGTTAAACATGTATTTGGAGTCCCTGGGGATACCAGCATGAATGTCCACGATTCCTTCGCCGGCCGCACTGCGGAGGTCCAGCATATCTTGACCAGGGACGAGCGTAATGCGGGATACATGGCCGATGGCTATGCGCGGGTTGCGAGGAAGCCGGGCGTGGTTGAGACGCCAAGCGGCGGGGGAGCTTTATATGTGATTCCCGCCGTAAGCGAGGCCAACAATTCCTGTATTCCCATGATATGCCTGTCGTCTGACCTCACGATGAGCAGCGAACAGACGAACGCGTTGACGGATGTTGATCAGGAAATGCTGTTCAAGTCTGTCACCAAGTGGAACACCAAGATTAGATTGGCTTCCAAAATTCCCCAGCTATTTCGAAAAGCTTTTCGAATGGCCACCGGAGGCGTCCCGGGAGCAGTACATCTTGCACTGCCGGAAAATATCTTGGAACACCCGGTAGAGTTCTCCGCCGAAGAGCTGAGAGGCGTTGCGTCGACATCGGCTCAGGCCCCTTTCAGGTACGGGCCGACCAGTCAGGATATCGACAGAGTTGTTGACCTGTTTCGCCAATCCTCTCGCCCGATAATTTTAGCCGGCGGCGGCGTGCATCTCTCCGACGCCTATGAGCAGTTGGAACAGTTCAGGGCCGGCTTTCATGTACCGGTGGTAACCACGGTGAATGGAAAAGGCAGTGTTCAGGAACTCGCGGATAACGCCGTTGGAGTTATTGGATCGAACGGCGGCTCGGAGGAAGGCTTAACTATTATTCAGCGGGCTGACCTTGTATTAGTACTGGGGTCGAAGCTGAACAACGTGACCACGATGGGCAAGGTAGCAATCAACAAAGATGCCAAGGTGATTCAAGTCGACATCGGCGAGGCCGGGATAGGACTGAATATACCCGTGGAAGTAGCTATCGTGAGTGACGTTAACGAGTTTTTGTGTAACTTGAATCGTGAAATGCTGGCGGCAAAAGGCCGTTTGGCTGACCAATATGACACGTGGAACTCGTGGGTCCGTAATAAGATTATCGAAAAAAGAAAAAGAATTGAGCAGGAAATGAGCACCGATAGCGGCCTGGTTCTTCCATGCAGGTTTTTCGGCGCGTTGGAGCGTTTGACCGATGACAACACGGTCTTTGTGGGCGATGCGGGCACTCCCACACCATATCTTTCATCTTATGTCAGGTTGAAGAGAGCCGGCAGATGGAATGTGTTGCCCAGAGCCCACGGCAGTTTGGGTTACGCATTGCCCGCCGCCATTGGGGTCAAAGTGGCGAAACCCGATGCCACGGTATTTTCTCTGATGGGCGACGCCAGTTTGGGAATGGCTCTCGGTGATTTGGAAACTGCTAAGAGACTGGGCCTGCCGATTATATTCGTTAATTTTGAAAACAATTGTTACGGCTGGATCAAGACCATTCAGCGGCTCTACTTTGACGAGAAATATTTTGCCGTGGATTTCTGCCCGATTGATTCGGTCGCCGTAGCCAAAGGATTCGGCATCGATGCGATCAACATCAGTGACAATGCGCACATCGAGGAAGGCATTAAGTGGGCGCTGTCGCAAGAGAAACCAACGTTTCTAAATGTTGCCATCGAGCGGCCAACAGGGTTTGTGCCTCCGGTATTGAAGTGGGAGCGTGACGTCAAAGTCCCGCCTTCCGGAAGAAAGAAGCTAACCTACTAGAGCGGGTCGTTCAGGTGATCATCGAAAGGTTGTTGCAAGGGAGCTTCTCTTATGGCGGTTCCTTTTAAGATTGATCTGCGCGAACGTGTCGCCGTCGTTACTGGCGGCGGCGGCGTGCTCTGCTCGCAGATGGCGCGCGCGCTTGCCGAATGCGGTGCCAAAGTTGCGGTTCTCGATCTCAACCTGGATTCCTCCAAGGCAGTTGCGGCGGCCTTGCGAGCCGACGGCTACATCGCCGAGGGCTTCGGCGCAAACGTCCTGGAGCGCCCTTCGTTGGAAGCGGCCGCCGAAGCCATGCGGGCTCAGTTCGGCCCCTGTGATCTGCTCGTCAACGGTGCCGGTGGCAACCATCCGAAAGGCACCACCACCAAGGAATGGCTGGAAGAGAGCGACCTTGGAGATAAGTCGCTGACAACTTTTTTCGATCTCGATCCGCGGGGAATCGAGTTCGTATTCAATCTGAACTTTCTGGGCACATTGATTGCTTCGCAGGTATTCGCCCGTCAAATGGTCGGCAGGAAGGGCTGTTCGATCATCAACATCTCGTCCATGAACGCCTTCCGCCCGCTGACCAAGATTCCGGCTTATAGTGGCGCCAAGGCGGCAGTGAGCAACTTCACGCAATGGCTGGCCGTCCATTTCGCCAAGGTCGGCATCCGTGTCAACGCCTTGGCACCTGGCTTCTTTCTGACTAATCAGAACCACAGCCTGCTGATCGACGATGCCACTGGTGAATTCACCGCGCGCGCCCGCAAGATTGTCGAGCACACACCGATGGGCCGTTTCGGCGACGCCCAAGAGTTGATCGGAACCTTGTTGTGGCTGGCCAGCGAGCCGGCTTCCAGTTTTGTCAATGGCGTAGTCGTGCCGATCGACGGTGGCTTCGCTGCCTATTCGGGGGTGTGAACGCAAGACCCTTCGCTCCTCCACCCCATCAACCGCAACTACGACGGTTGTTGGGGACCCCGGCTCGCTCAGGATGACATCCTGAAACTTATGCCGCGAACGTACGGGACGGCACGCTAGCACCATTCGCAGCCTATCGAACCGCCAAAGGCCTGCCTTCAGCCGAGAGCAAGCTCAGCCCAAGAGCCTCCGCCAGGGTCGGAGCGATCTGCCGCATATCAATCACCCCGAGGTTTCTGCCGTGTGCAATTCCAGCCCCGGCCACAAAGAAGGAAGCGCGCATCTCAGGGTGTTCCGGCAAATATCCGTGCGTGCCGCCCGGCGCGCTGTCCCGATGCACCGGCCCGGAGAAGCTGAAGTCCATCTGAAAGCCGGGCTTGAGGTCAACCAGAAAGCTGGCGGTTGGGAAGCCGCCCAGCTTCAGCAATTGATCCTGCTCCACAATCCGGTTAATGCCATTCTCCGGGTCGGCGGCCAACTGCTTCAGTAGCTCTCGGGTTTTTTTCACTAAAACTGGATCGTGCGCATCCTTCAGCACAATTGCCGCCGAGCCGCCGCTCGTCCAAGGCATTGCTTCCCAACGTTCAACCGTTGCAGTGCCAAATTGAGTCTTCGCCGCGGCAGGCTGTATCAGCCCGGCCGACACGAAGGCCGCGGCAAGATTCAACCGGCGATGGACCGGAGCGAAGCCGTGGTCCGATACGACACAGATAATCGCGTCTGGATCTGCGCTCAAAGCCGCATCCCGCAACTGCCCGACCATTTCGTCACTGGCTTCGAGAACCGCGTTCGCCTCCGGACTGAATGGTCCGTGCAGATGCTCCTCATGATCGAGCGCCGCCAGATGCACGGTGATCAAGTTCGGTTTGTACTTCTGAATGATCGCAATCGCAAACTTGGCGCGCAGCCGGTCGTTTGGCAGATCCGCATTTGCCCCATTGGCGTACGGTCCCAGCTCCGCCT
>Ga0187877_1003681_pt1 | contig 12291 bp, 11 predicted proteins | sample June2016WEW_17_1_3_FD_132430 | JGI IMG/M metagenome (GOLD analysis project Ga0187877, IMG submission 132430) | Peatland microbial communities from SPRUCE experiment site at the Marcell Experimental Forest, Minnesota, USA - June2016WEW_17_100 | ecosystem: Environmental > Terrestrial > Soil >... | reverse complement strand
GCGATCGGCGCGAATAACCTGGGCGCTTCCCCCGGAGATACCTCCCCCACCAAAACTCTCTGCCTCCGAAAAGAAAATGTATTCCCCCGTTGGAGACCACTTCACCCCATACTCATAATGCGGTCGGTCCGTCAGGCGCGTGATCTTTCCTGTTCTCATGTCATACACATAGACATTGGTAAAAAGCCCGTCGTGAGCACTGGTAAAGGCCAGGCGTTGTCCATCCGGTGACCAGTCCCCGCTTTCGAGGGAAGAATAGATTTGGCCCTCGGCGACTTCCAGGTCGGGTGTCGGGCTGCCGGAGGGACTGCCGGAGGTCGGAATCGCTAAAGAAGCCATGGGGAGCATGACATCGCTGATGGTTTGAATCGTTCCGTCCGGTAATGAAATGAGGCGTAGAGAGATTTTTTCCAGGTTTGGATCGTCCGGGTTGATATCAGCAAGATAGGCTACTTTTCCTCCCGAGGGAGAAATGGCAAGGCCGCCACCAATCCATTCCGGGATCAATTGGCGCAGGCCTCCCCCATCGGCATCGAAAGCCCAGATGCCTTTATCCGTCTGGACCACTCCCCAAGGTCCGTTCGCGGCAAGCGGCAATGGCGTGGCAGACGGTGTGCTGCTCGGTTGGGGAGTATTCGCAGGAGTGACCGGCGTAGCGGTCGATACAGGTATTTGTGTGTTATGAACCATCGTTGGGATGGCGGTCTGCGAAGGGCCGCAGGAGGCCAGGATCATGGTCACCACGCTGATCAAAATCCGGATACTATGTTTCACTTTTGCCTCCCTGTCTTTCTACCCCTTATCTTTTATCCCCCTTTCGGGGCATTGGTGGTTCCAATTCCATTGTAGCACGGCAGATGTGGGCTTCCGCCATCACTCCCGTTTATAAATCGGGTTTTCTCAGGCATATTATTGGCAATCTTGGATAATAACGTGGTAAGGACACGCTGGAATATGGTTCATGACCTCCAGGCCGACAGTACTGATTTTTAAACCCAGGGTGCTCTCCTGATTTTCAATAACTACATGCCGGGTTTTCTGAACAATCCTGCCGGAAACCATCCTATGCCCCCTGCCTGAAATCGTCTCTGTTTAATCCGCCATACGGACGAGCGGGTTTAACAATAGAGCGTGTCGAAGATTTGCTAGCCAGCCTTCAGAAGGAGCTGTGACCCGCAGTTGCTGCAAAAATGTGCCTCGGGTGGGTTGGCAGTGCCGCACTGGATGCAGAAATTCCCCTTCACAGTCGGGGAGGCAGGCGGATTCGGGTGAGGGATCGGCCCGGTAGTATCCGGAGATTTCTTCGTCTCTTCGACGATGTTTTGAGTCATTTCCTTTGTGCCTTTTCGAAACTCGCTGATCGCCTGCCCCAAACCGCGCCCGATCTCAGGCAGGCAGTTCGCGCCGAAGACCAGTAAGGCCACTAAAAGGATCAGGATAATATGGATGGGTTGGATGTCAAACATGATCGACTCCTTTTTCCAATGTCGCCGGGCTTTTCCCGTGGACCTTGGTGAAATGATTATAATGTCAGTTAGGGATAAGCAACAAGCCAGATTGGAATATCCTGTTCACTTTCTGATAACGTTGAGGCCGAAAGCAGGATGTAACTGATCCAGGCTGAATCCGCCAGGAGCAGATGGACGATTTGCATCAAGATTGAAGCCGGGAACAGGAGATTAATGACCTCGGCGGTTAACTGGGCCAGTTCCTTTCAGGCATGTGATAGAAACGAACCCGAAGAACTGCGACTGACTGATCAGAATAATCTTTTTGGTCCCATGGGACAGGTATTCTAATTAATTTGTGCCGTTATCGATATTTGTAATTGAGCGATGTATAATCATTTAGGGTCGGCTACAAACGCTATTCTTCGATGATATTGGATCTGAAAGGAAACTATATCGCATATCAATACTTCTATTTCCTCTCAATACATTAGGAAGAGTCTGTAATCATCAACCCATGTTTGTTCAACCTTCAATTGGAATGATTCCCGTTCTACCTGAGATTTCCATATCAGGCAGACCAGGCGGCCCCTGTGGGCAGGGTGAACGACGAGCGCTAGTCGCCTGTGACACCCACACCGCAGGGGAAATTGAACCTGCCTATAAAAGGTGGCTGTCCAGAAAAGGCAAAGAGTCTGATAATGGACAAGAAGACGAATGAGGTCATTGTTAATCTCCGGGATGAGGGTTTAGAGATGGGTGCGTGGGCGGGAGCCTGCCCTAAGCAAGGTGGATTGACCGCCCTCGATCAGGTTCACCTCCCTTCACGTACATATCCGGAGAACCGATGAATATGATGGTGCCCAATGGACTTTAAGGACTATTATGAAACATTAGGTGTGACGCCGGATGCTGATGAAAAGGCGATTAGGCAGGCCTTCCGCCAATTGGCCCGCCAAGTTCACCCTGATGTAAACCCGGGTAATAAAGAAGCCGAAGAGAAATTCAAGATGATCAATGAGGCTTATCAGGTTCTGTCAGATGCAGAACAGCGCAAGAAGTATGATGAGTTGCGGGCTCAATATCTGCAATGGCAGCAGACCGGCGGTCGCCAACAGGATTTTGACTGGCAAAACTGGTCCGCCCAACCTGGCAAAGGGGCGCGCGTCCAATACGCCAACGCCGAAGACCTGGAGGACCTCTTCGGAAGTGGAAGCCCGTATTCCGACTTCTTCACCAATATCTTTGGCCAGGCGCGCGGCAGAGGTGGTCGCCGTGGTACTTCACCCAGCCCACGTCGCGGACGGGATGTCGAATACGAAGTCGATCTGACCCTGGAAGAGGCTTTTCATGGTGCAGAGCGCCTGTTGGAAATAGATGGGCACCGCATCAAAGCCAGAATTCCACCTGGTGTGCGCACCGGATCAAGAGTTCGCCTGGCGGGTCAGGGAGAGCCGGGCCACAATAGTGGGCCGGCTGGAGACGTGTATTTGATCGTGCAGATCTTACCCAATGAAACCTTCGAGCGCGAAGGAGATGACTTGCATCTGGAGGCGCCGGTCGACATCTTCACCGCCATTGCCGGTGGTGAAATCCGCATCCCCACCCTGGAGCGTCCGCTGATACTGAAGATTCCTCCCCGGACCAATGCCGGGCGGAGTTTCCGACTGCGCGGCAAGGGCATGCCACACCTGGGCGACCCCAAAACGCGCGGCGACCTGTTTGCCCGGGTCAGACTGGTGCTGCCTGAACCGCTGACTGACCAGGAGGTCGAACGCATCCGCGAGCTGGCCTCCTCCCGGCGAAACCGTTCTTAACCGCATCCCAAACGAGGTAATGACATGAATCCTGAAAATCCCTCCCCAAAACGGTATTGGTATGGCCCGTCCGAAGGCTATGAGTCGCGCAGTCAGCGCCGTTTACAGAACGATCTGGGGGTCGACGAGTCTGCCGCTGAGGCGATCTTACACTTGCGCAGCCAAGTCATTGAATTACAGGCACATATTCGCCGGTTAGAAGCCGAGCTGACCGCCCAGTATGACAGCCAGCATGTGCGCCTGGCTCGTTACCAGGAAGGCTATTACGAGGCCATCTGGACCGAACTGGAAATTCTGGAGTGATATCAACCTGTTTGCATTGATCAATACAAGCCCATGCACAGACCCGTGCTTACCTATCAGCAAGCCCACTTCCTGCGCAACACTATTCTGGAGAGCTACAACCGCAACCAAGAAGTCAGCGAAATGGCCGCCAGCAACCCTGCCAGAGTGCGAAAGAACCACTCGGAACACCGGGCATGGCGCCAGGCCGCAGCGGTGAAATGAAATAGCACCAATTTCGCGAGGGTGGTCGCCAAAGTGCCCCAATCCCATAATCTATGGAGGGTTCTATGAACCTCGAAAAGTACACACAAAAATCCCAGGAGGCTTTACTCGCTGCCCAGCACCTGGCACAGGATTACCAGCATCAGGTCATCGAACCCATCCACTTGCTGCTGGCGCTCGTTCAACAGCAGGATGGGATCGTTCGAGCTATCATCACCAATGTATCCGGCGGGACGCAGGCCATCCAGAAAGAACTGACGAGCGAGCTCGATAAAAGGCCGAAGATCCAGGGTGCCAACCTGGAAGTCGGCCTGTCGCCCCAGACTGCGGAAGTCCTGGCTGCCGCTGAACGGTACGCCAAGGGCATGCAGGACGATTATGTCTCCACCGAGCACATCCTGCTGGGTCTGACGGAGTCCACTGAAAACAAACGCCTGGTCCAATTCGGTCTAACCAAGGAAGCCATATTGGCTGCCTTAAAACAGGTGCGCGGTGCTCAGCGCGTCACCACGCAGAATCCCGAAGAGACCTTCCAGTCGCTGGAAAAATATGGCATAGACCTGACCGCCATGGCCCGCCAGGGCAAGCTAGATCCGGTCATTGGGCGTGATGAGGAGATCCGCCGTACGATACAGATCCTGTCCCGCCGCACCAAGAACAACCCGGCCCTGATCGGCGAACCGGGCGTCGGCAAGACCGCCATCGTCGAGGGGCTGGCCCAGCGTATCGTTAACGGGGATGTACCTGAAGGGCTCAAGCACAAACGCCTGGTACAGCTGGATATGGGCGCTCTGGTGGCAGGAGCCAAGTACCGCGGCGAGTTCGAAGAACGCTTGAAAGCCGTATTGAAAGAGATCACAGAGTCTGAAGGGGAAATCATCCTGTTTCTGGATGAAATGCACACGGTTGTTGGCGCTGGCGCGGCCGAGGGCTCCATGGACGCCAGTAACATGCTGAAGCCCATGCTGGCGCGCGGCGAGCTGCACCTGATCGGCGCGACCACGCTGGACGAGTACCACAAATATATTGAGAAAGATCCCGCTCTGGAACGCCGCTTCCAGCCAGTGATCGTGGAAGAGCCGTCCGTGGAGGACACGATCAGTATCCTGCGCGGCCTCAAACAACGCTACGAAGTCCACCACGGCGTGCGTATCACCGATGCTGCGGTACTGGCAGCCGCAACGCTTTCGCAGCGTTACATCAGCGATCGCTACCTGCCCGACAAGGCCATTGACCTGATCGACGAGGCAGCCGCGCGGCTACGCACCGAGATCGATTCCAAGCCGCAGACGCTAGACGAGGTTGACCGGCAGACGATGCAGCTCGAGATCGAACGCCAGGCGCTTAAAAAGGAGCGCGACAAGGCCTCCAAGGAGCGGCTCGAGAACATCGAAAAGGAACTGGCCAACTTGAAGGAAAAGTCACACGAACTCCAGGCTCGCTGGCAGACCGAGAAACAGGCCATCGCCGAGCTACGTACGACCAAAGAGAAGATCGAACAGACACACCAGGAGATCGAACGCGCCGAACGGCAGACTGACCTAGAAAAGGTCGCCCGACTGCGCTATGGGACCCTGCGTGAGTTGGAAAAGAAACTGGCCGATGCGGAACGCCACATGAAGGAACTGCAGGCCCAGGGAGGCGCCTTGCTCAAAGAGGAGGTGGATGCTGAGGAGATCGCCCAGATCGTTTCTCGCTGGACCCATATCCCCGTTTCAAAGCTCCTGGAAGGTGAGACCCAGAAACTTCTGCACATGGAAGACCGGCTACGCGAAAGGGTGGTCGGACAGGAGGATGCCCTTCGGGCCGTCTCGAACGCCCTGCGCAGGGCTCGGGCCGGTCTTCAGGACTCAAACCGGCCGCTTGGCTCATTCATCTTTCTCGGCCCGACCGGAGTGGGCAAGACCGAACTGGCGCGCGCCCTGGCCGAATTCATGTTCGACGATGAACGGGCCATGATCCGGATCGATATGAGCGAATACCAGGAGAAACATACCGTCAGCCGTCTGATCGGAGCACAGCCTGGGTACGTCGGCTACGAGGAAGGCGGCCAATTGACCGAAGCGGTTCGCCGCCGTCCGTACAGCGTGGTCCTTTTCGATGAAATCGAGAAGGCTCATATGGATGTATTCAATGTGCTGCTGCAACTGCTGGATGATGGCCGCCTGACGGATGGTCAGGGCCGCACGGTGGATTTTCGCAACACATTGGTCATCATGACCTCCAACCTTGGCAGTGAGCTATGGCTGGGCGGAAGAGCGGAAAGTGTAACGCGCGACACGATCACGCATGTCCTGCAAGAGCATTTCCGACCCGAGTTCCTGAACCGCATCGACGAGATCATCATCTTCCATTCGCTCAGCCGTGCCGACCTGGTCCAAGTCGTAGATATCCAGCTCCGGCGTGTTTCCGCTTTGCTGGCAGAGCGCGGCTATCGGCTGGTCATCAGCCCGAAGGCACGCACCTACCTGGCCGAGGTCGGTTACAATGCCGATTACGGTGCCCGCCCCCTCAAACGGGCCATCCAGCGCGAACTGCAGGACCCGCTGGCGGTCAAGATCCTCGCTGGCGAGTTCCATGAAGGCGAGACCATCCACGTGGAACGCAGCAAGGAAAAACTGGAATTCACTGCGGTGGCATCAGACCAACCCGTGACTCCGTGAACTACCCCATCACTCAAGCGGGGGGCTTCCTACTTCAACGAGCGTTGCCTGAAATCAGGTCTTGTATGCTCTCCATAGGCGTGTACGTTCGGGTGGTTCCCACCCTACGGTAGTGCATCTGTCCAAGTTTTACCGGTGGACAGGTTTTTCCACCGAACTAGGAACTTGTTAAGGTACTACACTTATTATAGAACAATTGTTCAGTTTTTACGCCTTATAATCCCCAGACTAGAAGGTCGGGTTTTACGGCACAATTTTGATAACAAATATAAAGAAAAGTGGAGCCTCCGTTCAAGGCTCCACTTTAGCCCTTGTGTTTTGCTCTAAACCGTTCTCCTCCCCTGCTTCTCCTAAGTCAAGTTTCTGGTGAGATCTACGAGTCAGTGTCTGGTGTCTATCTTTAATTACAAGCCGTGGGCACCTGGGAGTTAACGTCGGTGCTGTTATCCACCTGATTGAATTTGCCGGCGGTAATGCCCATGGGTTGGAAGGGGGGAACCCCCTGTACCGCAGGCTGCGCCAGGCGCAGCGTGTAGCATCCCACGAAAGCCTGCGTGGCACCCGAGGTGGTAAGCACCTTCATGGCCAGCGGCAGCTTGTAATACAGGCTGCCAGCTGCGCCTTCGGTCTGAGCAGTTCCAAAGGTGGCCGTGATCACGGATGTGTCTGCATATCCAGCCGCAAACGAACCATATGGCCCCGGAAAAGTGGTGGGGTCCTGGAAATAAGAATAGGCGCGCACGTACTGCTTCAGATTGAGCGCGTTGAGCAGGGAGCTGACGGTTTCAACCGGCCCACTGCGGTTGTCTACAAAATTGTTCTTGTCGATGCTGAGGTTGGCACCTGAAACGGGAACCGCTTTGGGTCCGACGGGATAACTGCTGCAGGCCGTGGCCAGGACGGTGGCATCCTTGGCGTTGATATCAGATGGCGTCGCTGACCCGCGATCAATGCCCATGGGAACAAAGGGCGGAGCGCCGAAGACCTCCGGTGTGGCCGCGTGCACCAAATAGCAGGCCGCATAGTTCTTGTGCGCGCCGGTGTTCGATGTGTCTTTCAGGATGACCGGAACGGTGTAATATGTCTGGCTCATGCTGGTATCCCCCGTGATCTGGCCAAACACCAGTTCCACCGAAGCGGTATCTTTATATCCATTGGTGAAGGTGGTGAAGTCGCCCAGTGAGTTGGACGGACTTGTCCAGTAATCGTAGGCCCTCAAATATTCCTGGCGGTTGATGGCATTGTAGTAGGAGATGATCATCTGTGCCGGATTGCTGCGGTCATCGACGTAATTCGCTGTGTTTGAATCAGACGCCGGTGTCGCCGCACTGCTCGCCGTGGGCGCGGGGGTAGCACTGGAGACCAGGGTGTCTGTGGCTGTCGGCAGGGGGACCTCGGCCGGGGGGGTATTGCTGGGGGCCAAGGTGTCCGTGGCTGTCGGTGCCACCGTTGCAGTACCGGTAGCGAAAGGCTCCATGCCAACATTGAACGTGCCATTGCAAGCTGTGAGAATCAGCACAACAAGGATTGAAAAAAGCATGCGGAATTTCATAGTGCCTCCTGAAGGGTTGGGTGTATCTCGCATTTTAGTCGATCCGTGTAGCGCGGGGATGGCGGGGAGGTCCCAGTTTCGAAATAAGTCGTTATCAACCTGTAACAGCCATTATCTAAAAAATAGGTTCCAGTCGCTTGTCGTTCTAGCTGGCTGGCAGACGCAGGGCAGAAACCGTTCCCTATCCAAGGCGGCTGCGCAGGCCGACCCGGCCGTTGTGCCATTCAGCGATGGCCCGCTCGAGCGCCAGCCCAAGCCCGCTGCCCAGGAGATGGAGGCCGTGACCTCGGGGGTCTGCCGCGTCGGCAGCCGGCTGCGTCAATAAATGGTAATCATTTAGACCTGAGATGATCCGTCTTCAATTACCTTGATCATGACGACAGCACCAAACTGACTGGGCAATGGTCTGAGCCCATCACATCCTCGTGGATATCCGCGGCTGCAATGCGGTCTTTCAGATCTGCGGACACCAGGAAATAATCCAGCCTCCAGCCCACGTTGCGCTCGCGCGCCCGTGTCACCTGGTCCCACCAGGAATATTTAACCGTATCCGGATGCAGGTAGCGGAATGTGTCGATCAACCCTGCCTCGAAGAACTCACCCAGACCCTGGCGTTCTTCCGGCATGAAACCGCTGTGGTTGACATTTTCCCTGGGTCGGGCCAGGTCGATCTCGGCGTAGGCGGTGTTGAAATCGCCGGTGGCGACGACCGGCCGGCCGGCTTGCATGTACCTTTGCGCCACTTCCAGAAAGCGCCGGTAAAAAGCCAGTTTGTGCTCCACCCACTCCGCCCCGCGCCCGCCGTTGGGAAAGTAGATGTTGAAGAAGACAAAGGGTTCGAACTCATGAATGAGAACCCGGCCCTCGGTGTCAAAGCGGGGATCGTTCATACCGGCAAGGACTTTTACCGGCAAGTGCCTAGAGTAGGTCACGGTGCCGCTGTAGCCCTTCTTCTCCGCTGAGTTCCAGGAGGCCTCATAGCCGGCCGGCTTGAGGAGCGTCTGGGAAAGTTGCTCCGGACAGGCTTTGGTCTCCTGCACGGCCACCAGGTCAGCGCTGCTTACACCAAGCCATTCCAAGAAGCCCTTCTTTTCAGCCGCCCGGATGCCATTCACATTCCACGAGATCAATTTCCAGTTCATCACCACTCTCCTTTAATGCTTTATCGAGCGCGGAAGGCATGTAGGCGTCCAATTCTTTGAGTGTTTATTCCAGAAGAAGGCGCTATTACTCCACAATCCTTGGCCGCACTAATCCCACCAAAGAGCCAAGCGACCTAATCGAATACTTGCCGTAAGATCTTCGGCACTGGGACATATTCTTTGCAACCTTTGTCGAATTCTGGCCCTGCTTCCGGCCTCAACGCACTTTTCAAAGATGAACTCAACAAAATCCAACAAAGTGAAAATAATGATAATGCCATACTCATGATCTAATTGATCTATTACCTCGATAATCCGCTCTGTTTCAAATGCGCGGTTATTTCCTTGTATTTGGTTGATCCGGAGGAACTCATATTGATCACGGTCAGGTATGAAGATCAAAATATCTGCAGCTCAGCTGTGGTGCGAAGTGATGTCGGCTGCAACTATTTGTTCGACGAATTACGCCAATTATCTCTTCAAGACGATGAATATTTGTGCGCCTCAATTAGATATTTTCTGGCAATAAAGATTAAGCCCTCACCATTTTCGAGTCGATGTTGAAGGTTGAGCAAGTATTTCGTGTGGGTTTCTACTGAGAAGCCAGGTACGAGCCAAGGAACGGCCTTCAAGTAGTAGACGATTGCGCCTACATCTGTAAATGATAAATGGCCTGACCATTCTTGTGTGTTGGCAATGGTCAACCCAGCCGCTTTCAATAGGGGTACATACCTTTCCAGAGTCGCATAGGGCCATTGGGGTTTAGCGTCAAAAACTGCTAATAAGTCATACGCCCACAGTCCATGCACCTGCTGGGTAAGGAATGTGCCCCCTGGTGCGAGAATCCGGGCTACCTCCTCCGCATTGATGGCGGAATGACGATCCAGAACGAGGTCGAACTCGCCCTTGGCGAAAGGCAATAGGTCATCTTCGGTGAGTCGAACATCTATAACTTGAACCCCTAAAGGAGATAAACGCTCTGTTGCTAGCCTGAAGTTGGGTGGATATTCTTCCGTTGCCACAACTTTCTTGGGCCAGTATCTTCGGAGTTTTAGATATCGCTCGCCGCCACCCGTACCCAGGTCAACCACCGATGAAGAGATGCTCATCAATTCAGCAGCCTGTGAAGAATAAGACCATGGAGCCTGCTCTTCGATCATCCGTCCGTCCAGGTAAGAAAAATCCCAACCTAAGAAGAGCTCCTGCTCCTCTTGTTTCCAAGTTTCAATAAGCTCATTGGTATTCATAATATTGTATTGTTCCCCTTCACTAAATTCAACGATTCACTATACAATGAATTTTTAAAAAGGGCAACAATTGGTACAATCAAATTCCATCAAATCAGCAGTTGACGAGTTTGGGAAATTGGTTCTACGGTGCATTAATGAGCAAAGGCAAAATCAAAACGATGGTCAACATAACCGTAAAGTCGACGCCTCGCTTCTTGTACCAATTGCGACTTGATGAAATTGCTTCAGCGATTAATCAGGTGCACCACCCAGCTCCGTTGCTCACCCACCTCCCAAGCCGCTGATAGGGCAAACTACTGGTCAGATTTCGCAATTCATCTACCCGGTCAAGGTAAATTGCATTCAGATGCACCCAGCCTGCCAGTACCTCTTCGGCTTCGTGTCCATACATGGCCCGTATATTGACTCCGGACTCTGGCAGCAGAGTGAAATCAAATAGCCCAACCGCACCACAGGTGGGTTAATCTCTGCCTGATTATCGGTGATCTTGCAAGCCTTGGTCCGCGAAAAGTTGCGGGAGCTGGACTCGAACCAGCGACCTTCTATTCAGGGTTGGCGAACCAGTGCTTTGCTCATGGTAGCCGTCCGAGCACGGTCGTCGTCTCGGACTGCAGCGCGGCGCTACTGGGTGCCGCGTTGTCGACAACAATGTCGCTGAAGCCGAAGAAGACCGTGCCCTTGAGGACGCCAATTGCGCTGCCGTTGATGGTTTGCCCCCCGAAGCTGATGTTCGCCTGGGCGATGACAGCCCCATCTGCGAAGGTGGGTACCTCGGTGACGTTGAGCCCCGAACTAGTCACCTGCTGCAGCTGCGACTGAAGGTCGGCCACGAACTGTGCCTTATACGCCGGCGCCGTGGCAACGTCTGGTGCCTGAGCGACCTCCACCGTGAACACGTTCGAGGACTGGTAACCGTAGATGCAAGTCTTTCCGCCGCCCGGGGTGGTACCTTCCATACCATCCCCGAATGAGGTACCGGCGAGCGATGACGCTTCCTGGCTGGTGACAACTTGGCAGGGGTCAAGGGACGTCGGCGCCGCAGTCTGCTGTGGCACACTTGTAGCCGCAGGCGCGCTCGTCGGCGCTGGGGTGGATGTCGGGGTGGGGGTCGAGGCACTGCACGCGGCAAGCAGCGCGGTGATGGCCAGCGCACAGATGCCGATTGTCGTTCGAATCATATCAATTCTCCCCTTAAGCCGTTGATGCGGTGTGGAACTGGCTGCAGGGCTCACGCCAGTTAATGTTGGCTGAGTTTTTTTCGTTCATCATCTCTAAATACTTCTTACAATGGGTTCACATCACTGCATAACCGCCGCGTTTCTTTTCTCCTTCCGAGCTCAAGCCTCCCTGTTCGCCCCCTTCCCTCTCCATAGGGCGCGGAGCCTCACCCAAGTTCAGAGTTCGGGAAATGTCACGTGGTCAGGCTATCCGCCGCGTGCTCGGGCTGTCTGGAAAGAAATTCCAGACAGCCCCTTTCTTCTCTCTTACGTCGGTCGGGAAGTTCTGGTCTTAATATTCCATCCCGCCGCCGGACGGCATGGGCGCGGGTTTTTCCTTTTCGGGCACATCCGTGATCAGGGCCTCGGTGGTCAGGATCATGGCGGCGATAGAGGCCGCATTCTCGAGGGCACCCCGCACGACCTTGAGCGGGTCAATGATGCCGGCCTTGAGCATGTCCCCATATTCACCGGTGATGACATTGAAGCCGATGTGCTTATTGGACTGCTCCTTGGCGATCCGGCGGATGTTCTCGATGATGACCGCTCCATCCTGACCGGCGTTGGCAGCCAGTTTCCGGATGGGGGCTTCGAGCGCCTTGCGAACAATGTTCACGCCGATGGCCTCATCTTCGCCGTCCATCTTGACCTTATCGAGGGCCGGGATGGCATTAATGTAGACGATCTCGCCGCCG
>Ga0187877_1003668_pt1 | contig 12313 bp, 9 predicted proteins | sample June2016WEW_17_1_3_FD_132430 | JGI IMG/M metagenome (GOLD analysis project Ga0187877, IMG submission 132430) | Peatland microbial communities from SPRUCE experiment site at the Marcell Experimental Forest, Minnesota, USA - June2016WEW_17_100 | ecosystem: Environmental > Terrestrial > Soil >... | reverse complement strand
ATTCATCGAGGAATCTAAGAGCGGAACTTCGCCCAAGTTTGATGTCGAAGATGAAAACGGCACCAAGTGGAAGGTGAAACTCGGCCCCGAGGTGAAGTCGGAAACTGCTGCGACGCGCCTTGTGTGGGCGGCGGGTTACTTTGTCGACGAGGACTACTACCGGCCGCAAATCCGCGTGCAAGGAATGAAACGGCTCTCCCGCGGCCGGCAGTACGTCTCAGACGGTGGCCTTGTCCGCGAGGCGCGTTTGGAGCGCCACGGCGTCGGGAAGAAATTGCAGAACTGGAGCTGGTACCAAAACCCCTTTGTCGGCACGCGCGAGTTCAACGGCCTTCGAGTAATGATGGCGCTCATCAACAATTGGGACTTGAAGGAAATCAACAACGAGATTCTCGATGAGGGCGGCGAGTCCCGTTATGAGGTGGCCGACCTGGGCGCCAGTTTCGGGCGCACCGGTAAGCCCTTCGGCCGCAGCAAGGGCGTGATGAAGGACTACGGGGAAACCAAGTTTATCAAAAAGGTCACGCCCGAATTCGTGGACTTCGTCATGCACAGCCGACCCTTCTTCCTTACCGTTATCAATTTCCCCAACTACCGCTTCCGTACGCGGATGGAGAGTGTGGCCATGCACATTCCTATCGCGGACGCACGCTGGCTCGGCAACCGGCTCGGCCAGCTTTCCCCCCAACAGATCAGCGACTGCTTCCGCGCCGCCGGCTTCTCGCCCTCCGAGGTCGAGGGCTATTCCAGGGTCGTGACGCAGCGCATCGAGGCGCTGAAGAAGCTATAGCCGACCCGCCCGCCGCGCCACAAATTCTATGTCCTGGACACAATACGTGCCCTCCGTTCTTATGACCTTTCACCTTCGGGTGTCGTCCCCTACCCAGGGCGGAAAAACCAGCGAAAAGCCCTTATGGGCAACATTTCCTCAACGCTCTGGCGGAATCTGGCCGCCATCGCCGCAGACAGCATTCTTTACGGTCCGGACTGAACAGGTTAACGCCGGCGTTGCGGCTAAGTTTTTGGGGTGTCCGCCGCTTGGGGATCTTCCCTGCGAAACTGGATGTTGTAAAGCTCCGAATAGAGGCCACCTGCCGCCAGCAGTTCGGCGTGGGTACCACGTTCAACGAGAGTATTGTCTTTCACCACAAAGATCATTTGGGCGCGCCGGATCGTCGCCAGGTGGTGAGCGATAACGATGCAAGTCTTGCCTTCCATCAAACGGTCCAGGGCTTCGAACACGGCTTGCTCGGACACGGCGTCCAGTCCTGAGGTGGGCTCGTCCAGAACGAGAATGGGAGTATTGCGGATAACCGCCCGCGCGATGGCGATACGTTGGCGCTGGCCCCCGGAGAGGGTCACGCCGCGTTCGCCGACCATCGTGTCGTAGCCCTCGGGCATCTCGTCGATGAACTCGTGGGCGTTGGCCAGTTTGGCGGCGCGGATAATCTCCTCGCGGTTGGCTTCCGGCCGGCCATAGGCGATGTTCTCCCATACGGGTGCGCGGAAAAGAAGCGTCTCCTGCAGAACAAAACTAATCTGCTGGCGAAGCGATTTCATCGTGTAGTTGTGTATATTGGTCCCGTCGATTTTGACTTCCCCGGAAAGGGGATCGTAGAAGCGCGCCACCAGGCTGATGATGGTCGTCTTGCCGCCCCCCGTCGGGCCGACGAAGGCCGCGACTTGGCCCGGCGCGATCTCGAAGCTTACATCTTTCAGGATCAATTGGTCTGGGCTGTACCCAAACGAGACTTTGTCAAATCCGATTTTGCCTTGGAAACGCCCGGCGCGGCGCGCGCCCGGCAGGTCGCGCATCCCGCTCTCCGTCTCCAAGACCTCGCGGATCCGGTCAAAACCCACCTCCGCCTTTGAGACCGTGTCGGTCATCTTGGAGAGATCACGCATGGGCTTGTACATCATGCCCAGGTAAAACAAAAAGAGGACCAGCCCCCCCGGCGTGAGCTGGCCCGCCAGCACCAAACGTGCGCCATAGCCGAGCATCACGCAGGTTCCTATCGCCACGATAATATCGACGATCGGCGAGAGCGTCCCCTTGAGATTGCGCGCCTGCAGGGCCGTCTCGACATTCTCCAGGCTCTGGCGCTCGAAGCGGCGCTCCTCATAGTCCTCGCGGGCAAAGGCCTTGACCACGCGGATCGAGGAGAACACTTCCTGAACAATCGAAAGCAGCTCGCTCTCTTTTTTCCTTACGGCGCGCGAGGCTTTCTTGATGCGCCTCGTGAAAATGTAAACCACCAGGAAGAGCACCGGCGCAATGGCGAGCGAGATGAGCGTGAAACGCCAGTTGAGGTAAAGCATGATTCCGATGATCCCCACCAAGGTGAGGACGCTGCTCAAAATGCCGAGCAGCGCCGTGGTGATGAACGACTGAATGGCTTCGATGTCGGTGGTCACCCGGCCGATAAGGTCGCCGGTCCTTTTCTCGTCGTGCTCGGCCAGTGACAGGCGGTGGATGTGGTGATAAAGCGTGCGCCGCAAATCGTGCATGACCGATTGGCCGACGCTGGTGGTGAGATAGTTTTCCAGGTAGGAACTGATTGCGCCGGCGACGGCGATGACCGCCACTGCAAGCACCGCGAAGTTGAGGACGGCGAGTTTTTCGTGCCCGATCCAGCGGAGCGGCAAGGCCAGCCAGGCGGGCGGATTTTTGGATTGGAGCAGGTAATCGAGGACGATCTTTAAGGGCCAGGGTTGAAGCACGCCGGTTCCGGCTTCACCCAGAACCGCCAGCAAGGCCAGCGATAGGGCTTTCCAGTGGGGCCCCAAAAGGCCGATGATGCTGAGACCTTTAGGCTTCTTGGCTGCAGGCGGCGTCATCGTCATTCAACCTTTGGTTGCGGATCCGCTCGGCGACGCCATGGTGAATCTTCATGCGTGTAGAATGGCTCAGCTCCGCGACATCCATCGGCGAGTGTACCAAATTCCGGAGATGCAGGTCGGATAGAATTGGGCGTTGCCTGACGACGGCGGAGAAGCATACAGGGCGCCGCCAAAAGGGAAGTAGCGCCGCCTGGTCGGCGCGAGGGAATCGCGAGAGATGGTTAACCCGATCCCCTTCGACCTGGCAGGGGCGACCAGGTGCGCCGTAAAGAGGAACTGCGCCGTCACCAGCGGCTGGTCTTTTCCGTCAGTGAGCCGTAGTAGGCCTTTCGGGAAGGCTGACCTCGCCACGCACTGCACCGGCTGCGCCCACTTGATACTCGGGCCAAGGTGCCGAGGGTTGGGTGGGGCCAAGCGGGCGAGAACCGTGGCTCGGGCTGGTGGAGAGCAGGGCTCCAGTATTGATGTAAACGTTATGTCCCTGCGTGTCGGAAATCAGGACAATCTCGTCCGCCCGCAGAGGTGATCCCTTCCCCCTAAGCGTAGTCTCGGGTTGGCTCTGCGGCCCCAACGCCTGCATCGCCGAGCTGCTCCCCGACCAGTGGAAGACCGCCCGGCAACCAGCCCCCACATCCTGACCTTCTTTCACGCCCTGCCCCGAGCACATCGTTGGCCTCGCCGCAATGGGTCTACAGGACGGATACCAATCATTAACCTATGGGCCCTGACGCAGGAGCCAGCTGGCTTGCCAAGTCCTCTCAAGGTCTCTTGCGGCTCACTGCTTCGCCGGACAGACGAGACTACGGCGAAATCAACTACTGTGGGTTCTCCGTTTTCTCAGGTTGCTCTTTCTTTTCACGGTCCCCGCGGTCGCTTTCAGGACTGACAGCTTTTTTGACCCCCTTACCGATGTCCTTGCCCGCGCGGCCTAGACCCTTGCCCATTTCTTTACCCGCTGCGACGGGTTTACCTTCCTTCATCTCGTGGCCGACTTCCTTGCCACCCGCTCCAACCTCTTGGCCGGCGCCCTTAAAATTGCCGCCTTCCGACTCCGGCCCTACGCCGAGTTTGCCCGCCGTCTCGGTATCCAGACGTCCTGTAACGGGTAGATTTTCAGACTGCTGATACTGGCGAATAGCTGCCCGGGTTTGAGGGCCCAGGATGCCATCGACCGGCACCGTGTAGTACCCTTTGTCGCGCAGAGACTCCTGCACCTTCTTAATATCGCCACGATCAAGTGCGGAAGCAAGCGGCATCATGCTTAGTCCTAACATCCCAGTCATCAGGAGGATGAAGATAACCCTGGTCCATACTGTTTTGCTGTTTGGATTCATATGTTTCTCCATTTCTAAGGATGCTTGCTGCGGGGCATTCATAAGCCCGCCGGGTGTCACAGACACGGTGTTTCCTGCCAGGTGTGCGATCCGCGTAAAATTACGCCTAATGGCTCTTGGCGCGCCCGGCAAGCATCAGAGCCCCACCCGTCACACCCAGAAGCGCTCCCACTAGCGGCGAATAGGGAATGCGATGCTGCTCCGGATGCTCGATGGCGATAGGCCCTATTTGGGTTCTTTCCTGAGTCGTATAGGAAATCCCACCGACCAGGAGTAGACCCGCTCCGATAATCAACAGGACGAGCCCCACAGTGAACCTGTTCATTTGTGTCTTCCTTTCCCCTTACAGTCAAACGTCAACAGCGGCGCCGAAGAGAAAGGCGACACAAGCCGCCCCGACTCCGCCTCGAAATCCATCGCGTTCTCATGATCCATTTTCCTTTCCCCTACTACCTTTCAGGCGGCGATTTCAAACAGCCGGAGCCCTGAAGCACACTCCTTATATCTTGGAGTGAATCGTGTTTCAGTCCAGTACTGCTCACACGTTTGGTCAAAATTGCTCACGCATGTTTTGTGACGGGGACATACATGCGGGGACTGAAGGAAGCGGACTGAGGTATAATTGCAGCTACCCGGGAGTACAACGACGGAAACTCTGAATAGAGTCCTGAACTTGCCATGGCCATCCGTCGCAGGACCGCTCTCACCCTGGTTTTGATCGCCGCCGCTGTCTTGGTCGCGCTGATTATCCTCGCACCCGCTCTTTTCAACCTGGATCGCTACCGGACGGAGGTTATCTCCTATCTGCAGGAAAAGACCGGAAAGCCGGTCGAAATCGGGCGCCTGGCCCTCACACTGTTTCCAAGCCTGTCGATTCGCGTCGACGACTTCGGCTTAAAGAACCCCGCCGGCTTTCCTTCCGGCTATTTCGTTAAGGCGCGGCGGATTGATGCCACATTGGACGCACGCGCGCTATTGCACCGACAGGTCGTCATCAAGTCGCTGAAGCTGAATGACGCGGTGCTCAATCTGGTTTCGGACCCCGACGAGGGGTGGAACTTTGAGAACTCCACTCCCTCGAAAACCTCGGAGAAGGTATCGCCAGGAGGCTCGCACACGTCCTTTTGGGGAGTAATTTCCGCGGTGGAAATTGAGGGAGGACAGTTGGTGGCATCTTATCATCTACCCTCCGACGAGCCTGGCGTCATCATTTTCGAAGCCCACAACGTCTCAAGTAAACTGAAGCAGGTGGACCTCGGTGCGTTCATGGATCCTTCTTCTTCCTCGTTCGCCGCCCAGGGGGACCTGAGGGCGGATTCTGTGCGCTTCGTCTCGATCCAGGGGACGAACGTGAAGTCCAAGCTCTGGCTGATGGCGAAGCAGGTTTTTTTCGTTGACGGCAGCCTGGAAGCTTATGGCGGAAGTGGCGCCGGTGACCTCTCTTTTAACTTGGCGGGGCGAGACGCCAGCTTCAGCGCAAACGCGCAAATGAACGGTGTTGACGTGGCCCATCTTCTCGCTGCGTTCCCCCAGGGCCGCGGAAAGATGACAGGAAAGATGGAGGGGACCATGAAGTTTGCGGGAGAAATTGAGCACTCGCATGACCCGCTGGCGGGGATACACGGAGCGGGGCGCCTGACGGTGCGCAACGGTCAAGCCCCTAGCCTCAAGCTCAACGCGAACGTGATGAAGCTGGCGCGCTTCAACAACCTCGGTCCCGCTGCCCAAAATCCGGACTCGTTTTCCTCCCTCTCCGCCGACCTGGAACTGGCCAATCAACGGATATCCAGCCGCCAGATTAATATCGTCGGCTATGGGGTCAATGCTCAATGTTCGGGAAGTTTGAACGTGGCCGGCGCCGGCAGTGTGGACTATCAGGGCGTGGCGGAGATTCTCGCCAAGCAGGGCTTCTTTACCAACACCCTGGCCAGGCTGTCCGGAGCCACGTCAAAAAATGGCAAGTTGTCCTTCCCCTTCCGGGTCAGCGGAACGATAGACAACCCTAAGTTTTCCGTTGCCCATTAGCAGGGTGCTGAAATGCCCCCAAAGATGGCAGGGGTATGAGGTCATTTCCACACTTCAGTAATTGGCTCGGCACTACCATCGCCGGAATTGAGTGGAAGCAATCCGAAGTTGTCTTCAATTGTCCTCAGAACGCTGTAATGGGTATAGGTCTTTGTAATCTCTCCGGGCTTCACCATGTCTCCCAGGAAAACCGTATAGATGCGCTCAGTCTTCTCGAGATACACTGACTCGTCGAATGTGACAATAACCAGAGTTCCTTTGGTCTTCTCATCCAGAGGAAACGACTCCTTCAAGAATTTGTTCAGCCAACTTGAAGCTTTCTTCAATCCCCTCCCTGGCTGCAACACGGGGTCGTGCCCATCGTCGTCCACGTTTGGGCTGTAGAACATGTAACGAGGGAGAGGATGCTTCTTCGGGTCGCTTCGGAAGTCTTCAACGTCAGAGACAAACCTATTGTGCGGGTCCTTGGTAGAGACGGAAACTACGTTGGCGAAGCTTTCTCGCTGAATTTTCGCAAAGCTCAAGAACGGGACGTGCTTGCGAACGTATTTTCCACGGTCACCAAGAAAAGGTTGGGGTTCTGACGGGTAATCCTCAGCGTAGTTCTTCCAATCCAGGAAATCAGCGATGGTCCGATGGCCATTGTCGTCGGGGAGAGTAACTTGGTCGTTGCTTCGAACGCCAAACAAGCTGCCGCCGACCATGGCCAGATAATTGGGATAGGAGGGGTGAATCAAAGCCCGGAAGTTGCTGAAGCTGGCACCCGTCTCTGCTAACTGCGCCAGGAAGGGGTCTTTCATTGCCGAACTGTAATTCTGGTTCTCCAGCACGATAATCAACACACGGTCAAAATGCTTCCCGGCACTCACAACGGGGGCTGGGGCTGGCGGTGGGGCCGGCGGTAGGCCTGGCGCTTGGGCTTGTGGAGGGCTGCCTGCGGGAGTCGCAACCAGCGTCACCGACTTCAACTGATCAAGCGAAGTCAGCACGGCCTGCCAGCGAGCGTTGTCTTTTTTCGTTTCGAAAGGAGCAGAGAGATCCGCATAGAAGTTCAGGATGTTCTCGCGTAGCTCCGGTGACGTCCGATCGAACTTTCGTTCTGAAAGTTTGGCCAGCAACTTTTCATACGTGTCGTCGGTCAGGGTGTACTCCGCTGCCTTGGTCTTTTTGCCGGTATCGAAATCAATGTTGGAGAGTTGCAGGGAGTCCGTTCGCAATTCTTCAAGATAGGCTCGGTATTGATCTACAGAGGTATTAATGCTCTTAAAATACATCTCCTCCGTCTTCGGGGTGGGGCTCTTGAACGCCATGGCTTTGAATGGCCCGATTTTCGGCATGTAATGCAAGAGCACTGACAACACGCGCGCGCCGAATCCCGGCTTTGTGTATTCCTTTCCCCAGTTCTTTTCATAATCGGAGCGCGAAAGACGGTAAAGGAACTTTCGTTTTGAGAAGCTGGGTTCTTCGCGCATCATGTCCTTCTTATGGGTCCGCAGCGCGACCTGGGTCATCTCCGGGATCAGCCGGCTGACAGAGTAACGGTACGAGCTGATCGTGAGATTCTCGCGGGGAAGCACGTCTTTCAATTCCACTCCGTAAACCACCGGAAAGGCGCGCTCCAACAGGGGCAGGGACACCTGAAACCCGATGAAATCGTGATATTGCTGCGAGGCATAACGGCTCTTCGCCACCTGCACCATGTCGAACCCGAATTCCGTTCTGATATGCGCCGTTTTGTCGTCTGCGTACCTGACGGAGTTGCCGAACTTCGCCCGCAGCTTCGGGTATTCAATCGCCACGGCCTGGTTGACAGCCGGATGGCCGGCAATGTCTGAGGCATAGTGTGCTAAGGCACCCATGGCAAATGCATACTCGTTAGCGTCCTGACTCTCGAGCAGCAACTCGCGAACGAAGTCCCCGCTACGAACGTAATGCGCCAGATCGCTGAATTGTCTGCTGCCGAATGGGTAGTAGCCGAGATCCTGGATGACGGCGCCGCCGTAAGCATAGGCGTGCGCCTCCGTAATCTGGTCTTCCGTCAGCGCCGGAAATCGCTTGAGCAGCAGAGGCCGGATCTCATCTTTCCAGAGCAGGTCGACAATTTCCTCATGCGTCAGGACGGAATATGCAAACGAGCCGAGGCTACACATCAGCAAAATGACGAGGATTGCCAACCCCCGGATCCGCAGGAGGCGCCAACCACTGGCGATGGCGCCTTGCAATGACACTTTATAGTTGGACCTCGTTGAACAATACCGCCGTTGTGCTGTCATGGATTTCATCTTCTCCGCCGGGGTCTTACCGAAACACGGCAACCTTGCTGGCGGTATCAGCATCCTGCTGCGCAAATGCCGCGCCGCCAGCAATAGAGAGGTCGCGGAGCTCTTACAAGTTAATGTCCAATGTTAATCTCAAAGTGGATCGCGTCGTGAACACGATACCCACGATCAATCAGAACCACATGTCCCCCGATGACGACGTAACGGTAGCCCCAAGGGGCACGCCCGAAACCGCGCGTCATCTCATAGGGTGCCGGGCGCATCATCCCCCGCATATCATTATCGAGCACGTAGCCCGGCCGAAGCCGACCCTCGTAGTCGTTGTTCCATCGGATGTCCTGTCTAAAAGCCTCATGGTTTCGGTTCTGGTTGTAATAAGTGGTCGCGTATTGGCGTTGCTTCTCGTTGAACTGGCGATACCTTTTCTTACTCTGGCCGCGGTTCTCATCCCTTTTGCCTTCGCCGCGATTCTGGTCATTCCGGTCTTGTGCCACAGCCGCACAGCACGTCAAAGCCAGCAGCGCCGTCACACAAGCAGTCACCCACCATTGTGTCTTCATAAGTTTTCTCCAAGTCGCACTGGGATTTCCATTTTGAAACTCCGGGTTGCTGTAGGAGTACGCCTCAGCGAGTTGCCGTTACATGATTCTTATATCCGAGGGCGAAGCGCGTGTCAGTTCAGTGTGGCTCACCAGTTTGGTCAAAATTGCTCAGCCCAGTTTATGAGGAGGAAACTAAGTGGGGTAGCCGGGGTTTCGAGGGGAAGGGAACAAGCAGGTTGGGGGCAACCCCATCCGAATGCCTGCAACCGTCCTTGGCGGGGCGGCGAGCGGGGCGGAAAACGGTTTAACCACAGGGAGGCAAGTCGTGCAGGATCGAAGAGGCGAAGGAGCCACACCGGGGAACACCCGCTGTGGCGTCCCCCCCCCTGAAAACTAGTCCGTGGCCCCTGGCCTCGCGCGTTGACAGTATGGATTTGGATCCCAGCCCCGATCTCACTCCTTCACAAACTTCCACGTTGGGTCCGGATTGTATTCGAGCATGGCGCCGGCAATCTGTCCTGTCTTCGGGCCAAGGTCCTTCTGATACACCCGTCCCTGCTGGTTGACGATAAACGTCATCACGCCGGAATTCGCCCAATCAGCCGGATAGGCGACCAGGGCGTAGCCAGCGATCATGTTGCCGTTGATGATGTAGTTGTACTTCCCTCCCGGTGCGTGCACACCCTGACGAGCGAGAATCTTGTAATGGTATCCGTGGTAGGGCTGGCGCGGCCGGACGGCATCATGGTCTTTGCCCGGGGTCTCGCTTGTGTAGCCTTCCGCCCGGGCAGCGGCGACAAGGGTCCCCAAGGGACTTGGTTCATCGCCCTCGGCAGTATCCCAGTACAATCCATCTCGCTTGCCGGGCGAACTGATGAACTTCTGTGCATACTCGGCCACGCCATCCTTATCTGCGTCCACTTGGGTGAAGTACTCCCATTGGGCCAGAACATAGGCGCGACAGGTCAGGATGGTTGACAATTCGTTTTCGCCAATCCTCCGATTCAAAATCTCCTCCATGCCCGCCGGGGTATCAAAGCGCCATTGGGTTCCTTCTTTGACAATCGGGATGGGGAACAGCCAATTGTTCTCACCGATTGTGAGGGTGAACTTGGCGTCGTTCACCTTCTCGAGCTTGGCGGATTGCTGGACGCTGGCGGCAAATTCTTCCAGCTCCTGCTTGTCCTCTGCTTCATCCCCCGGGAGCATTTGTTCCGGCGCCTCCGGCCCAAAAATCGTCGCGAATGCGGCGGAGTCTTTCGCTAACGCGGCATTGATGACGGCTTGCTCGGCTTCTTCGGGGGTTGCGAAATGGGCTTGCTTCTGTGCCGGCTTGTCTGCAGCCAGGACCGAAGCACTGTGGAAGACGCCCAAGGATAGAAGCAACAGGAGTGCCATAGCTAGAGTCCCGTGTTGCATTACGATGAGTGAAGTTATCCTCTTTCTTGTCTCCATACGTCCACCCCTTCCGCATTTGAGATCTCTGTCGCCTGCTTCGGATGCATCAGGCATATTGGTTGAGCGAACTCGAGTAGCGCGATTGCGGATGCTCTCTGCTCTGGTCATTGCCGGCCCCCTGGCTTGGATTTGGATTGGCCGGAACTCCTCGACGGTGGTGGACTCGCAGGACGCGACTGATTCCTCGCCTTGGGCTGGCTCGGGGCCGCAGCTCTGGACTGGCTCGCACTCATCCGGCTGGCTTGTCCACGTTGGCTGGCTGCCTGCGGGTCGAACCCGCTCCGGTTACCGCTAAAGACGGGACTGGGAGTCCGCGGCGCTGTGCGTACAATGGGCGAAGCCGCAGGGCGCACCACTTCGTTTCGCGGCGCCTGCGCGCGTGTTTCCAGCGGGGCAGCCGCGCGTGTTGGTGCGGTCGTGGATGGTCTGGGCTGCTCTGTCGCGGACTGTCGCCCGCGGTAGGCATCAATCCTCGGGTCGTTGGTATTCACATTTCGCTGGATGACCTTGTTAGCGACGGCCGGATTACCCTGCCTCACCGGAGTTCCGACATTCCCGCGATTGGCGGGGTTGCTCCCGTTGACCCGCGCGGGCGCAGCCACGTTGTTGTAGGTCACATTGCGATGAACGCCATTGTAGCGATTCAGGTTGTTATAGTTCACGTTGTTGTTGACGACCTGCCGGTTTACGCGGATGTTGGTGTAATTGTTGTTGACGTAGACGTTGTTGATACGGACATTGGGTCGCGAGCGGCCGATCCAGCCTCGCTCTCCGCCCTCCCAGCCATGGTAGTAGACACGATGGCCACCCCAGTCAAAGTCATCGTTCAGCCATGCCCCGATGGCAAAACCCGCGCCAAAGGAGATGAGATTCCCTCCAAACCCTCCCCCGAAACCGTAGCCGCCCCGATAATAGACGGCATACGGGTCGTACACCGGCACATAAATGTACTGAGGCTGTATGGGGTCAATCTGGATGTAACCCCCCTGAGTGATCACCTGTTGTTGCGGGTTCGTCTCCAAATTGCCCGCCGAGTGGGCCAGTGCACGCAACCGCTGAATGGACGTCATGACGTCGGTCGATTGGTTGACGTAGGCTTGTCCCAGCGAGGTGGTCCAATCAATCTTGGAACTCATCATGTAGAGAACGGACGGGTAATGAGCGACGGATTTTACACTGACGTCCCACGGCTGCGCGTCGATGCCATTGGGATCGTTGTTGGCGCGCAACCATCGGCTGGCTTCATCAATCTGGTCCACAAAGGTCGAGGCCGGCAAGACTTGCGCCAGGAGCGGGTCCGGATAAAGCGCTATGGGAGCCAGCAGATTATCGAGTTGGTCCGCAGAGAACAGTTCGCTGGTTGGAGATTCTTGGTCTTGGGCGGGCGCAGCGGCAAAAGCTTCTGCGGTGTTAGCTCGCAGCCCCGCGACAAGCCCCAGGGCTGTTATACAGATTAGGATTGTGATGGCCCGCATATTTCTCATGGTTCGTTTCTCCTGAAAAACGGTGAAGGATGAATTCGCGCGCCAAGCGCTCGTCGCGTCTGGCGCGGCGGTTGTTTCCGTTCGATGAATTGCAGTTCTCCCCATGGATCGCTTATAGCCGGTCAAACGTTCGTCCACCCGAGGGAGAGTATTTCGTCAGCGCGCTGTCCAGGCCCTGGGCCGCACGAGGAGTGGGCACGGTGCCGTCGATCAGAATTTCTTTCGCAGTCACCCTGCGTCCATAGACCTTTTGGTTATCGTCTTCATCTTGCTTGTACACGGCCCCGTCGAGCGACGCCCCGCCAAACAAGCCCCGTGAGCGCGAGTAGCTAAGAATCTCCGCATGGAGT
>Ga0187877_1003659_pt1 | contig 12331 bp, 9 predicted proteins | sample June2016WEW_17_1_3_FD_132430 | JGI IMG/M metagenome (GOLD analysis project Ga0187877, IMG submission 132430) | Peatland microbial communities from SPRUCE experiment site at the Marcell Experimental Forest, Minnesota, USA - June2016WEW_17_100 | ecosystem: Environmental > Terrestrial > Soil >... | reverse complement strand
GGCACCCAGTCCTCCAGCGCCTGCGGCAGCAAATCCATTTGATCGTAGTCGGCTCGTATCTCTTGGCTCATGATCTCTCGCTTAGCATTTCGCCTGCCACCATCGAGTTTTGAGACACCCTCCCAGGGAGAGGGCTGGGAATTCAAGACCCATTTTGGCTTGGCTTTGGTTTCGACTCTTGACTCTCGGCTCGTGTTACGTATGCAGTCTCTTGAAAAGACCTTCCGGGATAGTGCGTACCATTAGCATAATGACTCGCCAATACCAAGGAACATAAACCACGTTCTTCCCGCGCTGCACGGCATTATAGATACTTCGCGCCACGGCTTCCGGTGGAGCAAGCAGAAACAATTTTGGCCGTCCATAGGTCATGCGGGTGTCGACGAACCCTGGTTTCACCGTGATGACGCGGACCCCAACGTGGTGAAGCCGGTTGCGCAACCCCTGGAGGTACGTTGTCAGTCCGCCCTTTGCGGAGCCATAAAGGTAGTTGCTCTCGCGACCGCGGTCGCCGGCAACCGAAGAGAGCGCACAGATGAATCCCTTGCGCTTCTGCTCAAAATGCTTCGCCAGGACGTTGAGGGCCATGACGGATCCGGTAAAGTTCGTGTCCAGAATCCTCCGCGCTTCGTGCAAATCGTTCCGTGCCGTTTCCTGATCCCCCAGGTAGCCGACCGAGAGAACCGCTCCTTCCAGCGAATCGCCAGCAGGCGCGAGGCAGGTGGTGAGTGCGGATTCCATGCCTTCGAAGTTCAGGACATCGAAGCTTTGGGCGCGGGCGCTTACGCCGTGGCGCAGGTACAGGTCGGCCGAGAGAGCCTGGAGTTCTTCGAGGTCGCGACCTGCCAGGACAAGATCGTACTTATGCGATGCGAACTCCGCCGCCAATGCCCGGCCGATGCCCGCAGTGGCTCCCAGGATTAGAACGCTCGGCACAGAGTCACCCCCACTCGGCAGATCCGGCTTCGACAAATATCAGAGTGAGCGATAGAAGGTTCGTCAAACATGTGTTTCGACAATAGCCAGTCTCCGAGCCAACGAAGAAGACAGCAAGCCTTGCGGGTCCAGTTTCCGCTGGATCACCCGGAACGGTTCGAGCTGCGGGTACATAGCGGCAAAATCCTCGGCTCGCAGCACGGCGTCCTTGGCCAGATAGATCCGTCCCCCGTGATCCAGGGTCATCCGGTCGAGCTCGTGGAGGAAGGGAATGAGTCCGCGGGCCACGGGAATATCCAAGGCCAAGGTGTAGCCGCGCAGTGGAAAGGAGAGCAGGCCGGGGCCGGCATCGCCGAAGCGCTTCAGGACTGCCAGGAATGACGCGCGGCCGGAGCGAGCCAGCCGGTCCAGGATGGCGCGGAGACCTTCGCGCCCGCTCGCCTGCGGAAGCGCGATCTGGTACTGAACGAAGCCGTGCCTGCCGTACATTCGGTTCCACTGGAGAATGGCATCGAGTGGATAGAAGAACTTCTCAAAGCTCACGAGCTGTCGCGTAAGGTTGCGGTGCAGGGCGTAGTAGGCCGTATTAAACCCCTTCACCGTGAGGCGGTTCAAAGTCCCAGAGGGGAAGTCGAACGACAGGTTCCACTGGGATCCTACTGGGGCAGCTAGCGGATTCCGGACGCGCGCCGGCAAATCGGCGGCCACAGCGTGATTGCCGCGCATCAGGACGCCGCGGCCCAGCGCTTTGCCTGTCGCGAGGCCGTCAATCCACGCCACGGAGTATTGATAGCGCTCGTCCGACTCCTCCATAGTCGCCAGGGCTTCCTCGAGGTTTCGAGCCTTCTGAAAGTCCACCCAAACGTACGCGGACACGACGCGGCGAAGTTGAAGCCTCGCGCTCAGGATGACTCCGGTCAGACCCATGCCCCCCACCGTGGCCCAAAAAACCGGGGCATTCATGGTTCGAGAACAAAGCAGGACTTCGCCACCAGGAATCAGCAACCGGAAATCCCGAACGAAGTTTGAGAAAGATCCTTCCTTGTGGTGGTTCTTGCCGTGGATATCCGTTGCAATGGCCCCACCCACGGTCACGAACTTCGTTCCCGGTGTCACGGGTAGAAACCAGCCGCGGGGCAGGAAATACTGAATGATCTCGGCGAGGCTCACTCCGCCCTCACATTCGAGCACACCGGAGGAACTGTCGAAGGAGAGAAAACGGTTCAGCAGGACATGCCAGATAACGCCCGCGTGGTCATTCAGCGCGGCGTCGCCGTAACTGCGCCCCAGGCCGCGGGAGATATAAGAGTGCTGCAAGCCCGATTCCAAGGTTGCGGTAACCTCGCTGCGTTTCTCCGGGCGAAAAATGTGACACGATTGCACGGGGTAACGGCCCCAGCCGGAAAGAGGTTGCGTCGTGAACCCAATAATCAACGGTTTCATTTCAATCTGAAAGGCGTTGGGCAGCTCCTAAGCAGCGCAACTTTGCGAGTCCGGCTGGGGCCGCTCGACAAAGTCTTGAGAATCCGCGCGAAGTTCGGTCTCGGGAAACCTCTCAGAGATAAATGATGAAGATCACGGATGCGGCCCACAGGAGAACCACGGAAAGTAATACCGGATCCGTGAAAAGAACCCGCGCGGGATTTCCTCCCTGCTGGGCGTGGTGAACCAGATGGAGATAACGGAAAATCCCAAACAATACGAAGGGAATCGTGATCTCCAGCCGCTTACCCGGAAACTTGCTCTGGACGTCCGGCGACAGGGTGTAGAGCGCGTACGAGACAACCGTGGATGCCGTGACAATGCTGATCAACTGATCCAGGAAGTAGGGGGTATACTTCGCCAGAATTGCCCGATGGTCAGAGGCATGATCGCCCAGCAATACCAGTTCATGCCGGCGCTTGCTCAAGGCGACAAAGAGAGCGAGCAGAGTGGTGCACACAATCAACCAGGGAGAGATGGCAACTCGAATCACCAAGCCCCCGCCGATTACGCGCAACAGAAAGCCTGCCGCAACAATGAACACATCCACGAGCACAATCTTCTTCAGAACAATCGAATAAAGAGCGTTGAGTGCCAGGTAAGCGACGACAATGCCAAAGAAGCGCGAATCCAACCTCCAGGCTTCGGCCAGAGCGACGATCCCTAGCAACACACCGGCGATTCCTGCTCTTGTGGCGCTAATACGACCCGCGGCGATCGGCCTGAGCTTCTTGGTCGGATGGTGGCGGTCTTCCGGTGCGTCGAGAATGTCGTTCAGAACGTAGGCGGTACTGGAGATCAAGCAGAAAACCAGCGCGGCCAGGATGACCTCGCGGCACCGGTCCCAGCGGGTAAGGCTCTGCGAAAAGATAAGAGCGGCAAAGACAAATCCATTCTTAACCCACTGCTGCGGGCGTAGCGTTTCCAGCAACGCCTCAAGCGTGGAACTACGGCCGCGGGCGGTAGTCTCAACGGGAAGTGATGTTGTCGGTGAATTCATCTAGACTCCCTGATTCACCTCTTTGGTCCCAAGGCGTGCAGCATTGGCTTTGCGGCCACGTCGAAGTTAGGTTAATTGATCGATACGGGATTTTCAATGCGAATTGGCACGCGCCGGCGGGTGATGCTTCTTTTGCATACTACGAGCTAACGCCCAGGCCGATACATACAAGATGGGTTATATATCTAGAGTTGCGTGGAGATCAGGGAATCATCCAGTCCAGCCAGTAGGCTTGCGCGAAGGCAATCAGGCTGAGCAGCAGCGCCATCAGCAGGCTGTGGCCGAAGGTGGACCGCACAACGTCGCCCTCATGCCCCACCAAACCGACCGTGGTAACTCCAACAGCAATATTCTGCGGAGAGATCATCTTTCCAGCCACGGCGCCAGACGAATTGGTGGCGGCAAGCAGGACCGGGCTCACGCCGATCTGATGGGCGGCTGCCACCTGAAGGTTTCCGAAAAGGAGATTGCTCGCTGTATCGCTACCGCTCAAGAAGCAGGCGATCCAACCGAGATACCCGCTGACCAGCGGGAAGAGTTTTCCCAACCCCGCCAGGGCCGCGCCCAACGTGTAGGCCATCCCGGAGTAGTTGTAAAGATACGCCAACGAAACGATGAGTCCCACGGTCAGCCCCGGCATGCGGAGTTGCTTCAGGGTCCTCACCCCGGATTTTGCGACGACTTGTGGGCGGGTACGGAAAAGCAGGGCGGTAAGGATCGTCGCAGCGAGTGCGGCGGTTCCTGCCGCGAGTGGTTGAAATTGGAATACCGCGGCGTAGGGCTTTTGATAGAGCGTGATGAAAACCGCGTTGTGCAGATGAGGGAACGTGATGGCTTTCTGCGCGATGGTGAAGAGCCGGAAGTAAGTCCAGCCTACCATCACACCGGCAAGCAGCATCCAGGGCGCCCAGGCCGCGAGCGATTCCGAAACTGTGAGGCGAGCTTCCCCATCCGGCGGGCGGTCATGTGTCGTCGCGCTCGCGGCCCGGAGCGGCGGCGCGGGTTGCCAAATACGCAGGAACCACACCACGCAGACTGTCGAAAACATGGCCGCGACGATGTCCGTCGCGTAGGGTCCCCAATAGTTTGACGAGCCGAATTGAGCCAGGGCGAAACTCGCGCCGCCCACGAGCGCGGCCGGCCACGTCTCCTTCAAGCCCTTTCGGCCCGCTACCACCCAGACGAGATACGCCGGCAGGATCAGCGAGAGAAAAGGAAGTTGCCGTCCCACCATGGCGGAGAGTTTCATCTGGTCGAGGCCCGTCACGCCGGCCAGCGCTACGATGGGAATTCCGAGTCCTCCGAACGCCACAGGCGCGGTGTTGGCAATCAGGGCGAGCGTGACAGCCTGGCGCGCGGTGAATCCAAGGCCGAGCAGGAGAAAGCCTGCCACTGCCACCGGCGCACCGAAGCCGGCCGTGCCTTCCAGCAGGGCTCCGAAGCAGAAAGCCACCAGGATGGCCTGAATGCATGGGTCGCCGGAGGCATGCTCAGCCATCCAGCGGCGCAGCAGATCGAAGGCGTGAGTATCAACCGATAGATTGTAGAGCCACAGCGCCGAGAAGACGATCCACAAGATCGGCCAGAGCGCATAAACAAAACCAAATGCGCCGCTCAGAAGCGCCAACTCCGTGGGCATGCCCCATACGAGGATGGCGAGCAGGAACGCTGTCGCCAGCCCTACCGCGGCCGAGAACGCTCCGCTCTTGCGCAGCCCGCCCATGAGGATAAGGACAACTGCGAGTGGAAGGGCTGCAACCAGCGCGGAAATGCCTAGATTGTGCGCTGGCGCCAGTGGTTGAGGCCATACCCACGCGAGGTTCAAAACCCCGACCGGCGAGCCCGGCGAGACGAGAGAGCACTGCAGAGTGGTCAGTAGGTGCATTTCAAGAGCGCCGGCCTTCCAGCCGCGCCGGAGCGTGCCCCGAGCAGCGAGTGAGCCCTTGCCGGGCAGCCATACTTTGTTGATTAACCTTCTTCAAGATAATTGCTATCGGCAATTTCCTGTTTGGTAAACCCCACAAGTTCCGGTTCTATCGAGATGGCCATGCCCGTGCGTGCGTGGACGGTGCGCCGGACGTGCTTGGCCAGAGCGATCACGTCCTGCGCGGTGGCGCCTCCCTGATTGAGCAATACGAGCGGCTGAAGCTCATTTACCTGTGCGCCGCCGATCCGATGCCCTTTGAGGCCACAAATCTCGATCAAAAAAGCTGTCGGGATCCTGATTTTGTCCCCAGAGGGGAATCCCTTCCGAATCTCTTCCAGGCGCGCGAGTTCTCGCGATGAGAAGTCGCGCTCGATGTTCACCTGCAGCCGGGCGTATTCTCGTTCAGTAAGCGACAAGTTCATGAAGAACGAGCCCACGTTACCACCCCGCTCCTCGCGTGGATAGGGGAACTTGCGGTCGCGGATGGTGATGATGGCTTGCCGGATTTCGGCGAGCGAGGGTTGCTCGACGGATCGCTCCGAAAAATAGGCTCGCACGTCAGGATAATCGAGATTCGGGCGCGCGTGCTTGGCAAGTCGGAGCGTCAGCTTCACAATAATGAAGTTTCCTCGCGCGGTGGTGTTGAAGATACTACGCCGGTAGCCAAAACCGCAATCGCTCGTGCTGAGAACTCGGAGTGCCCCGGTGGTGACCTCCATCACCTGCACAGACTCCAGGACGTCGCTGACCTGCTGACCGTAGGCGCCGATGTTTTGAACGAGCGCCGCTCCGGCCTGCCCGGGGATGTGTGAGAGATTTTCGATTCCCCAGGAGTTTTGCTCCACGGCATAGCGGACCACATCATCCCAGGCTTCGGCGGCGTTCACTTCCGAGATCGCACTCTCAGCGTCTTCGTGGAGGATTTCGATCCCGCGGCGAACGGGGTGCACCACCACGCCTGCAAAGCCCCGGTCGCTCACCAGGATGTTGCTGCCTCCGCCGAGGACAAAAAGCGGCAGGCTGTGCTGAGCGGCCAAGGAGAGGGCCGCGCGGAATTCGTCCTCCGCGGTGGCGTGGACGAAGAATCGTGCCGGCCCGCCAATCTTGAAAGTCGTGTAGGCCTTGAGTGGCTCCTGCGGTTTGACTACGGGGCCATCCGCGCCTGGATAAGATTGCATAGAGCGTGATTGTAGCAGGTCAATAGACGCACCGCTCGCGGCCCGCTCAGTATTTCCCAGAGAATCGAGCGATCTCGCCATGGGGTCGTTGGCGATCGGGACATCTATTCGTCGGGCCATTAGACAACTGGGTCCGTCGCCCGATCAATGAATCATTGAGTGAATGGGGCGAAAGCCGCACGATGATTCACTGATTCAGTGACTCAGTGATCCAGCTTTTCGATGGCCCGATGAGCCGATCATCCGATCACCCGATGGCCCGATCCTGTTACCATTGCCGCTTTTCGACGCGCGGACGCTCGGCGCGGCTCATGGCTTTAACTTCGATGGCCGGATGCTCGAGCCCGCGCAACTCCTCGATGTTCTCGCAGACCTTCCGCACAGCGTCGGCGATGTTGTCGGCATCCTTCTTCGAACCGAGGAAAATGTGGTGTGGGAGCCAAACGGACTCTTCGTAGGCGGCGCGCTCGGAGACCGGACAGTGGTAGCTTGTCTTCAAATCGAGGGGCTTCTCGCGGCCCCAACTGAGCGCCGGCCATTCGCTCGGGTCGACGGGGAAGAGCGCACTCCTGTAAACCGGTTCGTAGAAGAGGCCATCACAGGGAATGCCTTCCATCTGCAGCGCGCCCAGAAACGCCGCGCGCGGGATACCGCCGAAATGTTCGGGCAGGTACTTGAAGACGAATTGATACGCCGCGACGCGCGTCTGCCGCTTGTCGCGCTCGAGGAAACCGAGGCCGGGTGTCCCGCGCAGGCGCTTATCCAAGTGGTCCATGTTCGCCTGGCGGACTTTGGCCTGCTTCGGAAGTCGCTCGAGCTGTGCGGCCAGGATCACGGCTTGCAGTTCGGTGAGGCGGTAGTTGAAGCCGATCAGGCGGTGCTGGTATTGGTCGGTCACGCTGGCGCGTCCACAGTTCATGAAGGACTGCGCGCGCTCGTAGAATTCCAGATTGCTGGTGATGACGCCACCGCCTTCACCGGAAGTCATCAGCTTGCTCGACTGAAAGCTGAAGCAGCCGAGGTCGCCCGTGGCGCCCGCGCCCTTGTTGCGCCACTTGCCGCCATGGGCGTGCGCGCAGTCTTCTATGACGACCAGGTTGTGAGCCTTGGCGATGCGGCAGATTTCGTCGAGATCGGCAAAGCGCATCGCGAGATGCACCGGAAGGATGGCGCGCGTCTTGGGCGTCAGGGCCGGCTCGATCAGCTTCGCATCCAGGCAGTAAGTGGCGGGGTCGATGTCCACAAAAACCGGCACCGCGTTGAGAAGCAGGATGGGGCCGACGGTCCCTTCCCAAGTGTAGGCGGGGACGATAACTTCGTCACCAGGCCTGATGCCCACGGCTTTCAGGGCGATTTCAATCGCTACGGTGCCGTTCGCGACCGCCAAACCGTATTTCGCGCCGTGATAGCGCGCGAACTTCCGCGCGAAAGCATCGGCAATCTGGTTGGGGAAGGGATAGCCGCCCCAGTTGCGGCTGGTGAGAACCTTCTGCAGCCCGCGCGCTTCCTGCTGGGTGTAGGCAGGCCAGGCGGTGAAGGGTTTCTTGCGAACAGGCTTGCCACCCGTAATGGCGAGTTTTCCCATGGTAGTCACTCCTCGGCGGTGCAGATCAAGTTCGGGTGCGAATCAAGGCGCTGTTGATTTTTCGCGTTCGCAGCACGGAGTCAGGCACTGCCTGACCTATGAAAGCGAAGAGTCCGAACTCCAACCCGCACGTTCTTGCAGTTACAGCGCGACGCGAGCAATATTGGAGTAAGCGGACTCGCCCGCCTCGTTGAGCGCGCGCACACGGTAGCAAAGCGTCTGCCCCGAGGTGGCGCCGGAATCACGGTAAGAATTCGCCTCTCCGGAAAGCTTGGTGACGCGTTCCCACGTGCCGCGGTCGCCCGGACGGCGCTCGACGGCGACGCCCGTGATCCCGCCGCCGTGCAGTTCCCAGGAAAGTTCCACGGAGCCGCCGGACGCCTGTGCGTTCAGCGAGCTAGGCGCCTCCGGGAGGACACTCCAGTCGAAAAAGCTTTCGTCGGCGATGGCCAGCACGCTGTCGCGAACCGGCACGCCCTCGATCGTATCCGTCGTGCCTTTTTTCCACTTGAGCGGCGAGATTCCGCCCGAAACCACGTCGATGAGCACTGGGTGCTCGATGCCGGAGTTCTTGAGGGTGAGTGTGGCGGTCAGCCGCGGAAAAACGTTTCCGGGGTTGCTGAGCGCGGCCATCCAGTAAGCGATGACGGCCTTGCCGGAAGCTGCGCGGAAGCCGTAAGCCAGGAACGGCGCGCGCGCCAGGCGGCGAAGGGCCGGGACATCGCTTGATTGAATCTGAATTCCCGCGTCGAGCTTCGTATCAGAAAACAGGGCGTTGGTGTTCTGGTAGGCCGAGAGCACTGGCCGCGCTGCGAAGTCGTCAGGCAGATAGCGCAAGCCGTGAATAAGGCCGAAGTCGTCGTACTCATTGCCGTCTACGCCGGCCGTAAGCAGCCAGACAAAGGTCTTGACACCCGCTGCCCAGTTGTAGAGCAAGCCGCGCGGGATGTACTTCGCTTGCACCGATCCATCCGAACCTTTCCAGGAGGGAATGGAATTGAATTCGTCGTCCCAGAAAGGGATGTCCTTGCGGATGCCCGGGTAGCTGCGGACGAACTCACGCAGCTTAGCTGGCGATTCGGTTCCGTAGGCCCCCGAGTCCATCGACTCGGGATTCAGGTTCCGACCGTAGCCAGGATAGGTATGGTAGGCGTATACATCGATTCCTGAAGCGCACTGGCAGGTGTCGAGTGCGCGCCGCGTGAAGTCGCGGCGGGGACCGGCTTGGCCTCCATAAATGACCTTCGCTTCCGGATCGGTCTCATGCACGGCGGGGATGAACGCTTTGAGCAAGCGCCCGTATTCCTCAGGATTTCCCCACGGGTTCCAATAGCTGATGTCCTGTTCGTTCCACAGGGCGTAGTAGCGGATGCGGCCCCGGAAGTGATCCACCACCCAGCGGACGTATTTCGAGAAAGCCTCAATCTGCTCGGGGGTCCTGGGGGGCCAGAAGATGGAGTAAAGGCTGCGGTCCGCGTTGTGGACGCTGCCGGGCTCGGGCGTGATCTGGTCAGGCTTTTCCCCGGCGGGGGAAGTGTACAGGGGGTTGCCGTAAAGGAGCTGGACCTGGATGTTGACGCCGTTTTCGACCAGTGAATCCACATAGTCGTCCACCTCCGGCGAGATCGAGTAGACGCCGCGCTTCCGCTCGACCCAATCCCAACTGGTTGGCTCAGAGCTGTTCTCGTACTGCCCGATGCGGATCCACTTCACCCCTGTGTCGAACATACGGGTCCACCACCAGCGATTCCAGGGCAGGTAGGGGTCGCGAGGCAAGTCGGAATTGATGCCGAAGCCCTCGCGGATCTGCGAAGAGCGCTTGGGTGGGACATGGTCCGGCGCGCGACGCCGACCTTCGGCGGCAGAGAGAACTTCGGGAAGTGTGAGACAAAGGGTGGCAGCCGCCAGGGTGAGAAAGATTGGACGGTTGCAGAAACAACCGCAGGAGACGCGCATCTGGGTCCTCCTCCGGGGGAAATGAGCCTGATTAAACTGTTTGAGTCGCGGAATATACCACAGGATGGGAGGCAAGGCAGAGGAGTTTGCAGAATCCCGGCGCGAGGCGGGTGTGGAAAATACTCATGTGGCAAAGAACGCAGCGGAGGGTTAACGCATCCTGAGAGGTGTCTCGACTTGGCGATAATTAACGGAGTCTCGCCTCAGACCGATGATCCCGCAGCGCCGGATTGCCGGAAGGGCCGGGGCTCCAACCCCGCTCCCGTACGGCTGGACGGGCGGGTGAGGGGTCTCGTCGTCCGCCACCGTATTGAGGGCGCGGGATGCGTGTCGTAAACAATGAAAGTGACAGGACGGCTAGGTTCGCACCTTCACGCCCGCCAGCTCCTCCAGAAAAGTGATGATCGCGGCGTAATCCAAGTCGCCTTTTCCCTGAGCTTTGGCGGCCATGTAAACCTCTTTCACGGCGGCGAGCGCGGGCATGGGGACGCCCTGCGCGTAACCGGCTTCGGCGGCTAATTCCAGGTCTTTGTGCATGAGCTTGAGCGGGAAGTAGGGGGTAAAGTCACCCTTGAAAATGAACGGCGCCTTGAAGTCGGTAAGCGCGGCGCGCGCTAGGCTGGACTGGATGATTTCCAGCATGGTCTCGGGCCGCACACCCGCCTTGGTCGCGAGCACGAAGCCTTCGCAGAAAACCTCGATCATCGTGGCCTGGATGGTGTTCTGCGCGAGCTTGGCAGAGAGGCCGAGCCCGTGCGAGCCGCAGTAGATATGCTTTTTGCCGAGCACCTGCAGGATGGGCAGGGCACGGTCGAAGGCTGCGCGATCGCCGCCCATCATGAACGTCAGCTCGCCCTTTTCGGCGCCATGCTTCGAGCCGGTGACAGGCGCGTCGAGCCAGCTTGCGCCTTTGCCTGCCACCAGGCACGCCATCTTGCGGCTGACGGTGGGGCTGATGGTGCTCGAGTCGATCACTAGCGTGCCGGCGCGCAACGATTCGAGAATTCCGCCCTTGCCCGCCACCACTTCCTCCACCGCGGCGGTGTCGCTCACGATTATCATGACGACGTTGGCATCGCGCGCGGCATCGGCAGGTGAAGAGGCCGCGCGGGCGCCAGCCGCCTGGAGTGCGGCGGCCTTCGCGGTGGTGCGATTGTAGACCGCCAGCTTGTGCCCCGCTTTGATGAGGTTCAGCGCCATGGGCTGACCCATGATTCCGAGTCCGATGAATCCGATGGATTCCGGCATGGATTTCCTCCTGGAAAAGCGACCAGCAATCAGCGTTCAGCGGTCAGCTAAACAAACTCGTCCAACAACCCGATTGCATTCTTACGTCATGTACCAGCCGCCGTCCACGTTGATAGTCTGGCCGGTGATATAACCGTTGCCCACCAGCATGACGGCCGCGTCCGCGACTTCCTCGACTTTGCCGAAGCGCCCCACGGGGATCAGGTCGGCACGCGCGCGGGGGTTCGCCGCCACCATCTGGGTATAGATCAGCGCGGGCGCGATGGCATTCACGGTAACACCCTCGCGCGCCAGAAGCCCGGCATAGGAATGCGTCAACCCGAGCATGCCCGCCTTGGACGCGGCATAGTGCGGCCCGACCACTCCGCCCGTGTGCGCGGCCACCGAGGAGATATTGATGATGCGCCCCCAGTGGCGCGCGCGCATTCCCGGCAGAACCTGCTGCGTGACCAGGAAGGCAGATTTGAGATTTACATTGATGAGTTCATCCCAGTCTTCTTCCCGAATCTCCTCCAGCGGCTGCGGGCGCGTGATGCCGGAATTGTTGACCAGGATTTCGATTGGCCCCAACCCCTGCTCAACCGTTTTCACCAGGCGCGTGACTTCCCGGGATTTCGAAACATCCGCCTGTGCGGCGAGCGCGCGCCGTCCCAAGCGCCGGATGAGCTCGCACACCTCCTCGGCTTCCGCCTCATGCCGGAGGTAATTGACCGCCACCTCGGCGCCAGCTTTGGCCAAGGCCTGGGCGATGGCCCGGCCGATGCCCAGACTCGCGCCCGTCACCAGAGCAACTTTCCCTGTCAGGTCGTCCATGGCGATGGAACCAAGGTGCAGAGCCTATGGTCGCTGCTACATCGCAGCGCTGACCCCGCAAGGCGGGGTCAGCAGCTCAAGGTGCCGACCTTAAGGGTCGGCGCTACGTCAGTTTGCCGCCCCGAAGTCGAGCCAGATGCGCACGTCGCGAACGTTGTTATCTGTGAATCCGGTGTCGAGCGTGTCGCCCAAGCTGCGGAAGAACG
>Ga0187877_1003656_pt1 | contig 12336 bp, 9 predicted proteins | sample June2016WEW_17_1_3_FD_132430 | JGI IMG/M metagenome (GOLD analysis project Ga0187877, IMG submission 132430) | Peatland microbial communities from SPRUCE experiment site at the Marcell Experimental Forest, Minnesota, USA - June2016WEW_17_100 | ecosystem: Environmental > Terrestrial > Soil >... | reverse complement strand
GACAATCGGCAGTTTCAGGACAAGAATCGACACGACGAGCTCCTTGTAGAGTGATCCAGTCAATCACTATCTTACAAGAAGCTCGTCTTTTTTTCAAAACCCACCGTCTATGGGACGGTCACTCTTTCTCAAGGCTTCGACCAAGGATACCGATAAGAAAGGAGAAACCTTGTTTCTTTTGCACGATGTTTTATCAAGGTTGCGCCATAAAACCCCGACCTTCAGGTCTGGGGATATAAGGCGTAAAAACTGAACAAATGTGCTATAATAAGCATAGTACCTTAACAAGCATCCGGTTCGGTGGAAAAACCTGTCCACCGGTAAAATTTGGACAGTCGCACTACCGTAGGGTGGGAACCACCCGAACGTACACGCCTATGGAGAGCCTGCAAGACCTGATTTCGGGCGACGCTCATTGAAGTAGGAAGCCCCCCGCTTGAGCGGTGGGGTAGTTCACGGTAGGATTTTGTCATCCGTTGTAAACCGTGTAAATTCGAAAACAAATATGGTCGTTCTGTACAGAGGGTGTATTCCCCACCAGGGTTTATGAACTCTTCAAAATGGGTCGTTCAAATTTTGATATTATGCTATTTGGCCTCTGCCTGCACGGGGGCCCCCTCCCGACCAGCCAACCCCTTGAAGACGGAAGAGCTCGTCTCTGCTACCCCTACAGCCAGGGTAACTCCCTCCGCCCACCCTCTTGTTTCTACACCCACTTTCACGAATACTCCGCCCGGAACCTGGATCACCCTGAGCCCCAATTCGGGCAAACCGGGAACAGTCATCCAAATCGACGGTTACTTCGCGGGAGACCTCACCGAGCAGGAATTGATCAATAATAGTTACTTAACCCATGGGGATGTCTGCTGGGGTGGTTGTCAGGATGGGCTGCTCGAGGGAGCAGTGGATGTAAACTGGTCTGCGACTGAGCCGGGCCATTTCAGTCTCCAGATCGTTGTCCCCTCGGCACCCTGGTTGACCTCCGACGGGCTGCATCCTTTGCAGCCGGGTGATTACCCGATCACGATCCAATCCCTTGACCTGAGCACTGAAGAATGTCCTTCAGGAAAAGGCTGTCCGGTTGTTCCCCTAGCCAGTGCGCTATTCCATCTGAGTAGTGGGTATAAGGGATCTGGATGTCAGGACCAATCCTGTGGCATACTCCACACCCAACCCTCAGAAGGAGCACCGGCTGACTTGATCCAAGTAACAGGTTGGGCACCCCTCATAGAGATCATCGGCCGGCCCATTGGCTATTACCTGATGCTCGAAACAAAAACCGGGGCACCTGTTTATCAAAACATGATCGACCTCGCCACGGTACAGCAAGAGATGGACGGCAGCCTGACGGCCACCTTCAGGGTGCCCCAGTACGAAGAGGATGGGTTGCCGATCGATCCAGGAACCTACATCCTGGCACTGGATGCAAGTCTCCTGACACTTGCCAAGGGCGGACCGCCTACAATGATCGCTCCAACGTCCTTCGAAATTACCAGCGCTCCCTCCTGGGTGGCGCGCCCGCGCGCCGCGCCTCTCTGGATCCAACCAGCCGGTTCGATTGTTGAGACACTCAGTGTGGATCTTTCTAATCCAAAACGGTTGGCTTACTGCGAGACAGGGTCGATCCGCTACACCCAGGACGGAGGTCAGAACTGGGCTTCGATCCCCACCACCGCTGTCAAAAACCTGCCCCCCTCCAGCGGCACCATCGTGGGCAACCAGGGCGCAGAGCTGCCCGCTTGCATATCCGTGACCCTGGATTCTATCCACCCGGACAGTTTCTATGCCATTTTCAGTGCCGTGGACGAGCAATATGGGCCGCCTCCCATCTACTACGTCGGTTATTTTACGACCGACCTCGGCAAAACCTGGCAGCTTGTCCCGGTGCCGTCAGTCCAGATGACTCTTTCGGGGTCTGAGGGTAAATTCGGCGGTTTCTGGACCGACGGAAGGGTCATACAGGCACTCTATGCTGGCGAGGCGCTCAGTCCGGACCAAGCACCGCCGGCACAGGCCAAAGAGACCACGAATGGTGGAATAACATGGAACCCTACCTCGCTCACCTGCCCCTCCAGCGGGCCCTGTCTGAGGTGGGGGCCTGCACCGGGCGCTATCTATGGGATGGGTTCTGATTTGCTGCAGGGGGTCATGGCTTCGTACGATAACGGCCAGACCTGGCAGCCAACGGACCAATCCGCCGAGCTGCGTCAGGGTTGGCCATTCCAGCTTGTGGCCCTTTCTCAGAATGAAGCGCTCATGATCAATGGCAGTCCTCCATATCAAATGCTTTTCACCCCGGATAGGGGGAGGACCTGGCAGGCGCTGGCCCTGCCACCTTTTCCTGAAGCCAATTCGGGTTGGCCTTCCGAATACCCCAGCCTGCAGATGCTTCCTGACGGAAGCCTTCTTTCGATGAACTCGGACACCGGCAAGTGGTGGGTTCTGCCAGCCGATGCCCAGGGTTGGTGCGCGTCCAAAATCACATCCTTGGATAAATACCTTCCCCTCTTACAGGTTATAGGGGATCGGGTCTGGTGGTTATCTGAGATGGGTATGCCTGAAAGCGCTCCTCTCAGCAGCTTTGTATGCCAGCCGTGATCGAACTTTTTGTAACCGACGGAATTCCTGCCAAGACATCCAAGCCTCACTCCAGCGAGTACCTTACTTAGGAAGAGCTTCTGGCTTCGTTTTGGACTTGCCCGCTGACCCTGGACATTGGGCGCGCGGTTCTTTACTAATGGCTGGCAGCACCCGGACCGCCTGCCGAGCTGGGTAGATCGCAGCCGGTTCTCCTCCCAAATGCTGCGCATCCTTTTCTTGTTCCTTTTTTTATTTCCGAACGAATTTCTGGACCTCCATGAAGGCTGCGACCCTCCCAGGAGGGGTCCGGCCATCTGTCCGAGCGGTTTCCCCTCGACCGAGTCCATGCTCAGATGCGGTGGTGGCCGTCACGGCCGGCGGCCTCGGCTCAGGAGAGATTGCTCGAAAATTCACTGATTTCTCCACAAAAACCACCCCCGGAAGCCGGCATGGATTTTGGTAAAATAAAGCGGGCCGCGCGAATCTCTCGGCCCGCCTAGAAAAATAACACCCGCCTCTTTTCAGGTTTCCTATGAACGATAAATCCCTGCATGCCCGTCTCGAAACATTGTACCAACAGGTCAACTTCCATAATTACCGCTATCATGTCCTGGATGATCCGGTCGTCAGCGATGCCGAATACGACAGGTTGATGGCAGAAATCCGCCAGATCGAGAGCGAACATCCGGACTGGGTGACCCCCGATTCCCCCACCCAGCGCATCGGTGTGGCGCTATCCGAGAAATTCGAGAAAGTCCGCCATCCACGCCCAATCCTGTCGCTCGCGAACGCCTTCGGGGCGGAAGATGCGCGGGCCTGGTACGAACGCATCCGGAAGCTGGACGACCGGGTAGAGAGGGCGAAATTCGTCGTAGAACCGAAAATAGACGGCCTGAGCGTCGTCCTGCACTACCGCAACGGCCTCTTCGTCCAGGGCGCAACGCGCGGCGATGGGGAGATCGGGGAGGATGTCACCAATAACCTGCGAACGGTGAAAGTCATTCCCTTGAGGATCCCGGTCCGTCAGGGTCGCGAACCTCAAGGGTCCAAGCAGGCCCCCTTGGATAAAACTTCCGACCTGGTAGGCAAGCTGCCCTCCTACCTGGTCGTGCGCGGAGAAGTCTTCATCCCCGAAAAAGAGTTCGAACGGTTAAATCAAAAACTGGAAGAAGCCGGGGAGAGGACTTATCTCAACCCGCGCAACACAGCCGCCGGGTCGCTGCGGCAGCTCGACCCCAGCATCACGGCCGCCCGCCTGCTGACCATGCTGTGTTATCAAATCGTCTATGCGGAAGGCGGTGAAGTGCCCTCCACCCAGTGGGAGCTGCTCGCTTACCTGCAGGCCCTGGGTTTCCCGGTCACAAACGATGCAAAGCGTTTCGAGGATATTGACTCCGCCATCGCCTTTACCGAGACCTGGGCCACCCGCCGCGACGAACTGCCCTACGAGGCGGATGGGATGGTCATCAAGATCGACGACCTGCGCCTGGCGGATGAACTGGGCTTTGTCGGAAAGGATCCACGCGGCGCGGTCGCCTTCAAGTTCCCAGCCCGGGAAGTGACCACTCGCCTGCTCGCGATCGAGGTAGAGGTCGGCCGGACGGGTGTTCTGACCCCCAAGGCAGTCCTCGAGCCGGTCGAGATCAACGGCGTGGTCGTCAAGAACGCCACGCTGCACAACTTCGACTATATCGCCGAAAAGGATATCCGGCCCGGTGACCGGGTACTGGTCAAACGGGCGGGGGAAGTCATCCCGTACGTCATCGGCCCGGTCGTGGATGTGCGCACCGGTGAGGAAAAACCCTATACGCCCCCCAGCACCTGCCCAAACTGCGGGCAAAAGGTGGAGCACTTTGAGGGCGAGGTCGCCTGGTACTGCGTCAATGCAGCCTGCCCCGCGCAGCTGGTGCGCAACGTGGAACATTTCGTCTCGAAGGGCGCCATGGACATCAATGGGCTGGGGATCAAGATCGTTGAGCAGTTGATCGCCTCAGACCTGATCAAGGATGTGGCGGACCTCTACCGGCTGAGGCGTGAAGACCTCCTGAGCCTGGAAGGTTTTGCCGATAAAAAGGCGGACAACCTGATATCCGCCATCTCGGCTTCGCGCTCCCAACCCCTGGCCCGGCTGATCGCGGCCCTGGGGATGCGCGGCGTCGGGGAAGTTTCCGCCTCTGATCTCAGCCGCGCCTTCCCTTCGCTGGACCTGCTGGAGCGCGCCTCTGCGGACGAGCTGCAGACAGTGGAGGGGATCGGCCCCAATATCGCTGAAGCCATCGTGGACTGGTTCAGCCGCGAACGCAATCAAAAGGTGCTCGAGAAACTGAAGGCGGCCGGTGTCTGGCCAAGCGGTCCAGCCGCGGCCAAACCCGCCCAAGGCCCGCTGACAGGGAGCACTTTTGTGGTGACCGGAACACTGGCGGGGTTCTCGCGCGAGGCGGTGAAGGCCTATATCGAATCGCACGGCGGCAAGGTGATGGATAGTGTCAGCAAGAACACCAGCTATCTGGTGGTGGGAGAAGCACCCAGCTCGAAGGTCGAGAAGGCCAGCAGCCTCGGGGTGAAGATCATCGATGAAAAGGATTTGCGCAGCTTGTGCGCTGAATAAACCATGCCCGATTTCCTGTTGAAGATCTTTATGACGGTGAATGTCCTCCTGATCCGCATCAGCCGGGGCCGTCTCGGCACGAAACTGGGCACCCAGAGGGTCCTGCTGCTGCACACGGTCGGCCGCAAATCCGGCAAGCACCGCCTGACACCGATCGCCTACTTCCAGGGGGAGCGCAGCTTCTTCATCGTCGCCTCGAACTGGGGCAAGGACCACCAGGCGGCCTGGTTCTACAACTTGATGAGCCAGCCGAAAACCTTGGTAGAAATCGATGGCAAGACGCTCCCGGTCGAGGCCCACCAGGCTGAAGGGGAAGAATACAGCCGTCTCTGGAATTACGCCATTCAGCGCCATCCACCATATAAACATCATCAGGAGATGACGGCGCGACCCATACCGATCGTCGTGTTGGTACCGGCAGGTTAAGCAGGTCGGTCGCGGATCTTGGCTGGAAGGAGGAGCCGGGGCACGGGGAGGACAGAATCATCCCGAGACGGCACTTTCTTGCTAGTGCAATCTTTTATATTGTCGTGGGCGGACCTAATGCCTGGCATCCTGCCCCTCGTCAAGAGGTCAGGTGGTCCAGTTCCTGCTATAGGAGATGATACGATGGGTGCGGATGTATATGGACAACTCGCAGCCGCCTTGGACAGACTCCCCAATAGTTTTCCGAGGACCGCTGCGCGGCTGGAAATTCAGATTCTGAAAAAAATCTTCTCCACCGAGGAGGCTGCTCTGGCGGGCCAATTGGACGCCACCCTGGAACCTGTTAATGGGATTTCCAATCGGGTCGGATTGCCAATCGAAGAGGTCAGCCATCAGTTATTCAAAATGGCGCGGCGCGGCCTGGTCTGGTTCGAGCAGCTGGATGGGAAGGCCTGTTTCCGTCTAGCCCCCTTTATCGTGGGAATCTACGAATCACAATTGGAACTTATGGACCATGAGCTCGCCCACCTCGTCGAAGCCTACCTGGCCGAAGGCGGCGCGGCAGGCATCATGGGGGCCTCGCCGGCCCTGCACCGGGTCGTCCCGGCCCAGCAGGCGGTCAAATCCGAGTGGGTGCTGCCGTACGACGATGTAGGCGCGATCCTCCAGGCGGCAAAAACATTCAACGTCCGTGACTGCATCTGCCGAGCCGGGCAAAGCCAGCTTGGACATCCCTGTGCTTTCCCCCTGGACATGTGTCTGAATTTTTCTTTGCAGGAACGCGCCCCCCGGCCGGGAGATATCTCGCGGGAAGCAGCACTGGCCCTGCTTAAGCGTAGCGAGGAGATCGGCCTGGTACACACCGTCAGCAATGTGATGGCCGGGGTGGGCTACATCTGTAACTGTTGCGGCTGCTGCTGCGGCATCTTGAGAGGCATCACGCAGTGGGGCGTCGAGAATTCTGTGGCATATGCCAACTACTATGCAGTCATTGATCCGGAAACCTGTGCTGGTTGCGGGAATTGTATCGAACGCTGTCAGGTGCATGCAGTTTCTGAGAAGGACGGCGTATCGGTGGTGGACCGGAAGCGCTGTATCGGCTGCGGGCTATGTGTGACCGGCTGTCCAAATGATGTTGCCAAGCTCGAACGAAAACCGGAAGCCGAGCTCGTCCAGCCACCCGCGGATTTTTCCGCTTGGGAGCACGAACGTCTTCGCAATCGAGGCATGGGCGGCTAGTGCTTCTATTGCCCACCTCGTTAACGAAGGTGCAGGCCTGCTGGAATTCTATCCAGCAGGCTTTTTCGTATGGGGGCGTCTATATTAGACTTTATTCGGAATAAGATTTTGGTCAGATTTTCAATGGTTCAATACGCTGTTGAACGCGGAGATTATGCAGGCCGCAAGCGATCACCATGACAAGGTCCGAGAAATCGTCTTTGGTATTGCGGAACACATCTTTGACGATACGAGAACGCTTTACTCCTGAAATGGCGTGTTCAACTCGGACACGCACCTGTGACAGTTTGCGATTGGTGAGCTTCTCTGCTTCCGTCAGTTCCTTTTTGCGAGGCTTTTTTTCGGCTGACGTGTCTCTCGGACCTGCGGTTCATATCCTTGAAAACCGGTGTCTTTGTAGAGAATAGTATTTTCCGGATAAGAGATGGCTTCGGTATCGATGACTTTCTTGTCATGCGTTTTCCCCGGATAGGTCTGGCTAAGATAGGCGATCCGTTTGGTCTGCGCCGATGCCACCAAAACATTCTTGTCACTATGAGTTTTCTTCTTGCCGCTGTAGTGCAGCTCCTGTTTATCAGCCTTTTTGGGCCGTTGGCGGCGTCTTTCGGTGCCATCAATGATCAAATCGGCAGCATCTTCTCGATCTTGTTCGTGCTCGGCCAGCTTATGCGGGTCTCGCTCTGGCAATACGCCCAAGTCATCTAAAGCTTGCTTCAAGATCGGCAGGAGACGATGGATCCATTCATTCGCTCGGCCCTGGCTCAACCCGAAGACTTCGCTCAGCAGCTCTTGCAATGGGTAATCCTTTTGATATACCAGAGCAAACAACAATTTCTGTTCGATGGTATCCAGTGCTCCTTTACGACCGCCACCTGCTTTGCGCTGACGCCCCTCACCTGCCTTCGTCTTGTCCTCAGGGTAAGCCCTCTGATAGGCATCGCGGAAAGCTGGCAGGATGATCTCAAATTCCTCAGGCGTCAGCCCGGTGATCGCCAGAAATTTGCGCCGCTTACCTTTCAAAACATCATATCTAAGCATGCCCCTATCTTACTCTTTTTCAAATAAAGTCTAATAAAGGAAAACAGTTTTGGAGCAGTATACTTATTGGAAAAAAGAAGAATAGATTCGGTTGAGCAGCTTATTATTAGCCAAATGGAGCCAAACATGAAAAAGGAAAAACCAAGTTTATCAGCCGCCGGAGTAGCTGGGTTTCGTGCAATTGAAGCAGAGAAACCAGAAGCCGAGCGTATGTTCTACGATCCCTATGCGCGTTTATTTGTACCAGGGGGAATAGGTTGGTCAATCAGCAAATGGATAATCGAGTCTGGGTTATATGAGCGCATGGCTCCGGGAGCAGCTGCATATATCCTTCTCCGGGAGCGATATATTGATGACTTCCTCAAAGGACAGCTTGTTGACAGACTCGAACAAGTCGTCATGCTTGGAGCAGGATACGACACGCGCACATTCCGTATTCCGGGGATTGAAAAGACACGAGTATTCGAGCTCGATGAATCCGCCACTCAGGATCGAAAGAAAGAAAAATTACGAAAAGTTGTTGATCCAGTTCCCAGCTTCGTTACGTTCATCCCGGTCAATTTCAATACTCAGTCACTCGCTGAACGCCTTCAAAGTGGAGGGTACGATGAACATGCCAAGACCTTGTTCATCTGGCAGGGAGTTACATATTTTCTAACCAAAGAAGGCGTTGACCGCACACTGGCTTTTATTTCAGAACACTCAGGAACGGGCAGTACTGTGATATTCGACTACATGTACAACGAGATATTCCAAGATGAGACCAGGAGCGATGTCAAAGCCCTCCGGCGTGCATCCCGGATCAGTGGCGAATCCTATTTGTTCGGGATCGATCGAGGACAGATTGGCCCATTCCTCAATCAACGAGGCTTCGAAGAAGTGCAGAATATGACACTTGAAGACTTGAAACAGAAATACTTTACCGGGAAGAATGCTGGAAGAGTGGTCCCGACAGGGATTGCGATTGCATCTGCCAAGGTAACGAAAGGTCTGAAATGATCCATTCCGAACAGCCGCTGCAACCTGGCAAATTGGACAAGGCAATTTGCAGGTTCAGCATATTGTTTCTGGAGTGAAACGTTTTCGGTTCGTCAAAGATGTGTTCCGCAATACCAAAGACGATTTCTCGGACCTTGTCATGGTGATCGCTTGCGGCCTGCATATCCTCCGCGTTCAACAGCGAATTGAACCATTGAAAATCTGACCAAAATCTTATTCCGAATAAAGTCTATTTTACAGAACCTGTTTGACAGAACCCATTCGAAGGGCTACACTTGCACGGATGAGCAGGAGGAGTTAGGCCATGGGTATCCGCACCAACGATGACGCCGTCACCCAGCGCATTCGCTTTTTTGCAGACCGTGAGCGGATGACCAAGGAGAACGACCTCTACTTCTACAACCAGCCCATCGAGGAGATCCAGGGGGGAGCCCGGGTCACGGTCCATGGGCGCGTGATGGGCATGTACGCCTCCTACAGCTACCTCGGCCTGATCGGCCACCCGCGCATCAACGCCGCGGCCAAGGCCGCAGTGGACAAATTCGGCACCGGAACCAACGGGGTCCGTTTGCTGGCGGGCTCCCTGGTCATCCATACCGAACTCGAAGAGACCATCGCTGCCTTCAAACACGCCGAGGCGGCGATCACCTACTCTTCAGGCTATGTCACCAACCTGACCGTAATCTCGACCCTCATGGGCCGGGGTGACTATGTCATCTCGGACAAACTCAACCACGCCTCCATCGTGGACGGCTGTCTGATGTCGGGGGCAGAGTTCCGCCGGTTCAAACACAACGACATGCAGGAACTGGAGCGCCGCCTGCAGCAGGTCCCAAGCGGAGCAGCCCGGCTGGTCATCGCCGATGCCGTTTTTAGCATGGACGGCGATGTGCTCAACCTGCCGCAGACCGTGGAACTGTGCCAGAAGTACAACGCCTGGCTGATGGTCGATGAGGCACATTCGGTCGGCGTGCTTGGCAGGACCGGGACCGGCATCGAGGAGCATTTCGGCCTGGGTGATGTCATTGACATTAAAATGGGGACGCTCAGCAAGACGATCCCGTCCGTCGGCGGCTATGTGGCCGGCAAGCAGGATCTGGTCCAGTACCTGCGCCACGCCAGCCGGGCTTACATCTTCTCCGCCGCCCTGCCCCCTGCCCAGGTCGCCGCCGCCAATGAAGCCTTTAAGGTCATCCTGGAGGAACCCTGGCGGGTCGAAAAGGTCAACGCCAATGCAGCCCAGTTCACCCGCGGACTGAAGTCCGCTGGTTTTGACACCCTGTTAACCACGACCGCCATCGTGCCGGTTCTATGCGGCTCCGACGAGCGCGCCTACCTGCTGACGCGCGAGTGCCAGCACAAAAATCTGTTCGTCCTGCCGGTGGTTTCCCCCGCCGTTCCGGAAGGGCTGGCCCGACTGCGGGCCACGGTGACCGCCGCCCATGAGCCGGTTGAGATCGAGCATGCCATCGCCATTATCCAGGCGGCGGGCAGGAAACTGGGGATCGTCGCCTAAGACCTGGAGGTGGTATGCAGACAGACTCTGGCGCTCCCCTTCCTTCCCAGGATGAACGCATTGCAGGAGCCCTGGCCCACATCGGGGCCCTGATCCCGGCCATCTGCCTTTGGATCCCCATTCTCATCTGGATCACGCAGAAGGACAGATCGCGCTTCTCCGGTTTCCAGGCCCTGCAAGCAGCTGCCTTTCAATTGATCCTGATCCTGGCCACTTGCCTGGCATGGAGCTGCTTCATTGGGTCCATTTTCGTATCCTTCGTACCCCTGACCCTAAACAATAACAGCCCCGCTTGGGTCGTTGACCTGCCGCTCTTAATCTCGAGCTCCGTCCTGTTCCTGTGGGGCCTGGCATGGCTGATCCTTGACCTCTACGCCATCCTGGCAGCGGTCCTGACCTTCCAGGGCAGGGATTTCTGCTATCTCATCGTGGGTCCACTGGTCGATGGCTTCCTGCACAGGTGAGGAGGAGTTATGCCGCACATCCTAGAAGTACACCGAGATGGCCTGACCATCAGCACTGACCCGCACCGGCTGGACCTGGACACCATCTGTGATTTCCTGGCACAGTCGTACTGGGCCCAGACCCGCAGCCGGAGGACCATTCAACGCTCGCTCCGGCACTCACTGGTCTTCGGGGTTTACGATCAGGAACGCCAGGTCGCCCTGGCGCGTCTTGTCACCGATTTCGCCACTTTTGCCTGGTTGTGCGACGTATTTGTGCATCCGGACTACCGCGGCCGGGGCATCGGCAAGTGGCTGATGGAAACGATCCAGGCCCATCCCAATCTGCAGGGGCTGAAGCGCTGGGTGCTGGTATCACGCGATGCCCGGGGTCTGTACTCCCGGTACGGCTTCACCTCGCTTCAAACCCCTGAGCGTTGGATGGAAAAGTTCAATCCGGATGCTACCTAAAAAGCCGGCCATTCCCAGCCTGTCCCTCAAGCCCGGACGCGAGAAATCCGTGCTGCGCCGCCATCCGTGGATCTTCTCCGGAGCAGTGGCGCGCATCGATGGAAATCCGGAACCGGGCGGAACCGTTGAAGTGCGCTCTGCGGCAGGCGGCCTGCTGGGGCACGCCGCCTACAGCCCAAGCTCACAGATCCGGGCCCGCCTGTGGAGCTTCGACCCATCAGAGCAGGTGGACACGGTTTTCTTTCGCCGCAGGATCGAGCGCGCCATTCGGCTCAGGGCAGGGCTTCACACCGGACCGGACGAGGCGGTGCGCTTGATCTACGCCGAATCGGACGGCTTGCCCGGCCTGATCGTCGACCGGTATGCCGATACCCTGGTCGCACAGCTGCTGACCAGCGGCACGGAGTTCTGGAAGGAAACCCTGGCCGACCTTCTGCTCGAGCTGACCGGCTTGAAACACCTCTACGAACGCTCCGACGCCGACGTACGCGAGCTGGAAGGCCTGCCGCCGCGACAGGGCGCACTACGGGGGACACCACCAGGGACATGCACCATCAAGGAAAACGGTTTGCGCTTTACGGTCGACATCGCGCACGGCCACAAGACCGGTTTCTACCTCGACCAGCGCCCGAACCGCCTCCGGGTGCGATCGCTGGCCGAAGGGCGGGAGCTGCTGGATTGCTTCTGCTACACCGGCGGGTTCAGCGTCAATGCCCTGGCAGGCGGAGCCAAGTCGGTGCTCTCGGTGGACACCTCGACGGAGGCACTGGCCTTGTGTCGGGAGCACGTGCAGCTGAACCGCCTTTCCGCCCAGCAGCACGAGACCCTGGCAGGGGATGTCTTTCAGGTCCTGCGAAAATTCCGTGATGAAGGACGCACGTTTGACCTTATCGTCCTTGACCCCCCCAAGTTCGCCCCCACCGCGGCTCTGGCAGAAAAAGCGGCCCGCGGCTACAAAGATATCAACCTGCTGGGCTTCAAGCTGCTGCGCCCGGGCGGGATCCTGGTCACTTTCT
>Ga0187877_1003655_pt1 | contig 12336 bp, 7 predicted proteins | sample June2016WEW_17_1_3_FD_132430 | JGI IMG/M metagenome (GOLD analysis project Ga0187877, IMG submission 132430) | Peatland microbial communities from SPRUCE experiment site at the Marcell Experimental Forest, Minnesota, USA - June2016WEW_17_100 | ecosystem: Environmental > Terrestrial > Soil >... | reverse complement strand
TGACCAAACCCCGCCCGATTGAGCCGCCCAAGGAGTGGCCCGGCTGGCCGACCTGGTTCTCGGGATTCGCCTTCTATCACAACCGCCTGTTCAGCAATCTGCTCCTGCTGGGTATGATCGCGGACGTCCTGCTGCGCATTTTTGCGCCCGGATTCTGGCCGGTAAGGTAGTCCAACCTGTCCTATCTCCGCTTGCCGCTGCCCGAACTTTCCGAGGATCGATCAAATCGGAGGGATGTCTGCGTGGGCTTTTGGTTGCCGGTTTGCTTTTTATTGGTTATCCGTTATACTTGAACGAGCAAAGGGAAGATCACATCGGGATAAGACGATAAGATTATCTTGAGGAGGAGTTAGGTGGATCCGATAGTTTTGTCGCGCGTGCAGTTCGCCACGACCACGATTTACCATTTTTTCTTCGTCCCCCTGACCCTGGGGCTGGCCTGGTTTATCGTCATCCTGGAAACGATCTATGTCTGGAGCGGGAACGAGACTTATAAACGCCTGGCCATGTTTTGGGGCAGGCTGTTCCTCATCAACTTTGCCGTGGGGGTTGTGACCGGCATTGTGCTGGAGTTCCAGTTTGGGATGAACTGGTCCGGCTACGCCCGATTTGTCGGGGATATCTTTGGTGCACCCCTGGCGATCGAGGCCCTGCTGGCCTTTTTCCTGGAATCGACCTTTCTGGGTCTATGGATTTTCAGCTGGGAGCGGATATCCAAGGGGCTGCACGCACTGACGATCTGGCTGGTTGCCATTGGCAGCACGCTGTCCGCGCTGTGGATCCTGATCGCCAACGGCTTCATGCAGCACCCGGTCGGCTACGTGCTCCAGAACGGTCGGGCGGTAATGGTCGACTTCGGCGCGCTGGTTTTCAATCCAAAAGCCTGGCTGATGTTTGAACACACGCTCGCCGCAGGGTTGACCACCGGGGCCTTCTTCGTCCTGGGGATCAGCGCTTATCATCTGTCTCGTCGCAAAGACGTGGATTTATTCAAACCATCATTCAATATTGCTGCAATCCTGGGCACCCTGGCGGTTGTGCTCGTCATCCTCGTCGGCCATGACCAGGCAGACTGGGAGCTTCAGAACCAGCCGATGAAAGCGGCTTCCGAAGAGGCCCTGTATCAAACCGAGAATCCGGCCTCGTTCTCCGTGCTGACTATCTTTGATTGGAGCGGCAAGCGTGAGATCTGGTCGCTGCGCATCCCAGACCTCACCAGCCTGTTGTATTTCTATAAATTGAGCGGAGAAGTCCCTGGCATCAACAACCTGCAACAAGCTTATCAGGCGCAGTACGGTCCAGGGGATTACATCCCCCTGGTTGTCGTCACTTATTGGGGCTTTCGCTTGATGGTTGGGGCAGGCTTTGCCATGCTGGCGCTGGGGGTTTATGCCTTATACCAGGTGGTGCGCCACCGGGTCGGACCGCAGGTCCGCTTCCTGGGATTGTACTGTTTCGCCATTGGACTTCCGTACCTTGCCAACACCAGCGGATGGCTATTGACCGAGATGGGGCGGCAGCCGTTCATCGTCTATGGCCTGCTCAAAACCGATGCGGCCGTGTCCCCCAATCTGACCGCAGGCATGGTGTTGTTCAGCCTGATCGGCTTTGCCCTGGTTTATGCTGCTTTGATGGGGACGGATATATATTTGCTGTCGAAGTTTGCCAGGGCCGGAGCGTCCGCCGGGGAGTCGGAATCCGTCTCCGTTGAATCTGCTGGGACGAACCCATAGCAGCGGAGGGAAATGATGAACCTTAACATTCTCTGGTTTATCCTGATCGCGATTTTGTACATCGGGTTTTTCTTTCTGGAGGGCTTCGATTTCGGGGTCGGCATGCTCCTGCCGTTCCTGGGCAAGGACGACCTCGAGCGCAGGACGGTCATTAACACGATCGGGCCGCATTGGGATGGGAACGAGGTCTGGTTGATCACCGCCGGGGGGGCGACCTTCGCGGCATTCCCGAACTGGTATGCGACCCTGTTCAGCGGCTTTTACCTGGCGCTTTTCCTGCTCCTGCTGGCGTTGATCGTACGCGGGGTATCGTTTGAGTTTCGCGGCAAATCCGCCGACCCGAGATGGCGCAGCCTGTGGGACTGGGCGATCTTCTCCGGGAGCCTGCTGGCCGCGTTGCTGCTGGGGATCGCTTTTGCCAATCTGGCAAAAGGTGTGCCCATCGATGCAACCATGACCTATACGGGCAGCTTTTGGACCTTGCTCAATCCCTATGGTTTGATCGGCGGGCTCGCCACCATTGCCGCCTTCGCACTGAACGGGGCAATCTTTCTCAGCTTGAAAATCGGCGGGGGCCTCCAGGAAAAAGCTGAGCAGGCGGCCCGCAGGCTGTGGCTGCCAACGGTGATCTTCGTGGCTGCCCTGCTCGTCGCGACCTATTTCTACACCGATATCATCGCCCATCTCGGCATCGGTCTGGGAGTCATGCCTGTCATCTCCCTGGTTGCGCTCCTTCTGGTTGGGTACTTCCTTAACCGCAGGCGGAACGGTTGGGCCTTTGCTTTGATGGGGGCTGCTCTTGCCCTCACGCTGGTTTCCTGTTTCCTGATTATGTTCCCCAGGGTCATGATCTCCACGACCGACCCGGCTTTTAGTCTGACGATTTACAACGCCGCTTCCTCCCCCTACACCCTGAAGGTGATGAGCATCGTCGCCTTGATCTTCGTCCCGATCGTGTTGCTGTACCAGACTTGGACCTATCGGATATTCCGCAAGCGCATCCAGGCGGACCCAAAGACATTAACTTACTGATCCCCTCCCTGGTATCGGTTGAAAGGGGACGGCTCCGGGCCGTCCCCTTCGTTTTATAATGAACCTGCCATGCACCGCCGACTCCTGACCCTCGCCCGTGACAGCCGCCTTCCCCTGGCGGCTACGATTCTCTCCGGACTGCTGGCTGGCTTTCTGACCATCGGGCAGGCCTACGCCCTCAGCCTCGCCGTGGACCGGGTCTTCCTGCGCGGGCAGGCTTTGGCAGACATCCTCGGGCTTTTACGGATCATCTTGGCGATCATTTTTTTGCGGGCTGTGCTGGTCTGGGGGAGCGAGGTCAGCGCCAGTACGGTGGCAGTGCGGGTGAAGAACGACCTGCGCGAGAGAATTTATTCCAAAATCCTGGAATTGGGGCCAGCCTTTACGCGTTCCGGGAGCACGGGGGAGTTGACCGCTGCAGCTGTGGAAGGGATCGAGGCGCTGGACGCCTACTTCAGTCAGTACCTGCCGCAGCTGGTCCTGGCAGCGCTGTTGCCCCTTTCCATCCTGGCCTTCGTGTTCCCACGCGACCCCCTCTCCGGTGTCGTGCTGCTGCTGACCGCGCCGCTCATCCCGGTCTTTATGGTTTTAATCGGGAAGGCCGCCGAGACCCTCACCCGGCGCCAGTGGGACAGCCTCAGCCGTTTGAGCGCTCATTTCCTGGACAGCCTGCAGGGACTGGCCACCCTCAAACAATTCGGCCGCAGCAGGGACCATGCCGCCTCGATCGCCGAAACCAGCAACCGCTTCCGCGATATCACCTTGAACGTCCTGCGCGTGACCTTTCTATCCGCCCTAGTGCTGGAGTGGGTGGCGACGATCAGCACGGCGGTGGTGGCGGTCGAAGTAGGGTTGCGCTTGCTTTACGGGCAGCTGGCCTTTCCGCAGTCATTTTTTCTGCTGCTCCTGGCGCCTGAATTTTATGCTCCCCTGCGCATGCTCGGACAGCGATTCCACTCAGGCATGTCCGGTGTCGCCGCCGCGCAGCGCATCTTCGAAATCCTGGATATGCCCTCCCCTGCGGCTACAGGTGCCCGGGCCTCTGACACCGCCTTCAGCGGGCGACCTGCGGCTGTCCTGTTCGAGCAGGTCGCATTCACCTATCCAGGCGGGGATCGCCCAGCGTTGCAGGACATCAGCCTGGAAATCCAGGCCGGCCAGCATGTGGCGCTGGTCGGGGCCAGTGGTGCCGGGAAGAGCACGCTCGCGGCCCTGCTGCTCGGCTTCCTGAGCCCGACCCAGGGGACGATCCGGATCGACGGGAAATTAATCTCCGATTTTTCCTCTGAAGAGCGGCTTGGTTCCATGGCATGGGTTCCGCAGCAGCCTTACCTGTTTCACGACACACTCGCCGCCAACCTGCGCCTGGCAAAACCGGACGCCAGTCTGGAAGAGATGGCTGCTGCGGCACAAGCCGCCCACCTGGTTGATTTCATTCAATCCCTGCCGGAGGACTACGAGACCGTGATCGGCGAAGAAGGGTTCCGCCTCAGCAGTGGACAACGCCAGCGCCTGGCCGTGGCGCGGGCGTTTCTTAAGAACGCGCCCCTGCTCATCCTGGATGAGCCGACCTCCAGCCTTGACCCGGAGAATGAGGCCCTCCTCGATGAATCCGTTCACAGCCTGATCCAGGGGCGCACGGTCATCACGATCGCCCACCGTCTGAACACGGTCTACCGCGCCGATCAGATATTTGTCCTGAAGCAGGGCCGTCTCGTCGAAACCGGAACGCACCTGGAGCTCTTGAGGCAGGCTGGAGAGTACGCCCGGTTGGTGGGCAGCCATATCCCCGAAGTGGCTCCTGATCGTACGGGAGTCGCCCCGTCCCTCGCCCCAAGAGAAAAAAGCGAGTTCAGCGTGTCAACCAGGCCCGGCCGTTCCGCTCCCGATCTTCAGACCCAGCGGCGCGCATCGATCTTCTGGCGCCTGCTGGGCTTTTTGCGCGGCGCCTGGGGCTGGGTGGCGCTCTCCGTCTTGCTGGGAGCCCTGACCATTGGGAGCAACGCGGGTCTGATGGGGACCGCCGCCTACCTGATCTCCGCTGCCGCGCTGCACCCTGATATCAGCATGCTGGAGGTGGCTATCGTCGGGGTGCGCTTCTTTGGGATCGCCCGCGGCGTATTTCGCTACCTGGAGCGGCTTGTCTCGCACAATGTGACATTCCACCTGCTGGCAAGCCTGCGCGCCTGGTTCTATTCGGCGCTTGAGCCGCTGGCCCCGGCTCGCCTGATGCAGTTCCGCTCCGGCGACCTTCTCAGCCGCATCGTGGCGGATATCGACGCCCTCGAAAATTTCTATGTCAGGGTCGTTGCTCCACCCTTGGTGGCGCTGGTCGTGGCGCTGGTCACCGGGGTCTACCTGGCTCTTTATGACCCCCGCCTGGGGCAGGCCTTTCTGCTGTTCATCGCGGGGATGGGGATCGGCCTGCCTCTCCTGGCCTGGGCACTTTCCAGTCGGCCAGGTGCCCAACTGTCCAGGCAGCGCGCCGGACTGCACGCCCTTTTCGTGGACGGCATCCAGGGGCTGGCCGATCTGGCCGCCTTCGGCCGCGGGGGCGATTATCTGGCACGAATTCAAGCGAGCGGGAGGAGCTACGGACGGACAAGGCAGCGCATGGCGTGGTTGAGCGGGTTCGATGCGGGCTTGGCCCTTCTCTTGGCCAATCTGGGCATGTGGTGCGTTTTGGTCCTGGCAATTCCCCTGGTCCGGCAGGGAACTCTGGCGGGGGTCATGCTGGCACCCCTGGCCTTGATCACGCTGGCCAGTTTCGAAGCCGTGCAGCCCCTGCCGCAAGCAGCACAGATGCTCACGGACAGCCTGCAATCAGGCAGGCGGCTTTATGCGCTGGTGGATGCAACGCCAGCGGTGATCGACCCACCTGTCCGGCAACGCTTACCAGAGTCCGGCACGTTGACCGTTCGAGGTTTGCGCTTTTCCTACGAACCCGGTGAGCCGCCCGCACTGGACGGGATCGATTTCGACCTGCCCATGGGCCAATGCCTGGCCCTGGTCGGTCCGAGCGGGGCCGGCAAATCCACCCTGGCGAATCTCCTTTTCCGTTTTTGGGAATATTCGGACGGCCAGATCCTGTTTGGGGGGGTGGACCTGCACCAGTTGGCCGGAGAGGACGCCTGCCACCTGTTCAGCCTTGTCCAGCAACAGCCCTATTTCTTCAACGACACGATCCGCCAGAACCTCCTGCTCGGCCGTCCGGCAGCGGGCGAGACCGAGTTGCGGGAAGCGACCCGCATGGCCCAAATCGACGAGGTGATCCTGAGCCTGCCGCAGGGATATGAGACAGTCATCGGAGAACGCGGCTTTCGCTTGAGCGCCGGGGAGCGCCAGCGTCTGGCAATCGCCCGAGCTTTGATCAAAGGGAGCCCGGTGTTGATCCTCGATGAGCCGACCGCCAACCTGGATCCGGTCGTTGAGCGTCAAATATTGGACCTTCTCTTTCCGTTGGCTAAAAACCGATCCCTCCTGCTGATCACGCACCGCCTGGTGGGGATGGATCGTGTGAACGAAATCATCGCCCTGGATCACGGACGTATGGTCGCACGCGGCTCTCAAACCGACCTGTTGGCCCAGGAAGGTCTTTATCGCAGGATGTGGGACATCCAAAACCGGATCCTGGCCGGCGGGGAAACAGGGTCATAAACTGCTTGCACCTCATTGGTTTGCGTGCTATAATTCCCTCATCCTTAGCTGCTTGCCTCATCCAAAATGTGGATGACAAGTTGATTTTTATCAAGTCATACCCCTTTTACTAAAATGTAATACCCTGACAAGCCCGTTGTGGGGGCGCTTGTTCTTCTGTGTATTCCCACCAAAATCCAATCGCTCACCTTGAGAAAGCATCATGAACATCCTTGAACTCGAAAACAAACCCCTGGCCGAATTGCGCAATATGGCTGCGGAATTCAATGTAACCAATGCGCACCGCTTGAAAAAGGAAGCCCTGATCCTGGGCGTTTGCCAGGCGGAAGCCGCCCGGCAGAGCCAGGATGTGCGCGGCGGGGTGTTGGAGATCATGTCCGAAGGCATCGGTTTCCTGCGCTCGGCCCGCTATTCCATCAGCGAGGATGATGTCTATGTCTCCCAGGCGCAGCTGAGGCGGTATGAAATGCGGTCCGGCGACCTGGTCGTCGGCCACGTGCGTCCGCCGCGGGAGTCGGAGCGCCACTGGGGCCTGATCAAGGTGGAGACCGTCAACGGGATCGACCCGGAAGAAGCGCGCCACCGTCCTCGATTCGAGGACCTGACCCCGATCTTCCCAGATAAGCGCTTTGACCTCGAGACCAAGAGTGACATCTTGGCGACGCGCTTGATCAACATGATCGTCCCGATCGGGCGAGGGCAGCGAGGCCTGATCGTCTCCCCTCCCAAAGCTGGAAAGACGACCATTTTGAAACAGATCGCCAACGCCATTTCCACCCAGTATCCGGATGTGCACCTGATGGTCGCTTTGATCGGGGAGCGGCCAGAGGAAGTGACCGATATGGACCGCTCGGTGGACGCGGAGGTGATCGCTTCGACCTTTGACGAGCCGGTGACTTCCCATGTTCGCACGGCGGAAATCGCCCTCGACCGTGCCAAGCGCTTGACCGAGATCGGGCGCCATGTCGTCATCCTGATGGATTCGATCACCCGCCTGGCGCGCGCCTATAACCTGGTGGTGAACCCGTCCGGGCGCACGCTGTCCGGCGGGATGGACCCCTCTGCCTTGTATCCTCCCAAACACTTTTTCGGCGCAGCCCGCAATCTGGAGGAGGGCGGTTCCCTGACCATAATCGCCACCTGCCTGGTGGATACCGGCTCCCGGCTGGACGATGTCGTCTACGAGGAGTTTAAGGGAACCGGGAATATGGAAATGCTACTTTCCCGCAAGTTGCAGGAGCGCCGGATCTTCCCTGCCGTGGACATCGAGCGTTCCTCCACCCGCCGGGAGGATTTATTGCTCGGCCCTGACCTGCTTCAGCGGTCCTGGCTTATGCGCCGCATGTACATCCAGATGGTCTCCTCGCCACCGCAGGGTGCAGGGATGGATTCGGCGGTGGCCACCGAAGCCCTTCTGCAGCGCTTGATCAAGACCAAGAATAACGAGGAGTTCCTTGAAACTTTAACGGAAGGAATGTAAACCTTATGGGTAAGAGTTCAGGTTCCTCTGGTCTTTTTAAGGGGATCAGCTGGGGGGTAACAGGACTGATTGTCGTCTCTCTGCTTGGCGTCACGCTGTGGAAAGTCTTCCCTTCTGCGGCGGTGGTGGCAGTCCAACCAACACAGACAAGGGCAGAGTTGCCCGCCACCCTGGCTCCGATCAGTACGGATGCTCCGGCGGCACAGGCCATTGTCCGACGCGTGTCCTTGACGACGGACATCACCTCTGTTCCCAATTTCGACGTAGTCGATTACACCGTCCAATCGGGCGATTCCGTTTTCAGCATTGCCCAGAGCTACAACATTAAGCCGGAAACCCTGTTGTGGGCGAACTATGACGTTTTGCAGGACAGCCCCGACAGCCTGCGGGTGGGTCAGGTGCTCAAGGTGCCACCGACGGATGGGGTTTATTACCAGTGGAAGGACAAGGACACGCTCGATTCGGTCGCCAAGATGTTCTCCGCGAATGTTGACGACATCGTAAACTGGCCCGGGAACAATATTGACCTGACCAATCCGGTGATCAAAACGGGGACCTATGTGATGGTGCCGGGTGGACAACGAGCTCTGGTGCAATGGATCGTGCCTTCCATGGCCGTGGGTCAATCGGGCACGTCGAATGTGGGGCAGTCAACCTGTAACGGTGGTCCCGTGGGCACGATTTCCAACTGGCCGACGATTAACCACTACCTGTCCGGATATGACTTTTCGCCCATCCACCAGGCCATCGACATTGCCGCCGGGTTGGGCGCTCCGATCTTCGCCGCCGGCACCGGTGTGGTCACCCTGGCGCTGGTCGGAGGTTATAACGGTGGCTACGGAAACGTGATCACGATCGATCATGGCAACGGCTACGTCACGCTCTATGCCCACTTGAGCGCTGTTCTGGTGAAAACCTGCCAGGCGGTCTACGCCGGGCAACAGATCGGCCGGGCCGGAGCTACCGGCAACGCCACTGGCCCCCACCTGCACTTCGAGGTACGTTTTGAAGGCGGCTTTGTCGATCCGTGGTTTGTCCTCCCAAAGTAAATGAAAGGTCGGATCGGAGCGGGCGTGCAGCTCGCTCCGATCTTTTGTTTTTATGGATGAACCCAGCCTTCGTGAAGCGCTTGCAGGCATCCCCTTGGGGGCGATTCGCTACTTTAACCGGATCGGTTCGACCAATGAGGTCGCCTTAGCCTGGGCGGGTGAGGGCGCACCGGATCTGGCGCTGGTTTATGCAGAAGAGCAGACCGCCGGACGCGGTCGGGCCGGACGTACCTGGTTCAGCCCGCGCGGCGCCGCCCTGGCGCTCAGCCTGGTCCTGCGACCGACCCCCGCTGAGCAAGGGTTCGTGGCGCGCTATACAGCGCTCGGCGCGCTGGCCGCAGCCGAGGCCCTGGTGGGATTGCATCTGCCAGCGGAGATCAAATGGCCGAACGATGTCCTGATCCACCAGCGCAAGGTGTGCGGTGTCCTGGCCGAGGCGATCTGGCAGGGAAAAGTGGCGGAAAGCGTGGTGCTGGGGATCGGGGTCAATGTCCGCCCGGAGGCCGTTCCACCGCCAGAGGGGTTGAATTTCCCGGCGACCAGCCTGGAGGCGGAAGCGGGGACGGTCATCGAGCGGCTCCCCCTGATCCGTGCCATCCTCCTGGGGTTGTTGCGCTGGCGCCCTCAGCTTGGCACAACCTCATTTTTGCAGGCTTGGGAAGGACGCCTGGCATTTCGCGGTCAACAGGTGCAGGTTCGTTTGGAAGGCCGGCCGGAGCAGATCGGGCGACTGGAAGGGCTGGATCCGGATGGCAGCCTGCGGCTGCGTTCGCCGGAAGGCACCTCCGTCTCGATCCAGCTCGGCGAGGTCCATCTGCGTCCGGTAGTAGTATGATATACTTTAATCAGCCACCAGCGAGGTGAATGATGCTAGATAACCTGCGTGACCAAGCCTCCTCGTCGCCGATGTTCCAGGACGAGACCCCCAAGCCGGATTTGCCCGATCAGCCGAAGCCTCCCAAGCCTCGGCGAACTTTCGACCAAATGACCGGCATGACCGCCCTCCAGCGCTTCACCCTAGTATTCATGCTGTTTGTCATCGTCTGTCTGCTTGGCGTAACCTTGCTCATCTTGACGAATAAAGTCGTCCTGCCTTTCGTATGATCCGGGCTGAAGCCTGAACCCTCGGCTTGAGGATGGATAAAAAAAGGAGCACGCTCAGGTGCTCCTTTTTTTATTCGAGCGGCAGAGAATATTGTGGGCCTGATTCGAGAGGGGCGTCCCCGTTTGTCTCGGCACCGATGCTTTTCAATTGGGCAGACGAGGTGCGGGCGATCGAAGCGACCCGGTCTCCATCCTTGACATCCATCAGGTGAACGCCGCGCGTTGCCCGGCCGGCTCTCTTCACATCCTTGACTTTCATGCGCACTACCATCCCGTTGGCAGAGATGAAGGTCAGATCATCCGCTTCCTGGACTACGCGTGCCGCGCTGATGACGCCAATCTTTTCGAGGGCCCCCCGGGCGGTGGTCTGCACGCCGCCGGTGGCACGCCCTTTAACCGGGTACTCGCTGAGCGGCGTGCGCTTGCCAAAGCCCTGAGTGGTGACCAGGACCAGGTCGCCATCCGGTTCGACCACTTCCATGCTGGCCACCTTGTCCTCTTCGGTCAAGCGGATGCCGGTAACCCCGCCAGCCGTTCGGCCCATCGGTCGGACGACCTCCTCTGAGAAGCGCAAGGCCTGGCCGCGTTCAGTGATGAGGATGATTTCGTCCTTGCCAAGCGTCAACCGGGCCCAGCCAAGCTTGTCCTCATCTTCCAGGCTGACCGCTAGGATCCCGGATGGGCGTACGGAGGCCAGTTCAGCCAGGGGCATCCGTTTAATCCGTCCGTTGCGCGTAGCCAATGTCAGGTACTCAGCCTCTTCAAAGTCCGGAACCGAGACGGCTGCTGTGATCGTCTCACCTGGCTCCAGGGAAAGAACGTTGACTAGCGGGATGCCTTTGGCGGCCCGGTCGGCGTCCGGGATCTGGTAGACCTTTTCCGAATAGACTTTTCCCCGGTCCGAGAAGAACAGCATCGTGTCCAGCGAGCGGGCTGGGATCAGGGTCAGGACCTCGTCCTCCTCTTTGGTGGCGTGGCCGGTCACGCCTTTGCCACCGGCGCCCTGCGAGCGGTAGGCAGTTGCGGCCACCCGCTTGACATAGCCTTGGGCGGTGAGCGAGATGAGCACCGCCTCATCCGGCACGAGATCGGATTCGCTCAGGTTCTCGATGGCCTCAGTGGCAATGTGCGTGCGGCGCTCGTCGCCGTATTGATCCACCAGTTCGTGCATGTCGTCCTGGATCAGGGCCAGGATCTTTTTCGGATGGGCGAGCAGGTCCTCAAAAAGGGTGATCTGTTCCTTTAGCTGCTTGTATTCGTCCTCGATCTTTTGTCGTTCGAGGGCTGCCAGCCGGCGCAGCTGCATGTCGAGGATGGCTTGGGCCTGCACCTCCGTCAGTTTGAAGCGCTTCATTAGACGGTCTTTGGCTACGTCAGCGTCCGGGGATTCTTTGATGGTCTGAATGACCGCGTCCAAGTTGGTCAACGCGATCAGCAGCCCTTCGAGGATATGGGCCCGGTTGCGGGCTTTCTCCAGTTCAAACTGCGTACGGCGGGTGAGCACCTGCTGCCGGTGCTCGATGAAGATCTGGAGGGCTTTCTTAAGCGGCAGCAGACGGGGTTCCCCGTCGACCAGTGCCAGCATTTGAACGCCGAAGGTGGTCTGGAGGGCTGTGTATTTATAGAGTTGGTTCAGGACTTTCTTCGGCTGGGCGGCGCGTTTGAGCTCAATGACAACGCTCATGCCGCGCCGGTCAGACTCATCGCGCAAATCCGATATCGAGTCGATTTTTTCCTGCCGCACCAGGTCGGCGATGCGTTCGATCAGGGTGGCCTTGTTCACCTGGTAGGGCAGTTCGGTGATGACGATACGGTAGCGCTCCCGAGACATCTCCTCAATGTGTGCCAGGCCACGCAGGACGATCCGCCCCTTCCCGGACCCATATGCGGCCTGGATGCCTTCCGTGCCGATGATGACCCCCCCGGTGGGGAAGTCTGGTCCTGGGATGAACTTCATGAGGTTCTCGATGGGGATATCATCGATGGCCTCGTAATTATCGACCATATAGATAATGGCAGCGGCCAGTTCCTTCAGATTGTGCGGAGGGATGTTGGTCGCCATGCCGACGGCAATTCCGGTGGATCCGTTCAGCAGCAGGTTGGGCGCCCGGGAGGGCAGCACTGTCGGTTCCTGCAGCGTACCGTCGAAGTTGTCGGTGAAGTCGACCGTATTCTTTTCCAGGTCGGCTAGCAGTTCCTCGGCCATCTTATGCAATCGGGCTTCGGTATACCGCATGGCTGCCGGAGCATCGCCGTCCACCGAGCCGAAATTGCCCTGGCC
>Ga0187877_1003653_pt1 | contig 12348 bp, 13 predicted proteins | sample June2016WEW_17_1_3_FD_132430 | JGI IMG/M metagenome (GOLD analysis project Ga0187877, IMG submission 132430) | Peatland microbial communities from SPRUCE experiment site at the Marcell Experimental Forest, Minnesota, USA - June2016WEW_17_100 | ecosystem: Environmental > Terrestrial > Soil >... | reverse complement strand
CATTCCGCAGGTCTGGCGTCTCTACAGACTGAAGAGTGCTCGTGAGATAAGTTTGCCCTTCAATCTTCTCTTTCTGATGGGTGGCGTGTGCTGGCTGGTTTATGGCATTTCAAAGGAATTGCTTTCTGTCATTGTCTCCAACGCGGTGAATCTGACTCTTGTTCTGGCCATGCTGTATGCCAAGATGAAATACGGAAGGCAGCCTTTTCGGGAACGACCCTAAAACCTCGTCCTTACCAAGAATCCGCGCTTCCTTCGCTTCTAAAACGATCAACCGCCATATGAAGAAAATAAAGTCCAATTATTAAACCTAAGATAAGGGCAAAAATGGCTAATTCGATATCAAAAACCCATAACAGTATTTTCTGCACTCCGAACCCATTCTCCCAGCTATTTATCCAGGAGAACAATCCGGGGAGGGTTTTCGTTATGGTGCATTCTGTCCAGAAGCCATTTTTCAACCACATTAGAACTTGACAACCCCAAATAAAAAGGGAACCAACAAAAAGGAAAAATCCGATTATCGAAAAAGCCCCAAATAGTTTAGGTTGCCACTTTTTTGAGGTTCTCTCTTTCATCTATTCCCCCTTTCTGGGCGGGTCTTTGGATCCTGTTTTATGTTAAGCTGTAACCAGGCGAGAAGGAGCTTCATCATTGGTTATCTTCAATTCATCGAAGATACACTGCAGATCAGGTGGAGAACAACCGGGACACAGCTATTTAATGCGGAAATTAAAAAGCCTCCAAAAGGGCATCACCACCCCCTTAGAGGCTTCACTTTGGCACCTTCTGGTAACTCCACCTTTTCATGACGCTCTCCTAGAGGGCCAATGATTTGGTTGGAAGTCTTAGAAGTGAGAGAAAATTGATGAATGAATCATAACAAGACTGGAAATTCTGTCAAGGGAATTTATGAAAGCACTTCCTTTTTTTGTAAGTTAGCGGTTGCATTTGAGAAACTACTCCCATACGGATAATATCGAATCAAATGTTAGAGGTCTATCCCTAAAACAAATCCTTAAAAGCATGGGCAGCCGTATAAACACTACCCACCCCGCAGATGTATTGGGCGACCCTTATGGCCTCGGCAATTTCTTCTTTCGTAGCCCCTGCTTTCATCGCCTGCCCAGCTAAGGATTTCACCCCCTCCACTGCCCCTTGAGATGCATCCAGAGCCATGGCCATAAGAAGCTTAAATTTCCTTGACAGAGCCCCATCAGAAAGAGCCAAGGAACTGGTATTCTGAACGAGCTTTAGAAGTTCAGGATCGATTTTCTCGAACATCTTTAAAGGATGGTCGGCCATTTTTTACCTCCTAGATATATTTCACCATCACGTTTCCAGTCGCATTTATAATGCTGTCATCCTTGAAGGTAAATTCCCAGACGCAGTCATTTTTCTCCGGCATATTTATCTCCCTTACCTCTTCAGGATTGACTTTCTGCCCATTGATCTCGATCAAAAGGATTTTTCTTTCTTCCGGGTTCAGCACCATGTTTTCTCCTATGCCCAATTAAGATTTAAAATCCAATTTTAAAATGTTGCCATAAATATTTCACTGGGTCAATGCCGCTTTTCGTTTTTTTTGTCTTTGAGCAACCGAGAGATTTTGATAATTAATTTAATGCTGCACCATGATTAAATCCTGAGAAGCAGAAATGCTTTGGTTCCTTTTACCGGAATTGATAGCATTCTGGCCAGGCTGAAAGGTTAAAAATGATGTCATCTGAGAAATGTCGGTTACATCTTCGACCATAACCATGGATTTCTGCCTGACCTTTGATTCTCAATGCACTAATTTTTCCTTGACAATTTTCCTTTCTTTTTCATAATATTGCTTTAACGATAAAGCAGATGAATAAGAAATTAACCATCAAAGATATAGCCAGGGTCGCCAAGGTCTCCCCCACGGCCGTTTCTTTGGCTCTCAATAATCGACCCCGGATAAGCCCAGAAACGCGGGAAAGAATTCTTCGGATTTCCAAAGAGTTGAAATACCGTCCCAATATCGCCGCCCGCAGTCTGGTGAACAAGAAAAGCCAGACGATCGGTTTAGTCATTACCAGCATCATGAACCCCTTTTACCCGGAACTGGCCAAAGGGATTGAGGATAAAGCTTTTGAGGCTGGATATAACATCATCTTCTGTAGCACCAATGAAGATTTAAAACTGGAAAAGTACCATATTGAGAACCTCCTCAGTAAAGGGGTGGACGGGATTATCTTTTCGTCTGTTAAAACCAGGGACCCCAATATCTATCCCCTTTTTGAAGAAAGATTTCCCTTTATTTTGGTAAACCGGAGAATTCATGATCCTTCTCTGGACAAGAAAATCGACTATGTCGTTCTGGATAATGCTTCGGGCGCCTATCAGGCTGTGGAACACCTGTATAAATTGGGACATCGCCGCATTGGGATCCTGGCTGGACCCCTCAACACTTCCACCGCAGCTGAGAGAACCGACGGTGCAAAGAGGTTATTTAAAGAATACGGGCTGAGATGGGACCCGGCCCTTTTCCGAGTGTGTAATTATTCCAAGGAACTGGCCTATCGGGCTACTCAAAAACTGTTATCTCTGAGAAATCCCCCGACCGCGATCTTTTGCGAAAATGATTATATGGCTCTGGCCGCACGAGATGCGATCCTGGATGCGGGTCTGAGAATTCCCGGAAATCTGGCTCTAATGGGTTTTGATGATATTGCCGAAACCGCTCTCAAGGGGGTGGAAATTACGACGGTGAGTCAGAAGAAATACGAAATGGGCACGCTGGCCGTGAAAGTATTAATCGATAAGATTGAAAAGGGCTCTCCGCGCATGGCCAGCCAAATCATCCTAGAACCCGAGTTGATCATACGCAAATCCTGTGGGTACCGGCCTCGGGGCGCGGTTTCTTCTCCCAGGAGACGGTCTTGAACCCATTGATGTTTGAGGGATGCAGCTTAACGCAAATTGAGACCGGAAGATACTCTTACCCATGAAAATCCCCTCTTCCCCAAAAAGGAAGGGGGAGCGACGAAGGGGGGTGGGAAATGGGTTGACTTTCTAAACCGATTCCAATAGTTTCAAAAAACTTTGAAAGGAGAAGAAGCAAATGATCGGGAAAAGGTACCAAAAAAGCGCCCAGTGGATCGTTCTATTGTTGAGCATAACCCTGGCGCTGGTTTTGACGACGACGCTAGTTCAAGCCCAAAGCAAGGAACCGATTAAAATCGGCGTCGTCAGCCCCGTCTCCGGCAACTATGCGGACCACGGGCTGCTGGAAAGAATTGGCATGGAAATGGCCCTGGAGGACTACGGCAACCAAATCCTGGGACGCCCCGTGAGCCTCATCGTGGCAGATGATGAAACCGACCCCGATGTGGCAGCGAGAAGGGCGAGACGCCTGGCAGAAGTGGACGGCGTAAAATTCTTGATGGGAGGAGTCTCCACCTCTACAGCCTTATCGGTCGGGGCCGTGGCCGAGGAGAAGAAAGTTCTCTTTATCGCCACCAACCAAAACGGAGACCAGGTTACGGGAGAATCGGCCCGCCACTATGTCTTCCGCACCCCGCCGGATATGGCCATCCTGGTCCGGGCCGGTGCGAAATATGTGGCCGACAACCTCGGTAAGAAATGGTTCTTTCTTACTCACGACTATTCCTGGGGGCATTCGGGAACTAAATGGGCCCGGAATATGCTTGGCAAGGTAGGGGCCAGCGAAGTGGGAGAGATTAAAGTTCCCATGGGCAACCGCGATTTCAGCTCTCAATTGCTTACCATTCGTAATTCGGGAGCCGACGTCCTGGTGATCACCCTGGCCGGCTTCGATAATGTCTCCCTCCTAAAGCAGATGAACGAGCTGAAGCTTTACGACAAGATGAAGGTTTGGTACACCCTCCTGGACCTGGTCGATTTGTATGCCGTACCCATCGAGGATCGGCAGGCCTATATCTGCGCGGAGACGTACTATCGCGCCTCTCCCGCAATGGAAAAGCTGAATGCGAGGTATATGAAAAAATACCCCAAGGTTGCCTCCCCGGTCCTGGACACCGCTACTTACAATGGATGGCTTTCCATAAAAATGCTTATGGAGGCCATCAAAAAAGCGGGGACCGCGGATGATGTCGAGAAGGTGATCTGCGCCATGGAGGGGCTGACGATTAAAGATAACGCCCGGAAGACCCCTTCTTACGTAAGACCTTGGGACCATCAGGTTCTCACTGAGGTGGTTTTCGGCAAGGCGAACCCCGTACAAGGGAATGATATCCTGGAAGTGAAAGCCCTTGTTCCCGCAGAGGGAGTTGCCCGAACCAAGGAAGAAAACCCGGTGAATGTCGGGTGCAAGAAATAACCCAATTTAGACCGAAGCCCTGAGGAGCTGAAGCTCCCGGGGCTTCTTGCTCAACCAAAGATGGTCTGCGTTAAGGAAGGACATCCAAAATGGGAATTCTAATCCTGTCCCTTTTCCTGAATGGAATCGGATTGGGTCTGGTATACGCTGCCGTGGCCATTGGATTCAGCCTGGTCCTGGGAGTTTCGGGCGTGATCAACTTCTCCCACGGGATCATGTATGCCTTTGGCGCCTACTTTTTCTGGATCCTCTACGGAAACATCGGTTTTTGGCCCGCCCTGGCCATTACTCCGGTCTTCGTGGCCATCATCGGCTTTGTCATTGAAAGAGCTTTGGTCCGCCGGGTTTACGGGCTGGACCCCCTCTTCGGTCTGGTCATCACGCTTGGATTTGCCACCGCCATGGAGGAGGTGATTCGGATGATCTTCGGCCCGGCGGCTTATTCCGTAAGCGCCCCTTCCTTTGCCAAGGGGATTTTTCTTATCGGAGACTTCGCCTATCCTCAGTACCGGCTCTTCATTGCCGTAATGGCAGCGGCCATGCTGGCAGGGGTGTGGCTGCTCATAGACCGAACCAATTTCGGCGCAGTGGTGAAAGCCGGGATGTTCAATAGTGAAATGGTGGGCGCCCTGGGAAACAACCTTCCCTTGCTGCGGACTTCGGTCTTCATCCTTGGGGCAGCTCTGGCCGGACTTTCAGGCATCCTTGCCGCCCCCATCTGGAGCATCAAGTCACAGATGGGCACTTTAATTCTGATGCCCTCATTTGTCATCGTCCTGATGGGTGGTCTGGGAAGTATACCCGGAACAATCATTGGGGGACTTCTCGTCGGGGTGTCTACTTCCCTGGCAACCCTGATCATCCCCCGATTCGTCGATATCATCCCCTACCTTCTCATGGGAGTCATCATTTACTTTAGACCCCGGGGACTTTTCGGCGAACAAAACATCGCGGAATGAAGAAAAATGATTCCGGAGGAAGTTGGGCTATGAAAAAAGTACTAAAAGACCCTTATTTCTGGATTTTTATTATTTTCCTCTGTTATCCCCTTTATCCCTACCTGGGTAGGTATACTTCCCTGGGGACCGAGCTCTTGATATGGTTTATCTTCACTCTGGGCTTTAATCTTTGCCTGGGGTACACGGGGCTTCCCTCTTTTGGGCACGGTGCATTCTACGGGATCGGAACTTACGCCGCGGCCCTCACCTTTCTTCATCTCTTCCACAAGGAGGGGTTCTTCGTTCCCATCCTTCTGGGGGGGGTTGTAGGGACTCTCTTTGCAGGCCTTCTCGGGTATCTCATCCGGAATAAGAAGGGCGTATATTTTGCCATGCTGACCGTGGCCTTCACGCAGGTGCTCTATTTTATCTGCTGGAGATGGGACGAGGTGACGGGAGGAGAAGCAGGCCTGAAGGGGATCGCCCGTTCTTCCTTCCTGGGAATCGATATGAAAGACCCCCTCAATTTCTATTACTTTGTTTTTATCGTTTTCGCTCTGAGTGCTCTGGTCATCCGGCGCATTGCCCATTCTTCTTTTGGCAAATCCCTCCTGGCCATCAAGCAGAACCCGATCAGGGCCGAATACCTTGGCTATAATACGGGGTTTTACAAGTTTGCGGTTTATATGATATCCGGTTTCTTCGCCGGGCTGGGGGGAGCCCTATACTGTTTTCTCACCCAGTCCGCTTTCGCTTCAGTTCTAGACTGGACGAAGTCCGGAAATGTCGTCATCGCCACGCTGCTCGGTGGAGGGACCGTCAGTTTTTATGGCCCCATTGTGGGGAGCCTGATTTTCGTTGTTGCCCAGGAATTATTAAGCGCTTTCTGGGAGCACTGGGTATTACTCTACGGACTCTCTTTTGTCATAATCATTCTTGCCCTGCCTACGGGTTTAATGGGGATCCTGAAGCGAAAGTAATGTGAGGCGAGGTCGGTAACCCCTTTGGGCCTCATTTGTCGAGAAGGAGAGAGAAGGAGTTAGAAGAGATGAGTTTCTTATCCGTCGAAGGGCTTACCAAACGATTCGGAGATTTAGTGGCCGTAGATCAGGTCAGCTTAGAGGCCGAAAGGGAGGGGATTCTTTCCATTATCGGGCCAAATGGAGCTGGGAAGACGACGTTTTTCAACCTCCTCACGGGATTTTACCGGCCGGACAGTGGCCGAGTGATCTTTAAGGGACAGGACATTACCCATCTGCCGCCCCATGAGATTATTCGCCACGGGATTTCCCGTTCTTTCCAGGTAGCCAGTCTCTTTGATGAAATGACCGTCCTGGAGAACATCTCCATCGGGGTCCAGAGTCACCTAGGGTATAAGGGGAAGCTTTTCTCCAGGTTTGAAGACAACCTGATTGTACGGGAGGAATCCCTGAAGGTCCTGGAGCGGGTCAAACTCCTGGAGATCAAGGATCATACGGTTAAAGCCCTTTCCCATGGAGACCGTAAGATCCTGGATCTGGCCATGGCGCTCACAACCAAGCCCGAAATTCTACTGTTGGATGAACCCACCAGCGGACTGGCAGGCGAAGAGCAGTCCAAGATGGTGGAACTGATTGCGGAGAATTTGAAGAAGGAGCTCAAACTGGTCATCGTCGAGCATGATATGGACATCGTCTTCAGTCTATCCGACCATATCATGGTTCTAAACCAGGGAAGAAAGCTGGCCTATGGCAATCCTCAAGAAATCGTAGAAAACGATGAAGTGCAGAAGGCTTATTTAGGAGGGGACCGATCCCATGCTGGAGCTTAAGAAGGTAAACAGTTTCTACGGGGATGCGCATATTCTTTTCGACGTCAATCTGCGGATTGGAGAGGGGGAGGTCGCTTCCCTCTTCGGCCGGAATGGAGTGGGAAAGACGACCACTTTTCGAAGTATCATGGGACTGAATCCTCCCAAGTGCCAGGGTCAGATTCTCTACCGGGAGGAGAACATCCTGGCTCAACCACCTTTCCGCATTGCCAGAAAAGGGATCGGTTTTGTCCCTGAGGACCGCCAGATTTTTCCCAACCTGACAGTTCGGCGGAATTTGATCGTGGGACAAAAGAAATTTGAGGACCGGCCAAAGAAATGGGATTTTGATCAGGTCTACGAGATTTTCCCCAAGCTAAAGGTTTTAGAAGGAAAATTAGGATCTCAATTGAGTGGCGGAGAGCAGCAGATGTTGACGATCGGGCGGACCCTCATGGGGGATCCTGACATCCTTCTCCTGGATGAACCTACGGAGGGACTCGCCCCCCTGATTGCTCAGGATGTTTTTAATATGATCCTGAAAATTAAGAAAGCTCATAATATGAGTATTTTCCTGGTCGAACAGTTTTCCCCCCAGCTTTTGGATTTCATCGACCATTGCTACGTCATGGAGCGGGGCCGGATCGTTTTCGAGGGAAGCCCGCAAACGATTAAAAATGATACGGATCTGCAAAAGAAGCTTTTAGGCGTCGGGGCTAAAAAATAGGGAAAACGCACTGTAGGCAGACACATTAATAACTGCGCATAAGGTCTCATAAGATCAACCCTAAAAGATCAAGTTATAGGAAGCTACGAATCTGGAATTCAGGGCTTGGGCCCTGAGACATTATGGCTTGGGTATAATGGGTGAATCGATTTTGAGGGGGAGGTAGAGGAAATGACTCACCGAGAACGGTTGATGGCCGCTGTTTCGCATCGACAACCGGATAAGGTTCCCATCGACCTGGGAGGCACAAGGGATTCCAGCATCGTGGTGGAAGGCTATGAGAAATTGAAAAAACATTTCGGGGTCGAAGGAGAAAACAGGCTTTGTGATCGGATGATGAGGGTAGTGCAGGTGGACGAAAGGATTCTTCGGGCTCTGGATATTGATACCCGGGCTGTCTTTCCGGGAGCCACCGCTAAGGGGATGGCCAAAGACCTCGGGCCGCATAGCTATCAGGATGACTGGGGGGTAGTCCGGGTTCACCCGGAAAGCAGCTATTATTACGACCAGAGAGAATTTCCCCTGTCTGGAGAGATCTCCCTTTCCGATATTTCCCGTTACCCCTGGCCCGACCCCGACGATCCCGGCCTGATCAGAGGGCTCAAAGAGCGGGTGAAATGGATCCGGGAAAATACGGACTGTGCCGCTATCTTGACCCTTCCGGCTCCTTTTGTTCACATCAGCCAGTATTTACGGGGTTTTGAAGACTGGTTCTGTGATTTTATCCTGAATCCTCGAAGACTGGAGGCCCTTTTTGACGCCGTCCTTGAAGTCACCCTTCAGTGGGCCAGGAATGAACTGAAAGAAGTCGGAAAGGATGTGGATATCGTCATCTGTGCCGATGACCTGGGAACTCAGACCGGACTCCAGATGAGCCATGAGCATTACCTGAAATACATCAAGCCTCGCCAGGGAAAATTTTTCCGGCTGGTCCATGAGCTTTCCCCGGCCAAGCTTCTTCTCCATACCTGCGGCTCCGTGGCGGCGATCATCGATGACCTGATCGAGATCGGCGTTGATGTCTTGAACCCGGTCCAACCCATGGCAGCAGGAATGAACCCGATTGAGCTCAGGAAAAAATACCGCGGTCGCATCGCCTTCTGGGGCGGGCCGGATGCCCAGCATATATTTCCGCGTGGGAGTGTAGAAGAGGTCAAACAGATGGTCGAGAATCTCGTGGAGGGAATGGGCGAGGGGGGAGGATTTGTTCTCTCCTCCTGTCACAATATCCAGCCCGATGTGCCCTTAGAGAATATCCTCGCCCTGTTCCAGCATACGCGAGAATACATCCCGTCCTATGCCCGGTAGGAATCTGGCAAGTATTGGCAAGGTCCCTACATGATCTCCTTTATAAAGGAAGGGTTTAGGAAAATGAAAGCCTGGCAGAGAGATTACCAGCAGAAGTTAACTACGGCCGCGCAAGCCGTAAGGGTGGTCAAATCGGGGAATCGTATCGTCTTCTCTCATGCTTGCGGCGAGCCCAGGATTCTTCCCCCGGAACTGCTGAAGAGGTCCGAAGAGTTAAGGGACGTTCAGATCTTACACCAGGTGCCCATGGGCGAGGCTCTATATTGCCGGCCCGAGTATGCCCGGTCCTTTCGCCACATTGCCCTTTTTGCCGGAGCGCCCACCCGCGAGGCAATCTGGGACGGACGAGGCGATTACCTCCCCCGTTTCAATGTGGAAATTCCTTCTCTCTTCGACTCGCAGTGGCCCATCGATGTAGCTATGGTTACCGTCTCGCCCCCGGACCGACACGGATTTTGCAGTCTGGGTATTTCAGTGGACTGGACCCGGAAAGGTGTGGAATGTGCCAAGGTGGTGATTGCCGAGGCAAATAAAAATATGCCCCGAGTCCATGGGGACTCTTTTATCCATGTTTCCCAAATGGATCATATCGTGGAAGTGGACGTTCCCCTTTACGAACTCAACAAAAAGAAAATGACGGAAGTGGAAGAGCGAATCGGCCGGAACATCGCCGAGCTGATCGAAGATGAAAGTTGCCTGCAACTCGGGATCGGCGGAATTCCCGATGCCGTTCTGGCCAATCTGACCGCTTTCCGGGATCTGGGGATTCATTCCGAGATGATTGCCGACGGCGTCATGGATCTCGTAGAAAAAGGAGTGATCACCGGGGCCAAAAAGACTCTCCATAAAGGGAAGATCGTGGTGACGTTCCTGATGGGGTCCCGTGATTTTTACGACTGGCTCGACGATAATCCCATGATCGAGATCCACACCGTTGATTATGTGAATGACCCCACCGTGATCGCCCGTAACAAGAAGATGATCTCTATCAATTCGGCCCTGGAAGTGGACCTTCTGGGGCAGGTGTGCGCCGACACCATGGGTCCGCAACAATTCTCGGGTGTGGGAGGTCAGGTTGACTTTGTCCGGGGGGCCAAGGCTTCCGAAGGCGGAAAGGCCATCATTGCCCTGCCCAGCACAGCGAAGGAGAAAATCTCCAGAATCGTCCCCCTGTTCAAGCCCGGGGCTGCGGTGACCACCTCGAGGAACGATATAGATTATGTGGTCACGGATTATGGAATTGCCGCACTTGCCGGGAAAACCGTGCGGGACAGGATGAAAGCCTTGATCAACATCGCCCATCCAAAATTTCGAGAAGAATTGGCCCGGAAAGTCTTCGAAATATATAACGTTAGGCTCTGAATGGACCGAGCCTTCTATTTCGGAATGTGGACTTTTGTTTTTCAATCCGAAATCTGCAATCGGAAATGTGGCCGGCGTATCAGGCCGGAGATTGATGGATTACCCCTTTTTTTGACAACTCCTGCATCCCCTCCTCACTGTACCCTAGCTCCTTAAGAATTTCACAAGTATGCTCACCAATTAGCGGCGCACGCCAACGGATCTTGGGGCCTCCCCGAAAATGCGAATGGGGATCTAGATGATTAAGAAAATACCACAATATGTAGTGGGTGCTTTCGGAACTTAAAAGTGCGGATAGCGTGCCAAACCCGAAACCGCCAAAATTGCCCGAATTATTGCATGAATGGTTTTGATCTCCGCTATTTTTACGACTTCAGAAATTCAGGGAAGATATCAGCCTTACGCACCCTTCAAAAAAAACGAGTTCACCTACTTATGTTCGGTTCCACATGGTGGGGTAGTCGAGTTTTATTGATTGAAATAGTTCATAACGCGCTGCTCCCCCGCACGGCGTCGTTTTGCCTTGTCACATGCAGCTGCTCGTTGGAAAGTCTTTCATGTTGGCCCGCCTCCTGCCACGTTCCAGTTCGCTCCTTACGTCCCATTTCAAGGTTCAAGGACTGATCGAAGGTCCTTCCCCTATCGCGTCTCGATAGTGACCCCATCCTCTCTGGTATTTACAACCAGCTTACCGATTTTGCCAATGTAGGATATTCGACGGAAGGAGGTTGATATTTGTCCACCGGGTATCCCAGCCCGCATCCATCCAGCGCATATTCTCCGGTGGGAATGCCGAGAAGTCTGCAAAAATCTGGGTCACTATCCATTAGCATCGTCGCAGTGATAAGTTGAAGACCTATCCCGAGTGATGTTGCTTTCAGCCACATATTCTGTAGACAGTAACTAAGCGATTGCGCTGCGACCGGAGGCATCCCTTTTCTTTCTCCGACAACAACAAAATATGGTGCATTGCCGACACCGGGTACGCCTTGTTCTCCGATTCGTTTCATCCTCTGCACAAAAGGAACTGAACCCACCTTCTTTTCGAATTCGGCGGCCTGCTTTGCCATTCGGTTTTTTAGAATATTCGCCGCTGATTCCATTGATGCTGACGAGTTTCGAATCACGAATATCTTTCGAAAATCAGGTTTCCCGGCAACGGCAAGTGCTCCAAACGGAGCCAATAGGCCCGCTTGGATTATTGCCTCAATAGCCTCTTGGCTTGGCGGGGTAGAGCTGAATGCTCTTACTGAGTGCCGTGCTCTTATGATTACATCAAGGGCTGCACTGTGTTCGGGTGTGATGTCTTCAAACATTACTCCTCTCCTTTCTAATTATTATGCACAACGATTAAGATTGTATCCGGAGTGAAGTAAGGTGGAATTCCGGATACAATCGGTTGAACTAAGCCGCTCTCCAGAAGCCAGGTAAATGAGTTATACCAAATTTCTTTCGAGTCGGTTAACTTGTTCATTTAACAGGCCATGTCGCCCGGATCGTGGTTCCCTTTCCCCTGGCGGATTCAATCTTGAAAATGCCCCCCGAAAGTTCGACCCGACCCCTCATACTGTCAAGCCCCAAACCATTTTTGGAATCTTCCGGATTAAACCCAATTCCGTTATCTTCAATAAGCAGTTTTATTCCGTCTCCTTTCTTTTTTAACGAAACGTACACCTGGTCTCCTTGGCTATGCTTGATAAAATTATTCAAGGCCTCCTGCAATACCCTGAAAATTACCACCCGTAAATGCTTCGGAACATCAATCTCTTGCAGCCTAATTTGATTGCTGATCTGCACATGAGAATGCATTTTTTGGAATTCCCCTAAGAACAAATTTAGCCCAGCCACAACACCAGGATTACCCAAAATAGGGGGATGGAGATTAGTCATTATT
>Ga0187877_1003650_pt1 | contig 12356 bp, 7 predicted proteins | sample June2016WEW_17_1_3_FD_132430 | JGI IMG/M metagenome (GOLD analysis project Ga0187877, IMG submission 132430) | Peatland microbial communities from SPRUCE experiment site at the Marcell Experimental Forest, Minnesota, USA - June2016WEW_17_100 | ecosystem: Environmental > Terrestrial > Soil >... | reverse complement strand
GTGAACGCCTCGGCCCCGAGGATCCGCTTGCCGTAAACATGAGTCGCGGACGCCATCTCGGTGCAGCTATAGGCTGCGCCGAACTTGTCCCACGACCAAAACTCCGCCATCGGCTCGTCCGCCTGGCCGGCGTAAGTCATCTCGTCGCACGGCACACCGTCATAGGCCTCGATCGAGAGCCGCAGGCCGTGACGGTTCGCGAGCGTCCGGAAATGCCCCGCGTAATTCTCAATCAGCATGTCGGAGACCGTCTGCCGCAGGTCCCACAGGAAACGCTCGGATACCTCCCGGCTATCAATGACGCGGCCGGTGAACGTCGGCAACAGCGGCAGGAGGTCATAGCCACACCGCTTCTGGAATTCTTCCCGCATGCGGGGCGTCCAGTTCTGAGAGCCCACTTCCCAACTGTCAATGTGCGTTGACACCAGCACCTTGCCCTGGCCGGAGAGTGACTGGTTGTCGGCGATAAGCCGGCCCATCAGTCCGTTGAAGTGCGCTTCCGTCGCCTCCTTGCTGAGTTTGTCGCATTCCAACCCACGACCAGACGCCGGCGCGGGATGGTTGTCCTTGCCAGTCGTCGTATGGCCCAGTCGCAAGACGAGCCACTTGCCTTGGGGAACGTCCCACGTAAGCTTGCCGCTGGCGTTCATCTTCCCCGTCAACTCCACCACGCGACTGCGTGGGATGACGGACTCTGCCGGCAGGGACGCAAACTTGGTCCGCTGCGGTGGAAAGTGCTGGGGTGTGGCGGACGACTTGCCCTCGATGTCTGGGATGCGGGCATCAACCTCCGGCGCTGGCATCGCCAGCACGGCGATGTCCTGGTAGAAATCGTGCACTGCCTGCGGTCGGGCCAGCACGCCATCAAAAGATTGCGGTCCCTGGACAACCGTCTCGGTCCACACGACTCGCTGCATGGACAGTTCGGGGCTGATCCACGGACCGCCGCTGCCGCACCAGCCGGCGTCGTTGTTCATATTGATTTCCAGACCCAGGCGGTTCGCCTCCTTGCAGGCGTGCTGGAACAGTTCTCGCCACAGCGGCCCGGCGAAATCCGCCGGCCCCTTCGGAGCGCCCTGATCAACCTCCATATACAACACTCCGCCGATGCCAGCGCGCTGGAGGGCCTCCAAGTCCGCGGTGATTCCCTCCTTCGAGAGATTGCCGCTCAATGGGAACCAATAGACCCAGGGCCGGGCCGATTGTGGCGGCCGGGCGAAACCCTGGGCCAAATCTCCCGCGGCACCAGCCATGTTCGCATACGAGGCGACGACCAGAACTGCCAGAAGGATGCGTTTCATAGAATTGTGCTCCTATGTATCCCCTTAGTCGTTCGAAGACCACGCTTTTTTGCACTACTGAAAGAGCTCGCCACCATCGCCACCCCGCGCACCCTCCTGACTTGTCCCGGTGCATTCACTTGGTCCTCATGTACTTTTCTTCTTCCAGATGCAACGGTAGTTGAACCGCCGATTTGGCGCACTGTCCCCGCTGGTGCAGAGGGAGATCGGATCCTTCAGGTCGGTAGGGTTGTCGCACCAATGGAAATCAAAAGTGAAGGCGTCTCCCTTCAAGCCTAACAGCTTGCGCGGCACAGCCATTTCCAGCGCCTTGCCCGAATAACGATATCTCAGCCGCGCCACTTCGACCCACGGACCGCCAGCAGCATTGGGAGCATAACGCTGCATCGTGGTAGTCTTGTCGTCTCTCACCCGTTGGTTGATGAGGTAATCATAGCCATACCAACCGGTGTTGGGGTCCTGGTCGGCGTCAATCAACAGGAGCATCCAGTTGGTGCCGGTATGCGGGGTTAGCGCGTCCTTCGTCTCCACGTAGAAATACACCATGTCACGGTCAACGGCGACCTTGCTGGTGATAATATCGTTGCGACCCGTGTTGTTCGTGTAATGAAGGCCGCCGTAGCCGTCGTAGTCGCGGTGGAAGGTATCACCGACGGTGTCGCGGTATTCGACTTCGACTCCGGCCCAATCCGCAAAATCCCCGTCTATCTTTATCGGGTGCAGGCCGATCACTTCCGGGATAGGACGAACGCCCTTATAGCGGCGGATATTCTCAGCCATCTGCATGTAGTAGTTGTCGGTGTATCCGTCCTTCACGGGTTGGAGGCAGCGGTTGAACTCGCCGTCGTACTGATCCACGAAGAAGTAAGTGCTGTCCCGGCGCATGAACTTTGTGGTGGCACCGCCTGCCGGCGAGTACTTGCCGGCGGTCCATTCGTTCCAGTCGTTGATATAGAGGAACTGCGGATCGCCCTGGATCGCTTCGTCCCAGCGTTGCTGGAAGTAGATGCCGTAGCCCTCGGGATGCTCGACCTTCCGGCCCAGCCACGGCACATCCGTCGGTTCGGGCAGATCGTATTGGTTCAGGGGCGGCTCGCCGGTTTCCCGGGTCCAGGACTTGCCCACCAGGCTGGAGGGGTGCTGCGCGGGCGTGACCGCGGCCTCTTCCTTCTGGCCATTGTGCTTGGAGATTAGTTCATCCGGGCTCATCTTCGCGACCCGTTTATCGCCCAGGTCCAAGCCGAAGCTCCAGTTGTCTTCCGTCCCGACAAAGCGTTTCCCTGCCCATTCCCAATATCCCCACCACATGGTGCGCAGCGTGAAGAAGCTCTTCACCTCTTTGGTGTAGTCCTTGTAGAACTGCGCGGTGTAATCCGGGTCGCCATAATGCGGGTGATTGGCATCGGTGGCCGCGGCGGCATCGTAATGCGGATTCGGGTTTTGCACACCTGGGCCGTTGGCGTCGGAACTGGGCGTGCCGTTGTAAAGCAACAGCGGCTTGCCATCCCAAATGAACCACAGGTCTTTGTATTTGCCGACCTTGTAAACTCTGTCGAACAAGTCCTGCACAACCGTGATCACCGGGCCGTTGAACGCCCAGAAGCAGAACTGCGGTACCTGGTTGCCTTCGGCTTTCATCTTCTCGATCACGGCAAAGATCCTTTCCCACTCGTCCCAGTAGCGGACGGCGTTGGTGACGTCCATTATCAGGACATCTACCCCCGCATCGGTGAGCATGGACATGTCCTTGCGGATAACATACTCGTCCCGACTCAGGAAGTAGCCCGCCTCCGGCTCGCCCCAGTGATACATGCCCTCTGACCAGAGCGGATGTTTGGCATCCAGCCGGGCCTTCGGATCGGTGGCCAGGATTCGGCTGACATCCCCGGCATAGGGGCTGTTGCCTTTGTGCGCGGAATCGCTGTGCCACGTGATATAGAAGATGCCTACCACGCGGCGGTGGTCTTTCTTGACCGGTCCCACCACGGAGGAGGGCGGCATGTTGCGGCCTAAGGCGTCATGGCCCACCCACGTATCGGCAAAGAGGTCGCGATAATAAGGGGATTCTCCCGCATCGGCGCCGTTTGTCGCGCCCAGCAGGCCGAACAGGATCACGAATAAAAGGACGGATTTGGGCCGCGCAGGACAGTATGATGACTGGTTAGCTTTCATGGTGGGGGTTTTGGTTAGGGTGAAATACGCAGCAGCCGAGTCGAACCGAAAGGGGCCGTGATTGGGAACTCAATCCCGTCTCGGGTGGAACGGAACGGAACAGGCTCGCCGGATTCGATGTCCGCCATGTGCTCGATCCGGAAACTGAGGTCGGCCAAGTGAACCGTTGCATCGGGCTGGGCTCCCTCGTGATTGATGATGAAGACGTAGCCTTCCATTGAATTGGCTCGCACAGTTGCTTCGATCTCCGGGTTGGAGGAGTGGATATGCGCCCGGACCTTCGCGTCACGGAAGAGATCGCTAATCAGGCTGCCCAATTGACTTCGGGCCGGCACATCCGCATCCCGGTATGTCTGAAAATAGCTATCCTGGAGGCAGAAGCCAAAGAGGTAAGTGCCGCCGGAGCCAGTCCGATGGCTGATTAAGGCAGGCTGGCCCGACTTGAGCCTTAGCCTCACCTTGCCCGCCGCAACCTCGCAGGCGCGCGGGCTCGCCACTTTGAACTCATACGAATGACCGAATGACTTGCCGACGGCGACAGCCAGGACGGGTGGGGCCTTATTCGTATCGGCAGGGTCTGCGTTGGCCATGACGGGGTCACGCGTCGAATACGGGATCCAATGACCTTCTTGCACCGACCGGTCGGTGGCCGCGCGCCGCACGCCGAAGAGCGGCATCAGCGTGTTGAGGGGCTTTCTGTATTCGTTCAGTTGGGGTACGCAGTCGGCAATAACAACGCCTCCACGGCGGACAAATCGCTCGATGTTGTTGGCTCCCTCCTCCGCCAGGAGTTTTACATCACACAGCACGAGCACCTGGTAACCGGCGAGCTGGTTATCTCGGATTTGGTCTTCGTGCAGGATGTCGAGCTCACCAAAGGCCCTCAAGAATAGCTCGAAGGCGAGCCCAACGTTGAAACACTCCTCCTGGAGCTGCAAATATTGGCTGCGAGGGAACACAAAGCCGGCCTTGGCCTTCACTTTAGGTGCCTGGAGCAGCCCGGGGCCGGCCCTCTGGATAACCCGCATGCCTTGGCCGAAATCCTCCCAGTGCCGCGCATCCTCCGGAACATCCAGGCCCGTCACCAGGAAGTTGGCGCCCTGGGCAACCGCCGTATAGGCCAGCTCGCGCTCGCCCCAGTACTCCTGCTGTTTCGTCGGGCTCAGGAAATCCTTAAACCACGCCTTGTTGTAGGTGCCAACCCAAAACGCCAGCTCTTTGCCGTAGGTGGTCGTCACGTTGCGCAATTGGGAGATCGTGTAGTGCATCTGGCTGATCCGTGGCTTTGGCAGTTTGCCGAACTCCCCGTAGCGGTAATCAAACATCGTGTAGGGATAGATGTCATAGATGAACACGTCCGCAAAATCGCCGCCCCAATGAAAGACATCATCAATCGCTACGCGCGAATCGGATTTAACACCGGCGCCAAACGTGCCGTGGCTATCGTGGGTGAGGACGATCTTGGGACGTGGATCGAAAGCCTTCACGATTCGATAGACCTGGCGCCAGCCATCCCGGAAGGTCTCGGACTGGAAGTTGAGGAGATCCATCCATTGCTTCGGGTCGCTCCGCACGGAATCCAGACTGGCCGGCATGGCATAGCCATACCGGCGGCTGAACTCCGCCTTGGCGTCGCTGCTGTAATCGAAGGCGCCGGGTCCGGCATGGAACGGCTCATCCTGGAAGGGGAATACACTATAGAGCCGCTGGATCGCTTTCATGGGCGCCAGACCTGCCTGGACGCGCTTGCTAACTTCCTCCGCGTAATGAGCCGAGTACACACTGATCGCGGGAGGATGCTCCCGGTCAAACAACTCGAAACCACCGGTCATGTAGTTGACCATCATGCCCAGCGCCTGGGCCGAAGCTAAGACTTCTTGATTTTGCGCTTCGGAAAGGCCACTAACGGGGTAGTAAAGCACGCTAAAACCGCGGTGGATCAGGTTCCGCAACGTATCCTGCTGAACCTCAGCCGAAACGGGCGGCATCTCGCCCTTCCACCCCTTCCCCGCAGGAACCGGCGAGAACTGGATGCAGGCGGGAAATGCTCTGTCCGGGACCACCGGGGCAGCGCCCATTTCCCGTTCCGAGCCGAGCACAGTCAGGACACTCAGGATCGCAAAGCTGGAGGAACCGAACCTGACACCCGGGAGCATTCTCAGCAGCGCCAAGCTCCTGCGGCTACGCGAATACTTCATCCTGCGATATTGCGGTCTTGTGGTTCGCCAGTAAAGCCCGGCAAGGGGGAAAGTGTACACGGCGAAATCCTGGTCAGGCAGCATTTGGAAGCTGAACCAGGCCGTGGCAATGGCTTTGCCAAGGGTAAAGCGCAAGATTGGCTAGCAGCGTGGCTGAACCGCCGGCTCTCGCGTCAAGTGAGCCTCAGTGTCCTGCTCCCGCGAGATTGGAATCGGTCAGGTGGCGGGTATGTTGCTTGGCGAGCGAGATATAAACATCCCCGCCCCTAGGGCGGGGTTTTAAGCCCGGCCCCCAAAGGGGGCTTGGCCCCAGCTCCCAGAGAGGGCTGGGGCACGTCGCGTTGTCTCCGTTGTTTGCGTCACTTGCTAAACCGGAACTCCTCTTGTTTCTGTTAGAAAGTCCGATGTATGGAGGGGTATAGATCGCAGGTTGACCATTGCCCAGGGGAGCGGCCTGCCCTCAGTTGTAGGGGAGATTTGGGCGCGCCAGATCACCAGCGAGCGCGGTTTCGAGGCGGTTTACGTGGCCGCCTTGCGTTCGGTAGGAGTTCCGTCGCGGCTGGGTGCGCATGGCCGGGCCGAATTCTGGACCGGGTCCGCATAGCAGGCTGCCCCACATCCGCTGGTTGAGGAGTGGAAGTGAGCCCCATTGTGGCGTTTCAGAGGGCGCTGTCCCGTATTTGGACACGCCCCTATGGGCTCCAATTGCACAACCAAGGTCGATTATGCGAGCCGGAGAATCATGGCAGACTCGCCCGACACTCGCCGGAGTCTCGCCGTAGTACCTCTGATTCGAATCAGAGGTACTACGGCGAGACTCCGGCGAGTGTCCGGCGCGGCCCGCGGGACGGACTGGTGCGGGTAGGTGCCCACAGGCAGTCGGATTCAGTCTGTTTCGGCCTGGTCGGCGCTGCGCGCGGAGTGACGCGCCCGGCCTTCGCCGCCAGAGAGCAAATGGCGGCGTTATCAAATGCACTCGCGTGGCTCAGACGACCTGCACCGGCGCGAACCGGCTGCCCAGGATCGGCTCGCTCCGGGTCTTGAGCCAATCTTCCAGCACCCCGGCATACACTAAGCGGAAGTCCACCTTGAACTTCAGATCGCCCTGGAACAAATCCCCGGGCGCGAGGCTGGGGTACTCGCCTAGCAGCCCCGCCTTCACCTTCTCGCCGACCACGAACATGGGCGCGGCGGCCCCGTGATCCGTGCCGCCATTGGCATTCTCAGCGACGCGCCGCCCGAACTCGCTGAAGGTCATCAGCGGCACCCGCGGCAGGTTTCCCTGCCCTTGCATGTCCTCGACGAAGGCCTTCACCGAATCGCCCAGGTCACGCAGCAAGCGCTCCTGCGCATTGACCTGGTTCGTATGCGTATCGTAACCGCCTTGCGAGACGTAAAAGACGCGCGTCGGCAAACCACCCCCGATCAGCTTTGCCACCAGCTTGAGCGAGTTGCCCAGTTGGGACGCCGGATACGTCGCCAGATTATCCACGCGGCTGGCGATGCTGCGGATCTTGTCGGAACTGACCTGCGCATCCAATGCCGTCCGTTCGAGAAAATCCAGCACCGAGCCTGTGTGCCGGACCGTCCCGCTCAGCGAGCCGATGGTGCTGCCGGAGTTCGCGTCCATTTCCGCCTCCGGCTGGTTCAGCTTGCGGTACGACTCCTCCATACTGCTCATTTCGCCCGGCCCGGACGGTCTCCCCGCCAGGAAACGGTAGTTCTGCGGGTTGTCCAGGCTGACGCCTGTCGGCTGCCTCGCGGCGAAGGCCTGTGGCGCCTGCCGCCCAATAGACACCCCGACGGTCGGGTCACAGCCCGAGCAAGCGTTATCAAAGTAACGCCCCAGCCAGCCGTAGCGCTCAAACTTGCTCGCATCACTCCCCGTCTGCCAAATCTCGGTCGAACGGAAGTGCGAACGGTTCGGGTTCGGATATCCGACGCCCTGCACGATGGCCAGCCGGCCGCCATCATAGAGATCCTTGAACCCGCTCAGCGCCGAGTGCAGTCCGACATCGGCACTCAGTCTCAGGACCTTAGATTCCGCCAGGCCGATCTTCGGCCGCGCGCGGTGGTAGTAATCGTTCGTGAAGGGCACGACTGTATTGAGCCCGTCATTGCCACCGGCCATCTGCAGGACCACCAGGATCGTGGCATTGCGTCCGGTCGGCGCCTGCGTCGCCTGGTTCGCCGCCTCGGCTTGGAGCGCGGAGAACGTGTTCGCCAGGAACGTTGGCAACGTCCACGAGAGCGCCCCGCCCAGGACGGTCTTGTGCAAAAACTCGCGGCGCGTTTGGAGTGTAATGTCGTCTTTCATAAGCTAAGTCAGTTGGTATTCCGGGGTGCTCATTACGAGCCGGAGGGCGTTTAGAATAGCGCCCTCGTCGAGCTGCGGCTGGCCAGCCAGGTAATCGCGGAGCACCTGGTCCTGCTTCGGCGTCAGCCTGGCTTGCAGCAACCGCCTTTCCAGCGCCGCGATGAGCGCCGCGATGTCCGCGCGCTCGTCTTCGGTAAAAAGCTCGTCCGCGTCCACGGCGCGGACGCGCATCTGATTGAACCGGCGCGTAGGCTGTCGTTGGGCATTGGGCCGGTTGGCGATCATGCCTCCCGCGGCAGCTGCCAGGTTCCCCTGGACCAGCGTGGCCGCCCCGTTGTAACGCGCCAGCAGCGTGTTGGTGGTGATCCAGCTCAGCCCGCCATCCCAGCCCTTCACGTTGGGCGGCGCGAACAAATCCTGGCCCAGGTTGCGGGTCAGGGCCTCGCAAACCAGCGGCGGCGGCAAGGGGAACTCCAGCACCCGCACGCTGCCCACCAGCCATTGCACCGGGCTCTTGACTTGGTTGCGGAGGACGGACGGCGCGTAAAACTCCTCGCTCAGGAACATCGTCCGCAGGAGTGGCTTAATGTCGTTGCCCGCGCTGCGAAACGCCGCCGCCAGCGCATTTGCCAGCTCTTCCCCTGGCGGCTCGCCCGCAAAGAAGCTCCACAGCTTCCCCGTGATAAAGCGCGCCGCCTGGGGTTGGGCCACCAGCATTTCCAGGAAATTCTCCCCATTGAAGTTACCCGTCCGCCCGAAAATCGTCTTGGCTCCCCGGTCATGCCACAAGGGCCGTGCCACGAAGCTCTGCGTCATCCGGTCGTAAGACCAGCCCGTCAATGCCCGCGCCGCCTCGGTGACATCCCGCTCGGTATAATGCCCTTCCCCCAGGGTGAATAGCTCCATTACCTCCCGAGCGAAATTCTCGTTCGGATGCGCCTTGCGGCTCTGCGCCTGGTCCAGCCAGACGAGCATGGCCGGGTCCTTGGCCACCCCGATCAGCAATTGAAGCCAGTTGCCTGTGCCCAGGCGCCGGAACAGATCGTTTTGCCGCCACATCAAGTAGGCGTCCCGGACTTTCACCGCGCTCGTCGCGAAGTGGCCATGCCAGAACAGCGTCATCTTCTCCTGCAAGGGCCGCGCGCCGACGGCCATGCGCTGGAGCCACCACGCTCGCAACTCGATAAGGCGCCCGCGCTGGTTCTTCTGCTCCGCCTGCTGGACCATGCGCCGCTCTTCCGGGCTGGCCTGGCGGGCGGCCCGGAGGCGTTCGGCACGCTCGGGATCGGGCTTGGCCCAGGCCGGGTCGGGCGCGGCCTCGGGAAGGCCCCCGTAGTCAACAAAATGGGATACCGCCCGCTCCGGCCCAAGGTCCACCAGCCGCTCAATCTCCTCCGGCGGCCCTCCAAAACCCGCGCGGTTGAGCAGGTGCGCCGCCGTCGCAAAGGTCCACTTTTCGTTCGGCAACTGTCGAAGCATACTTAATGCTAGACGTTAGCCGATGTTAACAGGTTTCAGACAATATTCCCGGTCACGCGCGGCTCCCGCCGAAAGCATGAAGGGCGGCCCCCTCTTGCGAGAGGACCGCCCCAACCAGAACCAACCACTATGAACCAGGGGTCCGCGCTTCACCCTCAGAAGCCGACCCCAAGCAGTTCCATGAAAACTGCAAAGGTGAGACGGACCCACGGCTCGCTTTATTCAATGGCCGGACCCCGACAGTTGCCGTCGGACAAAGGTCTGTTAGCTTCTGGCCCGTGACGGGGAAATCGGACGATCCAACGGTGCAGCAAATTAGGGCCTCGCGCGCAACGCGCCGCGGCGCGAGGGCCGGACTGCTTTACGGCCTTGGCGCCTACAGCATGTGGGGCGTCTTCCCGCTCTACTTCCACGCCCTCGCAGAGGTGGCGCCCTGGATTATCCTCTGCCACCGGATTGCCTGGTCCGTCCTCTTCCTGGGCCTGGTGGTCTCGATTCGCGGCGAGTGGCACGCCATCAGGCCCATTCTGCGCAGCCGCCGCAATATCCTGTTGCTGTCCGCCGGCTCCGTCCTCATCGCCTTGAATTGGCTGATCTTCATCTACGCTGTGGTCAGCCGGCAGGTGGTGGAAACCAGCCTGGGCTACTTCATGAACCCGCTGCTCTCCGTTGCCCTGGGAGTGATCTTTCTTCGCGAACGCTTCCGAGCCTGGCAATGGCTGGCCGTTCTGATCGCTAGCTTCGCCGTCGCCAACCTGGCGTTGCGCGGCGCCGGGTTTCCCTGGATCGCGGTTTCCCTCGCCTTCACCTTTGGTTTCTATGGCCTGGTGCGCAAGAAGGTGGACATCAACTCGCTGCATGGCCTGCTGGTCGAAACTGCCCTTCTCTTCCCTCTGGCGCTGGCGGTCCTGGCGTTCGTCCCCTCCCCAACGACGTCTGCGCGTGCTCTGGGCATCCTGTCGCTGTCTGGCGTCATCACCGCCGTGCCGTTGTTGATGTTCGGCGTGGCCCTGCGCCGCTTGAACCTCTCGACCATCGGCTTCCTGCAATACATCGGCCCCACCGGCCAATTGCTGGTTGCCCTTGTGGTCTTTCACGAACCGCTGGACCACGTCAAGCTCACCAGCTTTGCTGTGTGCTGGCTCGCCATCGCGGTCTTTACGGCCGACTCCATCCTCAACCGCCAGCCCCAGGCCGTGGCGGATGAACCCGAATAACATAAAATGCTTTTGTCCACCCGCGCACTTCTACACGTCTAAACAAGTAGCGAACAATGGAACCTGATACCAATCACCTGGTAGAAAAGGCCCGCTGCGGCGATCGAGCCGCCGCGACCGCGCTGATCGAGCTCTTCTACGAGCGGATTTATGCCTTCCTGCGCAGGCTGGCCGCCAATGATGCCGATGCGGCCGATCTTACCCAGCGCACGTTTGGCCGCGTGTGGCAGTCGCTGCCAGGCTTTGCGGGGCGGTCGTCGGTTGCCTCCTGGATGCATAGTGTCGCCTACCATGTCTATGTGGATTGGCGGCGCACCGACCGTCACACCGAGCCACGCTCCAATGAGTGGTGGGCGGCCCGCCCCTCCCCGGACGCTCAGCCAGACCAGATTGTCGCCCGCACCGACATGGCGGCGACGGTCTATGGCTCAGTGGATGAACTGGAGCCCGACCTGCGCCGTACGGTTCAGCTCCATTACTACCAGGACCTCACCCTGCAAGAGACGGCAGACGCGATGGGCGTCGCCACCAGCACCGTCAAATACCGCATCCGACAAGCCCTGGCCGAGTTGCAAAAGAGATTGACTCCCCAACAAACTCCGCCATTGCGAACCGCCGCCTCGAGAATGTTATGAGCACAATGGAACAAGAGATTGAAAACACGCTGCGTGCGGCCCCGAAACCCGCACCGCCAGCAGGATTAAAAGGACAACTGGTCGCCCAGGTGCGCTTACCAGCGCCTCGGCCTGCAGCCCAGCCATTGGCGAGCCCAGCGGTTCCCTCCAACTGGCTCCGTCGCTGGTGGCCGGTCCTGGTGCCGGCGGTGGCCTCTCTGGCATGCGCCGTTGGCCTCACCGTTCAGCAGGTCGAAATCCACCGCCTGCAACAGGCGATCCAGGACCTGTCTCGTGATGCCGGTGTGACAACGCCTGATCCTTCGGCGCCTGCTGCGGGAACCAATGATGCGCCCGCTGGGGCCGATGCCACGGCCCAGACGCAACAGGAGGTGGGACGGCTAAAAGAGTTGGCGAGCCAGTTGGCCGCCGAGGTCGCGCAACTGGAGCAGATGCGCGTGGAGAACGCCAGGCTGCGCACCCAACTGTCCGAGCCTCCCCCTGGTTTCCTGACGACCGAGGAGACCGAGGCCCTGGCCAAGGCCAAGGAAAAGGCCGAGTCCATCCAATGCATCAACAACCTGAAACAGATGGGGCTGTCAGTCAGAACCTGGGCCATTGATAACGCTGATGTCTCTCCGCCGGACATGCTCTCCATGAGCAATGAATTGAGCACCCCCAAGATCCTGGTGTGCCCCGCTGATCACGGGCGGCCAAGGGCCGACAGCTTCGCGTCCTACACCCCCGCCAACTGTTCCTACGAATACCTCGCGCCGTCGGCGCCCGACACTGAGCCTTCGCGGGTGCTGTTCCGCTGCCCGTTTCACGGTCACGTGTGCTTGAGCGATGGGAGTGTTCAGGCCTCCGTCGCCAAGCAGCATCCGGAGCAGCTTGTGCAGCGCAACGGCAAGCTTTACCTCGATGACTCCCCACCCTCAGTCCAGGCTGCGCCTGCGCCACAGCCTGCCACTCCGCCCCCCGACGGCTCTAATCCATGAACCGGCGCGTTTTACTCGGCGGCTTCCTGGTTGTAGTGGCTCTGGCGGTACTCTGGGGCG
>Ga0187877_1003641_pt1 | contig 12374 bp, 12 predicted proteins | sample June2016WEW_17_1_3_FD_132430 | JGI IMG/M metagenome (GOLD analysis project Ga0187877, IMG submission 132430) | Peatland microbial communities from SPRUCE experiment site at the Marcell Experimental Forest, Minnesota, USA - June2016WEW_17_100 | ecosystem: Environmental > Terrestrial > Soil >... | reverse complement strand
CTGGGCATCAAGACCATCTTCTTCGACTCGAACCAGGGAGCCAAATCCTATGAGAATGTGGCCCCCGACTACTTCGCCCGTCGATTCGAGGATGTCCTCAAGGGGGTCGAAGCATTAAAATGAGGAAGTGCGGGGCAGTCTAGATCAAAAGTAAATTATTAATTTTTAGTCAATAACTTATGGTAATTACATAGCTTTTGTAAGTACGAAATAGCGTCAAACAAAAAACCTGCTATTAGCCTGTGTGTTTCCATGAACGACCTAAGGAGGAGGATGGCGTGTCAAAGGAAAAAGTGCTCGCAGATCTCAAGAACAGCGTCGGTAAGGAGACCTACGTAGGAGAGTGGGTTACCGTAAACCAGGACAGGATCAACCGGTTCGCGGACGCGACGGACGACCACCAATGGATCCATGTGGACCCGGTGAGGGCGAAACGAGAATCCCCTTTTAAGGATGCCGTCGCCCATGGGTTCCTCACCCTCTCCCTGATCCCGTATCTCACGGGTTCGGTGTCTCGGGAGGCTCCTCGCTATCCGGGGGTGAAGTTGGCGGTGAACTACGGCCTGAATCGGGTGCGGTTTATATCACCGGTCAAGGTCAACTCCCGCATCCGCGCGAGTAGCACCCTCAAAGAAGTGCAGGACGTGAGTGGCGCCCTTCAACTGGTGAACGAAGTTACGGTCGAGGTGGAGGGGCAACCCAAACCCGCGTGTGTGGCTGAAACGGTCTCCAGGCTGTACTTCTAACCTCCGGGCGGGGGGGGTTCGGGGCGAGAGTCTTAGGATGATTCAGTCGAACCCTGGGCCCAATTGAGGCTCTTTCATTAAGGGATTGAATCATGAAATACAACAGCCTGGGCCGGACAGGCCTGCGTGTTTCTCAGCTTGGATTCGGCTGCGGCAGTATTGGCGGCCTGCTGGTGCGCGGCGACTATCCTGTGATGCGAGAGGTAGTGAGCCGGGCCATCGAACTGGGCATCGACTACTTCGATACGGCACCTATCTATGGGAACGGACAATCCGAAGTGAATCTGGGTGCCGTCTTGCGAGAGTTGAAATCTGACGTGCTGATCGGGACCAAAGTGCGTCTGAAGAGTGAGGAACTAGACCAGATCGGCGATGCCGTCATCCGGTCGGTTGAAGGAAGCCTGCGCCGACTGGGTCGCGCGAGTGTCGATCTGATCCAGTTGCACAACCGCATTGGAATCCAGCGTCAGCCGGAACGGGACCAGGTGGGCATCCCTGACCTCGACGCGGTGAGGGGAGCATTTGAAGCGCTTCAACAGCAGGGCAAGGTCCGGTTTTGGGGGATCACCGGATTGGGTGTGAGCGAGGCGTTGTATGAGACAGTAGCGACCGGCGGATTCCAGACGATTCAGGTTCCGTACAACTTGCTCAACCCGTCGGCGGGTATGTCTGTGCCGCCGGCTTTTCCGTTCCAGGATTATGGACAACTCATTAAGCGTGCTGCCCAGCAGGGAATGGGCGTGATAGCGATTCGCATCCTGGCCGGAGGTGCACTGAGTGGTACCCCGGCGCGGCACCCGGTCGCCTCTCAGTCAGTCAACCCCATTGCGTCGGAGCAGGCCTACAGCGCCGATGTTGCCAGGGCCCAGCGCTATACCTTTCTGGTTGAGGATGGCCGGGTGAGTAACCTGGTTGAAGCGGCTATTCGTTTTGTGGTCAGCAAGCCCGGTGTATCGACAGCACTACTGGGCATTTCCAGTCGAGACCAGCTTGAGCAGGCGGTCGAGTATGTGGAACGCGGTCCTTTGTCTGGGGATGCGTTGGAACACATCCGGGCGACCTGGTCCGGCTCTGAATAGCTACAGATCAAATAATTCCTTCTTTCCTCAACTGCTCCATTTCCTCAATGGAGAAGCCCAATAGTCCCATGTAGATTTCATCGTTATGCTGGCCAAGAAGTGGGGCTGGGCTGGCATATTGTGCAGGGAGCTCAGAAAAGCGGATGGGGAATCCGGCAGCCTTCAAGCCGGTCCCGCCGCTCAATGGATGCCTAAGTTCTTGAATCATTCCCCGAGATTTCAGCTGCGGATCCTCCAGAACCTCTTTGACTTCCAGGATTGGATCGCAAGGGACCTCTCTCTTCCTTAAAATCTTCAGGGCCTCCTCGGTGCTCAAATTTCTGCTCCATTCCTTTACCACCGCCTCCACGTCATTCTCGTTTTTCAGCCGATCTCCCAGGTTCTGGAATCGAGGATCCTTTAAACAATCTTCTCTCCCTATGGCTTCCAGGAATACTTTCCATTGGTCATTCGAAAACACACAGATGGCAATATTTCCATCTTTCGTCGGGAATGTGCTCCAAGGGACTATTCTGGGATTCCGGTTTCCTTGCCTCGTGGGAATTTTCCTGGAGACGAGAAGATCCAAAGATTCATCCATGATCATGGAGAAGCAACAGTCCTGCATGGATACATCGATCCTTTCCCCATGACCCGTTTTTTCCCGTGAGGCCAGCGCGGCCAAAATTCCGGATAGCCCATACAGGGCCGGGATCAGATCGCCAATCCATGGTCCGCAGCGAAGAGGGGGTCCGTCGGGAAACCCGGTCACGGCCATGATTCCGCTCGTTGCCTGAATGGTAAGATCAAAGGCTGGACGATCTTTGTAAGGACCACTTTGTCCATAGCCGGAGATGGAACAGAAAATGATCTTCGGGTTGATCTCCTTCAATGCCGGATAATCAAAACCGAAACCTTCCATGGTACCGGGGGCGAAATTTTCAAGGACTACATCTCCATTGGCAACCAACTTTCGAAAGATCTCTTTCCCCTGTTTATTTTTCATATTCAGGGTGATGCTTTTCTTTCCCCGGTTTCGCTTCAAATAGACAAGCCCAATGTCTTCATTCGTCTTTCCTTCGGACCGCACTCCTCTGGGCCCGACAAACGGAACACCGGATCGGACAGGCTCCCCAGTTTTGGGGCGCTCTATCTTAATGACCTCAGCCCCCAGGGCAGCCAACTGCATGCTGAGAAAAGGTCCCGCCAGCCAGGCGGTCAAATCGATAACCCGCACACCTTCTAAATGTTTCTTAATGGTTGTTTCCAATGGAATACCGCCTTCCCTGAAAAAGTTTTGGGTTCTGACTATATCCCTAGGTACTTCGGAGCCAGGATGATATTTGATTAGGGGAATTTAAAGAAAATCGCCTCTAATCGTATGGAGCAAGACTACCGTGCCAATTGGGCATTATAGACGGGTATCGTGACCTGCTCCTTGAAGCCGCATCAATTCTCTTCCGATTACTAAAAGTTGAATCTCCGATGCTCCCTCGTATATTCTCGGAGCTCGAACCGCGCGATAGAGATTTTCGATTCGCGATTTCCTGTGAAGCCCGATCCCTCCATGAAGCTGGAGGGATTGGTCCACCACCTTCTGGGCCGCTTCAGTGGCGTAATATTTGGCAATGGAAGCTTCCATCGTTGTTCTTTCCTGGGCGTGATCGGCTAACCACGCCGCCCGGTATACCAGGAGAGAGGCCGCATCCAGGCCAACCTTCATCTCCGCCAGCTTGAATTGAGTCACTTGAAAATTCGCCAATGTCTGGCCAAACATCTGACGGTTCCTGGCATGTTCTATCGCCAAGGACAAGGCTTTCCAGCCCATGCCCAGGGCAGCGGCTCCAACAGTCGGACGATAGATGTCCAGGTTGCCCAGGCCGATGCGCATGCCTTGCCCCTCTTCTCCGAGAAGGTTTTCCCTGGGCACTCGCATATCTTGCATAAGAATTTGGCCGATATTGCACTCGAAGGTCAATCGCTCGGTTTTCACCCCATAAGAAGACTGTTCCCGATCCACGATGAATGCCGATATTCCCTTACCCCCGGCCTCCGGGTTGGTCTTCGCAAATACCGTTGAGATGTCTGTATAACCGGGCTTCGACACGTAGCACTTGCGGCCGTTCAGTACATAGAAATCCCCCTCTCGCCGAGCCGTAGCCTGGATGCCCGCCACGTCAGACCCTGAACTTTCCTCGGTAAGACAGAAGTTGGCCATCTTCGACCCATCCACCAAGGGGGGCAAATACTTCGCTTTCTGTTTTTCATTACCAAAGCGTACGATCGGGTTACTGCCCAACCCTTGCATGATGAAGGCTTCGTCGGCGAAAGTAGAAATCTTGGCCAATTCCTCCCGCAAAATACAAAGGTTGACCGACGACACGCCCTTTCCGCCATAGGCCTCGGGGACTACATACGCATAAAAACCAGATCTCTTGATGCGATCCATCCCTTCGGAAGGGTAATCGTAGGCCGCGTCTAACTCTTCGGCCAGGGGGGCGATTTCCCTTTCGGCAAAATCCCTCGCCTTTTTGCGCAGCTGAACCTGTTCGGAAGTGAAGGTGAAATCCATGGTTCCTCCTTTTTAATAATGATGGGTCATCGCCAAATTAGTTGAGTCCCAAAGAGCTGGTATATTCTAAATGCCGAGTTATTTCATGGGCCCGGAAGGAAAGTCATATTGCTTGCAATCATGAGGCATATATCCCTCTTTACCTGTGGCGGGGGTGTTCTGTCATTTCATCGAAGCTTTCTTTTCCCGCCCCCGCTCCTTTTTGCGGAAGGCAAGCAGGGAGTTTATGGAAAGCGGATATCCCGCCGATGCTTGCGGCGCAATCCGCCTTTCCTCCCGCGCCCTTGTCAAGCCTTCATAAAATATTCGATCAACTAATTTGGAGATAATCCATAATTATGAACTATCATTCTATCCTGGTCTTGGCGATGCCCCGCTTTGCCTGTTTTCTCTAACTCCTTGTGACAAAGGATTAACGGCAATCAATTATAGCCCTAACAATTTGAGTGGGTCAATAAACCCTCGCCATTAAAGTGGGGTGGCCTTTCTATTTCAGATTTCGGATTGCGGATTTCGAAATGATATTTTTCCCTTTCAATCCGCCTTCCGCAATCCGTGCTTGAGTCCTTCCGCACCGGCTGATGAAAGAACAAGAGCTTTTTACTCATTAGCGAAAAAGGGGAGCGGGCAAAATTCTCCCCCCCTCCAAGTCTGGCTGGGAAGCTTGCCCCCCTTTTCACAAGGATGTGGGAGAAAAAGGATATCGTTTTTGAATAAGTTTTACAAGAGGAAATGGATTTAAGAAAAGTTGGTTATGCCCAGACAGCTGAGACTAGACGTTCCTTGAACGTTGCCCCATATTATGGGGTCAGGAATTGCGGTGACGAAACTTTTCAAAAGAGGTGCGGATCTAGAAGATTTCGAGAGAGGATTGGAATTGAATGAAAGAATTTGGGGGGTGGAGGCAGCGGCGAAATCTTCTTGACGAAAGAAACATCCGGCTGTAGTTTGGGTATGAATAAAGTTTCATCTACATTCCGGTAAAATGCCCGAACTGCCCGATATCGTCGTATACATAGAGGCGTTGCAGAAACGCATCTTCAATCAGCCCCTGCAGGGAGTGCGAGTTGCGCATCCCTTCCTGTTACGTACTGCTGAGCCGTCTCTTCCGGCGGCGGAGAACAAAGGGTGCTCGCGTTGCGGCGCATCGGCAAGCGCATCGCCATCGGCCTCGAGGACGATCTCTGGCTCCTCATTCACCTGATGATCGCCGGACGGCTCCACTGGAAGAAGCCGGGTGCCGACCTCCGGGGCAAAGGGGACCTCTCGGCCTTTGATTTTCCGGACGGAAGTTTGAGCGAAAATCCAGAAAATGGGTCGAATGGAGATCAACCATCCAAGCCGGTCAAAGCAATCTTGAAGGTAGAAAAGAACAGGGACGGAAAGACTGGGAAGACAAATTTATATTTCGATTACCCTCGCTCCAGGATTCTGACGAATGAGGAGTACATGGATGAGTTTGGAGGGGTTATGAAGATTTAAGGAGAGGCTTGGTCAATTATTGGGAAAGAAGGAGAGCTTTGAATTGTGATAGATAGGCTTTACCCCGTCAGACAGCATCCCGCTATCTCCAAACCTCCCTTACCAGCTACAAGTCTTCTCTCCGAGACATTTCTTAAAGCCAACGATTTCGGATAGAAAGCGAGCATTCCAATTCAATAAGAGTGGAATTGCGTAAATTTAGGCGAAAGCCGACAAAATGGCCAAATGTTTAATTGTGGTTGCACCCATGCGCTCAATCGGGCGTCTTCCCGTACCAACAGGGCATCGGAGAGACCAAAGGACTAAGTTCTTGGCAAACCTAAACTGAATTGCAGCGCTCTGTCCACATCTCCCATTCTTGCTAATGATAAAACGCCGGCACGTTTAGTCAAGCGGCTTTTACTGATGGTGAGGATTTGCTCAAGGAGAATGGTGCTGTCTTGAGGCAGCCCGCTTTCCTGTGCTGGGACTTCAACGTGAAAAGGGTACGATGCTTTGGTTTTGGATGTTATCGCCGCAATGATGGTTGTTGTAGAGCTGGTATTGCCTGTATCATTCTGAATAATTAGTGCGGGTCTCTGCCCGCCTTGTTCACTACCTCTCGGGAATCCAAAATCAGCCCACCAGATTTCACCTCGCCGAACCAGCATCTATTCCTTCCAGCTAGGCCATGACTCCAATGCGATAGGTAAACATTGCTCGGCAAACAACTTGTTTTCAGTGGCCATAGCTTTGTAGCCTTCTGCAGCTTCGTCTTTGGCTATCGTCACAAGGTCGCCAACGATGTCAACATCTGCTTCAGACAGTGGCAATTGCCAAGGAAGAGACGCCATCTGAATGACAATATAGCCTCCAGTTGTGGCGACAGCCGATGCACTAAGATTAGCATTGCCCATTTTCTGATATGCTGATGTTAGACCGGCAGTTGTTGATGGTATTGTCTTTGCTGCCGTTCCCTGCTCTCTGATTTGAACATTGACTATCTCCATCAGAGTACCTCCCCGTTTTTGGATGCGATCCAGCCCGTGAAGAGAGTACGCACTGCAGCTTGCTCAATGGAGCCTTGCATCCCTGCAGGCGTGGTCGAGATTTTAAAAAGCTCATTGTCCGTTACATATACGTGCTGGAATAGAGTATCATCAGACACAGATTCGACAGCAGCTCTCTCGTAATGGACTCTTTTCCTTAGCTCTATTCCTAAATCAAGCTCTGCGCTGAAAGGACTGGTCAGCTGCAACCAGTTCTCGTACTCCTTATAAAGTTGCCACATCAAGTGGTCAACTTCTTCCGAAGGTTCGGTAACATCAAGTTTTATGCTCTTTGCTTCCGCACGTCCTATTAGGTAGTTGTGTGTAGGAAGTTCCTGGGTGAGTCGCGTTGTGATGCGGTTTATCTTAGCTTCGTCAGTAGAATGTGTAAGCATCAAGCGCTTCGCCAAATCTCCAGTTTGCTCTCTGGCTCTAAATACGGCACCCAATGCCAAAGGATGCACTTTATCGGCGAGAATTTTAAGGACCGAAGTCATTGATTCCTCAGTTTTCAGCCCGATTTCTTTTCTTGCCAAGTCCAAGAACCCAATCATATCTTCCACGCTGACAGGTAGCAATGATAGCACGCCTGGTTGACCGCCTGGGACTGGAGGATTAAAGGGTGATGATACTGACGGGTCGACAGGACTAAGGAGTCCGTGTCTGCCCATGACAATACTGTCAGCGCCCAATGCAATAAGGGTACCGCAACTCAGAGCGCGAAACGGCACTAAAACACTAAACCGTTTGCAGTATTGCCGTAAAAGGTTTACGAGACCCCACCCTACGATAGTATCTCCACCTGGCGTATAGAGGAACAAAGCTAAATCTTCGGTGGGCTTAATAAGTGCTAAATGCTCTGAAACCAGAGACAAGATGTCTGGCGCTATTCTGGTTTCCATACCTTGACGGTCTCCTGTAACCAGCGCCAGAATCTTTGCATTAAGCATAGTCTCAAGTCGCTTTATAAGATCCTTGCGCACTCCAGTAGGCATATTAAACTCCCTTTGAGCAGAAATATTCTTGTAGTATTTCCCTTCGACAGCTTTCCACTTAAATATTTTAACACATTTTGCGTGTAGGAATCTGCTGGTCTTACGCCAATGTTCTGGCCACTCGCTCGGTGCTTTGAGAATGAGAGCCGCGAACCGATTTCTTTGGTAAAGCGCTTAAAGTCTCCTTTCCAGAAAAACCCAAATATTAAAAGAATGAACCATCTATTTTTGATCCATTGAATTAAAAAGCAAAGGTCGTACCAATTTAAGAGGGATACTCGCATAAAATAAAAATCGCTTATGATTCAAAAGGTTATACGCGTCTTCCACAAAATATATTAAAATACCGCCCAGAATATATCCGCAATAATTGACCATTCATGTGAAATTCCTGCCGCTTTATCCACTTGCTCCCTCGTGCCTTTATATCGTGGCGTCTTATACGGATCGGCAAAAAAACGAATTCCTGAACCCAGAGTATATTTAAAAATGTCTATTTTTCATCGATTATGGCTTGAAAGCTACACCTTTTCGCGGGTCAAGTCAAATACTTCTTTCAAGAAGTACTCATCACGCATCCCCATCCTATTCCCCTCTTTCCAAAATCCTACCCTTTTTCCCTCCCAACTATTTAATATCAATCGATTATTTCCAATGAAAATGCCGGTTCTGGGAATTTATAACGGTTCCTTGATCACTTGGAAGTTCTGATCCTTCTCCCCAGATTCCCGATCAAATTCCGGTTGGCAGTCCATTCTCAGGCTTACCTTCTCCAGAACAGTTCGCCCTATGAGTGAATCAGCACTAGCTAGCACAATCAGCCCGGATAGCTGAATTCTACTCCCTTCAGCTCAAGCTACAGCTATCAGCGAAGCTCCCTCGACTGCTGAAACTGCTGATTCAGCACCTGCTAGCAGTCCCGGTCCGATCTTTCCCGGTAACAGCTAGCTGTTTCGACCTGAATTCAGCTCCCGACGGTCGATTCCGATTCCAACCTACCAGCTTACAGCTATCGGTTCAGCTAGATGGACAGCTGTTGCTAGCTGATTCAGCTGGGTCCAAGAGGTTTGAGGACAGGTTTAAGAAGTCGCATGTCAAGCTTTAAATGTGAAATATCGCCTCCACCTACGAAGCATCAGTGGGAATGATCCATGTCGCATGATCTCAATAGACTTCCATGTTGTGTCTCCATAAGAAGTTCCGCCGCGAAATAATTATCTCTGAAGGGGGGGAGAACCTTTCCAACAAAGAAAAAGCTATAATCCGAGAACATCGACAACCCGAAATATTCTAACGTTATCAAAAAAGATTTTGTCCACTCTATTTTCGTAGTTTTCAGGATCAACTACAATACATCTGAATTCAACGAATGACTCGCCGTCGTAGTCAAATTCGACATCGAACGACTTATATTTTCCGTCTGGTAAATCCTTCGCTGTAATTGGTTTTTCTTTCAAAATAACACCTAATTGCATATTCCCACCCTCCCGTTTTTCAGCATAGCTTACATCTAAAGTGAGAATGATACCCGTATAATCTTTTATCCCAACGGCTTTAACTCTAAATATGGCCCTGTATTTTCCTCGGAAAGCAATTTCTTTAGTATAAGGTCCATAACAAGTTGCAATTCCTCCATCAAGCCTTGTTCGAGTATGCTGCCACGCCATACCATTTGAAGCATCTCTGTCTTGTACAGCCTTACCAAAAGAATGGAATACTCGCAGGCGATCCATAGCAGTTTCATTCTTATTAAATTGATATTCTAATATCGCTCTACGATTGCGTATCATCTTTGCAAAAATTTTGGGGATATAAAAGACCACGACGCCTACCACGACACCTGCGATGATTGCGGTCAACAGGGTTTTATAAATGTCACTGTTTTTATTCGAAGCACAAGCGTCTTGGAATGAGAAGGACTGACCCATCATGGATGCCCAAAAAATTCCACCCAACAAAATAAGTTCTTTTATTTTGGAGTTCATTTTTCCCCCTCGTTGGGATCGGTATTTCGTTTCAGGTTCCTACCAAAATGCACCAGTCTTTCAGGAGGTGGCGATTTAAAATGCACAAGATGGATCTACAGACGGATTCTAAACTGAATTGTAAAGGAATATCCCACAAAACATTCTCTTTGTCAAGTGCACCAAGTTTATCTGCACCAAGTTTATCTGTCAAGTTTATCCTTCCTCCTTTGATAACTTCCACCACTCTGAACAAAATTAAAATTAACCCAGAAGGAGAAATACCACCATGACCGAACCAAATAATCAGTCCCCGACAAATACCCAGAGTGAGAAAATGATAGACGCCTTGAGAATTGAAATTGCAGACCTCAAATCCCGACTAACCAAAAAGGATGACAGAATCGCCACTCTGGATACTATGCTGAATCAAATAATGGAGAGTCACCACGCGGAAGTCCGGGCCTATGAGGACCTAGAGGATAAATTGAAAGATGTGATTGAGATGCTGAGGAAAAGGGTGCCGCATTCGGATATTTTTGATTTTTTGAAAGTAAAACACAGTAATCTATTGTGGTAAGGAACCGAATTATTCCAGGCTGGATCCTCGTGGCCGAAAGATGGGAGTTCAATCGTGAAAGTCAAACCTGTTCTAGGGAAGATTGAAAAGATAACTTATCTGTCCTGATTCTATCTAACAGACAGTATCAAAATAAGTAGTGGTCCGATTATTGACTCGACCTACAACTGTTCGGCTTGATATAGCCCATGAAATTGATAATTACGGATTAAAGGTGTTGATAACCTTTAAATCAGGAGCGCAATATCCGCACCGCTGGATTCTGTTGTAATCCAATTTTTAAATCCCTCGGCAATCACCCGCTAATGTGTTGTGATTTGATCAACGGCCAATACTTTCCCTGATTCAATCGCAATAAGACGAGCGTTCAATACGTCATCCTTTTCTCTAGGAGTGCGGCCTTGAAACCGAGAAAAAGAAATATCTACTATATGAGTTGCTCCTGTCATTTCGCCAATTTTCGCTCTTAATTTATCGGGAACAAACCCTGCCTGGCTAAACTGAAATTCATCCAAAATCTGTTTTAATCTTGAGCGGTCTACTAAGGAGAAGTTCTGATTTGGTCCAAAAGAAGATAGCAAAAGACTCTCTTGCCTGGACTGCAAATTATTTCGCATCGAATCTGCCCAATCCATTGACACATTGGGAAATGAATTTTTCACCTCACTAACAATTATCGCTATAGCAACTTTATTGTTTTCATATAAAAGCAGCTTTCGTATCATCAGTAGCGTTGGTGCCGATTTAATCATTTTTGGTTCAATATTAAAATTGATTTGTTGGCCATTGCGATCGATGACCAATAATACACGATCACCAACTCTTTTATTATCCATCAGAGACAAAAGTTCCATCGTAGTTGTAATTGTTTTCCCATCGGCGGAGACAATAATATCTCCAGGTTTGACACCTGAAATTTCTGCGGGAAAGTCCTTCCCTAGTGCCTTAACAACCACTTTATTATTTATATCTACTGTATTTGTACCTATTCGCGCTACCTGAACAAAATTCCCTTCGGGCGGTCGCTGAGTTTGTAACTCTGCACAACCAGAAAGCAGAATTATGCACGAAATAAGAATTGATATTCTTCGCATAGGAAAACCTTTTATTCTGTCGATTATGAGTTAGTAACTACACCTTTTGGGCAGGTCATGTCAAATACTTTTTTCAGGAATCAATGCTTCCCTGTCCGTCTTTATACACGCTGTCAAAAAGAGTTTTTCCTATGGCCATTTACCTCTTGACTGAACATTTGAACTTTTTGGATTTCACGCCTTCTTTGTCCCTTTCCGCGTAATTTTCAAAAAATTTAAAACCCCTAATTCACCCGTCCCTTATCGCAATTTTTCTCGAAAATCCTCCCTTATTCATCACCCATCGACATTTTTGCTGCCGATTTGATCCCACTTTTCCAATATAACCAGGTCTCTTCATATATATAACTATTTGAAATGTTTAAGATTTAGATTTGAATCTAGGTATCTGACCTTTCTCCCCGCCTGCAGCACTTCAAGGTAACTCAATTTCCACTTCAGCTAATTCTCATCCAATCTCACTCAATCATGAAAGGAGGAACTATGGGGCCAGTTCCGGAAATTCGAAGGGAGAAAGTGTTTCTTCAACCAGGTATGTCCACCGCTGAGGTCATGAAGATGTATGGTCTCAATTCCAAGCAAGCCTACGACGCTCGGACTCGGGGATTCTACGTCAAGAATTACTCGAAAAAGCAGATCGTCATCGACAGGGAGAATTTCAATTCCGCAGTTGTTTATCCGCTGGCCAAGAAGGTCTTTGGGAAAAACTTTTCAAAGAACCCTTTAGCTCAAAGCCTTTATGACGACATGATCCAGGAAGGGGTCACACGATTGTTTGAGCTATCCGGAAAAGTGAAAGAACGTGCGAATAGAAAGTATAGCGAGAATTACGCCAATTTCTGGGTCGCCCACAAT
>Ga0187877_1003638_pt1 | contig 12385 bp, 11 predicted proteins | sample June2016WEW_17_1_3_FD_132430 | JGI IMG/M metagenome (GOLD analysis project Ga0187877, IMG submission 132430) | Peatland microbial communities from SPRUCE experiment site at the Marcell Experimental Forest, Minnesota, USA - June2016WEW_17_100 | ecosystem: Environmental > Terrestrial > Soil >... | reverse complement strand
CCTTCTGGAAGCGGCCCAGGACGGCATCGGCGAACTCGCCGTCCACCTCGACATGCCGTTCCTGGGAAAGGGTGTACGTGTCTGCTGCCTCAGCCGGGCCGGTGTAGCCGAGCAGGCCGCAGAAGATCCAAGGGGAACATCGAACATCCAACAACCAACATCCAAAGACGGAAACCGCTTCAGCGCGCAATAGTGCCACGAAGGCGCTTTGGATAAGCTCGCCTGATTGAAAAGGGGACTTTGGGCGTGGTCTATGGATATAGGAAGGTACCAGGGTGGTACCAGACCGCACCCAGACCAGCCCGAGGGAGGCGCGAGAGAGGAGTTGTATTCAGAACGCTCATAGTGGACGCGGAGCATCGAACGCCGAACCTCGAACCTTGAGCTTGGAAGCGCGCAGGGGCGCACTGTCTCAAAACGAGACGGTCAGGGGCCTCTTTGCCAGACCATGCCGCCCCCGTTACTACGCCGGAGCCTCGCCGGAGTCTCGCCGTAGCACCTCTCATCGCGAATCAGAGGTACTACGGCGAGACTACGGCGGGTCCCGCGGGTCTGTGCAGGGTGGGAGCAATCGGTGGCCAGAGATTAGCCTTTCAGTGGCTGGGGAGGACGCGACGGGCTCGGAGCAGGGTTCGGATGCGGTTTTCGTCCCGGATGGGTGAATTGGGATCGAGACTGCTGATGTGCACCCATTCGGAGGAGTGGATGAAGAGCTTGTCCCCGAGATAAATGCCAACGTGGAATATCCGCTCCGGACCGCCGCGCCGAGGGCGGCGTCCGAAAAACAGCAGGTCGCCCTTCTGGATCCGGCTCAACTCCTCGTCCAGCGGCACCTCGACTCCCTGGCGCGCCTGCTGGCTGGAGTCACGCATGAGGTCTATGCCGTTGAGGAAAAACACCGTCTTGGTGAAGCCTGAGCAGTCAAAGCCTTTGGGCGAGTTGCCGCCCCACAGGTACGGGCGGCCGATGAACTTCCGGGCCGTGCGCTCGATGTTCTCGGCGGTGGGATGTCGGGCTGCTTTCCACGCCTCGTAATCTGTGGCGGCTTTCCTGGACAGATAGCCGGACCGCTGATCGGGCAGCTCGACCTTGTGCCAGTCGCCCTCCTCGTCGGTCTTCCGGACCAGGTCGCACACGACAACGTCGGACACCGGCTGGGCGTCGGCCTGGGGTTGCTCCAGGATGAGGTCCTCAGGGGCGGTGACAATCAAGAGCGGTCCCCGGTTCCAGGAATCCGCCTGTTCCCGCGTGCAACGGACGAACGTCCCCTTCTGGAGCCACGAGATATAGCCGTCGCCCGATTGGGTCAGATACCAGGCAAACGTGGCATTGGTGGTCCGCTTCCAGATGCGGACGACCTCGCCCATGAGCACCTGGGTGCCCATTTCGGCTTTGTGCTCGGGCTGAAGGCGGGCGCTGGCAACGCTAAGACAGGAGATACCCCACACTTGGTCGCCCAGCTTTTCGTCCGGCAACACCTTGATCCGGTCGGTGAACTTAGCGCCGGTACGTTCCACCGCCTGGACGGTCTCGATCCTGGCCTCCGCGCGATCTACCTCGCCCGTGAGGATGAGTTCCCGGCCCCGCTGCTGCGCACCGACGTCGAAGATCGCAAGGCGGCTGTCGGGCGCGTACTTCTGTTTAACGGCTTGAATCGCGTTCTGGACGGCGAGGCGGCTATCTTGCTTGGGCTTGGGACCACTGCCGTCCAAGTGCGCGCAAGCGCACGGCATCCCCACCAGCGCCGCGATCAATACCACGGAAGGCCAGTTTAGGTTCGACGCATTCACAAGCTGCAGACTGCTGCCCGCAGGAGAGACGGAAACCGGCCTGAAAGCCAGTAAAACTGAACTTAAGGAAGCGGCTTAGAGTCTTCAGCCCTCCCCCCACCCTGCGCACTACAACGTGGTGGAGTAAGGCATCGAACGGCCAGCCGGGCCAGAAACGGGACCAGAGCGCCCTGCTCAAGCCACGAGTCGTAGAACCAAAGGCCCTCCTCCCGGGCCAGGTCGTAGGCGCAACTACAAGTCCGCCTAGCGATGGACGGCGCGAGACCGGCTGCGATCAACGCCGGGGCTGCGCCAAAGCGTAATGAATCGCCGACCGTCGCCGTCAATAGCACTCCGCCACCCCCAGGAGACCTGAGGACGGTTGGGTTTCATTGGGCTACCCTTCGGGGCAAGGCCGTTGCGGTTCTGTCGCAGCGAGCCCCCTGCTCTCTCGCGCGCGCCGTGGGGGAGGGAGGAATGACGCCGGCCGCTACCGCAGCCCAAGGCAGGGTTAGGTGGGGTGCCCCGTGCTGCCGGATTCGCCGGGAGTCCTCCCTGGAGGAGGCAGAGACTCGGGAAGAGACCGGAGCGGCCGGCGTCAAGGATGTATAAATTGATGTGCTTATTGCGCATGTTCACAGGTAAGAGACCACAGGGTGGTTGCTGGTTCCTTTCCGGGTCATTACAGTTCTGAAAGGCTTAACCCTCTAAAATAAGCCAAAACTCCATGAGCCCTTTTCCTGGCGGATTTCGCATTGTCTGATGAAACGTGTGCAAGCCGCCATAGGGCGGCAAAAAGAAAGGCAAATATGAAACGATTGATCATGACAGTAATTGGAGTTGGCGTCCTGGTTGTTGGTTTGGCCTGGTACGTGAATCGGCCCACGACGCGGGCTGTGCCGCCAGAGGCACCAGTGGCCGAAGCCGCTCCGGCTTCAGCGGGCGATGCACCGCAGACAGTGGAGCCCGTCGCCGCACCGCTCGAAGCGCCGGCCCCGGCGGCCGGGCAGCCAAGTGTCGCAAGAGTCATCCCGCGTCCGGCCGCCGCGTCGGTCAACCCCGCTCTCGACGCCTCGTTCCTGACCCGGACGGTAGATGTCCTGGTCTCGCCGCAAGCCAGTTACCAGCAAAAGACGAAGGCCTGGAAACAGTTGCGCGATGCCGGCAAGCTTGACCAGGCGATTGCCGACCTGGAACAGCGAACGACCAATGATCTGCGCAGCGCCGAATATCCGGCCGCCCTCGGCCATGCTTACTTGCAGAAGTGCGGCACCATCCAGGACCTGCGGGAACAGGGGATCCTGGCCATGCAGGCAGATAAGATGTTCGACACAGCCTTGAATCTCGACTCTTCCAACTGGGAAGCGCGCTTCATGAAGGCGGTCGCCATGTCCTATTGGCCGCCGAATCTCAACAAGGGCGAGGAGGTCATCCAGCATTTCCAGACCCTTATTCAACAACAGGAAACCCAAACGCCGCAGCCCCAGTTTGCGGACACCTACGCCTGGCTCGGCGACCAGTATCAAAAGGCCGGCCGCGCCGACGATGCCAAGGCGACCTGGCAACGGGGCGCCACCTTGTTCCCGGCAGACGAGAAATTACGGACCAAGCTCGCCTCGGCACCGTAACGGCACCGCTCACAGGGACTCGACAGAAACCTTCTTTCACCCCCGGAGATTTTGGTTATGCTGCCCTCGATGGAAGACAATCAGAAGCCCGTGTCGTCGTCTCCCCCCGAGCCGAGCCGCGAGGAGGGCATCTTCGATGCCGCCCAAGCGCTGCCGCCCGAAAAGCGCCCCGCCTACCTTGACCAGGCCTGCGGCCAGGATACGCAACTGCGCCGGCGCATTGAGGTCCTTCTTCAGTCTAACGACCAAGCCGGGGTATTCCTAGAACCCGCGTCGCTCACGGGCACAAAGCGGACGATGGTAGTGCCCACTGCGGCTTCCGAGAAAGCGGGCGATATCATCGGGCATTACAAAATCCGCGAAAAACTCGGCGAAGGCGGCTGCGGTGCGGTCTATGTTGCCGAACAGACGGAGCCGGTTCGTCGTCGCGTGGCCCTCAAGGTGATTAAGCTCGGCATGGACACCCGGAGTGTCATGGCCCGATTCGAGGCCGAGCGCCAGGCGCTGGCGATGATGGACCATCCCAACATTGCCCGGGTCCTGGACGCCGGAGCAACCGAGACTGGCCGCCCCTACTTCGTGATGGAACTGGTGCGCGGCATTAAGATCACCGACTACTGCGACCAGAATCAGCTCGATACGACTCAACGGCTCGCGTTGTTCGTCCAGGTCTGCCATGCGGTCCAGCACGCCCATCAGAAGGGCATCATTCACCGCGACATCAAACCCTCGAACATCCTGGTCACCCTGCATGATGGTGTGCCGGTGCCGAAGGTCATTGATTTCGGCATCGCCAAAGCGACCGAAGGCCGGTTGACGGAGCTGACCGTCTATACAGAGCTGCGCCAGTTTATCGGCACGCCGGCTTATATGAGCCCCGAGCAGGCGGAGATGAGCGGATTGGACATTGATACGCGCAGCGACATCTACAGCCTGGGGGTGCTGCTGTACGAATTGCTCACTGGCCGGACGCCTTTCGATGCCCAGGAGTTGGTTCAGTCCGGCTTGGATGAGATGCGCCGCACGATTCGCGAGAAAGAGCCGCTCCGCCCTTCCACCCGCTTGAGCACGATGCTCGATGCTGACTTGACCGCGGTTGCCAAGCGCCAGAGTTCCGAGCCGCCCAAGCTGGTCCATTTCATCAGCGGTGACCTGGATTGGATAGTCATGAAGGCGCTCGAAAAGGATCGTACCCGCCGCTTCGAATCCGCCAGCGGCTTGGCGCTCGATGTTCAGCGATTCCTCAAGAACGAGCCGATCGAGGCCCGGCCACCAAGCAGTCTGTATCGGTTTAGGAAGTTGGTGCGCCGGAACAGAACCGCTGTCGCCGCCGCCGCCGCCGTCTTCGTTACGTTGGTCCTGGGGTTGGGCTTGTCCCTCTATTTGTTTATCCGGGAGAGACACGCACTGCGCAGCGAAAGAGAAGCTGTGCGGCGGGCCGTCGCCGCCGAGCGCCTGCAGGCGCAATTGCGCGAGCAGGCGGAGAAGGGCCTGGCGCTCGAAAAGCGCATGCGCGAACTGGGTCCGATCACCGATAAGTTCTCCACGGCCGGGCGGCTGCTAAGCCAAGGCCTGTTCGAACAGGCGGAGGCGGCAATGAGCGATGTTCCACCGACGATCCCGACAAGTTCCATCATTTATAACGCCCTGGGCGAAGTGTACGGGCGCAACGAGAAGTGGCCGGAAGCCATCCGGAACTACATCCGGTCCGTCGCTGCTGATCCCACCAATCCGGTCGCCTATCATTATCTCGCCCCCCTGCTGCTACAAACCGGAGATCTGGGAGCCTACCGTCTGAACTGCGAGCGAGCCTTGAGCTTGTTCAGCGAAACCTCCGATCCGGCCGTCGCCGAGCAGATCGCCAAGGATTGCCTGACCCTGCCTCCGCCGGCGGCCAGCCTGGAACGGCTCGCGAAGATGGCGGATACGGCCGTGGCGGCGGGTCCAACCAACAGCTCGTGGCCTTACTACGAATTCGTGAAGGGTTTGGTTGACTATCGGCAGGCGCATTTTGAGGCCGCCCTAGAGTGGCTGGAGAGAGTCGCGGCCAAGGGGGAAGTACCTGGGCGCACGGCGCAAGCTTATGCAACGATGGCTATGGCAGAGTACCAATTGGGGCAAACCAATGCCGCCCAAACTGCACTGGCCCAGGGCACCAAGATAGCCGCAACGGAGCTGGCGAAGCCTGGCCGGATTGACTGGAATGATACGATTATTGCGCAGTTGCTGCTGCACGAGGCCCAAGGGCTCATAATGGGATCCCCGAACCCAGGTGAGACCGGCAAATGAGTGACGTTACCCAGCTCTTGAACGCCATCGAGCAAGGCGATCCGAAGGTGGCCGGCGAGTTACTGCCGCTGGTCTATGACGAATTGCGCAAGCTCGCCGCCTGCAGGATGGCCAATGAAGCCCCGGGCCAAACATTGCAGCCTACGGCGCTGGTGCATGAGGCCTGGTTGCGGCTGGGTGGCGCCCCAGACCAGGCCTGGGACAGCCGTGCGCACTTCTTCGGCGCGGCAGCCGAGGCGATGCGCCGTATTCTCATCGAAAACGCGCGCCGCAAGAAGGCCCTCCGTCACGGCGCCGGTCGAGCGCAGGTTGACCTTCAGGGACTTGAAATCGCGGCGCCTGTTCCTGACGACCAAATGCTGGCTATTGACGAGGCGCTCGACAAGCTGGCGGCGCTGGACAAGGAGAAGGCCGAGCTGGTGAAGCTGCGCTTCTTTGTTGGGATGACAATCGAGCAAGCCGCAGCCGTGCTGGGTATATCGGAGGCCACCGCTAAACGCTGGTGGATTTACGCCCGCGCCTGGCTTTATGCCGAGGTCCAACCGAGCGGATGACGAGCTTGCCCTCGCCTGGCGCGCGCCGGCTACAGTGACTTCTTGATCTGCTTGAGCGTCTGGAACTCGGGCTTGGCGGCGTAGTAAGGGTCGAGGGGATAGCAGCCGCTGACGAGGCCGTTGCGCGGGGCAGTGGTGCAATCGCTGAAAGTCCGGCAAAGAGATTTGGTCGAGAGGGTCCCCTGCCCTATCGCATCGGCCAGGATCGTTGGATACGCCAGCACCATGCGGCCGATCCCGACGAGGTCGGCCCAGCCGTTGCGGAGCACATGCTGCGCGACGTGCGGTAGATATTCCTGCAAGTAGCTGTAGGCGGTGCCGATTATCACAAGACTCTTTGGCGCGCGCGCCTTGAGTTGGCGCACGGCATTGATCTGCCGGGCAACGCCGACGAGCGGATCTTCCGGCGGCTGGTAACCGTCCGAAGGCGGATAAGCCGCTGGGCGTTGGATGTGCGGGGTGTAGTAAGGCGAGCCGGCGCTGAGGTTGACAATCCTGACCCCGAGCTGCGCGCACAGTTCCACGAACTGGAACGTCTCGGTCAGGTCATGCTCTACGGGGTTGCCCTGGTTCACGCCGAAGGCATAGCGGTAAGGCAAATCGCGGGAGAAATCCTCGGGGACACCCGGGCCGGGCTTGCCAGGCCGCGACAAAGCGGGGTCGGGTTTGAAGGGCACGAAGTCAAACGCGCTCAGTCGGACGCCGAAATCAATCCTGTTGCCGCTCGCGCGGATGGCGGCGATGATCTCGCGCAGCAGGCGGGTGCGGTTCTCGAACGAGCCGCCGTATTTGCCGGGCCGCGTAAAGGCGCCGAGGAATTCGTGCAGTAGGTAGCCGTGGCAATGCTTGATGTCCACGAAGTCCGCGCCCACGTCCCAAGCGATCTTCGCCGCGCGGACATAGTCTTCCACGAGGCGCTCCGCCTCGCCATCAGTCCAGACTTGGGCGTCGCTGGTAACCTTGAAGCACCGGTCCAGAATGGGATGCCGGTAGGCCACCCTCGGCTCCAAACGGCGCTTGTCGTTTGGCCTGCAAAACCGCCCGGAGTGCGTGAGTTGGAAGCCGATGACCAGATCGTCCGTGGCGCCGTAGCGCTCCTTGTGCGCAGCGACGACCGTCTCACGGAGCTTCGCCAGGTCCGCCTTGTTCCGCTCGATGATGATGAGTTGGTTGGGATTGGCCCGGCCATCGGGCCGCACCGCCATGGCTTCGCCGCCGAAGATCAGCTTGGCGCCGCTTTCTCCGAACCGGCGCCAGCGCCGGATGACATCATCGGTGGCGCCGCCGCTGGTCGTGCCGTCCCAGCCTTCCATGGGCTGGACGGCGCAACGGTTGCCGATGCGCTTGCCGTTGATTGAGATCGCCGGGAGCGGCTGGGCAAGGGGCGAGGCGATTCCGGTGACGATGGTATCCTCGCAGGGCAGATCAATCCCCAGGGAGGCGACCTGGGCGCGGAACTCGGCGACGCTCTTGAGCGCCGGGATGCGAGTCAGCTTGATTGGCTCGGCCATAGACTTGCCAGAAATGTGAGTCGAGCCGGCAGGCATGACCAGACATTTTCCGTTCAACAGCTAACTGGCCAGAGCGCCCGAGTTGTTCTATGCTGGCACTGATGAACGATCGCGTGGCGGTCAAAGTGCTCATAGTGAACGATGACGGTCAGTACCTCGCCGGCACCGCAACGCATTGGGAATTCACCGACGACCGCAGCCAGGCCAGGGTCTTTGACTACCTGGAAGATCGGGTGGCAGAAACGATCGAACTCATCCGCAGAGCCCACGGGCGGGTGTGGATCGCCGTTAGACTGGACCCGCGGGAAGTCTATGAGTTCTGTGACCGATGCGGCTGCAGGATGCGGCCGTTCCGGATGTATTTTGATGGGCGTCAGTTTCTGTGTGAGGATTGCAGGCGGGGCGACCCGGGCATTTAGGCTCGAGCCAGCCATCAGCGACGGGTACGCCGGCGGGAGGGCATCCGTATTCTTGCGTCATGAGCGTCAGTATTAGTGCGGATTGCGTACCCGCGCCAATTCAGCCAAACTCATTAAAGTCTATGTGTCTGCATAAGGGCAGCCACAATGCCGAGTCGGAAGAAAACCTGCTGCGGCGGGGATGCAACGCGAGTCCATGAAGGTGTTTATACGCAACACGCAAACCGGGTGGTACTATCAGGAACCATCCAAATGGACTCCTGAACAGGAAGCCGCCTGCGACCTTGGTCAGGTGGCAAGGGCCGTTGAGCGGATATTCGAGGCTCACCTGGATAACGTCGAGATTCTGCTGAGTTACGACGAGCCGCGATACGATCTTATCCTGCCGGTCCCTCCTTCGCCCTCGCGGGGCGATTCCCTGAGACGGCATCAAATCAGCGAAGAAACCCACCACCGGGAAGCCGACCAGCCGATGCTTCCGCGCAAGAAGAGGCCCTTGATGTGAATAACCTGTGAATAACTTGTTGACTTTTTCACTTGGTATTCACCGAGTTATTGACAAACTAATGCCATGAGGCGGCTGCTTAAGAGTCTAAAAACTCAGGAGTATTTCTCCCAGGGTCGCTGGACGCCGGAGCCAAGCGAGGCACAGCACTTCCCCGATGCAGGGAACGCCATCAACACCTGCCTCAGGTATCATCTGACCGACGTGGAGTTGGTCTTGCAGCTCAACTCCGAGCCGCAAGAGGGCTTTGACACCCATCTGCGGCTTTTCGACTACCATCTCAAGACGTGATGGAAGCCAGCCTCGCTGGAAGCCTTGCTACACCTGCCGGGTGAGATTGACCCCGACCTTGAGCAACTTGCGCGCATCGGCATCGGATTTGGCTTCGGCGTAGATGCGCAGGATCGGCTCGGTGCCTGACGCGCGCAGCATCAGCCAGGACGTGTCTTGCGCGATGAACTTCACGCCATCGTAAGTCTTCATGTCCGCCAGCGGGGAGCGTAGCAACCTGGCGGGCGAATTCTTTGCCAGGAACTCCATTAGCGCCGCGCGCTTTTCGAGCGGGAACCGGGCATCAATGCGCCCATAGGCGTGGGGCCCGAATTCCTTGACCAGGTTAGCGATGAGCTTGTTCACGGAGACTCGCTCGGTGGCTAGTAATTCCAGCAGCATCAAACCCGCGGCGATGCCGTCGCGCTCGGGGATGTGCCCCGGGAACCCGATGCCACCACTCTCTTCGGCGCCGAGTAACACCCCGCCTTTAATCATCTCTGTGACGATGTACTTGAAGCCGACACCCGTCTCGGTCAGCTCCAGTCCATAGGCCGCGCACATTTTATCCACCATCGAAGTCGTGGTCAGGGCTTTGACGACCCTTCCACTGCGCTTCCGGTTAACGACCAGGTGATGCAACAACAGGCAAATGAGCTGGTGGGTGGTAAGATAATTGCCCCGACCATCCATCCCGCCGACGCGATCGGCGTCGCCATCCGTGACCAGGCAAATGTCGTGGGGGTGCTTCTTGAGAAACGCCGAGCTGCGCCCGTAATTCTGTTGGACGGGTTCCGGGTTAATACCACCGAAAAAGGCGTCATGCTGGGCGTTCAGAGTCGTCACCCGGCAGGTCGTGCCGGCAAGCAATTCTTCGAAGCAGCCGGCGCCTACGCCGAACAGGGCATCATGGGCGAAGCGAAGGCCGGACTTGGCAATAAGCTTGAAATCCACCAGCCGCTTGACCGCGGCATAATGGGCGGGCCGGATGTCCTTGGTTTTGATCTGCCTGGCTTTGTCGGCGTCGGCTGGGGCGATGGTCCGGACCGGCCTTCTATCCAGGAACTTCTCCACGCCCGTGCAGGTGGCGGCATCCACGGAACCGCCGTAATGTGACTTAAGCTTGTAGCCGTTGAAGGTCGGGGGATTATGGCTGGCGGTGATCATCACACCGCCCACCGCCTGCTGGTGCTTCACCGCATAGGACACCGAAGGCGTTGGCGTCGGGCAGGGCGTGAGGACAACCTGAAAGTCATTGCCGGCGAACACTTCAGCGGCGCGACGCGCGAAGGCGTCTGATAAAAATCGCCGGTCGTAGCCGATTATCACCTTCTGTTCCGTGCCAGAAACCGAATTGGCGCTCCAGTAATCAGCCGACGCCTGCGACACGCGCTCGACGTTGGCGAAGGTGAACTCGTCGGCGATGACCGCACGCCAACCGTCCGTGCCAAATTTGATGCTCATAATTGGGAGACAACACAGCCCCGGCTCTCCCGGCAGGAGCTGCGCAAGGGCTGGCACAGTTGAGCAACTTCCTTGCGGCGCAGCGACAAAAAAACGCGAGACAGCACAATACGCCACTCCTGGACCGGAACGCCCCGTCAATCGCTCGGAGTTCGGGGCTCCCTGCCAATCAAGCGGCGGCTGCCACAATCCGAAACCCGTCGTCTGCGCGGCTACTTTCGGCGGGCAAGGATGCCGATAAGCAAACCCAGGCCAAAGGCAAGGCCAATAGTCTGATAAGGATGGTCGCGGATCACCCTATCGGCTGCTTTGCCGCGCTCAACGGCCTTCTCTCCCGCCCGTTGGATTACCGCCTTGAGGTCATCAACTAATCGTTCGGTAGCCTCGGCGCGGACGTTGTCTTCGTTCGAAGATCCGGTGAGAGTATTGCTGTGTCTGGCTTCCATACCGTTCCTTTGTTTTTGGATGACTACGCTGCATCATCGTTTCGTGTTTACCTTTCTATTCAATATCGGTCACAGGTCCTCCCTGTCAACGAGAGGCAAGAGACCCTTTCAGCAAAAGTTCAGACACTCCTCCCACTCCGAACGCCCCTCGCCGGCTCATGCCTTAGCCAACGACTGGAGAGCTGACTAATCGCCAGCTTTGCGGGCGAGGGGAAGTTAGGACAGTTGCGGGTCAAGCGCCGGCTCGCGATTCGCCGGAGTCGCACTTCGCGAGCCCTGGCCCTTGAGGCAGGCGGCTTCCACGAGCTTCCTCATTCTCTTCACAGCCGCGCCGAGGTTGGGCCGGCTAAAGAGGGTCGTGCCACTGATGAAAGCGTTGGCCCCGGCGTGAGCGCACTCGGCGGCGGTCTTGAAATCAACCCCACCGTCCACGCCGATGTTGTAGCTGAGGCCCCTTTCGCGCCGCCAGGCATAGGCCTGTTGAATCTTGGGCAGCGTTTCGAAGATGAAAGACTGTCCACCAAAACCCGGATTGACCGTCATGATCAGTAGCGAGTCTATCTGCTCCAGGTAAGGCTGGACCATGGCGATGGACGTGGGAGGGTTGATGGCGAGGCCGACTTTCCTGCCCAGCGATTTGATCTTCCAGAGCAGCGGCGTGACGGCCTCACCCAGCTCGACGTGAATGTTCATCTGATTGGCCCCGGCCTGGGCAAACGGCTCCAGCAGGATCTCCGGCTTCGAGCACATGAGGTGCACATCAAAGAAGAGTTTCGTCAGCGGTCGAACCGTTTTCACCACCGCCGGCCCAAACGAGATATTAGGAACGAAGTGCCCGTCCATGATGTCCAGGTGCAGCCAATCGGCGCCCGAGGCGTTGACTCGCGTGACTTCCCGGGCCAGCCGGCCGAAGTTCGCGGCCAACAGTGAAGGCGCAATAATCATGGCGATACGCTAAAGAGCGGACTCAGAAATGTCGAATGGGGAATTGCACTCCTTGCCGCCCGGGTTCAATGGCCGGGAGTGCTGCTGGATCAGCCGCGCTGGCGCTATTTGCGTGCGCAACGGCTCAAGCGGTAGCCGGCGCAGGGGTGCCCAAGCCAGGCAGCTTGGGCGGAGCCGGTTTGGTCGGCGTTTCGGGCAGGGGCGTGCCCGCAGGCGCGCCACGCGGCGGCTCTACCTGCGGCGCCGGTGGCGGTGCCGTAAACTTACCCGTGCGCACGATCTCCTCGACTTGCTGCCCATCGAGCGTCTCGTACTCCAGGAGCGACTTGGCAATCAGCTCCAGCTTGGCAATATTGGTCGTCAGGATGTCCTTGGCCGTCTTGTAGGCATTGTCAATGATGAGCTTGACCTCGCCGTCAATTTCCTGGGCCGTGAATTCGCTATAGACCTTCGCGCGCGTGACCTCGCGGCCGAGAAAGACATACTCGTCATCATTGCCATATTGCACCATGCCCAGCCGGTCGCTCATGCCCCACTGCGTGACCATCGCGCGGGCCATGTTCGTCGCCTGCTGAATATCCCCGG
>Ga0187877_1003632_pt1 | contig 12404 bp, 8 predicted proteins | sample June2016WEW_17_1_3_FD_132430 | JGI IMG/M metagenome (GOLD analysis project Ga0187877, IMG submission 132430) | Peatland microbial communities from SPRUCE experiment site at the Marcell Experimental Forest, Minnesota, USA - June2016WEW_17_100 | ecosystem: Environmental > Terrestrial > Soil >... | reverse complement strand
TCTCCGGATTCGGACTTCGGGCTTCGGATTTTAACCTGGACCAGCCCTACCCAATGTGCCCGCGCTCCCCTCGCTTCCTCGCGCCGTCCAATCCTTTACGAGTTCCGGCAGTTTGCAGCGGTCGCAGATGCTGTTGGAATGGTCACAGAAGTCGCGCACCATCTGGATCAGGCCCTGTTGAGCGGCGGCGCCGGGCAAGGCGCGAGGGGAGGTCTCGCCGAGCAGGCGTTGGCGGGCGAGGCGAAGGACGGAGTTGTCCTCGGCGGGCGGCCAGGCGAAATAGCGGCGTTCGAGGGTGCGTTGCATGGCGGCGTTCTTCCCTTCGACGGCCCGAATCCAGAGCCAGGGCAGGACGACGTTCACCGCCAGCTCCGTCACGCGTGTGGCACCCAGGAGCGGCTGCGCCTTCTTGAGCCGGGCCGAGCGGAAGGTGCAATGCCATGACCAGAAATCATCGGGCTCAACCTGAAGGGCTTCGAGCAGGGAGCCGGCCAGGGCCGAATCGGGCAGCTCACGGGCGCACCAACGTTCCAACTTCGAGGCGAGGTCGCCGTCCAGCGACCAGCGGGAAGCGAGGGCGACGCGGCGCTGGGGGTGGTTGGCGGGCCGCGAGCCGCCCAAGTGCCAGAGCGTCCGCGGGAGGACGCAGTCGGAGAACTCGTCGCGTTCGCGCCACCATTGGTCCCAGACACGGCGGACATAATGGTCGGCGCCGGTCTGCGGGCGAGCCAGTTCCACCGGCAGCAGGCCGCTGATGCCGAACAGGCGCGCCTGCAAGTTGAGCGGCTGGGTGCGGGGCGTGTGCCAGCGGGGGCGGAGTTCGGCCAGTCGCTGCATGGGCCAGACGTTGTGTTTGTAACCGAGGGCTTTGAAGAGTCCTTCCCAGAGCGCCTGCTCCCAGCCGACGCGCCGGGCGCGGGCCTGAAACTGCGAGGCCTTGCTCTGCATCCGCACGTGGGCTGCCTGATGGAGCAGGTCGAGCAATTGCGGGGGCGGCACTGCGCGCAATGGGGCGCAGCATTCGCCGCGCAACTCTTCCGGCAGCGTTTGCGCAGCCTCGCCGCCGAGCCAGAGGCTAAGCTCGCCGAGAGGGGCATCGAGCGATTGGCGGACCACGAGAGTGAGCGGCACTCCGGCGGCCGGCCGTTCGCTCTCCCAGACGACGTGCAGGATCACGTTCTGGAAGGCGGGGTTACGGTCGTGGCCGTGGGCACGCCAGCCGCTGGAACGAAGGTCAACCTCGACATCGCCAATCTGCGGCGGACCGTCGCCAGCCTGCACGATGGCGCCGCGAAAATCGGGGCCGCCCTCGACGCTTCGGAAACCGGGATGAAGGATACGGACCGGTTGGCCGTCCAAGGATATGAGTTGATCGCGAAGCAACCGCTGGTGCTGCCAGATTGTTTGCAGGAGGCGTTCGGGCGGCGAGTCGCGGTCCTCGCGCAGGACCGACACGACGCCGGACCGCACGCGCCATTGGGCATAAAAGCTGGCCAAGACCGGAGGCACCTTGCCATTGCTTTTGCGCTTAGGCGCGGGCAATGTCAAGCCTCTCGAAGATTGAACGCATCCGGCGGCGGGGTTGACGGTTGTTATGATTATGAATTGGCGAATAGACGAAGGGCGAGGCCGGTGGCTGTGCGTGTGGCTGCTGGCGGGGTTTGTGGTTGTGTTTGCGCAGCGTGCCTGCGCACAAGCGGCTGAGGGCGACATCCGCCGCGACGCGACGGTGTTAGCCGTGGAGAAGGTGATGCCAACGGTAGTGAACATTGCCACGGAGACGATTATTCAAGTGCGGGACCCTTTCGAGGAATTCTTCCGCCAGTTTTGGGGCCCGTATCACCGCCGGCAGCCGCCCAATTCTCAATACAGCCTTGGCTCGGGAGTCGTCATTGATGAGGCGGGCTACTTGCTTACCAACGACCACGTCGTGCGGCGCGCGGACAAGATCGGGGTCAAGTTCTGCACCGGAACCAATGTCTATTCCGCGACGGTCGTGGCGAGCGATCCCAAGAGCGACGTGGCCCTGCTCAAGCTGAATGCCGCGCCGGGCGAGAAGTTCAAGGCCATCCAGTTTGCGCGCGAAGACGATTTGCTGCTGGGCGAGACCGTTTTGGCGCTGGGCAACCCCTTCGGTCTGGGCGGTTCGGTCACCCGGGGCATTCTTAGCTCCAAGAGCAGGGTGTTGCCTAAAGAAGACGAGCCGCTGGACATTCCCAACTGGCTGCAGACCGACGCCCCGATCAACATGGGCAACAGCGGCGGACCGCTGGTCAACTTGCGCGGTGAGTTGATCGGCATCAATGTCGCGGTCCTGAACGAGGTTATGGGGCAACGGGCGCAGGGCATAGGTTTTGCGATCCCCATCCGGCGCGTGCTCGAAGCACTGTCGGACATCTTCCCGACTGAGTATGTGAAGTCCTATTGGTTTGGGGCGCGGGTGAAGGTGGGCACGACGCCGCTGGTCATCACCGCCGTCCAGGCGCAGAGCCCGGCGGGCAAGGCGGGCTTGAAGGCGGGTGACGCCATCCTGCAGGTGAACGGCAAGGCGCCGAAAAGCTTCATTGATTTCGCCGACCTGCTCGCGGCCGGGGCGGGGTCGGAAGTGAGGCTGGCACTCAAACGGGGCACTGTGCAGAAAGAGATCGCGATACAGTTGGTGCCGGAGAAATCCGTGTTCAACGCCGGGATGATCCGCGCCCGGCTGGGTCTGAACCTCGAGGAGCTGACGCCGCAAGTGGCGGCCCGCTATGGTGTGGGGGCCGGGGATGGTTTGCTCGTCACGGGTGTGGAGGAGGACAGCCAGGCGGCGACAGCGGGTTTGCAGCGGAACATGCTGGTTGCCGGCATAGACGGACGGCAGCCAGGCGACATTTGCGCCGCCGCCAAGCTACTTTATCCGAAGAAGAAAGGCGACCGGGTACAACTTGATTTGGCCGTGCCGCAGCGGATGGGCAATCTCAACGTCTTGCGCCAGGGCTCGGTGGAACTTCCCGCGCGCTAGGCGGAGATTTTGATAGCTCCACCCGCCGCTTTAGGAATAGACTCGGCCTTACGCTGGATTCGATGAGCGATGATTCGATGATCGAAGTTGCCAACCTGACCAAACGATACACGGGCCATACCGCGGTGTCGGACATATCCTTTACGGTCAGGCGAGGCGAGATCGTTGGCCTGCTTGGCCCCAACGGAGCGGGCAAGAGCACGACGATGCGCATTCTTTCCTGCTACCTGCCGGCGACCTCGGGCACGGTGCGGATCGCGGGGCTGGATGTGTTCGCGCAATCGGACGAGGTGCGCCGGCGCATCGGCTATATGCCGGAGAACAACCCGCTGCACCACGATATGCGCGTGCGGGAGTACCTGAAGTTCCGCGCCCGGCTGAAAGGCTTGAGCCGCAAGCAATCGCGGCAGCGCGCGGATGTGGTAATGGAACAATGCGGCCTCACCGAGGTCGGGCGGCGGATTATCGGCCAGCTTTCCAAGGGTTATCGCCAACGGGTCGGTCTGGCGGATGCGCTGGTGCACGAGCCAGAGCTGATCATTCTGGACGAGCCTACGATCGGTCTGGACCCAAACCAGATCCGCTCGGTGCGCCAGCTTATCAAAGGGCTGGGCGGCGAGCATACGGTGCTGGTCTCGACGCATATTCTTCCCGAGGCGGAGCTGACCTGTCATCGGGTAGTGATCATGTTTGATGGGAAGATCCTGGCGGCCGACACGCCGGAGAATTTGCAGAAGCTCATGAGCAGCGGCAGCCAGGTCATCGCGGAGATTGCCGCGCCGCCCGCCGAGTTGCAGGAATGCTGGGCGCAAATGGCGGAGATCGAGCAGTTCGACGTGTCGCCGAGCGAGGGGGAGTATTCCCGGTGTGCGCTGACGCCGCGGGATGGCGTGGATCTGCGGCCCCAGATTTATTCGCTGGCCCGTGAGCGGGGCTGGCCGCTGCGCGAACTAACGCGCAGCCGGCATTCGCTGGAAGATATTTATGTCCAGGTGACCCGGCCGGGAGAGGAGGAAGGCTGATGCAGGCTTACTGGACCCTGGTCCGGCGGGAACTGGCGGGCTTCTTCCTGTCCCTGGGCGGCTACATCATCATCGCCGCGGCACTGTTCATGATGGGCAACAGCTTCGTCATCATCCTGGACAAGCTGCAGAAGCCGTCGCCGATGCCGATCACCGAGCTGTTTTACATCACGCCGTTCTTCTGGCTGATCCTGCTGTTGACGACGCCGGTCATTACGATGCGCCTGTTTGCCCAGGAGAAGTTTACGGGCACGTTCGAGACGCTGATGACGACGCCGGTGAGCGATTTCCAGGTGGTGGCCGCCAAGTTTACCGCGGCGCTGCTGTTTTATATCCTGATGTGGCTGCCGCTGCTGGGCTGCCTCCTGGTGGTGCGATACTATACGAATGACACGGGCGCGCTGGACGGTGGGGTCTTAGGGAGCACGTTCCTGGGCATCCTGCTGCTCGGGGGAGTATTTCTTTCGCTGGGTTGCTGCGCCTCGGCACTGACGCGGAGCCAGGCCATTGCCGCCATGTTCAGCCTGGTCTCCGGCGCGAGCGTGTTCCTGCTCGGCTACCTGGCCGGCCAACTGCCAGCGTCAGAGGCTTGGCAGACGCAGGTGCTCAGTTGCTTCGCACTGTTCGAGCAGATGCACGATTTTGCCCGTGGTGTGGTGGACACGCGGCCCATTGTCCTGCTGCTGAGTCTGACGCTGTTCTTCCTGTTCCTGACGTTGCGGGTGGTGGAAAGCCGGCGCTGGAAATAGCATGGCGACCGAGCCTCATCCCAAGCCGAGCTTCTCGCCCTATCGCAAGTGGGGCATTGGCCTGCATGTGCTCATCTTGTCGCTCATCGTCCTGTCGGTGGTGGTGATGGTGAACTACATTAGCCGGGACTATTATCAGCGCTTCCACGCGAGCACGCACACGAGGCTCGAACTTTCGCCGCGCACGGTCGGTTTGCTCCGGTCGCTCACCAACCAGGTGAAGGTGACGCTCTACTACGATACGGACGATAGCCAGTCGCTCTACGGCCCGGTGGCGGATCTACTGAGCGAATATCGGCTGGTAGATCCGCGGATCACCGTTGAAACCGTTGATTATATCCGCGACCCCGGGCTGGCGCAGAAAGTTAAGGCCAAGTACAAGCTCTCCGCCCTGACCGACAAGAATCTGGTCATCTTCGATTGCGGGGACAAAGTGAAGGTGATTCCTGGCAACGGGCTGGCTAGCTACGTCGTCGAACAAGTGACCAACATAGCGCCCGGCGCAACGGGACTCGAGTTTGAGCGCAAGCCGGTGGCCTTCCTGGGCGAGATCGCCTTTACCGGGGCCTTGGTGGACGTCACCAGTTCCAGGCCGCTCAAGGCCTATTTCCTCCAGGACAACGATGAACACCAAATTGAGAGCGGTGACGAGGTGATGGGCTATCTTAAATTTGCCTATCTTCTGCAGCAGAATTGCATCCAGGCCGCGCCGCTGTCACTGCTCGGCACCAATGTCGTGCCGTCAGACTGCAGTCTATTGGTGATCGCCGGTCCCAGAGACGTCATTCCCGACTCCGAGCTGGACAAAATCGAGCAGTACCTCAACCGGGGCGGCCGGTTGCTGGCCCTGTTTAACTACGGCTCGGTTCTTAAGGACACAGGCCTGGAGAGAATTCTCGCCAGATGGGGGGTGGAGGTAGGCCATAATGTCGTCCCAGATCCCGATAACTACGCTAGCCAGCAGAAGACAGATGTCATCGTCAGCAGCTTCGGCGCGGGCAAACATCCCATCGTCAATTCCCTGCTGCAGTCCCGACTTCATCTAAGTTTGCCGCGTACCGTAAGCCGGTTGAAACTGCAGGCCACGGCAGCGGATGCGCCGCACGTGGACGAGATCGCCTTCTCGGGTCCCAACGCAACGGTAGCCGGCGGCCTGGCCCGAAGGCCGCCTTTCCCGCTCATGGTCGCCGTGGAGAAAGGAGCGATCAAGGATGTCATCACCGAGCGTGGTTCGACTCGCATGGTCGTGGTGGGCGATTCGGTGTTCCTGGGCAACCTCCAGATTGATTCGGCGGGTAATCGCGATTTCGCCGCCGCCATCGTCAACTGGCTGCTCGAACGGACGCAATTGCTGGCCGGCGTGGGTCCGCAGCGCATCACGCAGTATAAAATCGTAATGACCCAAGCGCAGTTGCATCAGGCGCAGTGGGTGCTGCTCGCCGGCTTGCCCGGTTCCGTGCTGGTCCTGGGCGGGCTAGTCTGGCTGCGACGACGGAGATAATCATCGCTCATGAATTCCCGGAACACTTGGCGATGGCTGATCGTGGCGGTAGCACTGTTTGCGTTTATCCTGTTCCAGCAACGTTACCTGCGGAAAACTGGCAGCGGCCCCGTCAAAGTCCTGCCCGGCCTGAAAGCCGCCGAGGTCACCAGCGTGCAGGTTCGGCCCGCCACCCAGTCGGAGATTCGGGCCGAGCGCACCAATGGGACCTGGCAACTGACCGAACCGTTGGTTTATCCAGCCCAGGCCGTCAGCATCGAAAAGCTCCTCGCCGAGTTGGAGTCGCTGACACCGGCGTCCTATATCACCGCCCGCGCCCTAAAGAACCGGCCTAACACGGACGAGGACTACGGGTTCGCCGCTCCGCAGGCGTCCATCATTATCGAGCAACCCGGTTACACCGCCCGGCTGCGGGTGGGGGCGAAGACAACGCCCGGTGACCAGGTGTTCCTTCAGGTTGTGGGGGTCGAAGGGGTGTATGTCGTGGACGCCGACTTCCTGAACTACCTCCCCCGCACCGCCGACGGCTGGCGTGACACGACGCTGATTAACCTGAGCGGCCTGGCCTTCGACCGGCTCGCGGTGACCAACGGGTCGAAGATATTTGAGCTGCGCCGCGAAGGCACCAACAAGCTGTGGCGCATGGTTTACCCGCTACAGGCGCGCGCCAACAATCCCAAAGCCGAACAATCGCTGCAGACGCTGCAGAGCGTCCGTGTCCGGCAATTTGTTTCCGACGATCCCAAAGCGGACCTGGAGACGTTTGGCCTCCAGCCGCCCGAACTTGAGGTGGCCCTGGGCCAGGGTACCAACACCGTCGCCCGCCTCCAGTTCGGGAAGAGCCCGACCAACGACACCCGGCTGGTCTATGCCCGGCGCCTGGGCCTCAATGCCATCGTGGACGTGCGCAAAGACCTGCTCGCGCCCTGGTACGCCCAGGTCAACGACTTCCGCGATCCGTTCCTGGTCACCTGGATCGCACCTGTAGCGGTCATTGACGTGCGCGGTCAGGACAGTTTTTCCCTGCAGCTAACCAACGATGACTGGCGCGTTCTGCCGCAGGATTTCCCCGCCGATACCGGGCTTATTAGAGATTTGGTGTCCGGGTTGCGTGGGCTGCAGATCGTGGAGTTCACCAAAGACGTTGCGATCGGGCCGGAACTGCCGGCTTATGGTCTCGCCTCGCCGGCGCGGCAATACATCCTGAGGACAGTTGCGACAAATTCCGCGGCCGGCCCGACCAACCCGATTGTGGTCGAGGTGGATTTCGGGACCAACCAGGCCGATAAGGTCTTTGCGCGGCGGGCGGATGAGAGTTGTGTTTATGCCGCGAAGCTCGCTGATTTTCAGCGGCTGCCCTCGGCAAGCTGGGAGATGCGTGAGCGCCGGATTTGGAACCTCTCCACGAATGATGTGGCGGGCGCGACGATTCGACAGCAGGGCCGCGTGCGCCAGCTTAAGCGGAACGGACCCAATGACTGGTCGCTCGCTCCGGGGTCCCAGGGTATTATCAATGTGCTGGCGGTGGAGGAGACCGTGAGTGGCTTGTGCCAATTGGCGGCAGTCGCCTGGTTCGCGCGCGGCGACCAGGACCGCGCCCGCTACGGTTTCAAGGACGACAGTGACCGCATTACGCTCGAATTGAAGGACGGCAAGAAGGTCTCCGTTGATTTCAGCAGTCGAGCCTCGCTCGAATTGCCCATTGCGGCTGTGATGTTGGACGGGCAACCCTGGATTTTCCAGTTCCCCACTTGGCTTTACGATTACGTGCGGCGATTTCTCGCGGTTCCTCCCAGCCCTTGAAAGCAGAGCTCCCAGCGGCGACCCGCCAGAAACGCGGGTTTTGGCGGACCTGCCGGGTCTGTTTTCGCGGGGTCCGCATCGCCGTCTGGCTCCTAATTCTGGTTCTGCTCGGCGCGCTGGTTTACCTCACAGAAGTCGGGCTGCCCGATTTCGCCAAGAACCCGCTGCTGGAGAACCTGCGCGCGCGCGGCGTTGATCTCCAGTTCTCCCGCTTGCGCCTGAGGTGGTATCGCGGCATCGTCGCCGAGAACGTCCGCTTCGGGCGATCCGACGAACCGCTCAGCCCGGAGCTGACGGTTGCCCAAGTCCGGTTGCGGCTTAACTACCACGCCCTGACGCGGCGGCGAATTCAAATTGACTCGCTGGTGCTCCGCCAAGGCCGCTTGGTTTGGACCCTGGCGGAAACCAACCAGGCGCCGCGGCAGTTGGCTATTGACAACATCCAGACCGTGCTGCGTTTTCTGCCGGGTGACGAATGGGCCCTGGACCAGTTCACGGCCGGTTTTGCCGGCGCGAGAATGCAGTTATCGGGGACGATGGCCCACGCTTCTGCCGTCCGCGAATGGAAGTTGCTTAAGGCGGAGCACCCCGCGTCCGCTGGTGTCTGGCGCAACCGGCTCCGCGAGTTCGCGGACACGCTGGAACGCATCCAATTCTCCGCCCCGCCGGTGCTCCGGCTCGATGTGCGGGGCGACGCACGCGACCTCGGCAGCTTCGGTATTCGCGTGTTGCTGGACACTCCCGGTGCGGACACGCCGTGGGGCTCGGTAAACCAGGGCCGGTTTAGCGCCCGACTCTTCCCAGCCACGACGAACGGGCTGTCGAGCGCCGAGCTGAGCCTGGATGCCGGCGAGGCGCGGACGCGTTGGGCCACCAACGGGAACTTACAGCTCACGGCTCGCCTGGCCTCGTTCGAGAGCCTGACGAACTGGGGGAACGCTGACCTGAATCTGCATGCCGGGCACGTCGAGACCGAATGGGGACGGACGACCAACCTTCAGCTCACCGTGCGCGGGGCCTCAATAGAGGGTCAGACGAACCTCGTCAGCGCCGACCTGGCGCTTTGGGCTGGATACCTCGAGACCAGGTGGGGCAGCGCCACCAACGCCCAGTTCAATGCCCAATGGATCCACGCCCTGACCAACGCCATCCCGCTGAGTGGCGACGGCAAGCTTCGTTTCAGCTCGGCGAATACCGACTGGGGCGCCGCCAAGGAGCTGCAGCTCAACCTGCATCTTACCGCCCCTCCGGCCACCGCGCCGCCCCGTGCGGACGGATCATGGGCCTGGTGGGCCAGGCTCGAACCGTATGCACTGGATTGGGATGGCCGCGCACGCGGGCTTCTGTCGCGCGGGCTCCAGGTGGATGACATCACCTGCGGCGGAAGCTGGCGCGCGCCTGAGCTGACGATCACCAACCTGCATGCTGAAATGTACCAACGTCACCTGGACGTCCGTGCTGGGCTGGATGTGGCGACGCGTGCTCTCGACCTTAGTCTCGCCTCTGACGTGGATCCGCACAAAACAGAACCCGCCCTCACCGAGGTCGCCCGGAGTTGGCTCGCGGCGTTTGCCTGGGAGCAGCCGCCCGAGGTGAAGGGCGAGGTCTCCCTGGTGCTGCCGGCCTGGACGAATCGCGAGCCCGACTGGCGCGCCGAAGTGCAGCCCACACTCCGGTTGCAGGGTGAATTCAAAGTCCAGCTCGGCGGCGCTTATCGCGGAGTGCCGGTCACCGCCGCCCAGTCGCACATCTCGTATTCGAACATGGTCTGGCGCCTGCCGGACTTGACCGTCATGCGGCCTGAAGGAGCGCTCGAAGTTGTGCATGAAGAAGATGACCGCACCAAGGACTTCTACTTCCGCATCTTCAGCACGCTGGATGTGAGGATCCTGCGCCCGTTGCTGGAGCCGGAGCAGCAACGGGGGCTCGATTTATTCACCTTCACGCCGCCGCCGCTTATTGGCGTCGAGATTTGGGGACGCGGACACGAGCCGGAGCGGACTGGCATTAAGGGGCGCGTGGCGTTGACTAATTTCACCTTCCGCGGAGAATCCGCGAGCGGCCTCCAGACGGCCTTCCAATACACCAATCGCTTCTTCCTGTTCACCGATCCCCGCCTCCAGCGCGGCGCCCAGCAGGTGAGCGCGGACGGACTCGGCGTGGACTTAGGCGCGCAGAAAATCTACCTGACCAACGGTTACAGTACCGCAGAGCCTATGGTTATCGCGCGCGCCATCGGCACCAACGTCGTCCGCGCGGTGCAAGCGTATCAGTTCCGGCAGCCCCCGGTGGCCCGGGTGCAGGGCACCATCCCGATGCACGGAGAGGAGGATGCCGACCTGCATTTCGACCTCGATGGCGGCCCGTTTGAATGGTGGCGGTTCCACGTCCCGCGCATCGTCGGCCACGTGCATTGGCTCGGTCAGCATCTGACCTTAAGTAACGTCTGGGTTGATTTCTATGGCGGCCAGGCGGCCGGGTCCGCGCGCTTCGACTTTAGCCCCAGGGATCAAACGGACTATCAATTCGCCGTGACCACGACCAATGCGCTCTTGCAGCCGCTCGTGAGGGATTTGTTCCTCAAGACCAACCACCTTGATGGCCGGCTGAATGGTACCCTGGTGGTCACGAGCGCGAGCACCGCGGACATGCATAGTTGGAATGGTCACGGCAACCTCGCCTTGCGGGACGGCCTGATCTGGGAAATCCCCATCTTCGGCATCTTCTCGGACGTGCTCAACGGCCTGGTGCCCGGCCTGGGCAGCAGCCGGGCCAGCGCCGGCACCTGCGCGTTCATCATCACCAATGGCATCGTCCGCTCCGACGATCTCGAGATCCGCTCCACAGGGATGCGGCTGCAGTACCGCGGCACGCTGGACTTTGAGGGCCGGGTCAACGCCCGCGTCGAGGCCGGGCTCCTGCGCGACATGTGGCTGGTCGGCCCGATCGTCAGTACCGTCTTGTGGCCGGTGACCAAGCTCTTCGAATACAAAGTCACGGGTACCCTGGACGATCCGAAGGCTGAGCCGGTTTATCTCATTCCCAAAGTCATGCTGCTCCCCCTCCAGCTCCCGTTCCATCCCATCCGAACGTTGAAGGGGCTGCTACCGGAGGACCTTGGTTCCAGTCGCACGAATGCGCCGCCTAACGCGCCTAAATAGAACCGAATCAACCGCGACATCACCCGCCTGGAATGGACTCCGCCCCCACAACCTCTCCCGCCTCGGACGCCTGGTTCGTTACCACGCATTGGTCGGTCGTGCTATCGGCGCGTGAAGTGGATTCCCCACGTTCGTCTGCCGCGCTCGAAACGCTCTGCCGCACTTACTGGTATCCCCTCTACGTTTACTTGCGGCGGCAGGGCCGTCCGCCGCCTGACGCACAGGACCTGACGCAGGGCTTCTTCGCGCGGCTGTTGCAGAAGGATTACCTGCACGCCGCGGCGAGGGAGAAGGGCAAGTTCCGCACCTTCCTGCTGGTGGCGTTCAAACGTTTCCTCGCCAACGAATGGGACCGCGAGCACGCGCAGAAACGAGGTGGCTTTGCGCCTGTCGTGTCCATTGATGAGGAACTCGCCGAGTCCCGCTTCGCTGCCGAGCCATCCCATAACGTCCCCCCCGACGTCCTCTACGACCGCCAATGGGCGATGACCTTGCTCGAACGGGCCATGGCGCAGTTGCACGAGGAATACGTCGCCTCCGGCCGCGCGAAGTTGTTCGAATATCTCCAAAGCTGCCTCGCCCGTGAAGAGTCGGCCCTGCCTTACGCGGAGATTGCCGGTCGCCTGAACCTGACGGAAGCCGCCGTGAAGATGGCTGTCCAACGCCTGCGCGCCCGCTACCGCGAAATCCTGCGCGCCGAAATCGCCCATACCGTCTCCTCGGCGGACGAAGTCGAGGAAGAAATCCGCCACCTGTTTTCAGCGTTCGGGCCGTAACCACAGCGGCGATTTCGCCAACGACCGTAAATTCCCTAAAGATTTCACTCCCAGCACCGTCTGGACCTGCCGGTTCATCGAACGCTCCCAGCCCTGGCTGTGTTTGGGGTCGCATGCAGGTGGGCCGGGTAGGCGCAGGCGGTTGCCCGCCCGCGCCCCCCTTAGAACCGTACGTGAAAGTTTCCCTTCATACGGCTCAATTCTTCATAAGGCCAGCCACGATGGGGCTGACCCGCGGGGTCCGAACCCCGCTTGGCCGTACCGGTACCCAGCCGCCACGACGCGGTGCTCCCGTGGGCCACAGCTTTGAGACGCATCAACCGACAGGCGTCGGTCGTCATTTGCTTTCTCAACGAACAGCGGTGCGAGGTGCTTTCTTGCCATTTCC
>Ga0187877_1003622_pt1 | contig 12431 bp, 8 predicted proteins | sample June2016WEW_17_1_3_FD_132430 | JGI IMG/M metagenome (GOLD analysis project Ga0187877, IMG submission 132430) | Peatland microbial communities from SPRUCE experiment site at the Marcell Experimental Forest, Minnesota, USA - June2016WEW_17_100 | ecosystem: Environmental > Terrestrial > Soil >... | reverse complement strand
GGTTCTTCTGTGGTACCGCTGCTGCAGACATTGCCGCTAGCCGGTCGGGACATATTCGGCGTTACGCGCAGTCGTGAGTGCCACATAACGCGCGGCGATTAGATGTCAAGGCCCTCGCCCCGATGTGCCGTTCAAGGATGGTGTTCGGTCTGTCCGAGACAGACCGGCATTAACCGCCCGAACCCCTTGGAAGCCCCTGGCATGAGCTCCAGCGAGCCCCAAACGGGCCCGACGATTGCCAAGAGAAATCTGAGTCGGGTCACATCGAGAAGCGCTCCGGTGGCTACCGGGCCCGCTATCGGGACACCCTGGGCCGGCGCCAGTCGGAGACCTCAAGCGCAAGGCTGACGCCAAGCAACTTTTTCCGCGAGGTGGAGATCGACGTCGAGCTCCTCACGGGCGAGCACGGACGGGGGTACCCTTCTCATCCGCCTGGGCCTCCTTGTCGCTGGTTTGCGCTTACAACATGGCTGCTCGGGCCGAACCCATTTACCGGGAGGCTACGACGTCACCGACGAGCATTTCGAGACCTTCACCGGTTGAAGGACGCCTCGACGGTGCGCCCTTGTCAGTGTCCAGGCGCGGTAACCCGGGGAACCGTCAGATTGGCGGAATAAGCCTCATGAAAGGGAAGGCCAACAGTGTCTGATCACCTTCTCGCCACGACCGGACAGCAGCTCCAACGCCGGTCCTGGGCCGAGCCCTGGAAGATCAAGATGGTGGAGCCGCTGCAGATGAGGACTCGCGAGCAGCGCCTGAAGGCGATGAAGGACGCGGGCTACAACACGTTTCTGCTGCGTTCCGAGGACGTCTACATCGATCTGCTCACCGACTCGGGAACGAACGCAATGAGCGACCGGCAGTGGGCCGGCATGATGCTCGGCGATGAAGCGTACGCGGGGTCGCGCAACTTCTACGACCTGGAGGGAGCTGTGCGGACGACCTATGGATTCCGCCACGTCGTCCCGACGCACCAAGGGAGGGGAGCCGAGCATCTGATCAGCCTTTGTGCCATCCGGCGGGGCCAGTTCGTGCCCGGCAACATGTACTTCACCACCACGCGCGAACATCAGGAGCGCGCGGGTGCCGTCTTCGAGGACGTGATCATCGACGAGGCGCACGACCCGCAGAACGAGCACCCGTTCAAGGGAAATGTCGATCTCGACAAGCTCGAGAGGTTGATCAGACGCGAGGGAGCCGAGCAGATCGCTTACGTGAGTCTCGCCGGCACGGTCAACATGGCCGGCGGCCAGCCCGTCAGCTTGGCCAATGTCCGTCTCGTCCGCGAGCTCTGCGACCGGTACGGGATCAAGATCTATCTCGACGTGACGCGCCTCGTGGAGAACGCCTTCTTCATCCAGGAACGGGAGGAGGGCCAAGCAAGCCGCACGATCGCAGAGATCGTGCGCGAGTTCTGCTCGTACGCCGACGGTGGCTGGATGTCGGCGAAGAAGGACGCGCTGGTCAACATCGGGGGCTGGCTGGCGGTCGAGGATCAGGAGCTCTTCGACGAGATCAGGAATCTCGCGGTCGTCTTCGAAGGACTGCACACCTACGGTGGGCTCGCCGGTCGGGACATGGAGGCGATGGCGATCGGGATCTCGGAATCCGTGCGGGAGGATCACATTCGCTCCCGGATCGGCCAGGTCCGATATCTGGGCGAGCTGCTCGAAGCGGCCGGAATTCCGTTCGTCAAGCCCGTCGGTGGACACGGCATCTTCCTGGACGCCCGACGCTTCTACCCCCACCTCCCCCAGGAGGCGCTGCCGGCTCAGACGCTTGCCGCCGAGCTCTACCTGGACTCCGGCATTCGGAGCATGGAGCGCGGCATTGTCTCTGCCGGGCGCGACCCGAACACCGGAGAACATCACCGACCGAAGCTCGAGCTGACCCGCCTCGCCATCCCCCGCCGCGTCTACACGCAGGCCCACATGGACGTCATTGCTGAAGCGGTCGAGGCAGTCTACGCAGCACGGGGCCGGGCGACCGGCCTCGCGTTCACCTACGAGCCTCACTACCTGCGCTTCTTTCAGGCACGGTTCGAGCCAATCAAGTCCCCGACTGCTGCCCGGTGACGACATGATGGCCCCAGCGGACATGGACGGAAGCCGGTGCCGGGGCCGGAAGTGCGGTCACTGGTGGGCGACCTCGTCCCATAATTCGTCCCATAACCTCCAGGCAGGTCCAGTTCACTCGGATGGCACCCGTGGACGAAGGTCCAGAAGGCGGCCGATCCGATGGACGGGTTGGTCAGCACAGAGGCTCGGGAACGCGCTGCAAAGCCCTGCACGCGGGTTCGATTCGCGGCGCCGCCTCAATAACGTTCCCAGTAGATGACGTGTGAGGCTGCGGATCGTCCTCGGACTCACCCTCGTCCCACGACCAGGCTGTCGCACCCGATTCGCGTCCAAGCTGACGGCGGTGGAACGCAAGCAAGCTCGCCCCTGCGGAGACCCGTGCGCCATCAAGCTGCCGTGGCCTTGCGCAAATGACACGGGCAAGGCTGCGCCCGCAAGATCTGCACCCAGAAGAGACCCGCCCCTTGTGGTAAAAGGGGAAGTCTCTAAGCCCAAGAGATCCAGGCTAAAGGAGCGACCAGTGAGTGACGCGTGGGAAACGACTTCTCGCAGTGCGTACGCACGATCATGGCGCCGGTGGACGGTCACGGCGGCTGTCCTGGTCGCGGCGGGCGTGCCGATTGCGAACGCGGTGACCGCTTCGGCCGCGCCTAGCAAGAACGCGATAATGAACGGGAACTTTGCCGCCGGACTTTCTGGGTGGTCCTCTGTAGTCGTAGCCGCTGGCGGGTTCGCGGGCTACCCGAAGTTTGCCGTGGTGACATCCAACAGCCCTGGTTGGTCCTGGATGAGCCGATGCGGTCGATCCCAGGGCACGAAGCCGTTCCTCTCGATCGATGTGCCTGGAGGTGCGGCCGGCTACGTGCAGCAGCGGCTCACTGTGCCCAAGAAGCCCGGCCGCCTCACGTTCCGTACGTGGGGCAACCTCGATCGGGTGCAGGTGACGATCAGCATCGTCACGGTTCGCGACAAACTCGTCCACAAGGTCCTGACCTACTCGCCGCCGACCTTGCAGGGCATGACTACGAGCTGCTCCGGTCGCGGACCGGCCACCGAGTCGGTCTCGCTGTCGGCGTTCGCGGGTCAGAAGATCGATTTGCGGGTTCAGGCAACGTCCAGCGAAGTCAACGGCACGATCGCGGACTTCGACAACTTCGCGCTTTTGCGGTCGTAGCACAGGATCCACTCGTGATCGTCCCGCGGGTCGCCGGATACCCAACGTAAGCGACCGCCGAGCGGCGGCGACCTTGGATCGCAGCGACGTGGACGCGGGGCGCGACCGGAAAGTCGTTCGTCAAGGTTCCCGGACCCGGGTTCGATTCCCGGCGCCGCCTCCACATATAATTGCAGTTCAGCGGCCTATTAGACGGGCCGGGTCATGCCATCCTCTGACCGACGTGCGCGATTCGTGCACGAAGTCGGCCGGTTGAAGTTCACGGCACTTCGGATCTAAGCGGGGTGCGCCGCTCGCGACAGCAAGCACTTGACGATCTGGGGACCAGAAGGTGCCGCACCTACCCGGCAATCGGGGTCACCCGGAGAGCGGGTTCAGTCGGGTTATTGGGACACTTCGACGGACGACGCAGACCTTGAGTCCCGGGTAGCTGTGGATCTGGAGCACTCTGTCGTACCTACGACCGTCAGTACGGTTTCAACGATCCGTAGATGAGTATCCATCGAGTCCAGCCACGCGAGAACCAGAGCGCGTTTTGCGTCTTCACGTAAACGAAATCAGGACCAACCCAGATCATCTGCGGGAACTGATCCGCGATCCTTGTCGGGAGGGAGCCCGCCCATCGAATTCCGCCCTCGGTCGTTCGTAACACCGGATCCGGAAGCGAACCGGCAAGGAGAAGCGCGGCGTCGGTGGGCGAGGTGACGAAGAGGTAGTTCAGTGACCCGATTCCCTCGAGGTAATCCATGTACGGAAAACCGCGCACGAAGTCGGGTCCGGGTCCAACTGCAACCGTCCTTACCCAGCTCCGCCCGCCATCGCTCGAACGCTCAACTAGCTTCACTTGCGAGCCGATCCCAGGCTGACTCCCACAAAGCAGCCAAAGCGAGCTTGCGGACGCTGCTTGTAGTCGTTCGACGAAGTTGACGCTCGCATCGTCGAAACGCATGTCGCAGGGATCGCCAAGCCTCGACCAGTGCGTGCCCCCGTCGGTCGTCTCGACGATCGTCCACCACGGCATCGCGTCAAGAACACCCCCGACGAGGGCGAACGCGATGTTCTTCGACACCCAGGAGAGGTCAGCGCTGTAACCGCCCATGTTGAGCACCGTCGAGCGGAAGTGCCACGTCCTCCCTCCGTTTGACGACTCGTACAGCCAAGTGGGAGGACGCACCGGTCCGATTCCTGGCGCCGGCCCAGAGACGAGCGCCCAGATCTCGCTTCCCTTGGTAGCTTCGGTGAGAAGTACATCTCCGAGGTCGGCCACCCACCAGCGCTGCCCCGAGTCTTCGGTTACGGCGATCACGGGGGTCGTGGCCTGAGCGCCGTAGACGACGGCAACGCTCGCCGACACCGCGTTGACGGCACCGATCCCCGCCGTCGCCTCGGCGCCGCCGGTAGTGAAGGCGGGTCCTACTGTTCGCCAGATGCGACCGCCGTCGGTCGTCTTCAGGACGTACGTGAATAGGTTCTTGCTGCCGATCGCGTACCCCGTCGAAGCATTCGCAAAGGAGAACCCCGAAGTTCGGCTGAGGCTGAGCAGGGTGCCGAAAGGAAGCTCAGGGAGGACGGACTTCGGCGGGTACGTGAGAAGCGATGCGTTGATCGTCTTCTGTGGCACGGTGACGGATGCGCTCGATGGGTCTCGGACAACGGCCCCTGTGGTCGTCAACGAAACCGCGCCGAGCACAATTGCGGTCGTAATCTATGAGATCTTCACGTGAGTCTCCTCGCACTCCCGTGGGATTTGCTCGCGCTACCTCACGACTTCGGAGCAATCTTCGCGCCAAGTCGAGTCATCTACCCGGCGGTTGGGGGCACCGGAACCTTTGGAGCGCTGAACGTTATGGGACGGCCTCGACCTGCCAGAATGGCCCGAACCCCGACATAGGAGGGATGTGGAGATTTCGCCACCTACGAGCCACTCGCTGGACGTCCCCGGCGCGCGCCTGCACTACGAGGTGCAAGGCTCAGGCCCTGCACTCATGCTGGTCGGCCACCCCATGGGCGCTTCGGGGTTTGCCCCGATCGCGCGACTGCTCGCCGAGGAATACACCGTCGTGACCTACGACCCCCGAGGCTTCGCCCGCAGCACGATCGACGACCCCGACCAGGACGCCGAGCCGGACCTGCTAGCTGACGACGTACGCCGCGTGTTGGAGGCGGTTGACGAGGTGCCCGCGCACGTGTTCGGTAGCAGTGGAGGCGCGGTCACGGGGCTCGCGCTCGTCGCCAACTACCCCGGCCACGTGGAAACGCTCATCGCCCACGAGCCGCCACTCGCCCTGCTCCTGCCAGAAGCCGAGGAAGCGCGCGCCGGAATGCACGAGATTTACGACACTTACCGCGACAGCGGCATCAGGGCGGCGTGGGAGAGGTTCTCTGCCTTTACCGGCACGAACATGCTCCCCCAGGGCGACGACGCCGAGCCGCAGCCGCCGTCGGCCGAGGCGGTGGCGATGAGCGAGCGTTTCTTCGGTCGTGGCCTCCTGCCCATCGCTCTCTACCAGCCGGATTTCTCCGCCCTACACGCGGCACCGGTCCCGGTCATGGTCGCCGGGGGAACAACCTCCAAGGGCGAGTTCGCCCAGCGTACGGCTGTCGCGCTTGCCGAACGCCTGGGCGCGCCGCTGATCGACTTCCCCGGGGGCCACGCCGGCTTCGTCAGCGAGCCGAAGGAATTTGCCGCCGTCCTACGCCGCACCTTCGCCTAGCCCACCTAACGGTACGCGGCGACGCGAGCACTCGGGCACGGGGCCAGCTTCCACTTCCCGGCCGCTCTGATCTTGGGTCTGCGGCATCGTCGTCTGTGTCCCCGGGGCGCGGTGGCAGCTTCTCCGGAGTTAAAACGCACCCGACTAAGTGCAGCAGCAAGGTGAAGTGCGGCCGCGAAACAGCGCCCGCGAACCGGCGATCGTAGGCACCTGACGCGCACGATAGCCGTGGTTGTTATTGGACACAGCGAAGCGTCCGGATCCGTCTGATCTGGGAGGGCAGCTGCTCCGTAGCCCGCGATGTTTTGCGCGCCTGCTCTGAGGGTCCCTGGCCGACATCAAGCACCATCCCCAGGATCGATCGGGTTGAAAGGGGCATCCATGTAACCGGACAAGCCCCTGGCGGAGAGGTGCGTCGGCGTGACCCCCGGTCAGTAACCGGCGAAGTGGTGCGCCACCGCGGCGAACGCCTCCTTGGGCTCCCAGGGCATGTCCGGGTAGACGATCCCGTGGCGCCCGTGGGGCAGCGACTTCACGAGTGACATCGAGTCCATGTCAAGGTCGTAGCGAGGATCGTCGTCGGTGTGGGCCTCGGGTGTCACGAAGGTCGACAGCAGGGCGCCAGCCACTCCTGAGCGTTCGAGCTCGTCGAGGGTCTCGGCGAGCTCGCGGGCCTGCATGGCTTCGTCACGCTCGAATGTCCCCTTCAGGCGGGGCCGAACGAAGCGCCCGATCACCGGTCGCGTGTGGAGCCACAGCCGGGTGGTGTCGGTGACCCCGAACCCCAGGGTGCCCGAGCTCTCGGCACCACCGTAGGTGCGCATCCCGAACTCGGTGACGATCACCGGCTTGCCCGTTGCCAGGAAGGGTTGGAGCGTCTCGACGTAGCGGTCCTTGGTCCGCGCCTCGCGGTAGTGATCGACGCCCACGTAGTCGAAGGGCCCCCAGTCCACCTGCTCAAAGACGAGCGAGGCGTAGATGAGCGGGCCATCGAACACGGCGCGCAATCTGGGCACCAGGGCAGCCAGGTACGCATCGAGCTTCCCGTTGCCGAGCAGCGCCCACTCTGCCTTGAGGCCCTTGAGGCGCGAGGTCACGCTCTTGCCGGGGATCAGCCCCGGCATGATGAGCGTAAGTTCGCTGCCGGCGACGAAGACCACGCGACCGGGGTGGGCCGCCGCCAGCGGTGCTGCCGCCTCGGCTGCTTCGACCAGCCGGGACGTGGTCTCCCCCGGCGAGTATTCGAAGAAGGCCGGGGAGAACCACACCTCGAATCCGAGTCCGAGCGCGATCTCGGCGACAGCCGTGATCCGTCCCACGTCACTGCCCCCGATGCGCACGGCGTTGGCGTGCAGGTCGTCCCGGATGATCTCAAGCTCGCGCCGCACCAAGGACAAGTCGAGTGCCTTCCGACGTGTCGAGATGGCATATCCAGGGCCCCGGAACAGGGTGCCCGTGTCGTAGTGAACTCCCTGGTGCTGCATGTCGCCAGAATCCTCGCGCCCAGCCGCGTAAGACGTGCGGATCACCTCGTAGGGCCCCATCGGCATGGTCTTACGCGGAGTGCTTGGCCTCGAGCACAGTCGTCCGCGGTCAACTTGCCCTCAATACTCGTCAGGCGGCTTCCGTCGACTGGCGCCACGCGATAGTCCGGACACCGAGCTTATGCGGCCAGCGAACAGCAAATACCCGTCGATCCGCGCTCCTCACTGCTCCGAGCGAGGCGATGTTCACTCTGGGATCGAATGAGCCGTACTCTCGTGGGTCTTGATTTGACCACGGAGGTTGGTCATGGATGCCTACGGAACTGCCCGGCTCGCTGCCAAGGACGCCGAGTCGGCCATCGACCAGGATGTCCAGCCAAGACAGGCCGGACCCGGACAGCCATAGGGAACGGCCACGGACCGGCAGACTGGGATGCGGCAATCTGATCAGAGGCCGTCCTTTTGGGCTCAGGTCGATACCATCGGGTATGGTCGGCGATTCCAAGCTCGGGCTGAAGACCGACGAGGCATCGCGGCGAATCCCCTCTGATTCGAAGAGCCCACCCGCCCTCGTTGTCGATCGGCTGACCAAGTGCTTTGGTGAGCGGATCGCATTCTCCGACGTGTCATTCGAAGTCGCTCATGGGGAGGTCTTCGGATTCCTGGGTCCCAACGGAGCAGGCAAGACCACCACCGTTCGCGCTCTCGGCACACTTATCGCCCCGACCTCGGGAACTGCCACCGTGGCGGGGATCCCGCTCAGCCCCGAGAACGGGATGGAGATTCGCCGACGCGTCTCAATCATGCCCGAGACTCCGGGGCTCTATCTGCGGCTGACCGTGACCGAGAACCTGGAGTACTTCGCCGGCCTCTACGGCTTGCGTCAGCCCGGGGCGCGGATCATTGATGCCCTCGAGGCCGTCAACCTTGGCGATCGAGCGGGAGATCTCTGCGGCGGGCTCTCCAAGGGGCTCCGCCAGCGGGTGGCGCTGGCACGCACGTTGCTGAGCGACCCGGTCATCATGTTCCTCGACGAGCCGACATCGGGCCTGGACCCGGTGGCTGCACGCGAGGTCCACGAACTGATTAGCGACCTCCGGCAGAAGGGGGTGACCATCTTCCTCACCACCCACCGGCTCGAGGAAGCCGAGGAACTCTGCGACCGAGTGGCCATCTTGGACACGACGCTACGAACCGTCGGCCGGCCCGCAGAGCTACGGGCACAACTCTTCAAGAGCGCGCTGGTCGTCAGGACCCTCGTGCCACTGAGCGACCCTGACCAGGTGTTCAACGACATCGTGACGGTCGAGGGTTGGACATCCGATGACCCGGGCTCGTACGTACTCTCTGTGTCCGATCTTAGACTTGCCGCACCCGAGGTGACCCGGTGCCTCGTCAGAGCCGGTGCCGACGTTCTTTCCATAAGCGAAGCTCAGCACTCACTCGAAGACGTGTACCTCGAGCTGATCGACGACGATGTCGAGGCCCACAGACGATGACGGGCCTCGATACCGCACGCGTCCGCGCTGTCATGGGCAAGGAGATGCGGGACTACCGGCGCAAACGGTCGATCGTCGTGACCATGGCGATCCTCCCGTTCCTCTTCCTCATTGAGCCCGTCGTCACCATCTTCCTCGTCCCGACGACGACGGCGATCTCCGGCCCGGACACCTACGTCATCCTTCCGCTTCTCTACCTGCTCCTGATCCCCAGCGTCATGCCCAGCACCCTGGCGGCGTACTCGGTTGTCGGCGAGCGCGAGCAAGGGACGTTGGAGCCATTGCTCACCACGCCAATCAGCCAGCAGGAGTTCATCCTGGGCAAGGCAGCGGCTGTCATGATCCCGACGATGATGCTCTCCTACACCGTGTTCGGGCTGTTCCTCGCCGCCGTGGCGCTGTTTGCCAAATCGGTCGTCGCCTCGGCCGTGTTCTACCAAGTCCCGGTGCTACTCGCCCTGTTCCTCCTGACGCCGCTGCTAGCGGGCTGGGCCATCGTCGTCGGGATGGCGGTGTCGGTCAGGGCGAGCGAGGTCCGTGTCGCCCAACAACTGAGCATGCTGGCGAGCCTCCCGCCGGTGGGACTGATCCTCCTGCTGGCCGTGGGCGTGATCCATCCGACGTTCGCGGTGGCATTCATCTTTGCCGTCGTCCTACTGGCGATCGACGTGCGGGCGTTACGCATCGTTTCGAAGATGCTGGATAGAGAACGCCTCGTGACGGGTTCCAGGGCTGCCAGATCTTGAGTCGAAGACTCAGGCTGGTCGTTTGTTTTGCGTACTCGATGTCCCGATTTTTCACACCATCGATCGGTCAACGCCGCCCGTAGCGTTGGGACTGCGACGCACAGAATGTTCGGCCGAGACCCTCACGGACGACAAATCGGCCGCGCCAGTTTTGGCGATTTGCGTCCGCGGAACTGCCCCAGAATGTGCAGTCACAACGACGTACTACGAGTCATCAGGGTGCCGTCGGGAAGCGGCGCCGGGACGAGGAAGAACCGTCTGCTACGAGGATTGACACGGCCCGCTCCTTCAGACATGCCGTACTGCCGCACCTACCCGGCGGTCTGGGATAGTTCGGACCCCCGCTTCAGCCGGGCATTAGGGGACGCGCGTAATTGGGATCTGCGGGGAGTGATACTGAACCCGTGAAGTTGTCTCGAGTGCTCGCGGTCGTTCCGGTCGTCGCCCTCTGTGTGGTGGCGGGCATCCGCACTAGCTCCTACGGCAGCCCGAGCAAGATGCCGCGAGGAAGTGTGCTCGCTCCGACCGCGTTTCTCAGACTCGCGCGCGCGGGGCTCAACGGAACCTTCACGGCGACCTATCAGTTGCGGGGAGTGCGCGGCGAGGGATTTACTAACGCGACCGTGACACTCGGCCAACGATCGGCACCAGCAAAGAGCGCCTACGAAACCGGGTCGGGCGAGTGGTAATATAAGCTCGTCGCCCCGAGCGGCAAAGGATTCGAGTGGGTTTTCGACGGCAAGTCCTTCTGGGACTGCCGACGGCAGAGTTCAAGAACCGCATGGAGCTGTACCGGCCCCGGCCGGTTCTCCGAGTACTTCGGCAGCATCGGTTATGTCATCGCGACCGGTCCCTTCCTAATTGGAGGACTGGAAGCGGGCATTAGGAACGTGGTCGACGGCGTGGCCCCAAGGACGTTGACCGCCTTCACCTCCCAGGGTCATGCATGTCTCCGGGCAGCCACCTTGCGAACCACCTGGTGCCTTAATCCGAGTGGACTCCTCTACTCGTGGTCCTCTGCGTCTCCAAGCCCGGTGTTGTTTCTCTGGACATCGGCTCGACAAGTGAGCGCAAGGTTCACCGCGTCGCGCGCCGAGTTCAACCTGCCTGCTCGACCGCGCCCGCCGTTCATCGAGTTCCCGGGATGAATCACCTGTTGTTATCCGCCAGAATGTTCGAATTTCCGCTGTGTCGCCCAGCCGGTGATCTGGGTCACCTCTCGCAAGATTCAAGGCTGCACGTTTTGGGACGCGCGTTCGGTGTGGCCCATTGACGATCCGACCGCACACCGACCCGTCTGACCGAGAATGCTCGGAGGCGTTGCGGCCCGGTCGTCGCGCCGACCCAGACGGGACGTTATGTCGCTCGAGCGAGACGGAGGTTCGCAACGGCGGGACCACGGCGCGAATGTGCGACTCGCGATGAGGTCCTGGCCGGAGTGATCTCCGGTTGGTGCCGACATGAGGTTTCGGCGACCGATCGCAAGGCTTGACGCTCTCGAATGGTGCTGGTGGCCGGTGAGCTGCGCAGCGGATTCACGGTCTCCCTAGCTATCGACAGACCAGAAAACTAAGTTTCCGCCAGCCGCGGTCCCGACCAGCGACGGAGCACCCCGGCGTGCGAGTTGAGATGCAGGCGCCACGTTCCTCCGAATCTCCGGTCGGTCGACGCCTCTCTGACTGGCTGAGAGCAAGGGGGAGGCATCATGGGCTTGAGGACCTTGTATCGCGTACTTCTGATCGCTGGTGGTGGAGCAGTGCTGGCTGCGATGGTGGCGGTCATGCCGGCTACGGCGACCGCGGGAGGCTTGCGGCTCACGGTCAGTCCCAGGGTCTCGGCGGCTGACACCCCCCTCACCATCCGGGTCAGTGGGGCGCAGCCTGGCGCGAAAGTCACGCTCACGGTCAGCTCGGTCGACGCCGCCGGCATCAAGTGGTCCTCGATCTCTACCTACACGGCCACCTCCGCTGGCACTGTGGACCCGGCGACGTCGCCAGAGAACGGCGTGGTCGTCGCGCCCCCCCCTTACGAACCCACGGACTTCGTCGGGACCGACCCTATGGGCCCCGTTGACTTCATGGCGGCTCCCCTCCTGTCTTCGAAGCTGGCCCCGATCTGGCCGTTTGGCCTGATGAGCCCTTATGGGGCCCCACCGTCGTGGTACTGGTGGGCCAAGTGTTCGCGCAGCCTTCAGGGCCAGCACGGTTGCACGTGGTCGAAGCCTCTCGGCTTCACCTTCAGGGCCAGGAGCGGCAAGGCCCATGCCTCGGTCACTGTGCAGCGCGGCCCTGCCCTCCCGGTCGCGGCGAGCTTCGAGAGCGTGGCGGCCAAGGGCTTCTACGGCGTGTTCTGGCAGCCTCCCGCGAGCGGGGACAACCATGTCGGCGTCGTGGAGTTCGGCGGCTCGGGCGGAGGCATAGACATCCCGGTCGGCGCCATGCTCGCCGCGCGCGGCTACCCCACGCTGGACCTCGCCTACTTCGACGAGCCGGGCCTCCCCCAGGCGCCAAAGGGCCTCAGCCTTGGGTACTTCGCCAAAGCCCTCCACTGGCTCGGGCGCCAGCCAGGCGTCGACCCCCGCCGCCTCTGGGTGATGGGCTGGTCGATGGGCAGCGAGGCGGCCCTTCTGCTCGGCGCCCACTACCCCTCCTTGGTGCACGGGGTGGTGGGCCTGGCGCCCAACGACGTGGCCGATTGCTCAATGGGCGAAGGCTCGCCTGTTTGGACCTTCAGGGG
>Ga0187877_1003612_pt1 | contig 12463 bp, 12 predicted proteins | sample June2016WEW_17_1_3_FD_132430 | JGI IMG/M metagenome (GOLD analysis project Ga0187877, IMG submission 132430) | Peatland microbial communities from SPRUCE experiment site at the Marcell Experimental Forest, Minnesota, USA - June2016WEW_17_100 | ecosystem: Environmental > Terrestrial > Soil >... | reverse complement strand
CAGACCTCTGGTCTGCCGGTTAGCCGGGCCTCTGGCCCGGTGTTCCGACCGCACCAGGTTCACGGAGCCGGAGGCTCCGTGAACTGGCAGACCGGAGGTCTGCCCCACACCTGAACAGTTACTTTTTGCGGTGTCGGTTGCAGAGTGCATAAGCCCCAATCAGGAGTTTGCTTCGACCCTTGGGCGGGCGGCGGCGGACGGGTTTTTGATCGCCCTCGTTTTCGGCGATTTTAGGCCTGTGCGGCCGGGAAGCAAGGTCCGTTTTCGGCCTGTCCTGTCAGGGGCGCGGCTTGGCTTTGCGCGCAAAATGCAGACCACGGGGCTCGCCGCGTTTTGGGCGGCGGGGTGATCCTGGCAATCCTCCGGGCTGGCGGTGACCCGGCGCGCGGACGGCACGGGGCGGAGGGCGACGGGCGGTTGCCAGCTTGGCAGGGGCGACACAAACGCGCTGATCATCTTGCCGTACATACACCACAAGCACGTGGGGATGTCAACGCTCCAGTCGAGAACCTTCGCGCGGATCGGGCTCGACAGGGGCGGGTGATTTGTGGAAGGATGTGGCAAAACGCGCGGAAGTATCCGAGCGGAATGAAGCGGCCCAAGATCCTGCTCCTGTTGCCGGAAGCGCCCCTGGGCTTCCGGAACCTCAGCGATGCGCTGAAGTTTTTTGGCAAGCGGGCCTGCTCGCCGCCGCTGGGGAAACCGGTACGCCTCATGCTTCGATCGACAGGGCCGAGCCGGAAATCGTGAGACGAACGCAACATTGCCTTACATTATGGCCAAGCAAGCAGTTGATCCCATAGCCTCATGGTTCGTCGCAGCCGAGGAACTGGGGGAGTTTATTGGAATTCCGTTTGGGCGCATTCCGCCCCTGGGGAAGGAGCCGGAGTGGATTTTCTTGCCGCATAGCGACTATGACGGGATTGGCGGCTTCGCCCATATCCTCCGTAGCCGAGGCGCAACCGTGGATCGCTTGCCGCAACTCAGACACCCGGTTTCTCCCTCCTGGTGGTGCGTGGCCCGAGCTTTGCCGAAGTATTTGAGGCGGCGGCACCGGGTGCGATGGGGTCCCCTGGATCCGGGTCCCTCGCCTGCCTCCGGCAGCGCATCCTCCGCCCGGCCGTCGCCGCCCCCGGCCGTGGCGTGGCACGTTTTCGATGAGACGGCAACCACCCAGATTCGGCGGGTTTGCCGCACGAGCGGCGTGACCGTCAACTCGTTCCTGCTCAAACATCTGACCAAGGCGATTCGTCCCTTTCTTCAGGATCAATCTTCGGTGGTCCCGTGGATGATTCCCGTGAATATCCGGGGCAAAGTGGATCGGGGGCGAGACACCGCCACGCACACCAGTTGTGTCGGAGTCAGGGTCAGTTCCTTCGAAACGGTGCGCGACGTTCACCGGAATATTTACGCCGCCATGGCCACCGGCGAACACTGGGCCACTTGGCGAATGTACCTTCTGGGACGTTACCTCAGTCACGGAATGAAAAAGCGCCTGATTCGCTCAGAATTGGCGACGTCCCAGTGGTTTATTGGCGGGCTATCGAACCTCGGCGATTGGGATCCGGACAGGAAAATCACTCAGCCGGACTGCCTTGGGGCTTGGCTTTTCTGTCCCCTGGCGTGGCGGTGTCTTTCGGTGGCTGCGGGTTGCGTGACCTTCCAGAACCGGTTGAGTCTGACGATCCGGGCGCACCCGAGTCTGACGACCACGCCGGCGGTTCCGAGAGCGTGGGTGGAAAACTGGGTCAAGGAAATCGAGTTCGACCTCGCCAGCGCGCTGCGGGCCGTTCCGCCGGCGGCGGGAGGGGGATAGGGCGTAGATACGAGGGTTGAAACCGTTTGCGCCTCGTAAAGGAGGGCGGTCAGAATTTGTAGGTGGCTGCGAGGTTGAGGGCGTTATTGAAGATGTGGTAGGCGCCGTTGGCTAGGGGGGAGGTTTGGTCGTTGGCCACCTGGCGGCTCGGATTGTATCCGAACTGGTAGGCCACGGCCCAATCCCACCGCTTGCCCTTCCGGCCAAAGCCGATACCTCCCAGATGCAAGTCCGAATCCGGGATGATTGGGGTAAAGTTTCTGCTTGGGCTTGAGTTCTCACTGAAGCAGTAGCCGAGGCTTACGAAATAACCCCGGGAGAGCTGGCGGGTGACACCGAACTCGTACATGAAACTGGAGGTGAAATTCAAGGGCAACGTCTGCTTGCCAAAGGCGGTCCCCAGGAAGGTGATGTCTTTGACATCGCCCCAGTCAGTCCAGTCGAGGTCGAACTCGACGTTCCACTTATCGGTCGGCCGGAAAGAGACGCCCGCCACCGCGAATTGAGGGAACCGAATGGCGGCCTGGGTTGACTTGCCGGGCGGAAGGGGCGGCGAGGGGGTTGAGCTGGAAGTTCCTGAATAATCGATGGTGGTGCCAAAGCGGTAGTTGAGCCCGAAGGCCCACTTTGGAAGGGGTTGCCAGAGCACGCCGGCATTGAAGCCGGGAGCCCAGCCGTCACCGGAGACGTTGAATTGGTCGTTGGGCACTACGCCGATGCCCCGCTGCAAGCTCGCTTGGGAATAGTTGATGGTTGGACCGACGGCCAGGGAAAGTGTCCGATGCACTTTCCAGGCCACCACCGGGTTGATCGTCAGGTAAAGCAGGCTGCCATTTTCGGCAACGGTCCTGAACGGGTTTGGCTGGCTCCAGTTCAGGGACAGGCCGTATGGCACATAAAGGCCGAGCCCAAAGGCGAGGGGAAAGTCATGAGGCGCATAGACATAATAGATTTGCGGCACCGTGTTGATGTCGGACCCGACGTTGGCCTTGGCGCCGCTCCGGGATTGAAAGTCGACGCCCGGGACGCCGAAGTAGGCGCCGGCCTGGAGATAATTGCCCTCCAACTGCGCAATTCCTGCCGGATTGTAATAGATGGCGGACGGATTGTCCGCCGTAGCCACAAAGGCATTGCCACGGGCAATGGCCTCCGGGTCCTGGTTGGGCAGGCGATAACCGTTGGCGCCGGCCGGGACAGGCCAAAGGACAAGGGCTGCCAGCAGGGCTGTGAAGCAACACGCGCTTTTTTTCCCATTCATCATAAGGTTTGTCATTAAGGCTTACTTTGGGTCTGCCATCCCCGGGGCCAGCCAATCATTAACGGCGCCGGTCTCGAGTCAAGACAAATCCCATTCGCAGGGCCGGATCGGCCATGACCCATTGGCGACAAGAACGGCCAATGCGGGCAGACGAGGGCCGAGGGTTGCAGAGCAAAATCGGTGCCAAGTGCTGGGAAGCCTGTTTTCGGGTGTCCGATGTCCCGAGCGCACCGCAACTGCAGGAGGCCGTCCGCCCTCGACACTCGCCACTCGACACGCGGACGAAGGATGCTCAGGACAAGCTAGCCCCAATGCCTTTCGGAAATTTAACCGAGCCTTTGTACCGGAGAGACACCATGAAAACTGCCAAGGAGGCACTGCGGGCCTGTTTGGGACGCCAACGGCGTCATTCATACCAGCCCAGGGCAACGCCCTGGGTTTATCGGCCAAAGACCATTCTGAGCGCTGAAAGCGCGGTTCATTGTCTTGCGGGATTGAGGCCTGGTCCCGACGCCGCGTCGGGATTTGAGCTAAGCGGACCCAAAGAACCCTATGACGCAGGCCGATGGCCTGCAAAAGAACAAACCCGCACGGGAACCCAGGGCGTTGCCCTGGGCTGGTATGAATCAGGCCTTTGGCCTGAGAGCAACGGTTACGATCAGTTCCCCTCAATGTCGGGGCAATGGAATTTCCGAAAGGCATTGAAGCTAGCCCGGATATTTCACGGGTTTCGCCGACTGGAAGCGATACAGCAGGTTGGAAACCTGGGCTACGCAGCTTCTGGAGCCCGGTGCCGCTCTTAGGCTATGAGAAATCCGGGCTGCGGACTCCCGTTTTGAGAGCGGCGGCAAAGAAACAGCCAATAGAGCCAATAGAGCCAATGGGGCATTTGGAGTTTTGGGCCGGGCATGAGAAAACCGGGATGTAACGTTCGATTCGATAACGCGAACAGAACCAAACGAAAGGCGAATGGCATGAATACGATGATACAGCAATGGTTGCAGGGCAGGAAGACTTACCTGACCTGCCTGACGGTCGGGGTCCTCCTCTTCGGGTCGTGGCAGAAATGGTGGCAGTTGCCGCCGGAGATCTACGCCGGGCTGGCAGCGCTGGCGACGGCGTTCCTGCGGGCGGGCATAGCGAAGGCGCAAGGTTCTCAGGGCGACCCGGAGGCGGGGGGCGCACAAGTGCAGAGTGCAGAGTGCGGAGTGCAGAGTGCAGGGTGCGGAGTGCGGACTCAGGCAGCAGCGTCGGCGCCCGAGACCAAGGGGGGCACAAAAGGCCCTGGGGCGCTGGGATTGACGGCGGGGACGTTCATCGCGGGGGCAGCGCTCGGGGCCGGTCTGTTGGCCGCCGGGTGCGCCACAGAACTGGCGCCGGGCGGCGCTTACTCTGGCGATCCTTTCCTCTATTGGGCTGACAGCACGGTCGGTGCGACGAGCTCGGCGCTCGATGCATTCGAATCGTGGGAGCTGCAAAACTATATCTACCTGGAGACCAACAGTCCTGCAGTCGTTGCCGCTGCCGAGGTCATCCGCACCAACGCGCCGGTCTATTACCAGGACTATGTTACGGCCCGGGCCGCTTACTTGTCGCTGCTCAACAGCGCGACCAGCAATCAACTCCTGGCCGTCATCATCAACTATACAAATCTGCAGTCGGGCGCCGTCACCAACGCCATTCCATAATTAGCGTCCATTAGCGGTTCAACAATCCATCCAAAACCTATGTCTTTTCAAACTGTAGAAATCGTCGCAGAGGACGCGCTCAACGTCATCAATACTGTGCTGCCATTCGTCGAGAAAGCCATTCCGCTGGTCGCGGCGGCGGGCGGTCCCATCGGCCTGGGCGTCTCGGCAGCCGCGGCCTTGATTCCGTTGCTCGAGCAAATTCCAACCGGCAGCGTGATCACGGTATCCCAACAATCGGCCCTGGCCGCGCGCATTGCCGCCCTCCCCAGCTTGTTCAGCGGCCGCGAGTGGCAGCCCAGGCCGGTCCCGGCAGCGGGCGCGCTGGCAGGCGGCTCTGTGGCGTCGGGTTCACCTGCAAAGTAGTTTCCAGACTCCAGGAAAGGAGTTTCAGATGTTTGCACAAGGGATAGTCCCGGCGGAGTTGGCGGCCTGGGCGGCTTGCCTGGCCTTTGCGGTGATGTTGTTCAACCAAATGGCAAGGGCCAGGCGGACCCTTTTCGGAGAGAAAGAGCAGACGGTGGTGTCGCCCCAACCGATCGAGGTGAAGGAGGTCTCCGGGTTCGTGACGGAGGGCGACTACCGGAACCGGCTGGCCCTGGTGGAGAAACAGATCGACGAGCTGCGGGTGGATCGCAAGGCAGACGCCACGACGCTGCATGAAAAGGTCAATGGCGTGGCGCGGGAGGTCAGCGAGTTGGCGGCAGCCACTGAACTCCAGCACCAGCGTCTGGCCCAGATGGACGCCAAGTTGGACCGCATGATTGAGCGTCAGGCCATGGTGGCCAAGGCCGATTAGCATCGCAAATACACATCAAGACCATGAACTCACAACAAAGAGAACTCTTTCGATTGGCCTGTCTGCGGGTAATGGCGGCCAATGACACGCGCTTTGGCCTGGGGATCGAGGCGGTGTGCCACCTGGCAGGCCGCTTTGGCTTCCCATCGCCCGAGGCCGGGGAAACGGAGGAGGCGATTCATTATCTGGCGCGCAAAAACCTGCTCGAGGAAGTGCCCAAGCCGGTCAGCCCCGAAAACCGGGTTTGGCGCATCACCGGCGCCGGCATTGCGTTCCTGGACGAGAGAGGTTAGATGAAGAGCCTGCTCAGAAAACCTCGCTCGGACTCGGCCCTCAACCGCCTGCCCAAAGACCGGCAGGAGGCCCTCGTCGAGTTCGCCGCCACCCACTCGCTGGCTCAAACAGCCGATTGGCTCCGCAAGGATGGCGTAACCGTCCCCCGCCTCGGCAGTCTCTCTCAATGGCTCCTTGTCCAACGCCTGCGCCAACAATTGCGCCTCAATGCAGCGGCGGTCCAAACCATCCTCCAAAACCTCCAAGCCTCAGATCCCGAGGGCCACAAGTGGGACCCGGAACTCGTTCAGCGCGCCGGCCAGGCATTTTTCTCGGCCATGGCTGTCCAACAGCAAAACCCCAACATCTGGAACATGACCCAACGCCTGGCCCTCCTAAAAGAGGAACTGAGCTTCGAGCAGTCCAAGTTCAAAGAATCGCTCCGCAGCAAGCTGCGCCTGGGCCTTGACGTCATCGCCGAGGCCTTCCGCGAGAATCCCCAGGCGATGGAACTTTACGAGCAGGCCTGCGCCTTGATCGATGCCGAAGTCAAGTGAGCCACAGTGCTCCGGCGCCATGGCAGAGCTGTCCAACACACCGCCCGAGGACCAGGCTTCGGAGGCCAACACCCGAAGGAAACGTGAGGCCCTGGACGCCATGGGTGGCCTCAGGGGACTCATTCAAAGGACCCCAAAAGCCAGCCCGGCCCCGCGCTGCGCCACCTTCAAGGAGTTCCTCCGCGACCACGCCCGCGTGCTGCAGCGGGACGGCGCCGGAGGTCCGTTCTCGCTTGCAGGCAGGGCGCCGCTGGAGGTGGTCGTGGATTGGCTGGATAAAATCCTCCGAAACACCATCGGAGACGAGGGGCGAGTGTCGAGTGTCGAGGGACGGACGACAAGCGGCCACGGGCGCCCCGCTGCAATTTCCCCCCTCGACACTCGCCCCTCGACACTCGCCCCTCTTCCCGAACCGGTCGAGATTGACGGAGTGCGCTTTGAGCCCGGGCAGCTCAAAGGGGCGACCCTGGCCGTGGCGGGCGGGGCGCAGTTCGGCAAGACGGTGCTGGAACTCAACCTGATGGCCTACGCGACGGCGATTCGGTTCTTGAGCGTGGGCAATTATCTGCCGGACCGGCCCAAGGTGGAGGAAATCGTCGGGCAGAAGTTCCGTCCCAACGTGCTGGATCTCTATCCGTGGATGGCGGAAATGATCCAGCTTGGAAAGGTCCAGAACGCCAGCGGCAAAACCATTAACCGGAAGGAAAGCTACACGGTCACCGACGGCCAACGCAAGTCTTTCGGGAATTTTTGCGGGATGCACCGGCCGCCAACCTCGCTCACGCTGGACTTGGCGTTGTTGGACGAGGTCGATGACATCGATGAACGGAACATCGGATACGTGGATGCGCGCATGACCAATTCACAAGCGCACCTGACGTGCTTCATCGGGACGCAGCGCGCCGCCGGCGCAGGACAAAACGCGAGGCTCGAGGCCTCATCGTTCCACGTGAAGATGGTGCCGTGTCCGAGGTGCGGCCACGAGTGGTGCCTCGAGGAGGAATTCCCAAGGTGCGTGCGGGTCCGGAAGGGCGAGGGCCGGCCTCCTGCTCCTGCTCCTAATCCTAATCCTAATCCTAATCCTAATCCTAATCCCAATCTCGAAGCGGGAAGATTGGGAGCAGGAGTAAGATTAGGATTAAGATTAGGATTAGGATTAGGAGCAGGAGCGGGATCAATATCAGGAGCGGGAGCGCAAGCCGACCCGATTATTACCCCCGAAATGGGCCACGACCGCCTGGCCACATACTACGCGGCGTGTCCCGAGTGCGGCGCCGAGTTGGACCGGGACGCGGGACGCTACGCAGCCAGACACCCGGAGCGGCTCAGCCAGGCGAAGCTGGGGATACGCGTGTCCCAGCTCAATATCAGCGCCATATCGATTCAGGAGATCGTCGGGGCCTGGTATGCGGCATTCGAGGACCCGAGCGGAAACGCGCTGACGGCGTTCTGCTGCGATCGATTGGCCATTCCCAATGCGGGGGTTGCCCAGCCCATTACCCAGGCCGTCCTTGACGAGTGCCGCAAGCTCGGCCTGGCGGAGACCATCGAGGCAGCCGAGCCTTACGCGATGAGCTTGGGGAAAGCAGAAAACAGAAAACAGAAAACAGAAATCGGAACCGGCGGTCCTGGATCCGGATTTCTGCTTTCTGCTTTCCCGATTTCTGTTTTTCCCCGCGTAGCGGGCATGGACATGGGGCCGCGCTGCTGGTTCTGGTGCGATGAGGTCCGTGGGCCGTTGGTGAGCGCCTGCGTGTGGGCGGAGTTGATCGCCAGCGGAAATGCCCCAGTCCGGGTGCCAATGCTGATGAACGCCCTGGGGATTTGCTGCCTCTTGCTGGATGCCGGCGGGGAGCCCGACTTGACCAAGCGCCTGGTGCTGGCGCTCAACGGGTTGGACGATTACGTGCCGCCCCCCATCTCGAGGCAAGCCCTGCTCGGCAGCCAGCTCAGCCATCTGGGCGTCGGCGTGAGCTGGGATGGCCGGCAAGGGGCCTGGCAGGGCATCCGCGCGGCGGCGGTCCTCTTTGTCCCGGGCCAGGCCCGCGGCCTCGAGCAGACGCTGGGTTTCACCCAAGAGGGGCGAATCTATCCGCTCATCAAGTGCAGCCGCAACGAGAGCATTCAAACCGCCGTCAACGATTTTCTGACTCCGGCTGAAGGGGTGATCGAAATGATAAAAGAGGGGCGAGTGTCGAGTGTCGAGGGGGGAACGACAAGCGGTATCGATCGGCCCAGTGGAGCTTCTGCCCTCGACCCTCGACCCTCCCCCCTCTTGCCCCTCGACCCTCGACCCTCGACCCGCTCCGCCCTCCGCGCCCTCCGCCGCGCCCGGCTGCCCCAAACCCATATCGGGCCCGGGGTGAGCCAAGCCGTGCTGGATGGCCATTTGCTGAATCTGCGCCGCCAGCGCAACCCGCGCACGCAGGCCGAAGATTGGATTGACGGGGTCGAAAACCACCTGGGTCTGGCCAAGACCTACGCCCGCCTGGCCCAAACCCTCACCCAGGCCAATCGGGCGCCCCCTTTGGGAGCAATCACCAGCCTCGAAGGCATCCGCCTCGGCAGCACCCGCGGCGTGCCGCAATTTTTGCCCGGCAGGCTGACGGGGCGGCGATAGCGCCGAATTGAGCCTGTCCCAAAAGCTCCGATTCCAGACCTTTGCCGCAACCTTCGTCGCCAACTTTGTCGAAGAATGGCCAATTCGACAATGGTTGCGACAAAGGTTGCGACAAAGTGTTCCGTTCGCCGGGCTTTTGGGGCAGGCCCGAGATTGAACTCGCGCGTTTGGCGGGGGATGCTATAAAGGCGCGCATGTCCAGTTATCGTGTTGGCATCATCGGGGGCAGCGGCCTGTATCATATCGAAGGCCTTGCGAATCAGAAGTGGGTGAAGCTCAAGACGCCCTTTGGGCCGCCCTCGGATGATTTGCTTGGCGGCGCGCTGGCCGGGCGGGAGGTGCTTTTCCTGGCGCGGCACGGCCGGGGTCACCGCATCCTGCCCAGCGAACTCAATCACCGCGCCAACATCTGGGCGATGAAAAAGCTGAGGGTGGCCTGGATCGTCAGCGTGAGCGCGGTCGGCTCGCTCCAGGCCAAATACAAGCCGTGCGACATCGTCCTGCCGGACCAGTTCCTGGATCGCACCAAGCAGTCCCCGGCGCACTCTTTTTTCGGCCGGGGAATCGTGGCGCACATTGCGTTTGCCGACCCGATCTGCGAGGAGTTGCGGCAACTCCTCCTGAAGACCGCGCGCGAAATGAAGGGGCGGGTCCATGACGGCGGCACGTATGTGAACATGGAAGGTCCGGCCTTCAGCACGCGCGCCGAATCACTCGCCAACCGCAAGCTGGGCCTCGCGGTCGTCGGCATGACCAACTTGGGCGAGGCCAAATGCGCGCGCGAGGCGGAGATCGCCTACGCCACGCTGGCGATGGTCACCGATTACGATTGCTGGAAGCTGGATGAGGCGCACGTGACGGTCGAGATGATCGTTGAAAACCTCTCGAAAAATGCCGCGATGGCCAAGGCCATCATCGCGCGGGTTCTCCCGCAAATACCCTCCGAACCCCGCTGGCCGTGCCACGAGGCCCTGCGCAGCGCGATCATGACCGACAAGGGCCTCTGGCCGGCCAGGACGAAGCGGGAGCTGGGGCCGATCTTGAGGAAGTACCTTTGAACAGTCCACAGTCCACAGTCCACAGTCGGCAGAGGCCGGAATTGGTTTGTCTTCTGCGTTTATGGCTTGAAAAAAAGAGCGGGAGCGATTTAATTAAGAACACGACAACCAACGAAAGAAGCTGGATTATGATACCGCGAGGTTCGGGGCGTCCGCCCCTTTTTGAAGGGAACGGGAGAAGTGGCCTTGTGGGAAAAGGGGGATGGGGGTTTACCTTGATCGAGTTGCTGGTGGTGATAGCGATCATCGCTATCCTTGCCGCAATGCTCCTGCCGGCGTTGTCCAGGTCCAAGGAGAAAGCGCAGGGCATTAGTTGCCTAAGCAACCTCAAACAGCTCCAGTTGTGCTGGCTGATGTACGCCCACGACAACAATGACAAGCTGGTGCCCAATGGCGACGGGGCGGTTTATAGCGGCTGGATCGGGGGCCAGTTTATCGTCAACCCGCAGGACGGCACCAACGTGAACCTGCTCAAACCGCCCTCCGGCCTGCTGTGGAACTACAATCAGTCCCTCGGCATCTACAAATGCCCGGCGGATCGGAGCGTGGTGCGCGTGGGAAACACGGTTTTGGGACCGCGAGTGCGCAGCATTTCCATGAACGGCAATATGAATGGGAACAGTTGGTACACGGCCGAGATAAACGGCATCTACTTCACGTTTCGGAAGTTGTCCGAGATCGTGCGGCCGTCCCCTGCCCAGGCATTCGTCTTTCTGGATGAGAACCCGACGACGCTGGACGACGGTTATTTTCTCGTGGTTTTCGGCACGCGGGCCTGGGGAAATGATCCGGGCATTTATCACAATGGCGCCTGCGGCTTCTCTTTTGCCGACGGTCATAGTGAGATCCATAAGTGGAGGGACCCCGACACCCTGGCCGTAAACAAGCCTGCCAGCCCGCAGGGGCCTCATGATGTGCCTTGGACGCAACTCCGGGCTTCGGCCCCCATCAACCCGGCCGCTCCGTTCCCTTGATTTTGTTCGTGCTTTTCAGGGGGAAGGGAGCTTAATTTGGGGCCATGATGATTTGGGTGCTTGCGTTGGTGCTGATGGCATCGCTGGCCGGTTTGGGCTACCGGCAAGGGGCCATTCGTGTGGCGTTTTCCTTCCTGGCGATATTGTTCGGGGCGCTGCTGGCGCCGCCGCTGGGCCGGCTGCTCAAGCCGGTGCTGGTCGCCTTGGGGGTGAAGAATCCGGTGCTGCTTTGGCTGCTGGGACCGGTCATAGTGTTTGTGCTCATCTCCATCATTTTCAAAATGGGAGCGTTGCCGGCGCACCAAAAGGTGGATGTCCATTTCAGGTATCACGCCGGCGACCTGCGGCTGATGCTCTGGGAGCGGCTGAGCCGGCGGCTGGGTTTGTGCCTGGGCCTGCTCAATGCGACCGCTTACCTGATCCTGATTTGCTTCGGGTTCTTTGTTTTGAGCTATTGGACTTTCCAGATGGCCTCCCCCGGCGAGGACCCAACTGCCATCAAGCTCCTCAACCGGTTCGGGGAGGGCCTGCAAAGCTCCGGCTTCGACAAGGTGGCGCGGGCCATTGACCGCTTTCCCCGGGAATGGTACGACGCGGCGGACCTGGCCGGCATTATCTATAACAACCCCCTTACCGAAGCCCGGCTCTCGCGTTACCCCGCCTTTTTGGGACTGGCCGAGATGCCGCAGTTCAAGGACTTGGGCAATGACAAGGAGTTTGCAAACCTGCGCCAGAAACGGGCCGCGCTCATGGAGGTCATCCACTATCCCAAGACTGATTCGATGCTCCAAGACCCGGACCTGGTGCGACAGGTGTGGAACACGGTGGCCCCTGAGATGAAGGACCTCCGCAGCTTCCTTGCTACCGGCCAATCGCCCAAGTACGACGGTGAGAAGATCCTCGGCCGATGGAGCTTCGACGTTGGGGCAGCGGTGAACGCGGCGCGCCGGCTCAAGCCCAACATGCCGGCCAAGGAATTGGCGGCGCTCCGGCGCTACATCACCGCCGCTTTCGAAAAGACCAGCTTCGTGGCCATGACCGACCACCGGGCGCTCCTGAAAAATGTGCCGCAGTTGCGGCCGCCCGCCGCCGCGGCTCACTCACTGGCAACACAAAATCTTGACGGGAAGTGGGAGAACCAGGGCGGCAAATACCAACTCAGCATGGCCCCCGGCGGACAGCAGGACTTCACCGCCAACATCGAAGGGGACCGCCTCACCATCAACACCGGGGAAGGAATGAACCTGATCTTCAATCGGGAAGATTGAGGGTCAGGCAATGGTGTTTGGCCTATAAACCCAGGGCGTTGCCCCACTGCCATTGAATTAGGCGCCTGTCGTTCAAAAGACGACTTTTTTGACGTGTCTCTGAAAATGGTACGACCGGTTCAGCGAAGGCTTGCGCCGGGGTGGTTTGCGGT
>Ga0187877_1003611_pt1 | contig 12464 bp, 11 predicted proteins | sample June2016WEW_17_1_3_FD_132430 | JGI IMG/M metagenome (GOLD analysis project Ga0187877, IMG submission 132430) | Peatland microbial communities from SPRUCE experiment site at the Marcell Experimental Forest, Minnesota, USA - June2016WEW_17_100 | ecosystem: Environmental > Terrestrial > Soil >... | reverse complement strand
CTGGTCGTCTTTGAGGGGCAACTCCCGTTGGTCGATGCTCAACAAACGACCGGAGGCATTCGCAGGTCCGCTGCGCACTTCCAATCGCGCACCGCGCAGTGCATCAAGAAATTGTACGGTGGTTGGATTTTCGCCGACCGCGAGATGCAAAGAACCCAGGCGCCTTTCAAGCGGAGCCGTCGAGTTATAACTGACCCCAGTGATTCTTCCTTTTCCGAGATCCAACACCGTCAAGGATTTCAGTACATCGTTCAGTTGCGCCGTGGTGAAATCGATGTCCACGTCCTGATTGCCACGAATGCGGCCGGAGTGTTCGAAGTACCCAACGCCATTCTTGTAGAGAATGACCCTTGTCACCGGCAGGCGTGCCGCCGAATTTGTTGAGGCAATTGCCGGCCGATCCGAAGTCCGATCAGAAGTCCGGGCCGAAGTCTGAGCGTATGACACCGTGGCGAGCGCCAGCCACAGCAGTGCGAGTGTCCGAAGACGCATGTCTCCTCCTTATGAAACCAAGTTGGTCGCTAGTGCTGCCAACGCCTGTCGAAGTTACTCTCGCGAGCACGATTCGCAGCTCTGTAGATTTAGACACCGGCAATCGAAAGTTGGCCTAACGGAAAAGTTACGGTCCCAGCGGACTATTTTGTCGGGGAAATCCATACAGGGCCCAATCCCGCTTAGAAGTGAGACGCAGGGAGTTGCGGAAAATCATTTCGATTGCCTGAACTCAACGGCCGCGTCGATTCAGAGAACAACCACGGAGGCTGGGATGTGGCGGTGCGGGCAGTCTCAAGCCAACCGTTCTCCGCCAGAATTCCCTGCTAACAGGGAAAAATACAGGGAATCTGTTTGTCTTGTGGCCGAAATTGCGACACGATTGCTTCTATTGAACTCATTCAGCTGGAGTTGTTGGTGAAAGGGCCTTGAAACGAACAGGGAATTTTCAGGAGTTATCAGGGAATGCTATTCCCTGGATACGGTCGCAACAGGGTTGGGTTGAAGACAGACGATCGATCGCCGTGGGCGCTAGCGGTAGAAAGCCGAAGTGCTTGCGTTGCTCGAGCCAGTTCAGTGGCAAGCGTCGCGTCAGTTTTTCAAATGTCAAATTAGAAGGCTGGCGTCCGTCGAGGATGGCTTCCAAGATGTCGGGAGCGAGAAAGGCACACTCCAGGACTCGGCTCACGTAGCGCTCGTCAAGGCCGAGCTTTTGCGCAATCGACCTCCGGCCCGCAACTTCTCCAGCCACGACCCACTCGTACCATTGGCGCCCGCGTGCCAGGGCTTTCAGCGGTGACGCAACCGGGTGCGCCCGTACCTGACCAGCGAGATCGGGAGCGACTACAAGCCGCATCTCACCGCCGCAGCGTTTGATCCCCGCCTCGACCGCTAGGCGGATTACGTCACCAGGACCCTGTTCCTGCTGGTTGGCCACTGTTCGCCCTGATGAGGCGCGATGGTCCCCGGTGAGTTCAGCGCGGAGTTCTTTCTTGCTGACTTCAACTTCTATCCCGTTGGGTTGAACCAAAATACGCCGCACCACTTTTCTGACGAATTCCTGCACGGCGGCGGGGGAAGCAGAGCGCAACTGTTCGGATTGCTTCATGGCAGATGCTATAAGCTGCTGAGTTCTTGCCGGAAGATCTCCCGGCAGGCTGAGCTCATCCATGACCTCCTTGGCGGAATGCAAGAAGGACTGCAACCTGAGAGAAACCTGCTTTTCAACATCATTGGCCGGCAGTCTCGCCGGTTTGCTCGGTGCCCCACATCCGTCAATCGTCGTTTGGCAAACGTAGTAGCGATACCGTTTGCCGTTCTTCAATGTGTGGGACGGGGTGAATCGATTGCCCTCAGCATCCTGCAGCAGACCAACCAGCAAGCTTGACGAGTTTGCTTTGAGACCATTCCGGCGTCCCTGATTGTCGCTTCTCAGCTGAGCCTGAACCTGCTCCCACAGTTCGCGCGGAATAATGGCCGAGTGCTCGCCAGGATGGCTTTGCTCGCGGTGGTGAATTTCTCCCAGTAAATCCGGTTCTGTAGGATGTTGTACAGCGAACCCCGGGAACAGGCAGTTCCTCCCGACCGGTTCCCGGCAGCACTGGTTCTCTCCTTGCTCTTGATCTCCTCGCTATCGAGCCGAGCCTTCAGCTTCGAGACGCATCCTAGCTCAAGATAGAGACGGAAGAGACGACAGACGAGATTTGCATCTTCCGGATTCACGATCAGTTTTCGTTCCTTGACGTCATATCCGAGTGGCACTGTGCCACCCATCCACATGCCTTTGCGTTTGGAGGCCGCGATCTTGTCGCGAACCCTTTCCCCGGTCACCTCTCGCGTTCGAATTGGGCGAAAGAGAGCAATACATTCAAGGTCAGCCGACCCATCGAAGTCGTGGTGTTGAACTGCTGGGTGACGGATACGAAAGAGACTCCGCGCGCGTCCAGGGCGTCCACGATCTTGGCAAAATCGGCCAAGCTGCGGGTGAGGCGATCCACTTTATAGACGACGATGGTGTCGACCTTGCCATCTTCGACGTCCTTCAACAATTGCTTGAGTGCGGGTCGCTCCAGGGTCCCACCGGAAAATCCCCGTCGTCGTAGCGGGCCGGGAGCGCGCGCCAGCCTTCCTGTCGTTGACTTGCAATGAAGGCGTGGCAGGCTTCCCATTGAGCCTCTAGGGAGTTGAAGGATTGTTCGAGGCCTTCTTCGAAGGACTTGCGCGTATAGATCGCACAGCGGATGACAACCTGGGACTCGGCGTTCATTAGGCTTCCATGGATTCCTTGGATGGTTTCCCTTTTAGACCGAAAAAGAGTGGACCCGACCACCGCTTGCCGGTGATGAGGCGGGCGGCCACCCTGCTCGACGAGAAGCCGGGCAATATGCTGCTTCGTGCCAGCATCCGGATCGATGGAGTGAAGGTTGATCTCGGTGCGCTGGGGGGGCGAACAGCTAGATCAATTGGGGGGATCGTAATGGTAACTGCCGCATCGAGTCATCGTTGGCAATCAAGCTCTGCGAGACTTCGGACACAGGGCGACGGCTGGTAAGGCCCGTCGCGGAATACTGCTCAAAAGCTTTGGTCGTCGCTAAAATCAATCATCACGGGAGCGGCGCGGAAGCCTCGTGTTTTAATGGCCATATAGAGTAAGCCAATGGCAAACCAAATTCCGCCCGCTGTCTTAGCCAGTGGATTCAGGTTCCACCAGATCAGTGCGCAAAAAGCGAAACCGGCCAGTGGAAGAGCTATGTCGACACCTATGCGCCGTTTGTAACCCGGCCTCGATAGAACTCCGAACTGCCAGAAGGTCGCGAGATTTACTCCCATGAAGGCAAGGAAGGCGCCGAAATTAAGAAGTTCGCCGGCGTGCTGGTACGCACTGCCAATGTAGTTCAGCATCTCCGCGCCACCAAAGCTAAGCAACCCAATGAGGATGATGTTGTAAGTTGGAGTGCTGGTGCCCGGCGCCACGTAGCCAAAAAAACTGCGCGGCAGCACGTTATCACGTCCCATGCCGAAGAGCAATTTTGCCGCTCCCAAGCCGCCCGCCAGACCACTGCCGAAAGCAGCCAGAATTAGGATGACGCCCATGGCATTGAACAGCACGGGACCACCGATACGGCCACAGATATCCATAAATGCAGTCACCAACGATGGGAAGGTGTGCCAGTTCGGCCAAACGCGCTGGCCCAGGTAGACTTCCAACCCGCCGAATATTCCAGTAAAAACGCACACGAGGACGGTCGCGAGCAATACGTTGCGCTTGGGATTGACCACATCCTCGGTGAGCGTAGTGACCCCGTCAAAACCGATATAGGTCAGGGCCGCGAACGACGTTGCGGTCAAAATGCGGTGCGCATTGAACGTAGCGGGATTGTAGAATGGCTGGATGGAAAAAATACCGTGCCATCCCTGGAGGACATACAGGAAGCGCACGGCCAGCACGATGAAGAATCCGACGACGACAAACATGAAAAAGAGCAAGACCTTATTGGCGCGGGCCGAGGAGCGAACACCGAGCAGGTTCAGCGCCGTGATGATTCCCGCTATGATCGCCGCCCAAACGACGAAAGGAACTTGGGGCGTGTAGACGTCGTGCATAGCCGAGGAGATCCACACCGTATTGATGAGCGGCTGGAGCAAATAGTCGAGGAACATGGCCCATCCGGCGAGAAATCCCAGATGCGGATTGAGGCCCTTTCCTACGTAGGTGTATGCCGATCCCGCGGACGGGAACAGTGCCGCCATGCGTCCGTAACTCACGGCAGTTATCATCATGGCGAACATGGCGACCAGGATGATAAGGGCAAAGTGGCCGTCCGAAAGCTTTTGCGCCACGCCAAACAGTGGTATGGGAGCAATCGGCTGGATGAGAACGATTCCGAAGAAAATCAAATCCCACAGCGTCAAGAGACGCCTTGCGCGGGCCACCGGCGCTGAGCCCGAAGATTGACCCATTCGACTTTTCCCCATTCAAAAATGCTGGGTGAACAACTACCTTGAATTTGGCGTCTATTGCATAGACTCTAGAACTGATCCACGCCGGAAACAGGGGAGCGACAGTACAAGGTCATCTCAGATACGGACCCGGACTTCAATTTCTGCAAATGGATGATCAGAGTACACTCGTAAGAGACAGAGGAGATCGGGTTGCCGAGCGAGCCCGCTGCTGATCAGGGTGATCTGCTTTCCCGCACCGAACTCGTTCGTGAAGGAAGAATCCAACGTGCCAAGTTTTGGATACGCCGTGGAATATAGCCATCGACGATTTACCTTCGCGCCGAAACGGGCAGTGAGGACATCGGTGGAAAATGCTGTTGAACGCACGGTGTAGGTTCCAGCCGATTGATCGGCTGCAAATGTTACCTCAGTATTCCCGCTCATCGCATTATCAGGGACGTTACTCGTAGTTTGTTGATGAGCACTGGCGATGGCGCTTCCGAGTAGCAGTACCAAGCCGGTTTGCAAATAAAACTTCGCAAACTTGCCAATTTTCATATTTCCTTCCCGCAGAGAATCATCCGTACTCGGCCAGCGGAAATAGTTCCTTCATATTGCTTCGACCGCTCCTTCGTCGATGGTGAACATGATGCGGGCGGAGTAATTCACGAGACTTTCGCGTGTCCGTCGCGGCTCTTTCAGAAATAAAACTTCAAAGCGAACTGGATCTGCCGAGGCGCGCGCGCCGCCATAGGCAAGCCGAAGACGGGCTGACCGTTCGCACCTGTCGCACCTAGTATCAAGGGCGTTGGCGCTTCGCTGATATCTCCAGTCGGTTCAAACAGATAGTTCACGTGGTTGAGGATGTTGAAGAATTCCGCGCGAAATTCGAAATGCTTTTGCTCGGAAATCGGGAACTGCTTGACAAAAGAGGTGTCCCACTCGGTGTATCCGGGGCCCTCAATGTCGTTGCGTGGGGCGTCACCGAACGTTCCCGCGGGGATAGAGTTGGAGTAGCCTGGAGTATTGTCGTCCACGAACGCGCAGGTGTTAAATAGCGTTCCCGGGACGCACGGCTTAGCGTTGGGATTGCCGATTATGGCGGGGCGTGAGCTTGAGCCAACGACGACGGTGCCGCCGCCTTCGTTATTCGTATTGGCTACACTATTGACGTCCGTAGCGGTGTAGTAATTGCCGGTGGCGGCGGAAAAGACGCCGCTCATCTGCCAGTCGCCAAGAATCTGGTTCACGACGCCGGAAGCGTTCTTGCCAAGTGCGCGGCCGCGGCCGAAGGGCAAGTCATAGACGTAGCTGAAAACGAAGCGGTGGCGCACGTCAAAGTCGGAGTTGCCGTAGTTAGCGTTAGGGTAGCGCTGGTCCAGGAAATCTCCGTTGTTCACCGAGCCGAGGCTGGCGCTGGAGGCGGTGTCTAGTGCGTGCGCGTAGGTGTAAGACACTTGGTACTGGAGCCCGTGAGAGTATCGCTTCTCCAGGCGAACCTGGAGCGAGTCATAGTTCGACTGCGCATTCGAGCGGAGCGTTGCGATCTCGGTATCGAGCGCTTCATTGCAGTTGTAGGTCGATGGGTCGTTGTAGTATGCATTCACACTGCAAGTACCGCCGCTCCCGGGCGTGGGCTCGTGGGCGGGGCGCCGCGGCGCGGTGGGATCCGATGCATTCGGGCTGGGAGTTGGCTGGTTGCCATTGTAGAAAGCGAAGAGCTTCAATCCGCGAGAGCCTCCGTAGGAAACTTCGAGGACGGTGTCGGCGGGCAATTGGTACTCCAGACCCAGGTGCCACTGCTGAGTGTAGGGGGTGACCAGATGCGGATCGAGCGAGTAGAACTCGGGTGAGTTCGGGTTGCTGAGTGAGGCGGTGGGAAAGCCCGCAGACATGATATTGAGCGGCAAGCCGGAGTTGTTCGCGTTCGAGATCGAGCAATCGGCTGAACCACCCACGGTCGTATTTGCGACTGCCGCGTCACAGGGAGCGTTGAATGCCTCCGAAGACATGTACGGAGGGTTGAAGCCGGGGCTTGGGTTGGAGAATGGGCCGTTTTCTTGCCCACCATAGAAGAAGCCGTAGCCGCTGCGCAGGACGAGCTTGTTGGACAATTGGTAGGCTAGTCCGATGCGGGGGGCGAAATTGTTGGTGTCGGGAGAGATGAGTCCGGGCGAACCGTTGCGCTGAATGGCGATCTCGGAGGCCAGGATGGGCGTCAATGCCGTGCTTTGTCCGCTGGGAACGATCAGCGAGAGCGAGCTGAAATCGAACGTGGCCTGTTCGTTGTTGCCTTCCTTGATGGTAGAGAAGAATTCGTAGCGGAGACCCAGATTCAGAGTGAGGCGCGGAGTTACTTTGAAATCATCGTTCGCATAGGCCGAATAAATCTGCCGGCGATAATCGATATTGGGGGTCACACTGGTGATAAATCCGCCGCTGGGAACGCCGAGCAGGAAGCTGGCGAAGGCATCGCCACCGGTGCCTAAGACGGGTGCACCGGGGTTGTCGGTGAATTGGCTGCCGAAGTCCATGGAACCGCGAGCCTGGCCCGGCTCTAATATTGTGAACTGTTCGAAGCGAAGTTCGCCGCCGAACTTCGCGGCGTGGCGTCCGTGGGTCCAGAGCAGATTTTCGGTAAAAACATAGCTGTGCTGTTTTTCGATGGCGGGCTGGTACCCGGTGCTGCCAATGTCTGCGATGCCATTGCTGAAGCTGATTGTAGGCAGGCCGCCGTCGTTCAAGCTCGCTGTGTACGGAACTCCCGGAAAGGGGATAGGGAGGTTCGCCGAGACGTTAGTGTTGTAATTCAGATTGTAGCGAGTGGAATCGAGGTAATTGAAGCCGAAGCGGAATTCGTTGATCAGGTTGTTGCTAAACGTGTGGATCTCGCTGGCAGCCAGACCCTGGACTGTATTGGTGCTATAGCCGTCCTGAAAACCGCCGCCATCGATCACGTTGTTGAAGGGCGAGGGCACGAAGGTACTGTCTTTGCCGTAGCTGTAGCGGGCGAAAAAATTATCCTTTTGGGTAATGGTGTTGTCGAAGCGAACGTCTAACTTGTTCTGCGTTTCGGTCCTTTTGGGATCGGACAGATAGTTGCCGGCGACCAGCACATTGTTAATGCTGGTATTGGGCGCCGGAAATAGATTAGCCAGTTCCTGGCCAAGCGGATCGGCGAGGCCGGTGGGGAAGATGTTGGTCGGCAACCCGCCAGGGGTGTAGCCTCCGATGGGGACGCCGCAGAACCCGGTGGCATTGCCCGTGCTGTATTGTGCCTGACGCGAGTTGAAGATCTCACCCTGGTAAGTCGGGTTGCCGCTGCAATCGAGCACACCCGGGATTGGATTGCTGGGCTGGAGTAACGCGGAGAAATCTCCTCCAACCTCGGCTGGCGTGGGGACAGTGGACACTAGCGGCAGGCCCTGGCGAATGCGGAGGCCTTCGTAGTCTCCGAAAAAGAACATTTTGTTCTGGACGATGGGGCCGCCCAGAGTAAAGCCGAACTGGTTCTGCTTGTAAGGCTGCTGGCCGGTGTCGAAGTAATTGATAGCGTCCAACTTTTCGTTGCGCAGAAACTCCCACAGGTCGCCGTGGAGGTGGTTAGTGCCGGACTTGATGACGGCGTTCAAGATGGCGCCGTTGCCGCGGCCGAATTCGGCACTGTAGGAATTGGTCTGGACCTTGAACTCGGCGATGGCATCCACGGAAGGCTGAATCACGGAAGCGGAGCCGTTGAGGACGTCGGCCAGGTTGGCATTATTGTCAACGCCGTCGAGCAGGTAGTTGTTTTGCAGAGAGCGGGCGCCGTTGGCGCTGAACCCGGAGGTAGTTTCGACGCGCGACCCGGGCTCGGAGGCAGCGACGCCGACGCCGAGAAGAGCGAGTTGGGCGTAATTGCGTCCGTTTAAGGGAAGGGCGTTGATGCGCCGGCTGTCAACCACCTGGCCCAGTTCGGAGGTCTCGGTCTCGAGCTGTTGACTTTGGCTGGTAACGGTCACGGTTTCCGTTGCCATGCCCGGCTCAAGCTTCAGGTCCACGCTAACGCGGTCCTGAATGTTCACTTGCACCGGGCCGGCCACGGCCTTCTTGAATCCCTCCTTCTCGACGGCGACGCTGTAACGGCCGATCCGGAGCGGGCCGGCGACGTACTCTCCCTGGTCGTTGGTGGAGAGGTTCAGTTGAATGCCGCGATCTACGTCGGTGACAGTAACCTTGGCGCCCGCGACCACCGCACCGGTGGAGTCGCGCACCAAGCCCACAATGGCTCCGGCATCCTTTTGCGCCCATAGCGGCGTAGCGAAGCTAATGGCTACCAGAAGAAAGAGTGCCCCGAGGGTTTGTCGGGTGCTGAAAAGGACGGTCATGGCAAGCCTCCTGAGCTGCCTCCAAAAGCGCTAAACTCCTTATTTGGAAGTGCGAAATCTCTTGTGTAAATTTACGGACGATTACTTTTACTTCCGTTTTGTGGCTTTTGTCAAGTGCTATATTTTGTACCGGGCCGCTTCAAAAAAACCTCTACCCCTTGAAGGGCAGCGCGCCCCGGCCCGCGGCGTTCCACTGCTGGCGCATGAAACTGGTGAGTGCGCTGTGATCGCGAAACGCCTCGGTGCCTCCTTCCTTGGTGGTTGAGTATGCTCCCGCCAGATTCGCAAATGCCAGGCAATCCTCGAGTTTTGCCCCCCGCAACTGCTGATGGATGAATCCCGCATCGAAACTGTCGCCAGCGCCGACGTCCTCTACAGATTTCACGCTCGGGGGCGCTAGGCTGCACTGTTCCTGCCCTGACCGGCAGATAGCTGCCGCGGAGCCGCGCTTCACTACCACAACCTTGGCCAGTCCAGCGAGCACGTTAATGGCTTGCGAAAGGTCGTCCGTGTGCGCGATTTTCTTCGCTTCACGATCATTCGGGAAAAAAATGTCGACATACTTGAGAACTTCCAACAGGTTCCGATCCCACTTGTCCTCAGGATCATCATTGGTATCGAGTGACGTAGAAAGTCCCGCAGCTTTAGCCTGGCGGAACAGATCTCCGATTCGCGGGCGCAACGCTCGGTGCAGAAAGAACGACGAGACGTGCAGGTGCCGCGCCGACCGGACGTATTCCATGTCGATGTCGGAGTACTGCATCTCAAACATGGTGCCAGGAAACGTGAGGATGTAACGTTGCTGGAGGTAAGGCAAAGCAACGGTTAGCCCCGTCGGTGTTCGCCCGGTTGACTCCTTCATGCGGCTTACGTCAACCCCAGCAGCCGCCAGCCGTTCCAATGCCATCTTCCCCAGTGGGTCTCCGCCGGTTTTCGAGATGAAACCGACCTTGGTTCCCAGCAAGGCCAGGTTATGAGCGAAAATCGCGGACGAACTGCCCAGCGTGACCGCCAGACCACTTGCCAATAGCTCGCGATCCAGTACCAGTTCTTTGGGCAAACCGTAGAGGATCAGGTCTAGATTGATTTCACCAACCACGCATACGTCCAGCATCGGCATCTTTGCCCCCAATCTAGAAAACCAGGTCCCACAACGTCAGGACCCGTCGCAGGCCCGGCTCGGGTTTGACAGCGACTTGGCTCGATAACTCAAGCATTCGAAGGTTCCGGCAACACGTTCTTTCTCATCCACTGCGGCCACATCAGGCGTGTGTGCCCTCTAAACGTTGTTGGAGCCGGAATCAAGTGTCTTGGCGCAGTCATGGAAGCCACTCTCAACCCATTCCGCATGCTGCCGCATAGGAACGCAGCACCGACTGAATGTGATATCGAATGATTGCCCCCGGCTGGTTCTTGATTTCTTCCGCCCTGATTGCCGCGTACTCCAGAGGCAGGTATTGGCTGATGAGCGTCAACGGGACCGAGTGCGCCATGAGGTTCTCGATTAGGCGTTCGATCTCAGCTTGGACCGCCGGCTCATGCCAGTAGTATCGGCAGCGGTCGCTATAACTGTAGGCCCGCGAGAATCGCAGCTGGTTTTCATCCCCGTGATAGTAAGAGCGCCAATGCAAGGGGTTTTTCAGCATGGCCTGATCGAGCACTTCTGGCACCTGCGACAATCTGGGGCCTTTTCCCCCGCCAAGCAGATCTCGTTCGATCGCACTCAAGGAGAACACAGCTTCCCGAAACGCAAAGGTCAACCAGGGACCAACTTTCAGGATCGCAAAGTGATCTTCCACCATCTGCGCCAGAGCACTGGGAGGCTGGTAGTCCGTGGAAAGTGCCTCGTATACCACCGATGGACTTTTCGGCAATCCTGCCGAGAGTGAGCGTGCCTTGCTGCAATCGTATTCAAATACGACGTTGTCCCCGAACTCCACTCCTGGCTGCGCGACCACAGCGATCACTCTGTCCCAGGCAGCGGACAGGCCCCTCTCGGCAAAGGCCGCTTGAAAGACTTGCAGAGTCTGATGGAGGCTTTCGACCGTGGTCACGGCAGGAGGCGCGCCTAGAGCTGACCCGCCCCCTGGTGTGGGGACTTCGGTCCCGATGACATACAGAGGAAGGTCGGCGCCGGGCGGCAAGTCTTTCAGCACCTCTTCAGCAGCTTCGCAAAGTACGGCGGCCCGCCGCGCAACGATGTGTTCAGGGAGGACCTTTGCGTCATCGGTACATGCTATGCTCGCATCAAGATGGATTTTCCGATATCCGGCGAGCACACAAGCGCGGACTAGTTTGCAAGCCTTTCTCAAGGCGCTGTTCGATGCTGCGGTCCTCCACGGAAATGGCCCGAGATGGTCCCCGCCCAAGCGTATTCGTTCTCTGGGAAGCCCCATACGCCGCGCCGCTGAGTGGACAAAATTGGCGACTGACCCGGCGTCTGTCCGGTGTAACCGCCCAGTTGATTGACCTGGCTGGAAGTAGACTCCACATGGAGGACAGAATCGTCTTCGATGGCCTGCTGGATGGCCGCGCCGATGACCCAGGGATGCGCGGAGCAGACCGCATAGACACCCCCTTTTCCTGAGAGAGGCGATTGCAGATCAATACATCCCGCAGGCTGGCGCTGGCGTTGCGGCAGCGCTGCTGAATCACTGGGTTCAAACCAGGCTCCTCCAAGAGTCGCCTCTCAACATCCATAGAGACTGATTTGCATGTTACGAATAATTACGAATAAGTTCAATATATATCGAATACGCCAATGGAAACAGGGGCAGATCGAGGACTAAACCACGGCCCCGTGCTTATCTCCACGACACCCTATTGTGTCCATGCGTAGCAGTGGACTGTGCCGGAAGTCGCTGGCCAAGTTGGCGATCACTTCGGATCAAACGCAGTCGGTGCATTACTTGTTGAGCATAACAAGGGCCAGTACGCGGTCTAGGACCGGCTTTCTGGTGTGTGCGGAAACGGCGGTCCTACGGAACGCCGGCGGGCTCAAACCAGACTACCGCGCCCTTTGCGATATCCGGCAGATGGAAGAGCGTGCTCCCGTTTGCAAAACGACCTGTGATCGTGGTCTCCTCGCGGAGAAATGGCAAGAAGTGCCCCCGAACCTTGCCGGGCACAATTATCTCGGCGTGGCTCTCGGGAGTCTGCACGGCGTTTTCTTTAGCACGCAAGCCCAGGAAGTTGGCGAAAAACACATGCGGTTTACCGTCCACGGACGCAATCTGCGCCGCAACCATTGGCGATGACTTTACTCGAATTTCGCCCTCACCCAGGCTGTCGAGAAAACGCTTTTCACTGTCGGGTGAGCAATCTTCAAAGTGACTTTCCGCCAGCGTGAGGTATCGGGCTCCCGGTGAATCCGCGAGGTAGGTCACGTTGGTCTGCCCCAGTAATTCTTCGCTCATGGCGCCAGTGGCGAAAATCTTTCCGCTGCTCCCGGCGTACTTTCGCAAGGCAGCCGTTTCGTCTCTTGAGAGGATGCGCACATCGGGCAGAATCAAAGTCTTCCCGCGGAACGACTCCAACGTCCTCGGCGTCACGATCTGATATTCGCGATGACTCTGCATCAGGAGCAAGAGCGTGCCCTGGTACGAACGAAGGAACTCTTTTGTGAAGTAGTTGCGCGTAGCCGGAGAGAAGTAGACACCGACT
>Ga0187877_1003610_pt1 | contig 12465 bp, 9 predicted proteins | sample June2016WEW_17_1_3_FD_132430 | JGI IMG/M metagenome (GOLD analysis project Ga0187877, IMG submission 132430) | Peatland microbial communities from SPRUCE experiment site at the Marcell Experimental Forest, Minnesota, USA - June2016WEW_17_100 | ecosystem: Environmental > Terrestrial > Soil >... | reverse complement strand
TCGTCGGCCAGGAAACGTTTGAGCATGACGAGCAGGTATGTGCGGAACTTGCCCTTCGCCGGGGCAACCGAGTGCAGGTAGTCCTTTTGAAGCAACCGCGCGAAGAATTCCTGGGTCAGGTCCTGGGCGTCGGCCGGGCTGTGGCCCTGGCGGCGGACGTAGGCGTAAAGCGGATGCCAATAGGTGCGGCAGAGCGTTTCGAGCGCCGCCGCGGACTGCGCCGACTGCTGCTCGCGCGCCGACAGCACCACGGACCAGTGCGTGGTCAGGAACCACGCCTCAGACGGTCGCGCCGAATCGCTGCTGGTGGAGTCCATACGGGACGCGGAAGCCTAATCCGCTGCGGGCCGGCGGTCGAATGCAATCCGGGGCCGAGGGCTGGCCTTGAAGTGTGATGTCCGAAGTCCGAAGGTCCGAAGGCCGAAGGCCGAAAGAAACCCGAAACCCGAAATCCGAACCGGGCGTGCGGTTATGGGCTGCTGCCGGCCATTGATTTGGAGATCGGTCTTCGGAGTTCGGCGCAGAAGAGTATTGCACCACGCCAGACCCCTGTGCTTTCATCGGCCCATGGGTCGGCGGGATTTCGGTGACAATCGCCGGCGGCTGGCGCGATGGCGCAGAACAGCCCCGACAGGACGCCGCCCTGGAACGCATCATGGCAAAAACCGGCAAGACCCTCAAAAGCGGCAAGAGCGGCACCACCGTCAGCATCCAGACCGCCTTCGGTCAGGCCGAACGGCAGTTGGCCGTTCCCCGGAATCCACGCACGCCCGCCCAGCAGCGGGTGCGGGTCACCTTGGGCAGCATCGCCTCGCGCTGGCGCGGGCTGACCGACCCGCAGCGCACCGCCTGGACCGCCCTCGCCAGCGATACCTACAGCCAGCCGCGCCTGGGCCAATCCGGCCGGCTTTCCGGCTGCCAGCTCTTCATCAAGATCAACTGCACCCTCTCCGCCGCCGGCATGGAGCAGGTCGTCGAACCGCCGGAACGCCCCATCTTTGCCGCCAACCCGGTCGGTGCGCTGACCATCCTCAACAACGCCGGCTTGATTGCGCTCAAGCTCGCCGTGGCCCGTGCCCCGGCTCATTACGTGATGGTCCTGGGCACGGCCCCATGCAGCGCCGGCATCTCACGCCCCCGACGCTTCACGCTGTTGGGCGCCCTCCCGGCCTCTGCCGCCGGGATGAGCGACATCACCGACCTCTACGTGGCCAAGTACGGCGTGCCGCCTGGCGGTACCCGTGTGTTCATCCGTACGCGCCAGACCGCCAACGGCTGGGAGGATCTGCAGAAGGACACCACCGCTGTAGTCCCGGTGGAATAAGTTGAAAGCAGAAGTTGACGGGCGTGACGGGAGGCACTCAGAGCCCTTAACAAGGCCGGACCAGTGCGCCCGCATTTTGCGGGCTTACAGTCCCCGGACGGCCTAAAGCGTAAGTGTTCAGAAAGGAACAGGAGGAAACGGAGGCAACGAAGATTCCCCGAAGAACCTGCGAGGAGCACTGGAGCGTCCAGGCATCTATTATGGTGTACGTATCTCGTACGTATCCTGTACGTATCGTGTACCTATGGTGTACAGATGGTGTACGTATCTTGTACGTATGGTGTACGTATCGCGTACCTATAGAAAGGATTTGGTGCTGATTGCGCCCTACGAGCGGGGGGCTTGGGCTCTGCCGAGGGGTTGCTGGCTGGCGAGGCAGTGGGGAGGGAGGCGCTGCGGAGTTAGCGGCCCGGCTTTCTTTCCTTGATGGGCAGGGAGAGCAAGTCGCCGTTGGCGGCGAGGTAGAGGACGATGTCGCGGCGGTGGGCTTCGACGGCGTAGAAGAGGGCGGATTTGTGGAGGCGGTCGCGGGCCATGACGTACGCCCCTGCCTCGGCAAGGAGCCGCACGGTTTCGAGGTCGCCGAGGCGGGCCGCGTGGATGAGTGGGGTGCGGCGGTCGGCGTCCATCGGGTCAACGGAGGCGCCGTGCTCGAGCAGACAGGCGACGCATTGGCGGTGCTCGCTGTCGAGAGGGGCGGTGGCGGCGCGCAGCAGTTCGAGCAGGGGTGGGAGGCCGTCGGTGGCGCCGGAGTTTACGTTCGCGCCTGCGGCGATGGCGGCTTTGAGTTGAGGAAGGTTCCCTTGTTGGACGGACTGGAGGAGTTGCTGTTCGGGCTGGGAGGGGACGTGGCCCGGCGCTGCGGATTCGGCGGCAAGGACGGGCCAAACTGTTGCAAAAGCGAGAAGTGCCAGAATACCCGCAGCCCAGCATTTCACGCGGGGCCGTCGGGCGTGCAGGCTGACGGCAAGGTTCACGCCACCCTGTTAGCCCAAGCGGAGGTATTCGACAAGCGCGATCAAGCGGTATCTGCCATTGAATGAGGGCTGATGGTTTGTTGTAATTCGCCCATGACGGTTCTGGCATGGCTGCGGCAACCGGAACAGCGGGCGCAATTGCCCGCTCGATTGCTGCTGGGGGTGGCGATCGTCTGGGGCCTGCTCCGAACGGCGCGGTCACTGCACATGCTATTCGAGGCGTCGCATGACCTCAACATCTACTATTCGCTCTGGTTCCTGCTGGGGCACCGCGATTTTGCCGACATCGCGTTGAGCCAGGCGCTCTATCTTCCGCACACGTGGCTGGTGCTCACGCCGTTCTTCCTGCTGGGCTGGCCGGGGGCCCGGCTGCTGATGCTGTTGCTCAATGTGGGCTGCGTGTTTTACATCTGGTGGCGGCTGAGCGAGCTGGCGGGACTTAAGGGGATTCGGCGGTGGCTGCTACTCGTCTTCCTTTGGGACTGGCTGTGCACGGGGCTGGTGATCGGGCTGGGCAACCTGGCCTTGGTATGCGTGGCGACGGCGCTGGCGGCTTACCCCTTCACGTCCGTCGGGGGAAGCGTGTTCCTGACACTGTCGGCAATGAAGCAGACATTGGTGTTTCCGCTTTATTTCAGGTTGCTGCTCAAGCGACCGAAGATGCTGATCTTGCCGCTGGTGGTGGTGGCGGCTTGCGGGGTGGCGGTGCTGGTCTGGGCGGGGTTAAGCCCGGCGGAGGTGGTGGGCATGGCCAGGGGGTCCGTGAGCCGCGTCGAGGGCTGGACTCAGTTCGACCTGACTTCGCTGCGACGATTACTGAGTCCGGTGATGGGGGGCGGCGCGGCGCTGTCGGCGGTGGTGTGGGTGGTGTGGTTCGGGCTGTATGGGTTGGTCACGTGGCGCGTGAAGGATCCGCTGGCGGTGGTGGCGGCGCTGTTGCTGCTGAGTTTGTTGCCCATTTATCACCAGGAATATGACTTGGTGGCGGCGGCACCTGCGCTGGCGCTGTTTCTGCGGCGCGGTTCGTTGGCGTGGCCGGCGTTGATGACGTTGCTGCTGGCGGTCAATCCGGCGTCTGCGCCCATGCGCGTGTTGCCTGGCGGGGTGGTGAGGACGGCGGTGGAGGGGTTCGTGGCGGTTTATAATCCGCTGCTTGTGCTGGCGTTTCTGGGGGGGATAGGGTGGGTTGACGGAAGGGGTGACCACGAAATACACGAAAAGGGGGCCCCAGAACGGGATCTTCAAACTCCGCCAGAAGAGTCATAGGCGGCTCGGGCTGGGAGGTTGGGGCGCGACATGCCGCTCCTAACGGAGCTTAGATGCCTGCGCGGAACGGGGCCATAAACATGGCGCTCCTAAAGGAGCTTGCGCAGGTCACCCGACGGGTCGGCCCTTTCGACGTGTGAGGAATCCCTGGTCAGACCTCCAACGTCAGCACGAACCGATGCCATGCAACCGGGCACCCAGCCAAGGGTCTCATGCTTGGCTCCCTTTTCGTGTATTTGGTGTATTTCGTGGTTCCACAGCCTTGCCCCAGGCACGGCCGCGCAACCCGTCGCGCAACAGGTAGTAGAGGAAGAGGGTGTTATAGCGCAGATAGCGCGAGGCGAGGCGGCCGGGCTCTGAGCCAAGCCGGTAAACCCAGGTGAGGCCGAGGCGTTGCATCCAGAGGGGGGCATCGGGCTTCATGCCGGCGTTGACATCAAAGGCGAAGCCGACGGTCAACACCACGCCGCGTCGCAGGCGGGGTTTGTAACGCTTGACCCAGGCTTGCTGTTTGGGGGTGCCGAAGCCGACCCAGATGAAGTCGGGCGAGAGGCGGTTGATCTCCTTGATTACCTCCTGGTCGTCGGCGCCCTCCATGCGGCCATCGGCCTGGCATTTGCCGTGGAAGGCGCCGATGAAGCGGATGCCGGGGTTCAGCTTGCTGAAGACGGCGCGGAGTTTGGCACCACAGGCCTCCGAGCCGCCGAGCAGGTAATGGGTGTAGTCGGGCGGCACACTGGCGAGGAATTGGCGCATGAAGGTGGGACCATAAACACGGTCGCGAAGGCGCTGCCCCGCCAGACACAGACACCAGATGAGCGGCATGCCGTCGGGCGGGAAGGCATTATATTCGCTGGTGAGCTCGCGGAACCAAGGCTCGTGCCGGCGCATGGTAACGATCTGGGTATTGGCGAAGTCCAAGGCCACGCAGGCACCGGCGCGCGCCCATTGACGGCATTGCGCGTCCAGACCGCGATAGTCGGTCAGCAGCAGGGGCGTGCCCAATACTTCGAGCGCAGTCATTGGGGGCGAGGGTTCAGAGGGCGGCGCAGGCATTCAAGACAAAACTGCGACGGTTCGGCCGGTGGGGCCGGCTCAGACCGAAGAGCCTATTGCCGATGGCAGATGGCAGATGGCAAATGGGAAAGATCAGGGGGCAGAAATAGCTTCTCAGAGGGCACGGTTGTCGTTATGCTGGGTCGTTAACTCTTTGAGACACATATTCGCCGGGCAGGTGCTCTGCGCCGTATGAAACTGCTGGTTTTTGCGCACACGCCACCGCCGCATCATGGGCAGAGCTTCATGGTCCAGCTCATGCTGGGTGGGTTCGGTGGAGACTGCCGCAAGGGCCGTCAGCGGGCGGCGGCAGGCGGAGCGAAGGGCGGGTTCGGCATCGAGTGCTATCACGTGAATGCCCGGCTGTCGAAGAAGCTGGAGGATATTGGGGATTTGCGGCTCGGGAAGTTCATGCTGCTGCTGGGCTATTGCGCGCAGGCCATCTGGTGCCGGTTCCGCTACGGGGTGACGAACTTCTATTACATTCCGGCGCCGGGAAAACGGTCCGCGTTGTATCGGGACTGGGTCGTGATGCTGATCTGCCGGCCCTTCTTCAGGCGGGTGATACTGCATTGGCACGCGGCGGGGTTGGCCAAGTGGCTGGAGATTGTCATGACAATGCGCTCGCGGTCGCTCACCTACCGGTTGATGAAACAAGTGGATCTCAGCATCGTGCTGTCCAAATATAACCGGGCGGACGCGGAGAAGATCTTCTCGCGGCAGGTTCGCGTGGTCAGCAACGGCATCCCCGATCCTTGTCCCGAATTTGCGGCAGAGGTTCTGCCAACGCGCAAGGCGCGGTTTGTGGCGCGCAAGAAGCTGTTATCGGGCGCGACCCTGGATGCGGCGGACCTGCGGGAGGCGGGCGGCGAGCCGCAACGAGTCAAAGTCCTGTATCTCGCGCACTGCACGCGCGAGAAGGGACTGTTCGATACGCTCAGCGGGGTGGCGCTGGCCAACGAGCGGTTGCGCAGCCGCCGGGCGCCGATCTCCCTCCGCTTGCAAGTGACAGGCGGCTTTGTCTCGCCAGGCGACAAAGCCGAGTTCGAGCGGAGAATGGCGGAGCCAGGGATGGCCGATATGGTCCAGTATTTCGGTTTCGTCTCGGGGGAACAGAAGAACCAGTTGTTGCGCGAGGCGGACCTGTTTTGCTTCCCGACCTACTACGAGAACGAGAACCAGCCGGTGAATCTGATCGAAGCGATGGCCTTCGGCCTGCCGATTCTCACCACGCGCTGGCGTTCGCTCCCGGAACTGTTCCCGGCGCATTACGCCGGACTGGTCAATATCCGGTCGCCGGAGCAAATTGCCGACGGTTTGCTGGCGCTGCTGAGCGGGGAAAGCGGCGAGGGCTTTCGGGATATTTTCCTGCGCGATTTTACGCTGGAACGGCACCTGTCCGGGCTGGCGGAGGCGTTTGCGCAGCTTGAGTCCGCACCGCCAAGCGCGGTGGCGGCCACGGCGGCGGGAGCCGTTCCGAAGTAGGCGCGTGGGCCCATTTGACCTCGGACTGACAGCATGGGAGTGTGCTCCGTGATCAGAGCTTTCCCCCAGCTTTGGGGACGGACCGAGAGCCTTTTCCAGTATGAAGCGCAGAAGATTTAATTGGCTCGTCAGCGACCTCCTCCGCAAGGTGATGCGGCGTTACCTGGAGTGGTCCGCCCGGCTCAAGGGGCAGCGGTTCTATTGCCGGGCGCTGGGAGGCGAATCCGAATACAACCTCACCATTAACTGCGACCTGACGGTGTCGTGCACATGTCAGGACTACGACGGCTCTGGCCATTTGGGCGACCTGAATAAGAATTCGTTCCCGGAAGTGTTCTTCGGCCCGGTTGCGCGGCACTTCCGCGAAGAGCTGGCCAAGGGGAAATTGCCCATTATGACCTGCGCCCGCTGCGGGGACCTGATGCGGGTGCCGAAAGCGCAGTCCAGAGCTGTGACGGGGCTGCCGCGCGGAATCGCCGGCGAGACGAAAGCCGACGCTGCGTCTCGCACGAAGTCTCCCGCGAGCGCCGTCGAGAGCGATCTTGACCGGCATATCTTCGCCGGTCCCAAACCCCGCCTGCCCTATCGCGGGATGCTGCTGGAGAATACGGTGCGATGCAATATTGACTGCATCGGCTGCGACAGGCAATCGGCAGCCCGCATCCGCACAACGCTGCAGATGGACCTGGACAAGCTGTCACGCATGGCTGACCTGGTGAGCGACCTTGGGCTGGAGCAACTGTTCTACCTGAACCTCGGCGAGCCGTTTCTGTCTCCGAACATCGGCCCGGAGCTGTCGCTGCTGCGGCAGAAGAACCCGAAGTGCCGCATCGTCATCTCGACCAACGGCATCGTGCTCAACACGGACGCCAAACGCGATGCGGCCCTGAATGCCAGCCATATCTATTTCTCCATTGCCGGTGTGAACGAGCCAATGCTCAAGAAATACGAACACAACGGCAACTTCCAAAAGGCGTATGACAACATGAAGGCGCTGGTGGCCTATCGCAACGCCCGGGGCCTCGCTGAGCCGTTGCTTGAGTGGAAATACCTGCTGTTCAACTGGAACGATCGCGCAGAGACCATCGCCCAGGCGATAGAGCTGGCCAAGGCGGCGGGTGTGGACATCATCTCGTTCTGGCCCACGCACAATCCATTCTACGGTTATTCATTCCGGTACGCGCTTGGCCGGTTCAACGGCGTCGGCATTGGATGCTGGAAAGGGCGCGAAGTAGATCTGCGGCCGGCGGCGAAGCTGGCCGTAAAGTAGCCGCCCCTCAGAGTTTCCAGGGCGTCAGGACCTTCGTGCCGGGAGCGAACTTCACTGAACGATATTGCGGCCAGGGACAGCAGATGACGGCCACTTTGACCTCAGCGCGTTCCTGGAGGGCAGCCGGATCGTCGAGGTGCTCGAACTCGTGCAGGCTGGGAGCATTGGCCGGTTTGGCGCCGTAATCGTGCACCACCACCTTGTAGCCATGGCGCTTGAGTTGTTGAGCCAAGTACAGCCCCGCGGCTTCCTCGGTGATATAGGTGTCCGGCTTATAGGACAGCCCCAGCACCGCAACCGTATCGGTCTTGCTCACCAACCGCTGGACTTTCTCAAATAAGTCCTGATTCGTTCGCTGATTGACACGGTCGGAGGCTTCGGCCAGCGGCGCTTCCAGGCCGAGTTGCCGGGCGGTGTAGGCGAGCAGACGGTTATCGCGCGGGAAACACGGCCCGCCGTAGCTCAAGCCTGACCGCAGATACTTCGGGCCGATACGGCTGTCGCTGCCGATGGCTTCGAGGATGTTGTGGATGTTGGCCTTGGGGAACTGCTCGGCGATCATCCGCAACTGGTTGGTGAAGCTGATCTTCATGGTGATATAGCTATTCACCGAAATCTTGGTCAACTCGGCGCTGATGATGGACATGCGGGCGATGCGGGGCGAATTGGAGTTGTATCGCTGGTAGAGCCCCTCCAGCGCCGCGCCGCTATCGGGATCGGATTCTCCGATCAAGACCATGTCCGGCTCGAGCAAGCCTTTGACCACGTTGCCCAGCGCGATGAATTCGGGATTGTAACACATGCCGAAATCGCGTCCGCAGACCCCGCCCGTCTCCCGTTCGAGCATCGGGATCAACACCGTATCCACGGCGCCAGGCGTCGTGGTCGAGCTGCACACAAATATGTGACCCTGCTTGCGCTTTTCCCGCACCGCCGCGGCAACGGGCTGCATCGCGCGCAAGAGGAACTCGTTGGAGAAGCTCCCATCCGGCAGGCTGGGGGAGGGAGGGATGAAGAAGGTGACGTCCGTGGCCACCGCCTCGCGGTAATCCTGCGTAGCGCGCAGCCGTGACCGGCCCGCGGCGATGGTTTCGGCCAGGAGCGGTTCCTCCACCGGCGGCTGGCCCGCGTTGACCTTGCGCACCTTTTCGGGGTCAATATCTATGCCCACCGTGGGGAACCCGCGCTGCGCAAGAGTAGCGGCGATGCACGCGCCGAGCTTGCCCAACCCGCAAACGGAAGCTGTTTGAATCGGTTTCATTGAATCGTCCGCTTACCGTATGGGATGACCCGCAGAGGTCAAGCGTGAAACGACTCCAAACTGTAAGGCCTCTGTCATGGCGGGTAGGGCGGGCAGTCCTCTGCACGCCGGGCCTGAATTATGGGCGCGCCGCGGCGTGCAGAGGACTGCCCGCCCTACCTCCTCCCGCCGTCACTGAGGCATTACTCCAAACTGCACTGGCATTGCCCGTCGCCAGACAAAAGCCTTTCCTTGGCGAACGGTGTTGGCTATTGCTTGCCGCGAAATGTATTCCGCCCTCCAGCCCGGCCGGGCAGTACCCGATGCGGATGGGGTGGGAGGCGCGGCGTACCTTTGCCGGATGTCCGAGCAACAAGAAATCAGCCAATTGGTCACAGCCGTCTTCCGCGCCTGGCGAGAGGCCGGGATCAATTGTCTCGTCTTGCGCAACTACGAGAGCTTGCCGCATTTCAGCACCAACGACATTGACGTGCTGGTTGATCCCCGCCAGTCGCGCCAGGCGGAAAGGGTGCTGCTGGAGGCGGCCTCGAAGAGCGGCTTTCGCCTGCATAACCGGGTCGAATTCGCGACATTGGCCCTCTTCCTGTCGAGCCGGCAAAGCAATGCGCAGGCGCATTTCGACTTGTTCACTGCTCTGAAATGGCGCGGGTTTGAGTTCGTTGCCTGCGAGGGGTTTCTCCAACGCAAGGTGGGCAGGGACCTTTTCTTCATCCCACACCCGGCGGACGAGACGGCGACCAAACTGCTCGCCTCGTTCATCTACACCGGCAAGGTCAAGGATAATTACAAATCGTCCATTGTGACTGGCCTGCAGGCCGAGCGGGCGGCCATTCGTGATTTGCTGACGCTGACGTACGGTTCGGCACACGCGAAGTTCCTGGTGGAAGCCGGCGCGCAAGCCAGGTGGGCGGACCTCGAGGCCGCGACGGGTGCCTTGCGCCAGGCTTTGATTCTTCGGCAACTGGGGCGCCGGCCCTGGCGCACGATCAAAGCCCTGCTGATTGATGCCAGACGGCTGGCCAGGCGGTTCCTGCAACCGCCGGGTGTGACCGTCGTGTTGTGTGGGGCTGACGGGAGTGGCAAGTCCACCGCCGCCCGCGCGGTAATAGAAGGGCTCAGAGTCACGTTCAGCGCGCAGAAGGTGCGCCAGTTCCATTGGAAACTACCAATGTTTTCGACCCGGCGCCTGGCAGCACGCAGCCCAACAACCGATCCCCATGGCCAGCCTGCCCGCAATGCGGCCGTTTCGCTCTGCTACTTTGGGTTTCACTGGTTGGAATTCTTCCTCGGTTCCCACTTGCGTTTGCGGCCGATTACCGTCCGGGGTGAGCTGGTTTTGATTGACCGCTTTTACTACGACTTCTTTGTGGACCAACGGCGTTATCGGCTGCGCTTGCCGCAAGCACTCGTGCGCCTCGGGCTGTTCTTTCTGAAAAAGCCCGATATGGTCGTTCTGCTCGACGCACCGGCTGAGGTGCTGCAGAAGCGAAAGCAGGAAGTGCCGCTCGCAGAAACCGAACGCCAGCGCGCGGCGTATCTGGCACTCGTCCGGAGTCTCCGCAATGGGCGGGTGGTTGATGCCACGCAACCGCACGAGAAGGTCGGCGCCGACATTAGCCGGGCGATCCTGGACTTCATGGCCGAACGGACGAGGAGGCGCTGGGGCCTCTCGAACCCATGATACAGCCACCGCAGAATTTCTGGGAGGGGTTGTTCTCAGCGCCTCCGGAACCGGGGCAGGGGGTGCGGGTAGAAATGCGGCTGCTGAAAAGCCACGGGCGGCCGTTCCTGCTGCTGCCGGGTCAACCTCGTTCAGCGGCCGCCACGATGGACCTTTATCCGGCCCAGACCAGCAGGGCGCGGGCAGCCAGAAGCCTCTTGCGCGCGATCCTTAGAGCATCGCTGCCACTTGGAACCGGGAAGGTGTCGCTGGCAGTTTCTCCAGCGGACCCTCTCGTCGGGTTCCTCACATCACTGACTGGAGAGCCGGGACAGGGGCTGCCAACCTTGGGGATTCTCGCCGGCAATCCGATGAGTGAGGGTCAGCGGCTGCTGGTGTTGGTTTTCGACGCACGGCAGCGGCCGGTTGCGGTGGTAAAGGTGGGGCTGAGCGAGCAAGCGAGAGGACTGATCGAAAAGGAGGAGTCCTTCCTGGCGGCGGCCCCTGCCGGAACGAGGGCGGTTCCCAGGCTGCGCGGCGCTTTCCAGTCTCCGCGGTTGCGCGCGATTTCGCTGGATTTCATTGCCGGCGATTCGCCCCGAGCGCAGCAGGAGGATGTCCTTCCCTCGTTGCTGGAGTCATGGGTAGATCGAAAGCGAACGGTCGCGGTGTCTGAAACCCCCGATTGGGCGCGGCTGGCAAATGCCTGCGCGGGGAACAACCTGTTTCCGGTCGTCGCCGGGTCACTGGGCAGCCGTGAAGTCCATCCGGCCATTCATCATGGGGATTTCGCGCCGTGGAATATCAAGGTGTACCCCACCGGCGCGTGGACCGCCCTGGACTGGGAGCGAGGCGAACTTACCGGTATTCCCGGCTGGGATTGGTTTCACTACGTCATCCAAAGCGCCATTCTGGTGAGGCACCTGCCGACCTCGGCCCTCGTGCAGCGGGTAGAAGGTCTGCTCGGTTCCGAAGCGTTCCAACAGTATGCGGGGTGCGGGGGCATCGTTGGATGCGAGCGCGAGCTAGCACTGGCCTATCTGCTCCACGTGGTTGAGGTCATCAAACCATCTGAGGGTCTGGCGCAGACGCGTGACTTGTTGCGTGCCCTATCAACCTGTTGGCGGAAAGACTCGGCGGGTGTTCGATAAGCCAAGGCCGGCGGGACGCCTGCCCTACTTTGGGCGCAGGATCTTCCCCACGAATGACTCCACCAGCGCGCACACTTCCTCCTCTCCGGAATTTGCCATGCAATACGGGATGGGGAACCGGCAGTAGTCCGAACAAGGCTTGTAGGGGCAGGCTTTGCCTTCCAGCCACTCCGATCCCGGGTGGAGCGGGGCAAACCACTCCGGCACTTGAGGGCCAAACAGCGTGAAGGTGGGCACGCTGCAAAACGCGACCAGGTGACCCGGCCCAGAATCGTTGCCAACGAACGCGCCTGCCCGATCCGCCAACGCGAAAAGCTCCGTGACCGTTCGTGGTGTAGCAACATCCTTTTCCCCTGCCTGCAGCCACCAGGTCCGCTGATCGGGGTCGCAAGCGACCTGCACCCGATACCCTTTCTGGCGCAACCGGGCGACCAGGGTGCGATACCGTTCCAGCGGCCAGACGCGCACCGGCTGGCCTGCGCCCGTGTGCACGAGGATTTCACCGTAGGGATGCAAATGCGGGAGCGCGAGGGCTTCGCGCGCAGGCATGTCGAAGCCGAGGACGCGCGCCATGACGCGCCAATACTCGTACCGGTGCGCCTGCGGCTCAGGCCGAGCCAGCGGTTCGGTCAGAATAAACCCGCTCCCCAGGCGCGGGAAACCCAGGCGGGCCTTCGCCCCGGCCAGGAGCAGCAGCAGATGATCGCGCGGGTCCCCCCACCGCGCCGACAGGCCGTAGTCGAAACGCTGCGCGGCCAGGGGTTTGAGCAAGCGGACCATCTCCCTCCACGGCCAGGTATAAAGGCGATACTTGTCCTTGAACCTAAACGCGGTCCAGGGCGCGACGAAGGGTACCACCTTTACGCTGGGCCAGAACCGCCGCTGCAAGTCCATGGCATAGGGTTTGGCCGCCAGGGTTACCTCATACCTTTGGCTGGCCGCTTGCAGGAACGGGGTGGCGATGATCAAGTCGCCAAGGCCCCAGAGTTCAACTACCAGGAGTTTCACAGGGTGC
>Ga0187877_1003576_pt1 | contig 12579 bp, 17 predicted proteins | sample June2016WEW_17_1_3_FD_132430 | JGI IMG/M metagenome (GOLD analysis project Ga0187877, IMG submission 132430) | Peatland microbial communities from SPRUCE experiment site at the Marcell Experimental Forest, Minnesota, USA - June2016WEW_17_100 | ecosystem: Environmental > Terrestrial > Soil >... | reverse complement strand
TTTCAGTGGGACCCTTCCTGTAAATCCAGTCCCTCTCTTGGCCTTGAACACGATAAGGTCTATATTCCCGTCATGGTCGATGATCTTTTCCCAGTTTTCTTTGATCTTGTACTCTCCGTTCAATTCCTCAACAGCAGCCAGGATACCCAGCCAGGACCCCTCGTATTCAATCGTTCCCGACTCTTTAAAGGACGCCATGCTCAACCGCTGGCCCGATTTGTAGGAGTCTCTAGCCAGTTCGGAGATAGCCAGGATGGGGATATTATGCTTCTTGGCCAGGTCGGTCAGCTTGGAGATAATGTCATCTACCCGCAGGCGTTCATCCGTGGTCTTGGATTTCGTTCTTAATTTCCGTAGATAATCGATGATGATGACCGGCCCTTTGTTATGCTTTTTGTGGATCTGTTCAACCAGGTCGTTCCATTCCTCCACGGGTATCAGTTTTTCGACCACGTATTTGTGCTCCCTGATGTTTTTAACAGAAGGAAGGTTGCAAAGGCCTTCAATTCCCTCCATGAGCCCAACATTGAAATTCTCAATGGAATGCTCGGTGAACCTGGCCAGGGACCTGTTCAGCAATTCCACACGGCCGTCGTCATAGCTGAAGAATAGAACCGGGTATCCATTTAGACATATATTGTCGGCGATGTTGTTCAAGAGGACCGTTTTACCGGAAGATGGGATACCGCCAAAGATGTACAACCTTCCTCCGGCGAGGCCCCCGTTCATTCTGCTTCCAAGATAGGAGAGATTATTCCCCGCAAAGGGTACACGGATCGAACTCTGGGTAAGCTCCGTGGATACCTTTTTCGCATCGTCCAGGAATGAAGAAACATCGAGCTTGGGTTCCTTATTCCGGGAGTCCATTTTTTTGACGGATTCGAAGGTCCTTTTAAGCTCGGACTCGGGTAAGGAAGGTTTATTCCTTGTCTCGTTCCAGACCCTGGCCATTTCCCAGATTTCCTTCTCCTCCATCCCGCATTCGAACCAGTGGCCGATAAGTCTTGTCGCAGTATCGTCTCTTTCCCCCTTCGGGCACCCTTCTTGAATAATCTCTATGTAGGTCTTTCCGGCTTTTGCTTCCTCTGGGAGATTTTTATCCTTGACCAAAGGGGCTTTTTTTGCAGGTTTTTCTTTCGGTGCGGCAAGATCTTTTAGATAATCCACCATCCAGGGAGTGCATGGAGCTGGATCGATCTCTGAAATGGAATACCCTTTCTCCCAAATATACCTTCTCCCTGAACCATGAACGGAAGGCGGAGCGACCACATAACCCCCGTCTCCTCGGATATCGATGGCCAGGTTCTTGTTCACATTGTTTTTGACCTCGAAATTCGGATACAGGATGTAGATGTGGTATCCCTTTCCTGTCTTCACCTTCGGGGTCTCCGGAAATCCTCCTTCTTCTTCGGCGTATTGCTCGGCTTCCTTGGAATCCAGGTCAAAGACCACCAGATTCGAAACCTTTCCAGTGACAATGCCTATGTTAGCGTCCGGATTCATGGTGAACCAGTTTCGGACCTCTTCTTCGGTGCGGAGCCGCTTTTGATAATCGCTCCATGGGACTAAGGGTCTTTTAGAATACTCAATCAGCAACTCCCGCTCGATGTCCTCCTTCGATACCTGGGCTCCTGCTTTGGCATTCTCTTCCAGCCTCTTTTGAAGTGTTTCCGTATATAACCTGGGAGATCGGCGGTTGATCATCTCCGGGCTGTACAGGGGAATGATTGAAATCCCCTTTTTCAGATATGAAAGTGCGGCTTCTGGGTTATTCATTTTGAACTCCTCCAGCCAATTTCAAGACCCCTTTTTCCTTGAGGTCATCCAAATACTGGCAAAGAATCTCCGCTCCGATCTTTGAGGCTGTAACCGACCGTCTGGGGTCATTCAGCATCCTCTCAGCGGCCATTCTCTGAAGCATGTCTCGATACTTTTCTGGCACATAAAGGTTCAACTGGACTTTCTTAGTTTCCATGGCTCTATCCCTCCCTGGTTATTTGTTCGGGTACTCTAGTCGAATGAGTTCTAAGATCTATCGGGGGTTTTAGGCACGAGGATCGCTGGAAATGAGGGCGGTTTAAAAATCTGTCTCTCTATCCGAGACTGCTGACACCGCTGACAGATCATTTGGAGGGAGGAGGAAATACGAAGATGGCTTCGTTTTTGGAGAGTGTCAAGGGAGAGGAAAGGGCCTGCCCGATTATTTGTGTATTCAAGGCAAACAGATTAGTGGAGCAGACCCTCACAAGAAACGCCTATTTAATCACGCATCCAGACCCGGCTCGGTGGCAACTTCGAGCCCAACAATCTTCTTGATACTATCCTTCCACTTCACCTTCGGGTTATCCTTGTATTTGAAATAGAGCCCCCAAATATATGCGTCAGTCTGCATAGCAATCAATTGGTGGGCCTTGGCAATTGTCACTGGATCATTCTCACCGTTCATCTGCAATCGCTCAAATGGCATATTCATCTTCCCCAACCAGATTGAATGGGTGGCAAATGGGGAAGTCTGGCTGATGAGATCACCCACATTATTATCCAGCATGGGCTCGCAGCAACTACTGGTCTGGAATCCCTGTTCGAAGGCATACTGCAGGGCGGATAGCCTTTCCTGTAGGTCGGGTGCGTTAGGCTCCCAGAACTTCAGAATGTTCGAATCAGTCGAGGTGATGGTGAATCGGAAGAGGATCTTGTCCTTATAATCCGCAAACCTGGCGCAAATAGCTTTGATGCAGTCCAGATGCGGTTTCGATACTACCAGCACTTCATTTCCAGGAAGGAGCAGGTGATCCATGAAATCCATGCATTCTTGTAAGTGAGATGGCGTGATGTCATGCGTCGTGGGGAACATGATTCGGCCTTCGCGCTTCGGGTATCTTTTGGGTAAGGTCCTTTTGTTTCGTGTCTCATTTTTCCAGGTAATCGGCGTTTTCCACTTTTTTCTGATGGCGTTTTCCTTGGCGTAACAATATTTGCAGTCGTGGCTACATCCAAGGATGCAGTTCTCATTGTAAGCCGCCCATTCCCGGGTTCCGAATACCGATTTACATCTTCCGTTTGATTTTCTTGTTGTCATTGTCTTTCCTTCCTTTATCGTTTTCATTTTTTGCTCTCCTTTATAATTTATTCTTGGCTCCTAGTGGAACCAGTTGTGAGGCCAGATTTGATGCCTCCATTGGCAAAGCGGCCGCCGGGGGATATTCTTTAAAGGATCTATTTCTCTCCTAAAAAGCTGACATCGCTTTCAGAGTGCCGCCCGCCAGATGATTCAAAAACGAAGCTGACTTCGTTTTTCAAAGATTGGCTCCGAAATCTTCCTGTTCCCATTTCTAATTCCAAACCCTTTAAACGCCATGTAGCCGTGTCATCCGGTCCTGAAGGTCCAAAGTATACCGGGCATTGACGATCCATCGCTGGGTAGCCCCCGAAGCACCTTTAAGATCAGCCAGAGAGTATTCGAATGTCCTCCAGAGGTAATCCTCAAACTCCCGGATAAAGGGATAATCATCATGAGCGGCCCCCTTGGATGCGACTCCACTTCGACCCCCGAAATAGATGTAATCCGTCCGGTCGCCATTCGGGTTAGGTTCCCTGTATTCATTCCAGAACAAGACGTCCCCAAAGCCGCCGACATGGGCAAAGGTGGCGCTGTCGCTGGAATAAAAGGGATATTCGGAAAGGGTGGCATAGGTTGTGGTTCCCAACTTATGAAAAAGAACCCCTGGAAACTTCCCGCTGTAATGATAGCGGCCAAAAATGAAGTCCAGCTGCTTGCGGTCATTCCCGTGGGATGAGCCAATCAGAATGTATCTATGGCCCTGGTCATAAAGTTGGTCAATCTCTCCGGCATAAGGGTCATGGACCACGGGGAGGGGATTGAAGCCCTCCTTTTTGAGCCTGGCCAGGTTCCAGTTCCGGATGTCGTAATTCTCTGGGTCTGTGTCCAGGTTGATGCAGTAATTAAAGAAGCGATAACAAGCCTTCAGGAAGGCGATATAAGATTCCAAGTCCACCGTGACCGTCCCTGCCATTTGGGAATAGGCTCCACTATCCAGCATCAAATCCCCAATTTTATGTCGATACACTTGTAGGAAATGGGTGAAGAGGGGTCCTCGGTATACATAGGATAATAAAACGTCCGGTTTGCATTTAAACCTGTCCGCTATTTCCGTGACGATATCAACGGAAGGCGGGACTAGATAAATTTTCATTATGTATTCCTCTCTTTGGCCGGGGGCCTTGCGCAGACCCCCGGATTTGGGTTATCAAAAAGATTACCTTTTGTTTTGGAAATACTCCTCTACCAGTTTGGCGATAAAACGAAGCCGGTCTTCGTTTATAGGAGAGGCTGGATTATTCAGAGCGTCCTGAAAAGCCTGGATGAAAGTTTCGATCGCCTGGTTTACGTCCAGGTTCTTGCCGGCCTTCTTTGCCTTCAAGGTTTTTTTGCCGGCGCCAGTGCTCACCATATTCTCCACCGCCCTCTCGAAGTTAGCCTCTTCGGATTTAGCTTCGGCCAGGCGGCTTAAGACAGTTCGGTTATTCTCAATAAGGTTAAAATTCTCTGTCAGCTTGCCCAAGGCATCATTGGAAAGGTCAATCTCCATTGCCTCCAGGGCTTTCCTGTTGAGGATATGGATTATGGCCTTCTCAAAATCCTTGGCGCTGTACCCTTCAAGATTGCCATCAAGGCCGCACTCGAAGAAGATATCGTGGACCCCTTTTGAGGCCGTGACGTGATGTTCGATCCTCGTAAGCTGGTAAAGCTTCTCGGTCCCAAGATTGGCATATTGAAGGGCAATTCCCGACCGGGCAATAGCCATGAACTTCTGCAGGGTTCGAATATCCTCTTCAAAGTTGTCCGCGGCCCAGTTGGTCCATTCTCCATGCAGGAGTGAATCCTTGACGAATTCACAGACCCGGCCAATGATTATGGCCCTTTGAACCCGCAGGACGTTTCCTTCGCTACTGAGTGCAAGGTACTGCCGGTCGAACTCCTGGACATTTACTGACAACTCGCCCAGGAGGGCATCTTTTTGGTCATGTGTTTCATGTGGTGCTGAAAAAAGCTGGCTAAATTTTTCAGCGATGGATACGAATTGAGTAGATGCTAAGGGTTCCATTTATAAATCCTCCCCTTTGAGCATCCCTTCACAAGGTTCACGATTCGGTAGGCCTGAAAGGAAGGCCTGGATAAATTCGCTGGTTCACATGGGATGGCTAGTTGTTAATGAAATTTCCTTCGGCTAAGCAGGAGAGGGCTGACCCTTTTACAGAATCTAGCCTCTCCTTATCAAAAAATCTTAAACGGATTGTCCATCAGGGCTATTGTGAAGCTTATAATAGCCATACTTAGGCTGCTCCACGAACCCGGCTGCAATGAGCCCAGCAAGATGTTTATGGACCACGGGGGCTTTTTTCTCAACGACCATGGCAATCTCACTAAGCTTAAGCGGCCCATCAGCCGACTTTAAAGCATCAACGATATCCTGTCGCTCTTTGCTGAGGCGATATTCTTCCGCCTGCCCAAGGATTGTCCAGGAGCAAGAAGAAGGGTCAAAGTGAAGGGCCAAATCGGTTTCTTCGATATCCCTCCCTGATATAAATAATGATGCCTCTGAACTCATTCTTTCCCTCCTGAGAACAGCTACGGTATCTGCCGCCCCGGTCAGTCCCACTGTTCCGGTAACGAGGTCCAGGCAGTCGTCAGAAGTTGCCTTTCTGAGATGATGGACGAGCACAATGGCCACATCATACTGGTCCGCGACTTTCTTAAAGGCAAAGACAGTATCGTAATCTTTACTGTACGAAGTGCCCCCGGAGCCTCTCCGTGATCTTATCTTCCCCAGGGTATCGATGATTACCAGTCTGGCTTCTGGATGGCTCGTTAGCCAACCTTCCAATTTCCCCACTCCGCCCTCGTCAACTCTGGGCCATTCAAAGGCATAATGGATCTTGTTCGTTGGAGAATTGTCCCCTTGCATGGCTGAAACCCTGCTTTTTAGCCTTCGCTGGGTATCCTCCAATGCTAGGCATAGGACTGCGTGCTGGGTCACATCTACCGCTCCCAACGCCTTGCTGCCCCGGGCGACGGCAAGCCCCAGATTCCCAGCAAGTATCGACTTTCCCATCTTGGGTCGGCCAGCCAGAATTGTGATGCCCGGCGGGATAATGCCAGGAACCACAAAATTAGGCTCCTGGAACTCGGCCAAGGATAAGTCGAGATCGGTAAGAGTCTGTGGACCCTTTCCATGTACAACATCTTGAAATACTTCTTCTTTTTCTTCTTCCATTTTTACTACTCCTCCTTAAGAAAGTTTTTGCCCATAGATGACGCTCCATATGGGTTTATTACTTTATTGAACTGGATGCAGAAAAAGGACATACCTCTATCTAGGGGGGTATTCGAAACGGCTTTAGTGCGGGGATTAGATGGGACCAGGATTAACAGCATTAATATGATGGATGGAAAGAGAGGCCCGGTGAAAGTATTTAAGATTATATCTTATGGAAATAATTGTTATTTTTTTACTTTCACCACTTTCACCCCATTCACCACTTCATTAGCTGGATGAAAAGAGGATCCAAACCCTTTGGGCAACATTAATAAATGAAAAGGAGTGGGAACTTCGCCCAAAAAAAGATAGCGCCACTTACTTCGACCCGGGGCCTGGACCAATGACCCCGTAAGCCGGCAGGTAATTCCTGGGGAGGCAATGGAGGGAATTATGGAGGGGGTTGTTAGGCGGGAAAGTTACCCAGCCGCCCGAGGCGAAATGGGTAAAAAATCTGTTGTGAATGTCTTAGAAGCGGAGTCCGGGGCCCCCAAAAAGTTTTGCCATAAATTTGCCATAAATGGCTTCGAACATGAGTAATAATGAGTAAACGTGGTGAAACATCGGCGGACGGGAGATGGTGCAAGGGTTTGATATTCTTTGAATTTTATTTACCCATTGTTACTTATGTTTTTGCATGCTTTTTTTAAAGCTCTCACTCACATACCGGAGGTCGATGGTTCAAATCCATTACCGCCTACCAGTAAAATCAAGGGGTTAGAAGACATTTCCCAGGCTTCTGACCCCTTTTTTGTGGTTTTTCTAACGGATTTCTAACGGAACCCCATCGACCATTCATTCAAAGCCTTTGATTTCAACAATCTCAATGCCAAAAGCCTTACCTAGCGTTTCATGTTGCCTTAAGAGCATCTGCTTTTTTTTGTGACTTTTAGGCAATTCTGGGAAAGCAACGATGGCCCGGCATTTACATGGATCAAGTCCTTTATTTGTGAACCAGTGGTGGATCGTATCGGCTCTGCGAATAAATTCTCGATAGAGAACCGCTTGAGTGATGGCATGACGGTAGCCTTGACCAACTCTTGATCCCGATGGTTCTTTGAGTTCTACCACATAGGGGACGTCTCCAAGGTGCATCAATGCATCCACAAATCTAGGTTCGAAAAGCTTTTTTCAGCATTCCATTTGAGTCGTAGCCGAGACTTTTGGTGGCAAAATATCTGAGCATTGTACTATTGTCCTTGCTTGTTGGCTTTGTTTTGATGTATTGATAGATGTCTTCCCATGTCAGTCGTAGGAACTTTCTTCTGAGGCTTTCTCTGATATGTCTTTTGAAAAGAACCTCGATGTCTTCTTCCTTTCCAGATAGTATCAAATTTATGAGATAGAAATTCATGTCCATTTGGAAAGCTATCCATGTTCCGAGGAGCCAAAAACGCATCAGCTCGTATTTCTGGTCGATTATTGCTATTGTCTTATAGTCTGAAGTGAAGACTTCTTTGAACCAGTCGTTCCCACCGGTTTCGTATTTTTTTGAATTGCTCTTATCGCTTGGGCTTGTTTCGTTTGTGGCCGTCAATTTCGCCTCTATAAAAACCAGTGCTTTCTCAGTTTTAATTATTATGTCTGGTTCTGAGCTTCTTTTTTTCGCTTCGCCAAATTCCTTCCTTGCCTTTTCCAGTTCTGCCCATATATCGTCTTCCTGTTGGCTGTAAGACCAGTAGATTATTTCAGGGTATTCTACGGCTGCGCCGATAAGGTCTAAAAATCCTCCAGTAAGATTATTTCTTTCGAGGAATCGGAAGACATTCCAGGTAACGGCATCCTCACTATTGTCCCTCGCCATCCGGCTTTCCCTTTTAACAGCCTTGATTCGTTCCAGCAGTCGCAAATCGTCGTTTTGCTTCCAGAGCAGATTGTCCTCTTGTTGCGGGTATTCGAAGGTAGACGGAGAAATGTAGATTTCATGCACCGGGCATCTGAATCTTTCTTCCCGTTTGAAAGACTGCCTCTGCCTTTCCACTTTTTCAGGGCAGCCTTTGAGCGGGCATTCGACCGTCTTTTTTGTTATATGGATTCTTTCCTTCAGGTCTTCTAACCCGACCATCCTCTATCACACACCCTTGGAGATTCTTTGTCGTATGCCAAGGATTACCTTAATTTCACCCCGCAACATGGGTTCCTTGGGGCATAAAGAGCTTTTTCCTGAAACCAGTTCATTTCCTGAGCAGTTCTTCCAACAAATCCAACCTGTCAAGCTCGGAAAAAACTTGCCGCCAGGTCTTCCTGCTCGTCTTATACATTTTTGGAATTTGCGTCTCAACCAAGCCGGGGAGTCCAAACAGTTCATCAAAGCTCACCCAGTTCAGCTTGAGACAGCTTACCCTTTGGATGAGGGTTTCGAGGTCGTGCCTGATGAAAGGGAAATCGCTCACCCTCAACTCCCTGACCAGACTGTCAATGCTCCCTTGGTATTCGTGATACTTTTCGTAGTATGCCATGTTTGAGAAGTGGTCGTGAGGCTGCTTGAAATAGGCAGGCGTGATCAATGTGACGTAAACCCTTTCAGGAAACCTTCCATCCTTATCGTCGTGGAGCAGAAGTGCGTGCTCTATCAGCTGGGCGAGCTGGGATACCTCAGAAAACCTGGAATTATTGTCTATGTCCGAGAGCCATTTCGACTCGGCAATGCAAATCCAGCTGCCATCCGCTAGCACTTGCCTCGCCCTTCCGCCTGCAAGTTTCAAATGCCCCAGTGCAAGGTCAGCCCTTACCTTCCAAAACTTGCCTTCAAAGGACCTCTTCCGGGTAGGGTAGAGGTAGGCTTCCAGCCAAACACTGGACTCGGCCGGTAATTCTTCTTTCCTGCCGCAAAGCTTCTCAGCCAATAATGGCAGCTTGTCCTCGTAAATCTTTGCCAAAAGATACGTCCATACTACCTCAGAAGAAAGGTCATCGGCTTCCAAAGCAGGGCGTATCTGCCTTTGAATGTAAGGAGGAGGGTGAAGAATTTTGGCTTTATCGAGCATCATGTCACCTCGGAGTGGTTTATGGAAAAGGAAGGAGTATAGGATAATTAATATCAAAATCCAGGGGGTTTTGTCCATTCCTAAAAAGGTATATTTGCATCGTGAGAAAAGGGCAAGGGAAAATCAATTTAATGCCTATTGACTTAGCTCATAAAAAGGATTTTTGGGACAAAATGTCAATTCTGGATGGTGGGGGCTTTTGGGTTTTTTAATTTTCGTCATTTACACAAATAGAGATTAAACAATGGTAAAAATAGTATTGATGGCGTTAACCATTTTAGTCCATATAACTGCAACCATTATCTTGAAAAGCGAATGCCAAATTGATACTCACGGTTGGGTTATAAACAAAACATGCTCTTGTATGATGCAAATTCATTGCATCAAAGATGTCATGGTACGTAAAATCAATATCAACAAAGAAAGTTCCCTTTTTAGATTCCAACAATTTAACTTGTTCTTGGGACATTGGAGAGGTCCAAGCGAGGACAGTAAATCTAACATCTCCGGGTCCGTAAACAGATTTACTGGAGGGGGTAAACTTCTCTTCGGCGATAGTTTTTCCGGCAACTTCAATCCATGTCCTATATTTATATATAACCTGAAGGGCGGGAGTTTCCCCGCTATTCTTAACCGTAAGATCAATGTGATTACTGATTTTTGCACTCAATGGTTCTCTAAATTTGCATTCTGTTATATTAATCCATGCTCGTTTAGCAATCCTGAATTGTTCTTTAACGGCTACGGTAGAAGTATGCATTTCCTTCCATTGATGATAAGCGATACAGGTATAACCAGTAATGACGACGAGTGTAAGAACTTCAATACCAAATTTCCATCGTTCAAGGCGATTTTTTTTATACTGATTGGTATTATAAGTATCTATTATGGAATGTGGAATCTGAAGCTCGGTCCGCAAAATTGGTGGGGGGGTTGTTCCTTGTTTTGGGATTGGTTTCTTTTATTTTCGGGATCAACGGGGTTCTTATTTGGAGTGTGTGTCATTAGGCATCCTTTTCAATTAGGGCCTTAAATTCCATTCCATCCCCTCAATAGCATTTTGGGGATTTAGTGGCAATACTCATCATTGGATGAGTTATCAAGATGATAGCAAAAATTATGCGACACAGTGGAAATCTACGAAAGCGATTAATAACAGATCATCTTGACATTTTGTCGTTACTTAGATTGTGGTAAAACCCTGTTTTATGAGCTTTCTCCTTTCCTCATACCTATCCTTTTCTTTCGCCTTCCTTGCTGAAGACCTTCAGCATAAATCCTTTTCAGGGTCAGTATCCAAATATACTCGTAAGGATAAGTGCCATCCCGATTAGTCCAAAAACCCACCGAAAAACCCCAGAGATGAAAAAAGCTAAAATAATTAAAATGATCCCCGTGACATATCGAAAAATTTCCTCGCCCCTCCCCACATTTTTTATTTTGACAACTGATTCCATCTCTTCCCCCTTTAGATGTAGGATAATCCTATCTTTACCTATTTAAATATTCCGTTCTCGATTAAGATGCCTAGCACTCCGGCAAACCTGAGCGCATTTACTTCCTTAATAGCTTCCTCAAGGTTGCGCTGGACTTCATAGGTATCCCCAAAATTGTCGATTTCTTGTCTCGCTCTATTATGGCGTTTGGCAAAGTAATCCCTTTCATCTGGTTCGAAGTCACCCCAAGACTGGATTCTCCCCATATTCCCCCCTATGGATTAAATCTTATCTATCACACAATTTTGGTCTGGCCTATTTTGGGAGGAGAGAATCAGTTTGATTTTTTCTTTTTCCATTCCCTGATCCCCTCTGCCAACCCATGAAGATCTCCGATTGGTATATCGTCAATGTCAAGGTCCTCAACCTCTGTCTTATTCCTTGCCCACCATTCATCGATGCCCTGGTTTCGCAAGTCACCAAAGATCGAATAAATTTCAGCCAAATCGTCTTCGGTTGGCTTTTTCATTTCCGCTCTACCTGCTTGGCGTGTAGCTCACCCTTGCTTACTAGCCCTTTCCTCTCCAGCAAATTTACCAAGGCTTCCAGCGTATAGACATTGCTCATCAGGAGTTCTTCAAAGGTAACCATCTCTTTGGGTTCGAGTTTTTCAGCCATCCCTGCAGCTTTTCACTTTCTTTCTTCTTTTACCAATTCCCTATAATTTGTTAATTTAATTCCCTCTCTCAAAATCGTGGATTTGACCTCAGGGCTCGTTAGGACAGCCAATTCAGCAGCCCTATGACGACCCACCCCATCCACGAATATGTCCTCTATTGCCGAATGGATAAGGGCATCCTGTTCAGGAGAATCTATTCCGATATGGCATACCCACAACCATAAACCCGGTTGAAGTTTCTTTAGCATCTCGATTGCCTCAGCCTTCTTCTTCTCGACAGGGACTCTGTAGACTCCTCCAAGACGTTTTTCCCCCATTTGGAAGGATATGGGAAGCTTGTAATCATGCCCTATTTTTTGAATGACCCCCTTTAATCCAGGGTAATCATCCATTCCCATGTAATGAGTGTCGATATACTGGACATCCACCCCCTTCTTCTTCGCCAAGTTTATCTGTGCCCTCAACTCGGCATCAATCTCTTCGATCTTTGGGTTATGCTTGAAAAGTTCCCTTGGGTCTTTAAAAAGAAACCCATCCCCATCGACAAGCGATGAGACTCTATCCCATGGCAGAACTGGTCTCCAGTTATATCCCCGCCATTCACCCACAATGGATAGATGAACTCCTATACACCACCTGGGATTTTTCCTGGCAAGCTCTGCAGCTGCCTCAAACCATGGGGGCTGAACCAAAAGTGAACCACAGGTCAAAACGCCTTCAATAAAAGCTTTCTCAAAGGCTAGGAGAGAGCCCTGGGTCATCCCAAAATCATCCCCTCGGACAATTAGCCTGATATCCTGGGCATGGGAAATCGTTGGCAGAAAAAGCATGATGATCAAGGAAAGTAAAACCCCCATACCATTCCTCGCCTGGGATATTATTTAACCTCTGATACCAAAGGGGGCAATTTGCTCCTTTTTTGTTATTCCCCCACCTTGTTCAATGCCTTCCGCAGCACATTGCCAGACTTAAAGGTCACTACCTTTCGTCCGGAGATAACTATTTCGTCACCGCTCTTAGAATTCCGACCTCTGCGTGGTCGTTTTTGACGAACGACAAAATTCCCAAATCCGGAAATTTTGACCTTCTCCCCGCTTTCCAGAGTCTCTTGGATAATTTCGAATACCTGCTCTACAATT
>Ga0187877_1003575_pt1 | contig 12579 bp, 7 predicted proteins | sample June2016WEW_17_1_3_FD_132430 | JGI IMG/M metagenome (GOLD analysis project Ga0187877, IMG submission 132430) | Peatland microbial communities from SPRUCE experiment site at the Marcell Experimental Forest, Minnesota, USA - June2016WEW_17_100 | ecosystem: Environmental > Terrestrial > Soil >... | reverse complement strand
GGTCCGCTCATTTAGGAGTGGCCAAATGGCCCTGAACTTCTGCGTCAGCGCGGCAATAGCACTCATGTGTGGCTATCATACCACGATTCCCCGAAGTTGATACCTTTATTTATTTACGCCGCCATAACGGCCAGTTATCCGACCTTGGCGTAATCGACGGATATGCAAAACTCGGACTTGAAGGAGATACCTACTATACTCCGCGTATTACGATAAACGGTCGTTCTCAAGTAGCCGGTCACCTTACGGTCGGGAATCACGACCACCGATCCTCTGTCCTCAACCAGGGCCAAACCGCCTATTTCGGCCTGCTGGGCAACACGAGCATCTTCTACGCCGAAGCGATCAACAACCGTGGACAGATCCTCGGGCGCGCCACCCAGCGCGACCTGCACATGCGCTCCATGCTGTGGCAGGACGGGCAGGTGATCGATCTCGGGTCGCTGAATGGAACACAATCCACCGCGACCGCACTCAACGACCGCGGAACCGTTGTCGGCTGGTCAATTCCCACCAACGGCACGCCGGAGCAGGCGCAAGCGTTCATCTGGGAGAACGGCGCAATGCGCCGGCTGAATGCCGGCAACAGCACAAGCAGTCATGCTTGCGCCATCAACAACGCCGGGCAGGTGGTCGGTTACGCCCGGACGCCACAAAACCGTTTCTTTGCTTGCCTCTGGAGTGGCGATCGAATGTTGGACCTCAACGAGCTCGTCGGCATGAAATCCGGCTGGCATCTGGTGAGCGCCGATGCCATCAACGACCGGGGGCAAATCCTGGCGTGGGCGGCAGACGGCAAACAACAAAGCGTCTGCCTCCTCTCACCATTGAATCTCTCTCCTTTATTGCCGGAGCAAGCCACCATCGCCTCAGCGCCGCCAGACGATAATGCCGTTGCGATTGCGCCCTTCAATCTCACTTCGCTCGAGCCTTTGCCGGGCGGCGCCTTCCGGCTGGCGTTCGCCGGCAGAACCGATGGTAAATATGGGGTCGAGGCCTCCACCAACCTGGTGACCTGGACGCTCCTGGGTCCAGCCATGAATGACGGGGGCAAAGTGGAATTCACCGACGCTGACGCGGCACACTATACGCTCCGCTTCTACCGCCTGGCGCTGGTCCCTTGACCAAACCGATGGCTCCAACTCATCAAGAACACTGGTAATCAACCTGATTGAAAGCACACAATATGAAACACAGACTGCCGAGCCTGACTCTGCCGGCTATGAAAACCATCCTGAAACTCAGTATCTTTGCTGCCTGTGTCGGCTGGGCCTGTGTTGGGCTGCTCCGCGCGCAAGCTCAGGCACCCAGAGCCCAAGCGGACACGGATCGTGCGAGTTGGGTTGAAAAGTGCCTGAAGGATTTTGAGTCCATCAGGGTCGGCGTGACTCGAGGCGAGATCGAGGGCAAGCTGCGCAGGGACGGGGGCCTTCAAGGCGTTTCGCCCGTCCGTTTCGCCCACCCAGCTTGCGGGTACTTCAAGGTTGACGTGGAGTTCGAGTTCAAACGAGATGCAGCGGGCCAGAACCGGGCCATCCAGAGCGGGGACGACAAATCTACGAGGGTCTCGAAGCCCTACATTGAAAGACCGTTTACTGATTGAATACACCAATAGCGAACAAACCGGCTGCAGGCAACGCCGGGTTAGCACTTAATGTTTAAACGTTATTTCGTGACGGCTCCTTAACGCCCGTTCCGCCCGATGCAACCTCTCAATTCCACATTGAAGGCCTCGGCGGCCATCAGCCCTTCAAGGGTCACATGCATCCGGTATCGCCAATAATTGTCGGGGTTCGCCGGGACGTTGATCCGTTCCTCTTCCGGATTCTGTCGTCGCAGGCGCTCATCGAGTCCAAGCAGGTCTTGTAACTGGAAGACGGCCCATATCGCGGGGGAGGCCAGGTGCTGGGCGAGGATGGCCTTGGCAATCCACGTCTCGCAACACTCGGGCGCCTGGCCCGGCTGCCGAAGTTCCTGGTTGAAGAACCTCTGGGTAACACCCCGGTCCTCTTTCCACCAGCCGCGCAGCGTGCTCGTATCATGTGTCGAGGGAGTTACCACGCTCAGATAGGGGGCCTCGCCGGGACGCGAAAACTCCTGCCGGGGCCGCTTTGGCATCCGTTGGACCTCCAGGCTCAGCCAGCCCAGTTGCTTCATCGCCTCGGGCACGCACGCCGGCACCATGCCCAGGTCCTCACCACAGACCAGCATGTTGGTCACCCTTTTGAGGACCGCCAGTTTGTCCGTGCCTTCCTCCTTCCAGCAAGCCTCCTGCCGGTGATAGAAGTAATCGATATAAAGGCCCTTGAGCCGTGTCCGGGTCGGCTCATCGAGGTCCCTGAATGAAGAGGTCGTCTCCATCCCGAAACGGAAATGAAACCGACCTGGGCCCGCACCCTCCGCCTCGAGCAGAATGACATTGCCGATCAAGTCAAACAATCCCCGCTTCAGCCGGGCGTTCTGCTCGGTCGCTTCCAAACCGGCAAAATAATCCTCGACTCCGCGCTGCGTCGCGAACTCCGGCTTCAATTCATAACTGCCCGATCCCCTTGCCTGGAGAAACCGCTCTTTTGCCGCCTCGCCCTGGACGCCAAAGAGTTCCCGCAGCACCGCATCCGTGATGTAAGGCCGCAAAAACCGGTCGCGGTCAAACCGGATGCCCCGGCTGGCGAACTCACTGGGTTGGATGGCCAGGCAGGGAACAAAATGTCCCAGGATGCCCTCTGCCGCATCCAGCGGGATGCTCCAGATCCTGAAAAAACCCAGGATATGATCGATGCGAAAGGCGTCGAAATAATGTCCCATCCGCTCGAACCGGCGCTTCCACCATTCAAACCCCGTCTCCTTCATCCGCGGCCAATTATAGGTGGGAAACCCCCAGTTCTGTCCTTTGGTTGCGAAAGCATCCGGCGGCGCGCCCGCCTGCATGTCCATGTGAAAAAGCTCGGGCTGCTGCCAGGCATCGGCGCCGTAACGATAAACACCGATCGGAATGTCCCCCTTGAGAATGACCCCCTGGCTGTGGGCGTATTGAGCGGCCTCCAGCAACTGCGCCTGCAGGTGGTATTGGAGGAAATGGTGAAAGTCCATCTCCTCGGCCGCCTCCGAGTTGGCCGGCGCCAAACCCGCTATCTCTGGCGCGTTGTAACTGCGGCAACGCGGCCAGCGAGTGAAGTCCGCCGTGCCAAACTGGTCGCGCAGGTGGCAAAACGCCGCGTAGGGCCCCAGCCAGTCCCGGTTGCGCTCGAGAAACAAACGATACTCCTTGCTCCCGAAGACCTTCTCCTTCTCGGAAGGAAAAACCTCTTTGAGAAAGCCGAGTTTGGCCCTCAGCACCGCCTCATAGTCCACCGTTTCCAGGCCATTAAGGTTCTCTCTGAGCTGTTCCAGCCCTCCCAGCCGCCCCCGGTTCGCCTCTGTGGTCGCCACTCGGCTCAAATTCAAATAGAGCGGATGCAGCGCGAAAGCGGAAATCGCCGAATACGGGTAAGAGTCCCTCCAGCTATGAGTGGCGGTCGTATCGTTGACGGGCAGGATTTGAATCATCTTGAGCCCCGTCTGCCGGCACCAGTCAGCCAGGAGCTTTAGGTCCGAAAACTCCCCCACTCCGAAACTCGATTCGCTGCGGAGACTGAACACCGGCACGGCCACACCCGCCCCTTTCCAGGACGTGCCGGGCAAAGCGGCAAAGCCGTCGTTGAGGATCGTCAGCTTGTCGCGCGCCCAGGTATCCGGCAGCGTCCGGTTCCTGCCCTCCTCGAAGCGGACGAAGGCCTGGTTTGCAAGATCGTACGCCCCGTACTTGTACTCGAGCGGCAGCCGCTCCTGGCTGAGGTCCAGTGTCACGCTGAAATAATCCTCTCCCGTGCGGCGGCCCAACAGCACAGGTTCAACTGTGGCCCACTGGCCCAGGGCCGGAACGTTGCCCAGCAGGCAGAGCGTCTGGCCCCGGCTCAGCAGCGGCGCCTTGACCTTGAAAACGTGGGTTGCCTTCGATGGCACCGGCGCCCGGCCCTCGACCGGCTCGGGCTTCAAAAGAACGTGCTTGAACGGCTCCGTGTAAAAGACATTCTCGGTCTGCCCCGGCGCATTCCAGGAATCGACAATCAACACTTCCTGGGCCTTGAATGAGGCAAAGTCGAGCCGCCGATCGCAGCCCCAGTCCTGGACCACGGTGCCGTCAGCCCCGCGCAGCAAATAGCTGTAAGCCACGCTGGCATCACCAAGGGCCCCCGGGGCGATGGCCATGGTCGCCTGCCAGAACGCCCCGTTCAAGCGTTCCAGGGCAATCCCCTGCCCGGCTCGGCTATTGCCGAACAACTCATGATTCCCAGTCAACCACAGCGACTGCCCAGAATCCGCGTGGTATCGCAACCAAAAGGTCAGCCTCATGTCCCGTTCACCACCAGAAGACGGGACTGCCTGACCCAAGCTCCACGCGCCCGATCATCCTTTGGAACTTTCGCCACTCCGCGTGGCCGTCCAACATTGCCACGTTCCCGCCTGCCGGCATCTTGCCCTCAAGGTGAGGAGTGATGTGGTGCTTGACGTAGCCGCCTACAATGTCTGTGTAATTGTAGGTTGCCTTGAGGGAGGGCTTGTTTTCGTCGGGCTGAGAAATGGTTGCGTCCGCCAGCAGGACTCGGTCCGAGCCCGATGGGGCCGGCAGCACCGTCGTGACGAAGGTTATCGGCTGGGGGATTATAGAGAAGTTCTCGTTTGTCGCCATGAGGCTGGCGGTGCCCGGGAAGGTCATGGCATAGCCGAGAACCCGGAAGTCGTTGGTTACGTAGTTCCAAAGGGCGTAGTCGTCTGCCTCGGTAAACCGCGGAGCGGTTCCGGGGCAATACATGATTTTCCACTTGGTTCCACTCTGGTCCATGGAATCGCCGACAGCCCAAGGCAGGTCCCAACACCAGTTGCCGATATTCTTCCAGGAGGGCAGTTTATCCTTGCTGTCGGTGGCGTACATCGTGATCGCGAGCGCGATCTGTTTGGTGTTGTTAACGCACTGGGTGCGTATGGCCTTTTGTTTGGCCCTGGCCAACGCCGGCAGGAGCATAGCGGCCAGGATGGCGATGATGGCGATGACGACCAGCAATTCGATCAACGTAAAGCCCCCGCGATTACGTGTGGAGTTCGGATTTCCTTGGCAGGACGGCATGAGCCGGCCTTTGGGGTGTTCGAAAGCGGTGGAAGTCCTTTCGATGCTAACAGAGCTATGGTTCATATCGACAGTGGACTTGCGCCATCGGCATACGCAACGGCGGCATAGTGAACACAAGATTAATAAACTATGCAGTTTAAGTTTGTCAATACCCTTTTTCGATCGGATCGAGTAGCCTGAGGGGAAACTATGTCCCGAAAGAGAACGCTGTCCTCCCCTCCGGTTCCGCGGCAAGCGGTCGAAGCGCCGGTGGCACAGGCTGGAACTCGAGCGATTCCGCGCCGGCGGCTGTGGGTGTATCGAGGGGTAATGGGGTTGGGTTTTCCCTTGGTGTTTTTCCTGTTGCTGGAAGGCTCATTGCGGCTGGCGGGCTTCGGCTATCCAACGACGTTTCTTCTGCGCGCCAGGATCAAGCACCGGGAAGTCCTGGTGCAAAATGACCAGTTCGCCCGGCGTTTTTTCGGCCCTGACCTGGCCCGGCAGCCGTTCCCTTTAGCGATTCAAAGCCCAAAACCGCGCGATACGCTACGCATTTTCGTGTTTGGCGAGTCGGCGGCCTTCGGGGATCCCCAGCCAGACTTTGGTTTGCCCAGGATGCTGGAAGCGGTTTTAGGGGGGCGATACCCCGGTGTCCGGTTCGAGGTGGTCAATGCCGCGATGACGGCGATTAATTCGCATGCGATCCTGGTGATCGCGCGGGATTGCGCGAGAGCGGAGGGCGACGTATGGCTGTTTTATGTGGGCAACAACGAGGTGGTGGGGCCCTTCGGGGCCGGCACGGTCTTTGGCCCGCGCGCGGCGAACCTAGCCTTAATCCGCAGCTCTCTCGCGGTCAAGGCCACCCGCACGGGACAATGGGTGGACGCGTTGCTGGATAAGTTGGAAAGGCCTCCGGTTTCGATGCGGGAGTGGGGAGGGATGGCGATGTTTGCTCAAAACCAGGTCCGCCAGGACGACCCTCGCATGGCGGGCGTCTATGCCCACTTTGGCGACAACCTCGGGGACATCCTCGAGGTGGCGCGCAAGGCAGGGGTGACGACAGTAGTGAGCACGGTGGCCGCCAACCTGAAGGATTGTGCTCCCTTCGCCTCGCTCCACCGGCCTGGACTGCCCGTCGGCGACCTGGCCGAGTGGGACCGGCTCTACGGCCAGGCCGTCGAGGCGCAACGGGCCGGCCGTTGGAGTGAGGCGCTGGACCATCTCGCCCGGGCCGCGCGCATTGACAGCACTTATGCGGAGCTCCATTACGTGTGGGGCAAGTGTTGCCTGGCCCTGAGCGAGGATGCCGAGGCTGCGGCCCAGTTCTCCCTGGCGCGCGACCAGGACACCTTGCGATTCCGGGCGGACAGCCGGATTAATGAGATCATCCGGCAGGTAGCCACGGCCCATGAGGCGGCTGGCGTCCGGCTGGTCGATGTGCCGGAGGTGCTGGCGCGAACCAGTCCTCACCGGCTGGTCGGGAACGAGTATCTGCACGAACACGTCCATTTGAGATTTGAAGGCAATTACCTGTTGGCGCGGGCTTTTGCGGAAGAGGTAGCCAGGCTCTCGCCGAGGCTGTCCAGGGGTGCGGATGCCGGCGCTTCGTGGCCTTCGGCGGCTGAATGCGCGCGGCGGCTGGCTTGGACGGATTGGGCTAGATGCCAGGGCGAGAGCGACGTGCTGCGCCGGCTGAACGATCCGCCGTTCACGGCCCAATTCGACCACGCAGAACGACTGGCACAGCAGCAGCGGGACCTCGAGCAGCTCTTGCCTTGGAACTCCGCAGCGGGGTTGCAACAAGCTCTGGCTCGTTGCCAGGAGGCTCTTGCCGCCGCGCCGGGCGATTGGGTGGTGCGCCGGGAACTGGCCTTGGCGCAGGGCAAAGCCGGGGACTTTGGCGGCGCCGCCAAGTCCTGGGCTCAGATTGTGGACCTGCTGCCGCATTACACGGAGGGCTGGCTGGAGTTGGGGCGCGCCCTGGCCGAGCAGAACTCAGGGAATCAGGCCCTCGAGGCCTTGCACTGCGCCTTGAAGCTGGAGCCCGCTTCGGTTCCCGCTCTTTGCGCCGTGGGACAGATTCTAGCGGCTGAGGGAAAAGGCGACGAGGCGAAACGAGCTTATGAGAGGGCCTTGAAGCTCAAACCTTATTGGAGTCCGGCGCACGTGGGTTTGGGGCGGCTGCTCGAGGCGGCGGGAAGGTCAGTAGAGGCCGAACACCACTACCGGGAAGCGCTGAAAAGCCGCCTCTATACTCCCGCCGCGTTGGCAGCCCTGGGCCGGCTCTGTTTCGATAAGGGTTGGCTCAACGAAGCCACCACGAATTTCATAGACGCCCTGCGGCTCGATCCCTCGGACCTGGCGACGCACGTCAACTTGGGCGTGACGTTCCAACAACTCGGACGGCGGGCCGAGGCGCAGGCGCAGTTTGTGGAAGCCCTGCGCCTGGATCCGACTTTGGCCGAGGCCCACGTGCGTCTGGGGCTTGAGTTGGGGCGCCAAGGGGATGACCTGGAAGCGATGGAGCATTTCGCGGCTGCCGTGCGGGCCAAGCCGAACTTCCTGGAAGCGCGTTTGAACCTGGGAGTCGCCCTGCTCAAGCAGCGCCGTGATACCGAAGCACTGGACCAGTTCCGCCAAGCGCTTCGCCAGGACCCCGGCAATGCGACGGCCCTCCGGTACGTGCAGCGGCTGAGCACAAAATAGAGCCTGTCTCAAAAGCTCGCCGAACGGAAGACTTCGTCGCAACCTTTGTCGCAACCTTTGTCGGATTGGCCATTTCTATCAGCCCAGGGTCACACCCTGGGAAAGCCCGGACCCTCACGACACTCCGGCGCCCTGAAAGGGGAATGGCGCGTAGTTAAGACCATCCGGCGTGAAAACCATCAGGCTTTTTGCATGCTCCTCGACGGGCGCAATTCAGCTTTTGGAAACCGGTTTTGTTGGGCGTCCCATTCCCCCCTCACCCCGGCCCTCTCCCCGGGGGAGAGGGGGAAACCAGGGCCGGTCCTCGGACGTTCCCGCACCGCCGGATTCGTCGACCAACGGACGACGATTCACCCTCTCCTCGGGGAGAGGGCCGGGGTGAGGGGGAATGGGACCCTCGCAATGCAACAGGTGCTCAAAAGCGGATTTGCGCCCCTGTTCGACCCCAAACAGGCTTAACTACGCGCACGCCGTTGGCGTGCAGAATGTCCAAACTCCAGAGGCCGGAGATTTCTCTCCGGCCTCCATGATAGCGCCCCCAGCGCGGGGACCCTGGCTGGCGGCATTGACCGCTTACTTCTTGAGGCGGAAGTAGGCGGCTTTGTTGGTCGTGGGGACGGTGACCTCGTTCATTCCATTGGCCACCACGGGCGTGATGCCGACGGGGCTCCAAACCACCGGGGCGGCGAGGTTGGGGGCCGACAGGAGGGTGAAGCCGGTGGCATTCGTGGGCCAGGCGATGACGATATTGCCCGGGGAACTGCTCGCCAAGAGCTTGGGCGGACCCACCGTTGGCGGCGGCAACACCACGGTTTCGGAGCCCGCTGCGTAGTCAGCCGTGATTTGGGCCGGGGTAAGCGCCCCGGCGTAGAGCCGGAACTCATCGATACTGGCGGTAAGTCCGCTGTCGCCCGAGTACATTGACCTGCCGAGCCAGCAAGCCAGGTCGTTCACGCCCGAGAGTTTCTTTCCTGCGAGGCCGCCAGAGGCGGCGAGCACCCCGTTGGTGTACAGCGACTCCGTGTCGGTTGTGGGGTCATAGAGCACCACCAGGTGCACATTGCTGTCCCCGTCCAGCGGCGGACCACAATCCAGATTGGCTTCGGTACCATCCGACAGGCAAATGCGGGTGAGGGTCCCCCCGGTGTGAGGGCAGAAAAAGACGTAGGACTGGCCGCCGCCGTCAGCTTGGTCGGTGTAGTGGCCGAAGTCGAAAATGCGGGCCCAGATCCCATTGACGCCCACGGTCGCCCAGAATTCGAAACTGACCGCATCGTAACTGCTGATCAGGCGGCTGGGCAGTTCCACGTAGCTGTTGCCGTCGCCGTCGAAGTTCACCTGATCGCCCGAGATAGTGGCATTGCCCCAAAGGGTGCCGTCTTGGGCGCCGACGGAGTCGCTGGCGTCGCTCGTGAAGCTGTAGCGGTGCAGGAGCATGGTTTGTTTCGAGAAGACCGTCACGGGCTTGACGGTTTTTAGGCCGCCGAAGGCGGCGGTGACAGTGGCGGAGCCGGGGCCAACAGCTTCAACGAGGCCGTCGGGGGTAATGCTGACCACCGTGGTATCGCTCGATGAGTAGGCGACCTCCGCGGTTTGTGTCACGTCCACATTGGTTACCGAGGCGAAAGAGGCCCAGGCATGAGGGACGGATCGGCTGCCTTGAACCATCGAAGGGTCAACATTCAGGGTGAGGGAAGTTGGCGCCCCGAGATTCGTAGCCACGAGATTCGGGCCAGCGGCGAAGTTTGCGCGAATGCCAAACAAGCCCAAAGCCCCGTTGTAGATTCGGAAGTCATCGATGGTCACGGCGGTAAAATCAAGGCCGCCGAGATTGGCCCCCAGGCGGGCGGCCGAGTTGGTGATGCTGGCCAGGGTGAAGTTCAGATTGGTGAGTGTGTTTTGCCAATGGCCGTTCAGGAAGAAGTCAATGGTGCCCAGTGGAGGGTTATAGTTGACCACCAAGTGGACCTTCCCGACGGTGTCCAGCCCTTTCTGACGCCGGACGCTCAGGTTGCCGGCGGGGCCATAAAACAGGGCCGACGCGTTGGCCCCTCCAAGGGCGACCATTCCCAGCTCGTTGACGGCGTCGGCGGACCCGAACTCGAACAAGCGGGCGCTACTGTCATTGGGCGTGCCCGAGATCACGGTCAGCCAACCCTCGAACGTCACGGCATCGAAACCGTCGATTAGATGGCCCGGCAGATCGACATAGCCGGCGATGCCATCCAAGTTCACGTTCGTGCCGTCCAGCGTGGCGCCGGTGGGCGAGAGCGTGCCATTGGCGGTGCCCACCACGTCATGCACCGTGGTGCCGGAGGTTTCGTTGAAGTTCCAGCGGTCAGCCAGGATCGTCGGCTTCACGGTGACGGTGATCACCTGGCTGGCGCTCATGTTGCTAAAGGTTGCGGTGATCTTGGTTGTGCCAATATCCAAGGCTTGGATCAATCCGGTGGCGTCCACGGTGGCGACGTTGGTGCTGCTCGAAGTGTAAGTCGTTCCCGCCGAGCTGACATTGAGTCCAGTGAGACCTGTAAAATCCGCCGTTACCGTGGCGCGTTGCTGCCCGCCTCGGATCATGTTCGTGTTGACGCTCAGATGCAACGCCTGTACCGGGCCGGGAAGGCCAAAGACGATTTTGTCCGGGCCGCTCGCCGTGTTGATGGCCACCTGGAGCGGCGACAACGGCCCTTCCCAGATGCGAAACTCATCGATCGAGCCATTGAACAAGGGATCGCCATACTGTGAGCGGCCCAACCAATCGTTGAGCGTGCCTCCGAGGTCCGCGGGTGTATCTGTGGCGCCCGAGTTCTGCGCCGCCAAGGCGCCATTGACGTAGAGGTAGCTGACTTGATGGGCCGCGTCGTTGATATAAACGACGTGAGTTTCGCTGCCGACGACCAGCGGACTGGTATTGACTTGCTGTTCACCCCTGCCGCCGACGTTGATTGAGCCGCGGAGGAACCCGCCGCCGCTGGGCGTCGTCAAAAAAAGGTTGTCGCCGCCCCCCCCGGAATTGCCTTGGCCGGTGACGCTGATGCCGAAGTCCCAAATCCGCGCCCAGGTGCTGCTCCCATTGTCCGTCACCCAGGTCTCGAGGCTGACGGAGGTCAGGTTGGTGAACAGTTGTCCGGGCAGCTCGACGTAATCCCCGGGCGAGGACGAGCTGCCGACACCGGACAGCACTACCTGGCCGCCGGTGATGGTGGCGCCGCCCATGAGCGTGCCGTTGGCCGTGCCAACGGAGTCGCTGGCGTCGGCGGTGAAACTGTAGCGGTGCATCAACTTAGGCGCCGCCGACACCGTCACCAAGTTGGTGAAAGTGAAGCCGGAATACGCGGCGGTGACGGTGGTGGAACCGGCCCCCATGGCGAAAAGCCGGCCCAAGGGCGTGATCGTCACGACGTTGGTGTTGCCGGAGGAGTAGGTCGGGCCGATGAAGTTCGGGACGTTGGCCGAAACGCTCTGGCTGCCATTGTAGGTGAAACCCAGAGTTGCGACGCTGTCCTGGCGCTCGCCAAGAATCATGTTGGTGTTGACCGTCCACGTTCCCCCGGCCAGCGACAGGTTGGTGGCCACCACCTTGGGTCCCAGAGCGTTGTCGACGGCCACCTGGGTCTGGCTGAGCGCCGAATTATAGATTCGAAACTCCTCCAGCGTGCCGGTGTATGACCCGTCGCCGTCATAAAGCGAGCGGCCCAGCCACGAGTTGACGTTGTACACGTTGGTGAGGGAAAAGGCCAGCGCCCCCGTCGTCACCGGCGAGAGCGAACTGACCAGCGCGCCATTTCGGTAAAGCGTGATGGTGTTATTCGGGGGATCATACACGCAGGCGACACTGCAAGGCCCCAGGTTGTCCAGAAGTCCACCGCCGCCGGTGACATGCTCGTCGTTGTAACCGGGGTCGGCCTGCGCGTAGCTCATGCGAAAGTCGTCCGGGCCGCTGTGCGGGCAAAACATCAACATGTTCGCGCCGTGGCCGCTGTCCTGGTTGCCGAAGGCATACAATTCCACCCAGGTTACACTCAAACCCGGGTCGATCCAAAACTCGAAGGTCACCGTGGTGTAGTTGCTGATTAAGCCCGGCGGCAGTTGGATATAGTCCGAGCTGGGGCCGGAATTAACGGTTCCGGGGAACGTGGCCACACCGGCGGCCACTGTCGTGTTCCCCATAAGCGTGCCGTCCGCGTGGCCCACCGAATCCGACGCGTCGGTGGCAAAACTGTAACGGTGTGTCAGGTCGGCTCGGGCAGGTTGCGCCAGCGTGCAGGCCAATGCGGTGGCCAGCAGAGTCGGCCACACGCCACACCCAAGTCCGTTGAGTAGATAGGTTTTAGCTTTCATGTGAGGTTGATCGTGTCGAGCTCCGGGAACTTCGGTTGTTTTTCTTTTATGGACCCCAGGCGCAGCCACGGTTAATGACACGCCCAAGGTCCTGAGACTTCAATAATGGAACCTGGTTTAGTTAGCCACGTTTCGGCCAAGTTGTCAAGGGGGCATTCTCCGTTCCCGAACACCTGGGCCTGCGCTCTTGAGACTTGTAAGGATGTAAGAGACGACGTAAGGAGTCTCTGATATTCTCGCTCCCATGGAACCGCCAGCCAGCCCCTCGCCACGGCACCCCGACCCCGATCGTCCCCGCACCCACGGTCTCCCGCGTTTGCCTGACGAGTACTACCAGGGCGACTCTGTCGTCCACTGGACCCTCACGGTCTTCGATCGTGCAACCG
>Ga0187877_1003570_pt1 | contig 12592 bp, 6 predicted proteins | sample June2016WEW_17_1_3_FD_132430 | JGI IMG/M metagenome (GOLD analysis project Ga0187877, IMG submission 132430) | Peatland microbial communities from SPRUCE experiment site at the Marcell Experimental Forest, Minnesota, USA - June2016WEW_17_100 | ecosystem: Environmental > Terrestrial > Soil >... | reverse complement strand
CGCCCGGTTTGGTGGCCAGGTAGCGATGATTGCTCAGCGACATGAGCATAGTGTCGCCGCGCATCAGGTTGACCCATTGGAACGATTCCGCATCGCCAGGGTTATTTCCGGTGAGGTCCTTCAATACAACCGCTTCTCCCGCAGCGGAAACGAATCGGGTGTTGGCCGCCTTCAGCGCCACACGGCCCTTCCCCAGGTCGATGACCTGGAAGTTCGCATTCTGAAGGACGGCGCCCGCCACATCGGCGGCGACGTTCACCAGCACGTTGTTCTGCGTATCGGCGGCCAGGAAGCTGCCATCGGCGCCGCTGGTCAGCGTGATGGTCTTGCCCGTGGGAATCATGCGTTCAAGGCCACGGGCGCGAGGCTCCTCGACGGTGTAGTTGTCGAAGTCGGCGTAGCCGCCGGGCTGGCCCGAGGTGTTGAAGTTGAACAGGGAGGGACGAACGCCCTGGAACGTCCGAAGCTGGAAGGTCATGGTGAAGGGTTTGCCCAAAGATGTGAATTGCTTGCCATCTCCGCTCCGACTGAAAATGGCCTCGTCGGTGTCAAAGTTGCACGCGACGCGCAACCACAGGTGACTTGGGGGATTGGTCGGTCCCATGGTCGGGGGATTGGCCGGGGCAGCGGGGGCACCTAGGCGTCCGCCGCCGCCGGTGGTGTCGAGCATCTGCAGCGTCGCGCCCTCGGCGGTCTTTACCACGCCAATCCAGGCATAGGGAGAACTCAGCAGTGCCAGGCCCGCGATGTCGCCGGCGACCAACCCCGACGTGTCCAGTTCGACGGTCATGATGGACTCAGGTCCAGGTGGCCGCTGGCAGAGGCTGTTGCGGGCGGAATAGAAGTTATTGGCGGGCAAGGAATGGAGACGCAGCACGCCGGGCTTCTCGGTGATGGACCATTTGGAATCATCGGGAATATGATTCCACTGCCAGTGCGGATTGAGCTTGGGGCCGTCGAAATTGTCGTCGCGGATGAACGCCGGCTTGGGATCCTGGGTATAACCGGTGCTGGGCTTGACCCAGGTATTGGGCGCTTTGCGGAGGTTGCCCGGCAAGCCGATAAGTGGGAAGCCGTTGTCCCAAGTGATGGGGACCAAGGCGACCATGCGGCCAGCGCTGCCGTGGTCAGACATGATCACGCTCCACCATTCGCCCGAGGGGGTGTCAACAATGCCGCCCTGATGCAGAGTCAAACCACGGTCATTGGGTTGAGCGCGAAGGGGTGCCACCGTGGTTACGCCCAGCGACTCGCCTTGGACCATGCGCTCAATCTTCCAAGGGCCGTCAATCGAATCGGCAGTGGCAACCATCTGGTCCACCGTTCCCCCGGGAATGGCGGACACATCGACATACTGGCCCTTGATCTTATAGAGGTGGTGGCCCTCGCCCATCCTGCCGGCCATTTGATGGCGGAGGCCGGGGACGAAGGCCTTGAGATCGGGTGTCAGCTCTTCGATCGGATACGGGCTGCTGCCGCCCGAGATGATGTAGATCTTACCGTCGTCATCGAAGAGGACTGAGAGGTCGTGCCTTCCGGGCAGTTGGCTGCGCTCCCACGGACCGTAGATCGACTTGGAGCGGAAGACCTGGAGGCCCACGCCGTTGACGTTGGAGAAGACATAGAACATGCCTTTGTGATAACGGATGCAGGGCGCCCAAATGCCCCGGCCGTAGATGTTCCCACCTTCGAGCCGGAACGCAGGGCCAAGGTCCAGCCGATCCATGCAGTAGCCGGCGAGTTCCCAATTCACCAAGTCCTTGGAGTGCATCAACTGAACGGCAGGGTTCATGTGCATGGTGGTGCCGGCGAGGTAATAGTCCTCGCCAACACGAATGATGTCGGGATCCTCGAACTCCTCGTAGAGCAATGGATTGGAGTAGGTGCCGTTGCCGTTGTCGGCAGTCCAGTGTTTTACCGCCGCGGGGGGAAGGTCGAAAGAGTCTGCCGCGGCCGCGAGGCTTAAAACATTGCTGCCGGCCAGTAGCATTGTGGCGGTGATGCACGGGATGAAGGAGTTGATCATAGATTCATGATTCGCCGGGGAATCGCATTATGAGCAAGTCTGCCTCAAATGGATTCGTGCCAGCATCACACGGTCATCAGTGCCTCACTTCTTCGCGGTGAATTCGAAGATGTTCACACTGAATCGCGGAAGGGCGAGCGTGTTGGGAATCGCAGTCACGAGAGACCTGCTGATGCTGGGATTCCTGCCATCAGGTTCGACCGACGCGAGCCGCCAGAGTGTGCCCTTGTCGGAGAGCTTGGCGGAGGTGGTGTTAAGCTTGAGCAACTGTTCGACATCGGTCGGGTTCAGCACAGCCACTGTGAGCGCGTGCCGGTCGCTCGTCCAAGCCGCGCAAACATCCAATGGGAACGTGTCGCTGCCCGCGTTGACCGCCGGTTGTTCACCGCCAAACGGTTCGGTGGGTTTGGGCTGGGGTGAGTTGCCGGAGACCAGCACGGGAATGCTGCCAAAGTGGTCAGCATACATTTTGAACAACAGGCCGTTGGCGTTGAGCGACGCGTTCGTTCCATCGCGGGCGAGCAGCGAGGTGCCGAAGGTGTAGTTCGCCATTTTGATCAAATCCGAGTGCCGGAACATTTCGTGAAAAGCCCAGGCGAGCGCCGGATAGGCAGGATATTTCCCACCGGTGTAGGCCCACTCGCTGATAGCCAGCGGCTTGGGTTGCGCGGCCAGTTGCGGCAGCAACTGTTCGTAATCCTTGTAGTGTTCGTATTTGATCCGCACATGATTCGCGCCGCGGCGCATCCAGTCCGTGACGGGCTCGTTTGGATCATTCGACACCTGCTTGCCCTCAGCGAGGCTGAAGTGCGTGTTGCCGTAGTTATAGTAGTGCTCGCTGAGGAGGTCGAAGTTGTTAAAGCAATTGGAGAGCAGCATGCCGGTCCAGTCCGCAGGCGAGAAGTAGGCCGGCACCAGATTTGTGCCAAAGCTCAGCGATTCCTTCGAGCCGATCATTGTGTCCGGCATCGCCGCGCTGGCCAGCAGGGTGATGGCAGGATCGACTTTCCGCATCGCCCTGGCAAACTGGTTGTGCTTGAACGCAAACTGATTGGGCCGCATGGCGCCATATTGATAGGTGTTCCCCCACATTTCGTTGCCGATGCCCCAGAACTTCACTTTATACGGCTCGGGATGGCCGTTGGCGGCGCGCAGTTTGCCCATCGGCGTGCTGACGGCGCCGTTCGCATACTCGACATATTGCGCGGCAGACCAGGCGTCGCCCGTGCCGGCATTGACCGTGATGTAAGGCTCGACATCGAGCAACTTGCACAGCGTCATGAATTCGTCCGTACCGATGTCGTTGGGCTGAAAGCCGCGCCTGACCGGATCCCAAGTGGGCGGACGTTTGTCTGGGTCGCCAATGGCATCGCGCCATTCATGGGCCGAAACAAAGTTGCCGCCGGGAAACCGGTAAACCCCGGCGCGGAAACTCTTGAGCGCGGCGATGGCGTCAGGTTTGAAGCCAGCAAGGTTGTCAGCGGGCATGAGCGAAACCGCGCCGACGTGGAACGAGCCGGTGCCCGTGCCGACGATTTCGAACTGGGCAGGCCCAGAGTCCTCCGCTTTGAAGGAACAGGTGAATCGCTTGAATTTCCCGCCCAACTTGCCGAGTGCAACCGTCTGGCGCGTGGCGGCGGTGTTGGTGCCCCAGACGATACTGAGGGAAACCTTCGCTTTGGCATCGCCAGCCAGTTGAATCCGGCTCTGGTAGGCCGCGCCCTTGACGAAAGCGACCCCTGTTTGGCGAATTCCGCGCGGTTCACCACCGGCAAGTTTGATCAACGGCGTGTGGTCGCCGACGAAAGGATTGTTAGTGTCCATCACCACCGAATCCACCGGGCCGATAGGATTCCAACGTCCCGGGCCAATGCCACGCCGACGGCCTACGCCAAAGCCTCCCGGTCCGCGCTCGCTGGCATTCGAGTCTTCGGGTTTGGGCATGACAGCGTAATAGAACTTCCGGTCATCAAGCATTTCACTCCAGAGCGCGCTGTAGATAATGTTGCCGGCGTGTTCGATGAACTGGCCATAAAGGTAGGGCGAGATCGGAGCGCCTTCCTTGGCAGCGTCAATCGTTGCGAAGGGTGTCGCGGGCTGTGCGGTTGCCGTGCAAGCAGCGGTGAGGAGCAGGACGTTCAACTGGAGACGTTTCATAGGATTGCCGAAATGTCAAAGCATGAGAGGGAGTTCGCGTCTAGTCCCTCCACAGCAGGCGCTGCGCCTTGTTGCACCATGTGTGTTGTTCTGTTCTTGCGGACGGAGTCAGTGGCTTTGGTGGTCTTGGAATCGGCGGCAGGCTTGACCGTCCAGGCCGCTTTCTCTTCAGCTTGGTAGAGGCCGTTGGAGTTCCTCGGAGTCAGGATGACTTGCCAAAAACATGCGTAAGCGGCGCATAACAGTAAAACGCCGCTCGCGAATATAGGTGATCTCATCTCACCTGGTTCACAGGTTTGAGCGCATCACTTCGCCCTCAGTTTGAGAATCGTGACGGAATAGGCCGGAAACTCGCGGGCAAAATCGGCACTCAAGCCGTTCACCTTCTCCGTGTGAGGAGCGACCTTGTTCGGCTCATCCATGGAGTTCGTGTCATTCGGGCTGCTCGCTGCCAAGACCACCGCTTCGCCTTCAGGTTCAATCTTAGGCGCGCCGTTGACTTGAATGTTAATGCGCTGCGCCGTCCCGCCTTCATTCACAACCTTGAGATAAATGATCCCGTTCCGGCTTTCCCGGGTGGCATCAAAGAAAACCTGTTGGAGTTGCCGTGAGGAAGGAACGGCGCCGCCTCCGCGAGGCCCCCGCGGCTGCCATTCGCCCCTCGGGATGTTCTGTGAATCGGTCGCGAGAATTTGGTCGCCGTGCATGGTGCTGAACATCTTTTGTGCATAATACGAAGGCGAGCCGTAGCTGGTGAGCGCATCGTAGCCAATCAGATCGGAGGTCCATTGCATCGACCGGCCCTGTCCGTCGAGCTGGCTGACGTTGACGAGCAGCGGCGCGTAGCAATGCATAATCACAATGTCGGAATTGCGCTCCATGCCGGTCATCCACGCGGCATCGCCGAGCGCCCCGGCCATGTTGGGCGTGGGCGAGCCGACGCGCGTGGCCCATTCGCCACAGAAGATCTTCGTCTTGTTCGTGCGCGAGTATTTGTCGTAATCGAGCGCGTGCGCCTGCATTTCTTCCTGTGAGCGGTAATAATGTTCGTCCACCAAATCCGGCACGCGGCTGCGAACTACCTGCGCCGGATGTTCATAACCCATCGTGGAAATGACTTGCAGGTTCGGATACTTGGCCTTGATGGCGTCGAAAAATTGCGCGAACCGTCCTTCGTAACTGCCGCTGCGGTCGAACCAATCTTCGTTTCCGACCTCCACATAGGTCAGCTTGAATGGCTTGGGATGTCCATCCTTCGCGCGCTGCGCCCCCCATTTGGTTTTAGTGTCGCCGATGACATACTCGATTTCCTCCAGCGCTTCCTGGACATAGGGTTCGAGGCTCGGACCCGGGTCAACATGCTGCCCGCGCAGGGAGTACCCCGCATAAACGGCGAGCACCGGCTGCATCTGCAAGTCCTCGCACCATTCCAGGAACTCCAGCAAACCGAAACCGTCCGTGGACCAATAGCCCCACGGGCTGCGGTGCCCGGGCCGTTGCGCAACGTCGCCGATGGTCTCCTTCCAATTGAAACGTTCGGCGATGGCGTTGCCTTCAAGATAATTGCCACCCGGGAAGCGCAAGAATTTCGGCTGCATGTCCGCGAGCAATTGCATGATGTCCGGGCGTGTGCCATTCGGACGATTGTGGTAGGTCCGTGCAAAGAGCGAAACATTTTGGAACCACACGGTGCCGGGCCTGGTCGCTTTGATTACGAACCTGTTGTCTTTCGAGGGCTGAACGTTCCCGGTTTTCAACGCGGCTTGGTATTTCTTCCATTTATCGGATACTTTCGGAACCGTCGCGCTGGAGAAAACCGTCTTGCCGTCCGCGCTCTCCAGCGAGAGAGTTAGAGGCCCGGAAAACTGTTCGCCGCGTGCGTAAAACGAGGCGCGATAGGTAGTGTTCGGGCGGACGGGGATTCCCCAGAAGCCGCCGTTGGCGATTCCAACGGGCGAATCTTTCGACGCCTTGCTCGCGTCCACTTTCAAACTCAGGTTCAACGCGGCGTTGAGAGGCTGGTTGGCGTCAAGCGCGATGGTCGTATCGCCGACGGCACTCCAGTACTGCGGATCTTGCGCATTTGCCTTGAATGAGCGATTACGTATCAATTCGCCGTAAACTCCGCCCTCGTAGGAAAAGTTGATTTCCTCTGTCATCAAACCGTACAGCATCGGGCTGAGGGTGCCGGTGACCTTGCCCGCGTCTATTCTCAGAACCGGGACAGCAGCCGGGGAGCTTCCCGTGGTGGTCTGGGTCGTGGCTTCGGTAGGCTTTGCGGCCGGAGCGGCTGGGGCAGGAGTAGTTGCGGCAGGCGCGGAGGTTCCCGTGCTGGCCTCACCTCCTCCCTGCGGAACAATCTCAATGGCGTTGATTTGCGGGTTCTCGACCTTGGGAGTGAAGGTAACCTTGATCTTGCCGTCAGTGACGTCGATGGGAACCGTCTCCACGTAAGCCTTCAAAGGCCCGCCTGCCTTGACCCAAACGTCGAAGTCCTTGAACTCGTGCCCCTGGACGTTGAAGGAAAACACGCGCTCACCCGGTCCGGTGATGCCGTCAAAGGTTTCGGCAAAATGCAGCTTCACCACGTACTTTCCGTTGGGCACCGGCCAGGAAAAGGAGTCCATGCTGTAGCGTTCCGCCCGGTAGAGGTCAGGGCTCTTGGTGTTGGCAATCTGGATGTCTGGCCTTTCTATGGTTTGGCCGCCCTCAAAGCCCTGATCGGCCAGCCAGACATTGCCCTCAGCGTCTTTGACGGGCTCGGATTTGCCGGCCTTGATCCGGATCGCCTTGGCGGCGGGCGCCGGGGCTGACGCACCTGTTTCGGCTCCGGTCTGCGCGATGATCTCGATCGCGCAGATTTGGGGGTTCTCGACCTTGGGAGTGAAAGTCACCTTGATCTTGCCGTCGGTGACTTCGGCGTTGACCGTCTCCACATAGGCTTTCAAAGCCCCGCCTGCCTTGACCCAAACGTCGAAGTCCTTGAACTCGTGCCCCTGGACGTTGAAGGAAAACACGCGCTCACCCGGTCCGGTGATGCCGTCAAAGGTTTCCGCAAAGTGCAGCTTCACCACGTATTTCCCGTTGGGCACTGGCCAGGAAAAGGAGTCCATGCTGTAGCGTTCCGCCCGGTAGAGGTCGGGGCTCTTGGTGTTGCCAATCTGGATGTCGGGCCTTTCTATGGTTTGGCCGCCCTCAAAGCCCTGATCGGCCAGCCAGACATTGCCCTCAGCGTCTTTGACGGGCTCGGATTTTCCGGCCTTGATCCGGATCGTCTTCGCGGCCGGCGCCGGGGCTGCCGCACCTGTTTCGGCTCCGGTTTGCGGAATGATCTCAATCGCGCAGATTTGGGGGTTCTCGACCTTGGGAGTGAAAGTCACCTTGATCTTGCCGTCGGTGACTTCGGCGTTGACCGTCTCCACGTAAGCCTTCAAAGGCCCGCCTGCCTTGACCCAAACGTCGAAGTCCTTGAACTCCTGCCCCTGGACGTTGAAGGAAAACACGCGCTCACCCGGTCCGGTGATGCCGTCGAAGGTTTCCGCGAAATGCAGTTTCACCACGTACTTTCCGTTGGGCACCGGCCAGGAAAAGGAGTCCATGCTGTAGCGTTCCGCCCGGTAGAGGTCGGGGCTCTTGGTGTTGGCAATCTGGATATCGGGCCTTTCTATGGTTTGGCCGCCCTCAAAGCCTTGGTCGGCCAGCCAGACATTGCCCTCAGCGTCTTTGACAGGTTCGGATTTTCCGGCTTTGATCCGGACCGCCTTGGCGGCGGGCGCAGGTTGCGCCGGAGCGGTCGCCGACTCGCGTTTGGCAACGGCTTCCGTGGTGGCGAAGTCGCCGACCTGACGGGTGAACTTGATCTCGTTGACCGAAACCTTGCCGGTATAGGTAATGCGAAGGTCGTTGCCCTGTATGTTGAGTGGCTCAACAAAGGACACGGTGTCGCCTTCAATCTTGCCTTCCTTCAACTCGGATTCGCGTTTCGCGCCGTTCACCTCAGCGCTGGCGTTTCCGGTGACCTTTGTGCCGTCCTGCTGGAGCGTGAAGGTGTACTTCTGCAGGCCGCGCTGCGTGTCGAACTGGGCTTTCCACACCCCGGTGACATCGGCTGCCCAGACGGAGCACACGGAGAGCGCAAGGGTGAGAAGAATAATTCGAGTTTTCATGTTAAGGGTATTCTTGGGATTGGAGTGGTTCGCAATAAAGTTTAATCGGTGCATTAATTCTTGAACAGCAACGGTGCGAATTGGTACAGGCTGCGCCGCCAGGTCAGCCACTCGTGAGCGGTATTAGGTGATTCGTAGAAGACACTGTTGATGCCAGCTTGTTTGAGTGCTTCAACGCTGGCCTTGCCGGCAGCGCCATTCTCGCGGCTTCCGTAGCTGACGAAAACCAGTTTAACCTTCTCCTTAAAGGCGGGCATGTCGGTGATATTCGTTAGGGCGATGCTGCCGCCGCTGAAGATACCGATATGGGAGAACTTATCGAGGTTGGCCAGAGTGATCCCTCGGGTCTGCATGCCGCCCATGGAGAGGCCGGCCATGGCACGATTGGGCTGATCGGCGAGGGTGCGGTAGCTGTTATCGATGAAGGGGATCAGGTCGCCGATGAGAACGCGCTCGAATGCGCTGAAGTCAAACCTGCGTCCACCAGGACCGGCGACGCCTCGCGAAGGGGCGCCGTTCGTCGCGCCAGCCGCAGCCGGTCCGCGACCTGAACCTGCGGCCCCGGGGACATAGCTATTGGCCATCACGATGATGAAGGGCTTGGCCTTCCCCCCGCGACCAGGTTGTCCATGATGAGACCGGTGTGACCCTGGCTGCCCCAGCCGGTTTCATCCTCCCCGCCTCCGTGTTGCAGATACAACACCGGATAACGCTTTGTCAGATCCTTTTCATAATCCGGCGGGGTGTAAACAAAACAGCGGAAAACGGCATTGGCGTTCTTGGAATAATAGAGGGTCTGCTGCAGTTGGCCGTGAGGCACGTCCTTGACGGCATAGAAATCCTTGTCCCCGGCGGGGACTTCGACGCCGCTGCCCCAGCGGCTGGCGCCGTAGAAGTACAGGCTGCCGGGGTCCGGAACCTGGGCGCCATCGATAACGAGCTGGTAATAATGGAAGCCTTCGTCCTGGGGCCGTGACTCGCCGACCCAGGCGCCGTCCTCGCCTTTGGTCAGGGGGTATTTAACGGCACCTATATCGAGCATGACGCTCTGGGCCTGCGGCGCGACCACGCGGGCGCGGACCCGCCTTTCCGAGTTGACCTGGGGATATTGTTTGCCGGGCTGATTCAGCGACGACGGCTTAAAATCCTCCACCGCCGGCTCGTTTGTCTGGGCCATGGCCGGAAGCCCGGCCAGAAGTGCGATACCGAGAATTGCAGTCTTCATGATGATCCTTCCTCAATCCTATGAACACGGTGATTTAATCCTGAAACAAAAACGGGGCGAATTGATACAGGCTGCGGCGCCAGGACTGCCACTCATGCGCAGTCAGTGGGGATACGTAGTAGTGACTGTTAATCCCAGCCTCTTTGAGCGCTTCGGTGTTCGCCTTGGGGTCGCCGCCGAAGGGTCCGCGGCCTCCGCCGCCTCTGCGGTTGGCGGGGTCAACTTCGCGGCTGCCGTAACTGACGAACACAAGCTTGACCTTTTGTTTGAAGGCCGCCATGTCGGTAATATTCGTTGGAGCAATGCTGCCGCCGCTGAAGATGCCAATATGGGAGAACTTATCAAGGTTGGCCAGGGTGATTGTTCGCGTCTGCATGCCCCCCATCGAGAGGCCGGCCATGGCCCGGTGGGGCTGGTCAGCCAGGGTGCGGTAGGTGGTATCGATGTAGGGGATCAGGTCGTCGATGAGTACCTGCTGGAAGGCGTTGAAGTTGAAGCCGCCCCCAAAGCCGCCGCGGCCACCGGCCGCCGGGGCTCCGTTCGTCGCTCCAGCGGGAGCGCCGGCCGCCGCCACGCCGCCCGGAGGTCCGCCTCGCCGAGGGCCACCCATGCCACCGCCGTTTTCCATCACGATGATGAAGGGCTTGGCTTTGCTATCCGCAATCAGGTTGTCCATGATCAGGTTGGCATGGCCCTGGTTGCCCCAACCGGTTTCATCTTCGCCCATGCCGTGCTGCAGATAGAGGACTGGATAGCGCCTGCTGGTGTCCTTATCATAATCCGGCGGGGTATAGACGAAGCAGTGGCGGGTCGAGTTGCTGGATTTGGAGAAGTAGTGGACCTCCCGCAATTGGCCGTGGGGCACGTTCTTGAGAGCGTAGAAGTCCTGGTCCTCCGCGGGGATTTCAATGCCGCTGCCCCAACGGCTGGCGCCGTAGAAAAACAGGCTGTTGGGATCCGGAACCTGGGCGCCGTCGATAATGATCTGGTAGTAGTGGAATCCTTCGTCCTGGGGCTGCGAGACGCCGATCCAGCCGCCGTCTTCGGCCTTGGTCAGGGGGTATTTGACACCACCAATATCGAGCATGACGCTAAGGGCCTGAGGCGCGAAGACGCGGGCGCGGACGCGCCTTTCAGAATTGACCTGGGGATATTGCTTCCCCTGCTGGTTGGATGCCGCAGGCTTCCAGTCGTCCGCGGGCTCGTTGGTTTGGGCCACGCAAAGTTGGCCCGAGACCATGGAAGCAAGCGCGAGTAGTGAGAGTTTTGTCTTCATGGAGGGTTGGGGTTCTATGGTCATTATGGTGGTGTGCTAGTTTTGAGGCTGGATCCGGTAGAGGCCGGCCCCGTGCGATTTAATGGTCTGAGTGAGTTTGTCAGTGACCGGACCAAGGTCTTGGTGATTCCATAGGTCGCGGACCTTGGTTGATCCCGCGACACCGATTTCCGCAAGGGAAACCGAAATGTCCCTGGGCTCGGTCGTGCCCAGGTCCGCAGCCGGCGCGTTTGTTGAAGCCGGGGCCGTTCCACCCGGTCCACCGAAGCCGCGCCGTCCACCGGACGCTGGCGCCGGCGCCGTATTGAAGAGCGCGATGTACTTGTCCTTCGAGCCCGGCAGGTCCGCGACCCAGGCGACCGTGTTGTTCGTGCTGAAGAGTTGCCGGTTATTCGCGGAGTTCTGATTCACCGCCAGCACTTCGTCGTTGGTCAGCAGCGCCAGGGTGAACTCGTCATTCTTCGGCATATTGCCGCCCATGATCAACGGCGAGCGAACGATGCACCACAGCGTCATCAGCGTGAACTGCTCGTCCTTGGTGAAGTGCGTCCAGTTGCCCGCCGTCTGCCAGGCTCGAACGTTGCCCAGCGGCAGCATGTCGGCATCGGGCCAGTGACCGGGGCCACGGAAGGGCGACCACCGGTCCAGTCGCGCGAACTGCGCATAGAGCCCGCGCCAGTCATCCCAGAAATCGTTGCTGATGCGCCAGAGGTTCGCATGCGTCTGGATGTGTTCGCCCTCGCTCACGGGCGTGGCGCCCGGCGAGGTCGAGAGGACAATCGGCCGGCCCGACCGGTCAATCGCCTTGCGGATGGCCTCGATCTCGTCCTTGTGGTAAGGGGCGGAGAGATCGTCCACCTTCACATAATCCAAGTCCCACGACGCCAGCAGCGCGAAGACCGAATCGTAGTATTCCCGCGCGCCGGGTTTGCTCGTATCCACGCCATACATGTCGGTGTTCCACGGGCAGGTGGAACGCTTATTAGCGATGTCGGCGGCAGTATAGGCTGTTCCGAGGATGGGCGAGTTGTCCCGGTCCACGGCCTGACGCGGGATGCCGCGCATCAGGTGCAGCCCGAACCTCAGGCCTTTCGCATGCAAGTAATCCGCGATTGGCTTGAACGAGCGCGTCGCGGCCGTCATCGGGAAACGATTCGTCGCCGGGAGTAATCGTCCGTTGGCATCCATCTCCAGCACCGCGCCGCGGCGATACTCGGTCGTGTGCGCAAGCGGCTCGTACCACTGGATGTCGATCGTGATGATGTCCCACCCGTGCGGTTTGAGGTGCCGCGCCATGTAGTCGGCGTTGGCGAGCACGTCCGATTCCCAGACCCCCGCGCCGTAGCAGTCCCAGGAGTTCCACCCCATCGGCGGTGTCTTGGCCCAGGACCAGAAGGTAGGTTCCCCGGCGGTAGCGGTCAGCCATGCAGACAGCATTCCCGCCAGGGTGAGTTTGAACTTGAGTGCAAAGATCGGTTTCACGTTTTGCCGAAGAACGAAGGCGATCAGAGAACACAGCGCGGCAAAGCCGCAGCCGAAGACAGGAGGGATTGACCGCGGAATAAGCGGAATACGCGGAAAACAGACTTCTTCCCGCTTCGCCTTCCGCGTATTCCGCTTATTCCGCGGTTCATCTCTTTCCGGGAGATTCGTCGCAGCCTCCGAGCAAACTGGGATATAGCAGTGCAAAGTCTTCCCATCGCTACGCCGGAATAGCGATAGAAATCGCGGTTTGGCTCTTT
>Ga0187877_1003558_pt1 | contig 12631 bp, 10 predicted proteins | sample June2016WEW_17_1_3_FD_132430 | JGI IMG/M metagenome (GOLD analysis project Ga0187877, IMG submission 132430) | Peatland microbial communities from SPRUCE experiment site at the Marcell Experimental Forest, Minnesota, USA - June2016WEW_17_100 | ecosystem: Environmental > Terrestrial > Soil >... | reverse complement strand
ATTTCGGCATTTAATAACCACAATCCCAAAAGTGCCGAAAAATAATGTACGGTTTATAGAAAAATAGAACGCCCAAAATGGCGGCAGCGGTGTCTAACTGCTAATTCTCGGACACACTCCTAGGATCGCTGGATGAGACGCAAAAGAAGATTCTCAGCTTCCTTCCAAAAGGATCTACGCAAGAGGTAAAGCCCAAAAATCCAGCGAAAACCACTAGCCAAAGACGGGAACTTCGTGCACAGAATAAGCCCAATGACGGTACTAAAGAAGAGCCACAGATATTGAACGATCTCAAAAAATTGATAGCTCGCGAGAAATGGGGAATTGATAACGAGCATTTGGCAATTCTTTCGCAGCGTGAATCCAAATATGCATCGCAACGCGATCGAGGGGATTTAATAACTTGTATTTTGGGTGATCCCGATAGCACCAGATTTGCCCAAACATTAGTTGCGGTGTTCCGGGCTGCCAATTGGCACCTTACGGGAAGCGGATTAAATCAAGCGATATTTGGCGGGGTGGTTGAGGGTGTCATCGTAAAACTGCACTCCAAAGATTCTAGCCCGCCCGGTCTTGCTGAATTTGTTATAACAATGCGCGAGTCTGGCATCGAACCGAAAGGAGAAATTGACGAAAAAATACCACCAGAAGAATTCCAGATCATAATTGGAAGGAAACCAGATTAAATTGCTATTCTACCGCTCGCCTCTATGCCACGTTGTCAGCAACATGCTAATGGATCACTACCCGCTATCGGTATCGGAATCGATATCGCAATCGCTGTCGCAAAGCAGTTCGAAGATGCCGATCACGATCACGATTGCGATACCGATGCCGATTCCGATTTTCGGAAGAAGGTCAATTTGCCATGTCTGCAGAGCTTGCAGCCGAACATCCGCCTGGGATATGATCGGCGCCTATGTATAAGGGTCGTCGCATCACCGTTGTTATCCCGTGTTTGAACGAAGAGAAGGGGATTGTCGAAGTTCTGGCCCGTATCCCGCCGTTTGTAGACGAGGTCATTGTAGTCGATAACAACTCCACAGACCGGACTGCTGAGCGTGCAAGGGATCGAGGCGCCATTGTCATTCACGAACAGGTCCGTGGATATGGCCGCGCTTACAAAACCGGCCTGCTGCAGGCGAAAGGGGATATCATCGTTACGCTGGATGGAGACCAGTCGTATCCGCCGGACTCCATCTCTTATCTACTGGAAGCTTATCTGCATTCAAAGGTCCGATTCCTCTCGGCTTCCAGGTTCCCGCTCAGAAACAAACAGGCGATGTCATTCAAGCATTGGTGTGGGAATAAGCTGCTGAGCATGGCGATGTCGATTCTCTTCTTTCGCTGGGTCCGGGATTCTCAATCCGGGATGTGGGTTTTCGAGCGTTCAAGTCTCGAGGAAATGAATCTCGTCAGCGACGGAATGCCTTTCAGTGAAGAAATCAAGATTGAAGCCATTACCAGGAAGCGGATTGGGTTCAAAGAAATCTATATCGACTATTCAAACCGGATGGGGGAAATAAAGCTGAAACCCTGGCGCGACGGTGTGAGCAATCTTTATTTCCTGTTCCGTAAACGCTTCAGTTTTGGAATGAGATCGGCTCCGGACATTCGTTTATCAAATCGCGCGCAGGAGAAGCAGGGGTGAGATCGGATGTAGCGCTCTCCGTTGTGTCGAACGGATCCGCGGCGCAAATTGCCTGCCCTATCTGCCGTAACTTCCAGTTGGTGACGTGCAGGCCGGGGCGGGATCGCCTGTTCGGCCTTGTGCAGGGGACGTTTTCTTTATTCCGCTGCAAATCCTGCGGATGTCGTTTCCAGCATCCGTTGCCGGAAGAGTCCGCTCTGACGAATTTCTATCCGCGCGAATATTGGTGGTCACAGCAGCCTCCGAAACAAAGCGGATCGGCACGCCTGTTCCGCCGGCTGGAAAAGGCATACAGGGAGTTTGTGACGGAGGATCATGCGCGGTTCCTAGATTATTGTGCGCGCCGGAACCCGGGAAGTGAAAAGCTTCTCCTTGATATCGGATGTGGAAACGGAACATTTTTGCATGTGGCCCGTTCGCATGGCTATGTCCCGCATGGAATGGACGTCTCCGCGAGAGCGGTTGAAATTGCGAGAGAACAATACGGCTGCCTGGCGCGCCAGGGGGAGATCGGCAGCGCAACCTGGGATGATTCCCGGTTTGATTTCATAACCATGTTTCACGTCCTGGAGCACCTGCCGGATCCCCGTGCCGCCTTGAAATATGCCCGCGGGCTGCTTCGATCCTCCGGGTTGCTTGTTATCCAGGTTCCCAACATTTCTTCCATTCAGGCGCGCCTTTTCGGGAGTCGCTGGTATGGACTCGACGTGCCCCGTCACGTTATCAACTTCACCCCCAGGGCGCTTGCCCTGTTGCTCCGGGAGATGGGCTTCGAGTTTACTCTGATTTCGCGCTTCTCCCTGCGCGATAATCCGGCTTCCATCGCTTCCAGTCTGGTTCCATGGCTCGATCCAATCCGCCGTAAGGGCAGGGGATTAGATTTGCATCCGGCTTTGAACGGTGTGCTGGAATTAATTTATTTCGGATTGTTTTTGCTTGCGGTTCCGGCAGCGTTGATCGAAAGCTTCTGCGGGTTTGGCGGCACAATCTGGGCCTGCGCAAAGCCCAAGCCATGATCAGAGCTATATTCCGATATACTCAATCCTCAACTGCGGAATCCACGGTCAACTGAAATTTGTCGGCGTCGGCAATTCCTGACGGGTTTGACCGGGAGGGCGGGGCAATCTTTTGGAAGCGCTGCTTCATTCTGAGGAAAGGTCTCTCAAGCGCGTAAAAAGACAAAGCTGCAATCAGGAAAACGGAACCAAACATGCCGACTGTTTTCAGTGGCATCGGCAATCGAAGTTTATCAAAGTAGGCAAAGACAGGATAATGCCACAGATACAGTCCGTAGGAGACCTGTCCGGTCCACACCAGAGGTTGAAACGACAACGCCTTTTTGAGCAGATTGGAAGATGGATTGGTGGCCCAAAAGATGACTGTTGCCGAGCTTAGTGCAACCAGTCCATAACCGATTAGAAACATGAAAGCGTCGTTCCATTCCGAGCGGAATACCATCAATAATCCGGGAACGCCAATTACGCAGGCAGCCAGTTTTGCGATCGGCTTCAGAGTGAATCCATGTCTCAGTATGCCGAATGCAAGCATGACACTCAGCAAACACCCTGCCAGGAGCGAGTCGGCACGGGTGTCCAGGCCGTTGTACAGGCGCATTGAACCTGCGCCCGCCATCCAGAGGGCAGCTCCGCAAGTCATGGATGCCAATGCAGCCAGTGCAAGGATGGATGCGAGTCCTTTCCGCGTGGATACGCAACGAAGAAGCGCAATCAGCGTAATCGGCCACAGCAAATAAAATTGTTCTTCGATTGAAAGCGACCATGTGTGAGCGAGCGCCGCCAGGCGAAAACTTCCTGAAAACGCCCGCACCCAGTTGGAGCTGTAAAAGAGGGTGACTCCTGCCGCCTTGAGCCGATCCGAAATAGATAAGGGATTCAACGGCAGCAGGGAGATGGCCAGCAGGGTAGACAAGGCTGGAAGAAGACGCAATGCCCGCCGTGCATAGAAATTCCTGAAATCAATGAAACCGGTCCTGACCCATTCTTGCAGCAGTACCGTTGTAATCAGAAAACCGCTGAGTGTGAAAAAGACATCTACGCCTAGGTATCCCCACTGCCCGTAAGGAATCTTCATGTGAACAAGCATGACCGCAAGCACGGCGAATCCACGAATGCCGTCCAGCATCGGGGAGTAGCGTAAAGAAAATTGCAGCGTCTTCGGACGATCCATTGCCGGGCTGAAGTTAAGTAAGGCGATCGAAAAACAGCAAAAGCCACATTTTCATAGAGAACGGATTATACTCTGATTCTTCAGATCCTGAAGCTGCGTGTGCGAAATTCCTGCACCCAACGCTCTTCAGGCATGCGCCGGCGGAGGGAAGATTGCGGCCGCGGGGGCATCTGCTTCGTGGCCACTCCTCGACGATCTCACCGCATCGCTTGCGTCGCAGCGCCTCGCATCTGCCCGCCTACCTCCAGGCCGGAGGAGAGGATGGTTTGGCCGGGCTCGCTCCTGCAAATAAATCGGTGTTCTGCCATCAAGATTAATGTAAGATAAAACACCTTGTTATGAAGAAGCTATCGGGTTCGAAAGTGCTTATCACCGGCGCCGGCGGCTTCATCGGAAGCCACGTGTGTGAGCTGTGCCTTGCTGAGGGTGCGGAAGTGCGGGCGTTTGTGCATTACAACTCTCGAAGCGACTGGGGTATGCTGCAGGACCTCGACAGAAGGAAACTCGGAAAAATCGAAGTGATGGCGGGCGACCTTCGAGATTCCGAAGCTGTCCGCAAGGCGGTTCGGGGTTGCGATCGCGTTTTTCATTTAGGAGCGCTTATCGGCATCCCCTATTCGTATTCGAATCCTGCTGACGTCATTCAGACGAACGTCTTGGGGACGCTGCATGCGCTCAACGCGAGCCTCGAATTTGGAGTTGAAAGGTTCATTCAGACTTCCACCAGCGAGGTTTATGGAACTGCGCAATATGTGCCGATGGATGAAAAACATCCGTTGAATCCGCAATCTCCCTATGCGGCTTCAAAAGTGGCGAGCGACAAGCTGGCAGAAAGCTATCATCGGACCTATGGGTTTCCTGTTGTTATTCTGCGTCCATTCAATACCTATGGGCCGAGGCAATCTCCACGAGCCGTGGTTCCGACCATCATTGTTCAAGCTCTACGATCCCGCAAGATTCACCTGGGCAGCCTGGAAACTACGCGAGATTTGACTTATGTGAAAGATACGGCCAAAGGATTCATCGCCGCTTCAACAGCGCCCAAAATCGAGGGAGAAACAATTCAGCTCGGTTCCCAACAGGAACATTCTATCGGGGAACTGGTCGGGATAGTGGGAAAGGTTTTGAGGAAGAATTTGGTTGTTATTCAGGAGTCAGGAAGACTCCGTCCCAAGACGAGCGAGGTTGCGCGTCTTTATGCTTCAAACCAGAATGCGCGGCTGCGACTGCGCTGGCAACCGGAAGTGAGCCTGGTGGACGGATTGGAGCGGACGGTGGACTGGTTCCGCGCCCGCGCCGATTTGTATAAAACCGATTTTTATCACGTATAACTATGAGTACAGACGCTCAGGTCATTATTGTTCTCCCGGCATACAATGCTGCCCAGACTCTCGAGAAAACCTACTTGGATATCCCCAAGGAGAAGATTTCGAAGATCATCCTTGTGGATGACGTCAGCCAGGATCAGACGGTCGAAGTTGCTCGAGCTCTTGGATTATCGGTTGTCATTCACGTTCAGAATCGCGGGTACGGCGGAAACCAGAAGACATGCTACCTCGAAGCTCTAAAGGAAGGAGCTGATGTCGTGGTTATGCTTCACCCGGATCATCAGTACGACTCAAAACTCGTGCCCGATCTTGTCGAGCCGATTCTTTCCGGGAAAGCGGATATGGTTATGGGCTCTCGCATTCTCAACGGGCGAGCCCTCGAAGGAGGCATGCCTTTCTGGAAATTTCTGGCCAACCGAATCCTGACAACCGCAGAAAATATCGTTTTCAGAACACGCCTGACCGATTGCCACAGCGGATTTCGTGCTTACAGCCGCAGGCTGCTGATGACAGTGCCGTTTCTTCTCAATGCCGATGATTTTGTTTTCGATTCGCAGATGATTGCGCAGGCCGTTTATTTGGGATTCAAAATCGACGAAATTCCCGTTCAGGCCCGGTATTTTCCCGAGGCTTCCAGTGTAAATTTTAAAGTGAGCACTATTTATGGATTAAAGACCGTCGGCGTAATGCTCCGTTTCATTCTCCAGCGGCTGGGCTTGATCCATTTGCGGATGTTTGAGAGAAGGCTGGAGGACGTACTAAGCCGGCACTATCACCAGACGGTTTTCCGGCGTCCATAATGGATTCGTGGCGGCTGCTTGAATCCAATCCGTTTCGCCGGCCGATGGCATAGGCCGCACAAAATTCCAAAAAGCTCTCAGATTCTCCAAGCGCAGATGCTTTCTCCCATGCGATGGTCTTACGAAAATGATGAGGGCCCTTTTCTTTGACTGGGGATTGCATTCGCAGCATGAAGCGACACCACTGCTCATGGATTACGAAAAGATTAGCCGGGGATTTACCAATCATGATTCATAGAAGCGGAGTATTTAGGATTCTCCTGTTGTCTGCTCTGCTATGGGGAACAAATATCCTATGGTTCTCGCGCGACACTCGTCCGCCCGTTTGGGACATGGCCCTGCACCAGGCTTATGCCATCGGGTATATGAATCCTTCCACCGTTCCACCTGGCACAGCTCTTTGGGAAAGATCGGGCAACTATCCCCCATTCGTGCATCTCCTCATTGCATTCGTTTTTCTTGTTCTGCATCCTGGACCGCATGTGGCCGCGCTCGCCAATGTCCCTGCGACTTTCATTCTTCTTTGGGCGGTGTATGAATTGGCCGGGATTTTGGCGGGAGATTTGGCCGCGACCTGGGCATGTATCCTGACCGTGTTGACTCCGTATCTGATCTGGATGTCTCGCGAAACCGTGCTGGATTATTGGCTCTCGGCATTATTTGCGGCGGCTCTTGTTGCATTGCTCAAGACACGTGGATTTCAGTCACACCGCTGGAGTTTGCTGTTCGGATTTCTCCTGGCGCTTGGACTCTTAACCAAATGGCTTTTTGCCTGCCTCGTTTTCTTCCCGATTCTTTACGTGGCATTGCGTAACAGGATATGGCGCAATCCCGAGCAAGGGATCAATTTTGCCGACATGCTGATCGCAGGCGGAGCTGTCGCCGGAATATGGTATCTTCCGAACCTTCCGCGGTTGTCCCAGTTTTTCTGGCAGAATGCCGCGATCGGCGCTCGCGAAGGCGAACCGCCGGTCTTCTCATTCCAATCGCTCATTTACTATGCGCGGCTGCTCGAGGGTTATCAGCTCCTTGCTCTTCTGTTTATGATGGTTTGCCTCGGCTGCTTCTTTGTCTTGAGAAAGAGGCTTGGGGGCGAATGGCGGTTTCTTGCTCTCAGCATAGCCGGCGGATGGCTGGTCCTGACGCTCCTGCGCACAAAAGACCCGAGGTTCACGATGCCGCTGATCGGGCCCCTGCTGATATTCCCGGGAACGTGGATTCAGTCTTGGAAGAAAACGAGCCTGAATAAAGCAATTCAGGTTGTCTTGGTGGCTTTGCTTTGCGTGCAGGCCTATGCCGCCAATTTTGGAATCTCGAGAATTCCCAAGCGTATTGTCCTCGTCCCTGGTTATCAAGGATCCTTCCGCTGGGATTGGAATTTATATATTCAGGATTACTTCAATACTTTGGGAAAGCCCAGACGAGAAGACTGGAAGCAGGGCGAAATTCTGAAAGAACTGGCGATCGATTCGCGGAAAAGAAATGCGGAGGCATCTCTGGCGCTGATACCCGATCTGCCGTTTTTCAATGAATCCAATTTCAGGCTTTATGCGGCGATTCGCGGAACGAGGATCCGCATAGCACATTTACAGTCCGCCGAGCGAGGATTCGCTTCCTTCGACGGCTTCAATTATGTTTTGATGGTTGAAGGCGAACAGGGAATGGCATGGACCACGGGAGGAAGCAAGGCGCTAAATGAGATCGTCGTGGATTCTCCTCAGATATTTCGCTTGGTCGGGCTCTACAATCTGCCGACAGGTGATTCCGTGCGCCTGTATTTCATTCAACGTTGATCGGGAGATCTGGATTCCAGAGTACAGACAAGAGCACTGCTGTAAGATCATGATTTTGGAACAGCCATGAAGAAGGAAAGGGAATTGCCGCGCGCTGGATACGCGTCCGCCAAGAGGGATGGATCGGTTATGAAAGCGGTAGTGCAGTCTACCAGGACCTGGGATGTCGCGATCCTCCTGTTGGCTCTGGCCGCCTGTTCAGTCCCTTTCTTGCGCCAGCCTTTTCACATGGATGACGGCTTTTATCTGGAGATGGCGCGCAACGCCCAGGTGAGGCCTCTCTTTCCAAACGATGTTCCCTATTCACTTCAGGGTGAACATGCGGCCGACATGGGATCCCATTCTCATCCGCCGCTCCAAACCTACTTTCTCGCGGCGATCGAGCACTTTTGGGGAGATGGCCCGGGGAGGGAGTGGATTTACCACCTGTTTTCGCTTTCTTATGCAGTTCTTGCGCTCCTGTTCTTTTACTTCCTATGTGCGCGTTTTCTGGAAAGGCCGATCTTGCCTTCCATTGTTCTTGCCTGTTCCCCACTTTTCATGTTGATGCAGCATTCGCTGATGACGGACATCCCTAACCTGGCATTCTGGCTGGCCGCCATTTGCAGCTTTGTTTATGCTGCGGATACCAAAAGCACACGTCTGTACAGCGCCAGTTCCCTGTTTCAAACCGCTGCGGTCTTTACCAGCTATCAATCCTTTGCCCTGATTCCTTTGCTGGGTTTTTATCAATTCCGCAAAGATCGGTCGGGCAAGGGCTGGCTTGCGTTTCTCCCGGCTCCGGTACTGATGGCTCTGTGGCTCACAATGAATTATTTTCACTATCACCGGATGGTGCTCGGTGCGACCGTGGGTTACATACTGTCGCGTCACTCTCTTTCATTGAATGTTCTTGGGACCAAGCTGTTGGCGATTCTCGAATATCAGGGCTGGCTTGTTATATTTCCCTTCTTCCTTTTTTTTGTTTTCGCCCCGGCCTTGAGATGGCGCGCGCTGCCGCTGGTTTTGCTCGGCTCAGCCTTTGTAGCTCAGCTGGAGGTTCCCGAATATCGCTTTCTAGACAAGGCGATCTTCGTCCTGGGATTGGCTGCCGGGCTGATCGTCGCTTCTCAAATGGGGAAATCCCTGTGGAATGCATTCGGAAAGCGGCTGAACCGCCTTGAATCGGACAGCATCAATGAACAGTTTCTTGGCTTGTGGTATTTTGGCGTATTGGCGTACTGTCTTCTGCTCTTCACAGAAGGCTCGGCGCGCTACATCTTGCCTTTGGTCCCTCCTTTTCTAATCCGATATTTTCGTCACCTGGAAACCGCGGAGGCGGTTGAGTACAGGATTCCTGCCAGGTTTCTGAATGCAGCACTGGTGGCCGGCGGCACCTTTGTAGTCTCGCTTGCGTGGGGACTCTCGCTGTCTCATGCGGATCAGGAATTCGCCCGTATATATCCACGTGCAGCAAGTGACTTTTCTCGGGTCACCGACAAAATGCAAGCTTACTGCACGGGAGAATGGGGGTTACGATATTATTTCAGCCACGCAGGGGTTCCTCCTTTGCCGCTGGACGAATCCATGGTACGAGGAGGCAGCTACCTGGCATCTCCGAAGTTGGCCCTTCCTTATCAATTTCCGGCTGATTTGAATTCAATCGTGATTCCGATGAAAACGCTTTCCTACAGAGTCAATACGAGACTGAGAATTCTTGACTGGCAAACCCCGGCAGGTTTTTATTCGACCGGATGGGGCTTGATCCCGTTCTCTTTCTCTGAAAAACCGCTGGAGCAGATTGAAATATTTCAGGTCAATTTTATGGTGGAACAGCTTCCTTGGGCGCAAGTCGAAACTGCTTCCTCGATTAAGCCTTGGCCTGGTTATCTGGTTCTTCGCGGACGATCGTTGCTGGCTATTCTGGCGAAACCTGAAACAAAGATCCGTTATGTCTGGCCTGTTTATCATCGGGTTCGTTTGGAACTAAAATGCGGCATTTCCCCAGATTCCTATAAAGAGGGATCTGATGCGGCTTTTGAATTTGAAGTCCGTCAATTCGCCGGAGACGGCAGGGTTTTATCCGAACGGCGGATCACCCTTCGCCCCGGAATTAATAAAGAAGATAGAGACTGGCAACCGGTCAGCCTTGAATTGTGTCCGACTCCGAAAGGAATTTTGGAATTCCGCTATGCTTCTCTCGGGAACATTCAGGAGGGAACGGGAGCATTTGCTCAATCGATAATCGAGCCTGTTGATTAGTTCCGACTGCTTTGGCGGGGGGAAATGATTAAATTTCGTATGGAGAATCTTCCTGTTCTTTCTCGTTCAGGCGTCATAATTCTGGCCCTCTGCGCAACCCTGCCATTCCATGGGTGCGGAAAAAGGCAGCCACCTGCGACCGAAGCTCAACCGGCGATGGACCTATCCAAACGATTCTCCCTTACGACTCCAGGATCTCCTGAACCTCCCGAAAGATTCCTGAAAATCATCCGGAAAGGAGTGCGAAAAGACTCCCTGGTTCTTATTGCTCCGTCAGCGATAACGGCGCCATTATTCGGACTTTCGGGAAGAAGGACTCTGAGGTTTTGGGCAGCGCCGGTGTTCAATATCGGAGATGGCGTACAGATGAATGTGTTTCTCCGCAGATCAGGGATTCGGATCCTAGTCGGATCCCGGTATTTCGATCCCGGACGAAATGCGGAAGACAGAAGTTGGATTCCTGTCTCGATTGCGCTCGAAGTCAACGAAGGCGACCTCATCGAGATAGAAGCCTCGGCGGGGCCACAAGGAGACCTCACCGCGGATTGGCTGGCTTTGAACTCTGTGGTTGTAGCGCCATGACGCCGGGGGGCACCCGGCAATTTTCTAAAGACGCTGATGACCGGAATTGCAGACGCAAGGGAGAAACACTCGGTGCCCAACTTTATTCTTGACTCAATTGTATAGTCGGGAACAACATAGAGTTCAGCCTTCGAGGGGAGTTGTGTCTGCTTGGAGGCCGGTGTAGGTTTTTGACGGATCGCGGGCTTGGGCGATGATCCGGGGCAGGGGATAAGTTCTGTAATTTCTTATTGAAAGATATTCTTTTGGGTTGCAGAGAATTTTCTCGCATGCTAGACTAAAAACTTTGCCAATGCTGGCGTAGCTCAGCTGGTAGAGCAGCTGATTTGTAATCAGCGGGTCGGGGGTTCAAGTCCCTTCGCCAGCTCCAGTAACGAGGGCCGTAAGAGTAAGCAGAACTTGGGATTTCGGAACCCGGTTTTAGCGGTTTGACCGGACGCGAGTAACGGATTGTTGAGTTGTCCGGCTCACCTGTAAGCTCCCTGGACTCCACTTTGGCGGATGACCAAAGCATTGCGGAAAGTTCCCATGCCTTGCAGATCTTTGGAGAGGTGGTCGAGCGGTTAATGGCACTGGGCTGTAAACCCAGCGTCCTTCGGGACTACGGAGGTTCGAATCCTCCCCTCTCCACCATGTAGTTAGAGAGCGGGAGTAACTCAGTTGGCAGAGTCATAGCCTTCCAAGCTATTGGTCGCGGGTTCGAGTCCCGTCTCCCGCTCCAGAACTCAGCCCACGTAGCTCAGTCGGTAGAGCGCGTCCTTGGTAAGGACGAGGTCACCAGTTCGATCCTGGTCGTGGGCTCCATCGAGTGCGTGGAATAGCTTGACGGATAGGAAAAGGGAAACGCTGTTAAAGGTAATTAAACGACCCGGAGCAGAAGCCAGGAGAATCTAGTATGGCCAAGGAGAAATTTGATCGCAGCAAGCCGCATGTAAACATAGGGACGATCGGGCACATTGATCACGGGAAGACGACGTTGACTTCGGCAATCACGATGGTGTTGCACAAGAAGGATCCGAAGATCGCGGTGCGGTCGTTCGATTCGATCGACAATGCGCCGGAGGAGAAGGAACGAGGGATCACGATTGCGACGGCGCACGTGGAGTATTCGACGGTGAACCGGCACTATGCGCACGTTGATTGTCCGGGGCATGCGGATTACATCAAGAACATGATCACGGGGGCGGCGCAGATGGATGGAGCGATCCTGGTGGTGTCGGCGGCGGACGGGCCGATGCCGCAGACGCGGGAGCACATATTGCTGGCGCGGCAGGTGGGGGTGCCGTACATCGTGGTGTTCATGAACAAGATCGACATGGTGGACGATCCGGAGCTATTGGACCTGGTGGAGTTGGAAGTGCGGGAGCTGCTGACGTTCTACGAATTTCCTGGGGACGACATCCCGGTGGTGCGGGGGAGTGCGTTGAAGGCGATGCAGGGAGACGCGGACGCGGAGAATCAGATTTTGGCTTTGATGGAAGCGGTGGACAGGTACGTGCCGATACCGGCGCGGGAAATAGACAAGCCGTTTCTGATGCCGGTGGAAGACATCTTCACGATCTCGGGACGGGGGACGGTGGCGACGGGGAGAGTGGAGCGGGGGAAGGTGAAGGTAGGAGAGGAAATCGAGATTGTAGGGATCCGGCCGACGGTGAAGCGGGTGGTGACGGGCGTGGAGATGTTCCGGAAGCTGCTGGACGAAGGGCTGGCGGGGGACAATGTTGGGTTGCTGCTGCGGGGGACGGACAAGAAGGAAGTGGAGCGCGGGCAGGTGATTGCGGCGCCGGGGAGCATCACGCCGCACACGCATTTCAAGGCGCAGGCGTACGTATTGACGAAGGAAGAGGGTGGACGGCACACGCCGTTCTTCAACGGGTATCGGCCGCAGTTTTACTTCCGGACGACGGACGTGACGGGGGTGGCGGAGTTGCCGGAAGGGACGGAGATGGTGATGCCGGGGGACAATGTGAACCTGACGATCAAGCTGATCACCCCGATCGCGATGGAAAAGGGATTGCGGTTTGCAATCCGTGAAGGCGGCCGAACGGT
>Ga0187877_1003549_pt1 | contig 12649 bp, 11 predicted proteins | sample June2016WEW_17_1_3_FD_132430 | JGI IMG/M metagenome (GOLD analysis project Ga0187877, IMG submission 132430) | Peatland microbial communities from SPRUCE experiment site at the Marcell Experimental Forest, Minnesota, USA - June2016WEW_17_100 | ecosystem: Environmental > Terrestrial > Soil >... | reverse complement strand
GCACACCACTTGGGTCTATACCTGCATGGCCCCGGGCGCCGACCGTTTCAATTACAAGGAGATGCCCATCTGGGATGCCTTTAACCAGTATCCCGACACCCACCGCGTCTGGGACGGCGGCTGGTGCGGGCACATCATCGCCGACAAGTGGTCCGGTGGCGTGAGCGGGGCCAACTGCGTGATTTGCCTGGAAAGCCCTCACACACGCCAGGCCTGCGTGGAGGCGTACCGGAAAATGCTGCCTCCACAAAGGGAGAGCAAGACCCGCCTGATCAGTTTGTTGGATTACGAGTATTTCTACATCTGCTACTGCGATTTGACCCGCGACATGTTTCGCGCCTGGCTGAAGGAGAAGTTTGGCACCATCGAGAAACTCAACCAGGCCTGGGGCACCCGCCACCAGGACTTTGCCGAGGTGCAACTGCCGGACTATCGCCAACGGGAGCCCAACGATGCGAAGCGCTATGACTGGCTCGATTTCAACCTCCGCCGCTTCACCCAATTCATGAAGTGGGCCAAAGCTCAACAACGCCAGATTGATCCCGACATCCCCATGGCCACGTGCGCTCCGCACTACAACTTCAGCAAGGAGTGGGGTGAGAGCGGCAGCGACGTGGAAGCCCTCACCGCCGAGGTCAACGACTTCTGCATTAACGAATCACCGGCCTCGACGAAGTACGTTGATTTCCTGCGCTCGCTCAGTGACAACCGCAAGGCCATCGTCGAGGTCGAAGGCAGCGAGTACCGCAACACGATGGCCAGTTTCCTGCACGGGCTGTCCGCTCTTTCGCTGTACTGGGGCTGGGCCGATAAGCCGGGCGATGGCGGCGCCTTGCTCTACGGTCGCGGCAGCCGGCCCCCGCTCTGCACGCTCCCGGAAGCGGAACGGTTTCTGCGCACGGGATTGGACCTCCGCCGCCTGCGCCAGGAAATCCTCGCCTTCCGGCAGGACATCAAGGCGCCTGTGGCGCTGCTCTATTCGAAAGCCTCCCTGCTCCAGGTCCCTGAGATCGGCGGCGACGAAACCCCCTACCTGCTGGAGCTGGAAAGGACATACGATGCGCTGCTGGAAATCGGTGTGCCGATTGATTTCATCACCACTAGGCAGGTGCTCGAAGGCAAACTCCCAAGCTATCAAGTGCTGGTTATTCCGGCCGCCACCTACGAGCAGGCGGAAGTAGTGCAAAAAGTGATGGACTTCGCCAGGAGCGGCGGCCAGGTGGTGCTGGTGCCCAATAGCTGGTTCTTCGACCAGTACAACCGCAAGCAGGATTACCTCGCCCCGTTGGACATCCGAGTGAGCAGCATGAGAGCGCCGAAGATCGTCGCGGGCCAGGCCAGGACCGGCATCCAGCGAGACATGAGCGGCGAGGAAACCGAAGCTCCGTTCCTGATGGGGTTGACGCTGGACAGCGTGATCAGCGAGGTGCCCAAAGCCACCATCAAGACCGCCGGGAATGGTGTCTTTCGCCATGAAATGGAGCTGCAGGGCGCTGGAGTACGACACGTCCTCAAAGTCGGCGCCGGCAACCGGGTTCTGGCCACTTTCCCAGACCGCCAGCCGGCGATCGTTCAGGTGCCGATGGAGAAGGGCAGCATTTACTATCTGGCTATTCCGCTGGTGTGCGACAGCATGGTGGAACTGATGGATGGTCTGCTGGCCGGCTGTGGCGCGCAGAGCCCAATACGGTTTCTGACACCCGAAGGCAAACACGTCAGCGGTTTGGAGTACCGGGCCATTAAGACCAGTGACGGCTACCTGGCCTTCGTCAACAACCTGGATCGCAAGCACGGTCAGCAGGTCAGGCTAACGTCGAACCTCACCTATAGCATACGAAACCTGACATTGGAGACGGACTTGGGGCCGATTTTCCTCGTACCGGCCAGCGAAACCTACATTCTGAAGCTTAAGCAGCCATGAAACCCACCCGCGTCGTCCTGGCGTCGTGTCTGAGGCCCGGCGCAGGCTGGAGGCGTCCCCGGGAGCCTGAAAGTTATCTGTGGCGAGTGTCCGGCGTGCGTCCGGCGAGATTTCCGCGAGCACGGCTGTTACCGGGTTTCTTTGCGCTTGCGTCCTATTGAACTTCAACTTAAACTTCAACAACAATGAAGACCGTGACGATGTTGGAGTTTCGGAAGAACGCCGAAGGCATCCTGCGCCGGCTGGGGCGTGGAGAGCGGTTCGTCCTCTCGCACCGGGGGCACCCCGCCGCACGGCTGGAGCCAATCACCGCGGCCCGTGTCGCCGATCCGGCAAAGGATCCCTTCTTGACGATCGGCCGCCGTGCTGTCCCCAGTCCCAAGGGTAAAACCCGGCACACTGACATAGATCGCATCCTTTATGGCGGCGATTGATGTCTTCCTGGATACCGCCGGCTTCCTGGCATTGTGGGATGCTGCCGACGAGCACCATGAGCGGGCCGTTCAGCTCCAAGGCGAACTTGCCGGGAAGGGCCGCCGCTTCCTGACCACCGACTACGTCATAGACGAAACAGTAACCCTGCTGCTCGTGCGGCATAGCCACTCCGCCGCGGATGATTTCCTGCAGACCGTCACCACCAGCGAATCGCTGCAGCTTCATTGGGTCACCCCGGACCGCTTCCACGCCGCGGCCGATTTCTTCGCTCGACACGATGACAAAGAATGGTCCTTTACGGACTGCGTGAGCTTCGAGTTGATGCACGAGCTAAACGTCCGCGACTCCTTTACCACCGACCAGCACTTCCGGCAGGCCGGGTTCAATCCCCTGCTCGAGAAACGGAACCGATAGCCGTAGAACGCAAGGAGATTTGTGCCAGTGGTTTCTTAGAGGTATGAGCGGGCGGTAGGGGACGCTACTCGACCCATTCCATCGAAAACAGCGTAGAACCTACAGTATGCTAAGACTGTTCGCGTTTTCGGGCGCCGTGGGGTTGAAGGGAGGGGATTGCGTGCCATCTTATTGAAAGAGATATGAAAGCCTACCGAATAGCTAAGATGTTTCTGGCTTTCGCGGTTTGCGGCTCGCTGAGCGGGTTTGCATCTCTGGCGGCCTCGGATGTGGACATTCCGCTACGGCCCAGTGGGAGAGCGCCGGCGGGGGCGAATGGCGTGGCCAGAATCGAGACGGAAAACGGGGCGGCAACCCTGGCGATCACGCTCCAGGGGCTAGGTCCGGGATCCTACCGGTTGAGTGCGGTCAGGAGCTCGGATCAAGCCGCCGTTGCCCTAGCGACCATTGTGGTTACCGACCCTACGGCCACACCGGATATGAACACCAGCGAGAATAAGAAAGAGCGGAACAACACACATCAAGCCACACGGCTGCAAGTCCGATCCAAGGTCTCGCTGCCACCCGAATTGCCCCCCGCCAACATCGCCGAGATCAGGGTATCCAGCCTGGACGGCACTGTCCTGCTCTCTGGGAAACCACCTCACGAAATTCACCCGGCCCAGGGAAAAAGCGGCAGTTGAGGCCTGAAACGCCCCTGTCCGCGACCGTGATAATAGCCGAACCCGACCGAGGGCAAGGGGGATGGCGGCCGGCAGGTGACCGTTGCGACATTGGCTTGCGCCTGCGGATCATGAACATGGCGCCAATTCCGAGGCCCGGCGGAGGCTGGGGGCACGCCCACGGCCAAGGACAAAGTCTTCGTAAGTCATTGTAGGAGACGACGTAAGGAGTCTCTGATCTCTTGGCCTGCTGCCTAAACCGGGGCTTGTTCGCAACGTGCTGATTAGAGACTCCTTACGTCGTCTCCTACAGCGGCATTTATTCGTAAGTATTTGTGGTTGAACCACTTGTGGTGCATGCACTGGTTCTTCACCATTTTCGGTGGAACGGGTGGAATAGCGTCCCCTGCCGCCCGCTCATTCCTCCATAGCCTCGCCGGAGGGGCTGGTGCCGGGTTGGAGGAATAGGGGGCCAGCGGCTCGGCGGTTTGGGGCGCCAAGGCTGGGTTCGGACAGGTCACCGGGACGCGGGGAACTGGCCAAGGGCCGCAACCGGGGCATCGTCTAGCGCCTCATCCTCTGGCGCCTAATCCTTCAGAGGAGAGCCCAGTAACCATTCCATCGGAAAAAGCGATGAACCGGATTTCACTCTCTAACAGCCTCAGAAGTCCTGACCCGCCGCATGGATTCTAAGGGTGCGTGGAACCCCATCCGGCGCGCTTCCCGGAAAAGCTGCCGACATTCTTCATCGAGTTCCTCACCGACCCCGGCGACACCGTCCTGGACATCTTCGCCGGCTCCAACACCACCGGCAGCGCGGCGGAGAAACTCGACCGGCACTGGCTGGCCTTCGAGAAGGACCGCGGCTATCTCGCCGCGTCCGCGTTGCGATTTGTGGACGAACTCTCCGCAGAGGGCCTGGCTGCGCTGTGGGACCGGCTGCGCTCGGACGATCTGCCGGTGAAAGTGAATCGTCAACAGCGGGAGTTGGTGTTGAGGGAAGCGCAAGTACCCTTCACAGTGAAGAGGCGACGGCAGAAACGAGCCCGGTAACAAATGAGCGAAGTTGGCAAAGTGAAAACAAGCCGTTCTGACCCCAATTCGTGATCGGTCGCACCGGGTATGGTGGGCCTTTCATCAACTACGAGAGCGATCTCGACGCCGGCTTCCTCGGCGCCTGCGACTTCTACGGCATCAACCACCAGAAGTTCCTCGAGGAGAAGGAAACCGAGGCCCGCATCGCGGCCAAGGCCGAGGCCAAAAAGGCCAGGCTCAAAGCCCAGGACGCCGCCACCACCGCCGAGTGTGCATGAAAGCATGCATTAAAAGTATTGACCGCAATCTAGCTCGGCTCTATATTAGATTGTTCGCTTGGTGCGAATCAACAAGAACATTAACGTTAACCAGGAGAGTCTATTATGGCATATAAGATCGGAGACACCGTAAAAGCAAGCAACATCACAAAGGGAGTCCCGCCGATTGTCCTTCAATTACAACCAACGGGTTATATCGCGCTCAAGAAGCCTGACGAGCTGAAGCAGTGGGAAGAGGACGTGAAGCGTTTCCACGGCGTTAGTCTCAGTGGTTCGAATGTTCACGCCTGTGAGACGTGTTCTGGAGGTTGCACGGACGATTGCGGAATGCTCTAATACTCCGCGATTCAGCACACGAGATTCAAACGGAGATGGAGCGCCGGCGTAGAGCCGCGGGTGCTCCATCTTTTTTTCTAACACACCTGCCAAATGATCCTAATCATCACTCTGTCTGAAGACATTCATGCGCTGGAGGTCAAGAGCGCAGCTCAACAACTGGGTTACCCTAATATCCATATCGTGGAATGCGATAGAATTGCTCTCAAGGCGCCTCTGCGTCTTCGACTGGGACAAAACCCTGACCGGCGGCCAACCGGCTACTTCACCACGAGTGATGGCCTCAAGATCCAGGTGGCAGAAGTTGGGGCGATCTGGATGCGCCGTCCAAGGGCCGACCAACTATGTTTGACGACGAATGATCCTACGGAAGTAGAGTACATAAACAACGAATGCAGGGCGGGCATAACGAGTCTTCTTTCGTCTCGTTGTTTTAAAGGGAAGTGGGTTTCCCATCCTGATTCAACACTTCGTGCTTGCGACAAAATCCTCCAACTTCAAGTCGCGCAGGAGTGCGGCTTTCGTATTCCCAAGACCCTGGTTAGCCAGTCGAAAGCTGAGGTCATTGAGTTCCACGAGGCGTGTGGTGGGCAAATCATTGCGAAGCCTTTGCTCGGGGTTGCTGATCCATTCCTGCTGACGCGGAGACTCGAGAATCCCCGGTCTCTCGCTGACGAGGCCTATCTTGCCTGCCCCACCATTTATCAGGAGTTTATCCCCGGAACAAAGCACGTAAGACTTAATTGTTTTGGAACGACGCAGGTCGCTGCACTAATTGACTCTGAGAATCTGGATTGGCGTCCAGACCTAAACGTGCCTATGTCTTTATGGGCCATTCCCCCTAGCGTGCAAGATGGCGTCCAGAAAGTGCTGCAAGCCCTCGGATTGGCAATGGGAATCATTGATTTGAAACTGACCCCCGAGGGAGAAGTGGTATGGTTCGAAGTTAATCCACAAGGGCAATTCCTCTTTCTTGAGCCGCTCATCAAAGCTGGTCTGAGTGTTAGATTTGCTCGTTTTCTCATCGACTGTGCCGAGGAAAGCTCGCACTAACCAGTCGAACTGATCGCTTTCCCAGGGTAACAGTTTGGCTGGCAGTCACGGCGGTTCTTTGCGTTCACTTGGGTGAGTTCCCCGATTAACGCCGAACGTGAGTAGCGGGGAACCAGCCGCTCATCCCCTGGCGATGCATGTTCTCGGCCATAGTCCCCACATAAATCATGAATAACCTCGCCGTTCTCTACCGCCGCGTCTCCACCGACCATCAGGACAGCTCGATGGTGGTGCAGGAAAGCCTCAACGCCGAATACTGCAAGCGACACTGAGCTTGCCAGTCCTCGATCAAACCTACGAAGACCCAGACACCTCGCCCAGCGCATCGGCCGCTGAAGGACTCCTGCTCAACGCTGGAGCGTGTCTGGACCCAGGTGCAGAAACTCCGCCTGTTTCAGCATTTAGCCTTCACCCTTCTCGCCCCGGCCGACCGGCCAAAAGCATTGGCACCCAAAAGATCCGCCGCCACATCCCGGCATGAACCTACAGGAATCTGTCTTTTGCGCCCCGCCGATTCATTGACGCTGCGCGGGTGACGGGCACGAGGTTGGGATGCTGGTTGGGTGCGGTGTTCAGGGAGCGACGGGGTCAGCGGTACGGCTGCTGAGCTGGGATCCGGCAGCCGGGAGCGGAGGAACGCGCTGGAGGCTGGATAGGGCGAGGCGTACTTGGCGGCGCGAAGCAGTAGCTCGCTCGACCGATTCTATTGGGTGAAATCTTTCTCACTGATATTCATATGTCGGCGAGGGGAACTTCTCGAGGCCAAATACGTCGGCGGCCTTCCTTACGTAACGCCAAGCACGGTAAGAGCTGGGGAGTTTGGTTTCCACCGGAACCTCCTGGAAGGAATACCATGCGCCAGTGATAAGCTTCTTTCGGGAGATTGGTGCCGCCGCAAGGCCGAGGTCTTTTAGTATTTTGCGGCGTTTCTCGTATGCTCGCGCGAGGACGTCCACAAGCCATCCGTCCAAGGACTTGAGTTGCGGCTGTGCGCGGCTGTCGCCGGTGGGATAGAAGGACATTGCGCAAAGCGTTACGTTGACAGGGCCGATTCCCGATAGCGCGAGGGAGAGGGCTTTGTCGCTGATTCTCCCGTAGATATAGCGGCGCAATTCGTTGACACAGGTGACTAGGTCCCAGTCGGAGAAACCCGTGCCGAGGCGCTCGGGATTCACCTTCCCGCGTTTTGGCTGGAGGAGAAGGTTATTGTAGATGATCGTCGCAACACGCCGCTTTATGCGGCAAATGGCTATGGCCGATATTCCGACTCCCGCTGGCGAGAGCGAATGCGCGAGGAAGTCTACTGCGTTTTTGTGCCTAAGTTCTGCGTTGGTGTCGGGGGTGAGGAGCGAGATGCCTGGCGACTTCGCGAAGTTGATTTGAGTTCCAGAGCGATCCCCGTGGGAAAGCAGGATCTTGGCGCACGCGTCAGCTTTGTGGTAGTCGTCGCACACTATCAATGTATCGTCCGCGTAACGGGCGAAGGTTACCCCGACTTGCTCGATCTCGCGGTCAAGCTCAAAGCAAGCGACATTAGCGAGGAAAAGCGAGATGTTGCTTCCCTGGGGAATGCCTACTGTTCGGGGGACAAAGGTCCCAGCCTGGTAGTCACGGAGGGATTTAGCGTGACGGTTGGTTAGGAATGTCTTGAGAAGGTGCAGCTCCCGAGGGGAGACCAGAAAATGGTCGTCAAGTATCCGGTAGAGGTAATCGTGCCGAATGGAATCAAAGTACTTGGCAAAGTCGTATTCGAGGACGAAAAGGCGGGTATGGCCGCGAATGTTCGCCATCAGGTGCTCGATCGCGTGGTGGGCGTTTCGGTCAGCGCGATAGGCGTAAGTGTATGAGCTGAACCGGTAGGAGTTGCGCTTGATCAACCTGCTCCCGAGCCAATACGCCACTGCCGCGTCGGGAACCGTGGAAATCGAGATTTCCCGCGAGCCCCCTCCCGGTTTGGGTATGGGCAGCAGCAGGCTCGGGTTGGGTTCGTAAGAGGAGGTGCGTATCTTCTTGGCAATCGCGTGGCTGAAGGACTGAATCCTAGCTCTGACGTGATAAGGGTTGAAGTGAGGATTGAGAGCCCAGTGCGGCGGGACCAAGGAGGCCGGGGGTGCGCCTGGCTGCCCCGAGCGCTTCTGGTATTTCTTCTGGTTATGCGCGCTCGCCGCAGTGGATTTGCTGTGGCGGCGGATAAGCTTTCCGACCTCGCGTTCAAGAGCCTCGGCTATTGCGGTTTTGTCTGCCATAAAGGCGGGTGGTACTGGATGGAGTCAGGGGTCGTTGCCAAGTTGACACCGTTTTGGCAACCGGTGACCGCAGCTAACGGGCCCAGTACCACCCTCAGCGATCTTTCGCCTAGCGTTAAGAGTGTGCGGGTTCGGCGACGCAAGTGAATGGTATGGTTTTCTCGGTATGGCGGGTGCTTACAGTTGGAAAGCTGCGTGTCCAATCTCCGGGAGCGATCTCCCACCTCATGCGCCGCAGGGATCACCCGTGCCGACTGTCCGCGGCTGGGGCGAAGTGCTCAGGACAGCGCGCCACTCGGTTCCGGCTGCCGGGCATTCGTCTCTGAACCGCACCTTCGACACCGATTCTGCGCGTGACTTTGGATGCGACTTGCGTAAGTACACAGCACGGCACAGCCGCAACCGAAAATGGCAGATGGCAGATGGAGGATGGCAGATGCGGATTATGCAGGCGCATAGGGAATTTACGCAGGCTGGGAAGATTTTCATGGATAGTAGTATAGTAACGCAACGACCCCACAGGGTTCGGGCGCGGACATGATTATGGAAACGTTTGGACATTTGAACAGAAATGGAGACATCACGATGAGCACGAGCTATGGCCAATTCACCGTTCCTCACGGCGGGAACAGACAATCCAGGACACCACTAGCAGCGACAGTTCTGTGGAGACTGGGCCTTGCATTATTGCTGGGGGCAACCCGCGTCCCGGCCGCTCCTGGCGAGCAAACGGTCGAGGAGAAACCACGAGGCATCGTGGCCGTCTTGCGGCTGGATGGACCGGTGACTGAGGTGCCGGGCGATGACATCCAGCAGTTGTTTGGTCAGCCCGGCGTCTCGTTGAAAGACCTAGTCATGCGCTTGAACAAGGCGGCGGGTGACCCGGCGGTCAAGGCGGTGGTCATCCTGCCCGAAACCGACTGGGTGGGGTCGGCACAGATCGAGGAGTTGCGTGCCGCGATGGCCTTGGTTCGGAAGCAGGGCAAGGAGGTCTTTGTTCATGCCGATTCGTTGGGGCTGGGGCAGTACCTGCTGGCTTGCGGGGCGTCGCGGATCAGCGTGGTGCCGACCGGCGAGCTGATGGTCGCGGGATTGCACGCCAGTTCCCTGCACGTGCGTGGATTGTTGGACAAGCTTGGCGTCAAACCGGACTTCCTGACCGAAGGAGCTTACAAGAGCGCGGCCGAGCTGTTTATGCGTGAGCAACCCAGTCCCGAAGCCGACGAGATGACGAATTGGCTGATGGACAGTTGGTATGCCAGCTTCAAGGAGCAAATCGCCGAGAGCCGAAAAGCGGACGCCGCGAAGGTGCAGGGTTGGCTCGACAACGGGCTCTTTACGGCCCAGCAGGCCAAGGCCGCCGGTCTGATTGATGCCGTTGAGCACCGCCAGGACTTCGAAGCAATGCTCAAGGGACGCTATGGCGAGGATGTCATCTTGGAGAAGAAATATGGCCGCAAGGGCGAGCGCGATTTGGATTTCTCTTCGCCGTGGGACTTCTTCAAGCTCTGGTCCCAGCTCTTCGGCACGCCATCCAAGAACGAGGAACCCAAACCGGCGGTCGGCATCGTCTATGTGAACGGCCCGATCCAGACAGGAAGAGGAATGCCCGAGCCGTTCGGGGGCAGCTTGGGGGCATTCAGCAGCGACGTGCGAGAGGCCTTGGATAAAGCAGGAGCGGATCGTTCCATCAAGGCGGTGGTGCTGCGGATTGACTCACCCGGCGGATCCGCCACGGCCAGTGAGATCATCCTCGACGCGACCCGGCGCCTGAAGGCCAGGAAACCATTTGTGGTCTCGATGGGCGACGTGGCCGGCAGCGGCGGGTATTACGTGGCATGCGGCGCCGACACGGTGTTCGCCGACGCGACCACTCTGACCGGCTCCATCGGCGTGCTGGGAGGGAAACTGGCCACGACCGAGATGTGGCGAAAGATCGGGATCACCTTCAAAGAGTATAAACGCGGGGAGAACGCCGGCATCTTCTCCACCGATGACGTGTTCACGGAGAGCGAGCGGGCCCGGGTACGGGCCGTGTTAGACGAGATCTATGCCGACTTCAAGAAGTGCGTGACCGATATTCGTGGCGACCGGCTCAAGAAACCAATCGAGGACCTGGCCGGCGGCAGGGTCTATACTGGCAAACAGGCGCTGAAGCTGGGGTTGGTGGACCGACTCGGCACGCTGAGTGACGCGGTGGCATTCGCAGCCGACCAGGCGAAGCTCAAAACCTATGATGTGCGGGTGGTGCCCGAGCCGAAGAGTTTTCTGGAGAGGCTGGTGGAACGGGGATCTGGCGGCAAGGATGAGCCGGGCCACGTTTCGAGTGCCGTCTGCGGGAATGCCCTGCTGAAGCTCGCGGCTCCCTATTTGCAGAACCTCGATCAGCGGCGCACCGCGGCCATCGCCTCGGCCCTAAGCCGGCTTGAGATTCTGCAAAAAGAGGGCGTGGTGCTGACCATGCCTGAGTACTTGCTACAACAGTAACAGAATACAGAAGATGGCGTCGTTTTTTCGGTGGAATGGCGTGTTAAATTGCTTACATGAGAACGAATGAATTACCGGCTCTATTGCCGACGCGGGAAGAAATGGAGAGCGCCTTTGCCAGGAAGGATGCCAGCTACGACGGTGTCTTTTATGTGGCCGTGAAAACGACCGGCATCTTTTGCCGGCCTTCGTGCCCGTCGCGGCCCAACCTGGACAACGTGGAGTTCTTCATTTCGGTGAAGGAATGCCTTTTTGCGGGATATCGTCCCTGCAAGCGCTGCCATCCGCTGGAGGCGAACGGAAAGCCGCCGGAGTGGGTTCAACAAGTGATTTCGCGCGTGGAAGCCGCCCCGGACGCGCGGCTCAAGGCGGCAGACTTGCGCGCACTGGGCATCACGCCGGAACGCGCCCGGCGGTGGTTTCAACAACATTATGGCATGAGCTTCGCTGCCTGGTCCCGGGGCAACCGTCTTGCGGGGGCGTTCACGCGCATCCGCCAGGGGGCTACTTTGGACGACGCGATCTTCGACAGCGGCTTCGAATCCCACAGCGGGTTCCGGGAGGCGTTCACCCGGGTGTTTGGCGAAGCGCCCGGGCGGAGCCGCGAAACCGGCGATCGGGTAGTGATTACGATGCTGGAGACCCCACTGGGATCCCTGCTCGCCGGGGCGACAGACCAGGGCATCAATTTCCTGGAATACACTGACCGCCGGATGCTGGAGCACAATTTGAAAGCGATGCACCGCCGGTTTGGCTGCGCGATTGTTCCAGGCCAGCATCCCCTGCTCGAGCGGTTGCGCGCGGAATTGAACGAATACTTCCAAGGCGTCCGGCGGGAGTTCACGTTGCCTCTGGCTTCACGAGGCACGTCATTTCAGGATAGGGTCTGGCAGGAATTGCGCCGCATTCCGTATGGTCAGACCATTTCGTATGACGAGCTCGCCCGGCGCATTGGGCAGCCGACGGCGCAACGGGCCGTGGCTCGCGCCAACGGCATGAACTACGTCGCTATTTTGATCCCCTGCCATCGGGTCATCGGGAAAGACGGGAGCCTCACAGGCTATGGCGGCGGACTGTGGCGCAAACGGTTGCTGTTGGAGCTTGAACGGACGGGCAGACTGCCAGGCCGCGATGAGAACAGCGAAGATCGCGAAGGCGAGAAGACGGGTAACCAGGCCGACAGAACCGTGCGCGCGGTGGCGCTAAGCCTCAGCCACTGAATCCACATGCGGCTTAGCCGGTTATGTGGAGCTCCACATAACCGGCTTTATGTGGAGTTAGAGATTATGTGGAGTTGAAGTGAGAAGGGCCAGTAGAACGGGCCTTTGGTCGGCATCCAACTCCACATAATTATAGGGGATTTCAAAGCGAACTTCTGGCGCTCTTTGCTCCTTGGCTCGGGGTGACATGCTGGGGCATGAAAAAGCATCATCTTCAGAGTCATCAGAAGATTCTTCAAGCATATCAACAGAACCTGCATCAGGTGATGGGCTTATCACCCAAAACCTGCCGGGACCGATTCCGAGACGTGCGCCGCTTCTTGGAGGTTGTTCCTGTCCGGCGTGTCGGTGACCTGGCTGAACTTACCCCGGGCCACTTGGTGAACTATCTGACCGCTCGGAGCGCGGATTATGAGCCCGCCTCGCTGCGCAACGTCGCCAGCTCCGTGCGTGATTTCTTACGGTTTGCGCAGCAACAAGGTTGGACCCGCCAGCGGCTGGATCTGGCGGTTCCCAAGATCGCCTGTGGAGCACAAAACGACTTGCCCGTCTATTTGAGCGG
>Ga0187877_1003543_pt1 | contig 12653 bp, 12 predicted proteins | sample June2016WEW_17_1_3_FD_132430 | JGI IMG/M metagenome (GOLD analysis project Ga0187877, IMG submission 132430) | Peatland microbial communities from SPRUCE experiment site at the Marcell Experimental Forest, Minnesota, USA - June2016WEW_17_100 | ecosystem: Environmental > Terrestrial > Soil >... | reverse complement strand
TCCTGACGAAGTGGAATTAATTGTAGTTATTGTTCCAGCGCAAGTTGTGCCCAGCATCATGGAGGAAGCAGCAGCCAAAAAAGTCAAAGCCGCCATCATAATTAGCTCAGGCTTCAGAGAAGTTGGAAACACAGAACTAGAAGAACAAGTAGTGGACGCAGCTAAAAAAGGCGGAATACGCGTTTTAGGACCCAACTGCCTAGGAATATACTATTCAAAAACAGGTATCGACACTCTGTTTCTTCCAGAAACAAAAATTCTCACAACCGGAGACGAAGTTGTAGCAACGCCCAGACCAATGCCAGGCAACATAGCCATGGTCACTCAAAGTGGAGCCTTCGGTGTCGCCGCCTTAGACTACTTGACGGGACGCCAGATAGGCGTTAGCAAATTCGTAAGTTTCGGAAACAAATGCGACGTAACCGAAACAGACATACTCCACTACTTGCTTCATGATAAAGAAACCAAAGTCATGCTCATCTATTTAGAAGACATTAAAGAAGGAAGAGAATTCCTCAAAATAGCCAAAAAAGTTACAGTGAAAAAACCCGTTGTAGCCATTAAATCTGGCAAGAGCGCTGCTGGAGCAAGAGCTGCCGCGTCACATACTGGTGCCATTGCAGGGTCAGACAAAATTTATGATGCTGCCTTCGAGCAGGGCGGAATTATTAGAGCAAGAGATATGGAGGAGTTTTTTGACATGGGAAAAGCCTTAGCTATGCAGCCGCCAGCTATGGGCAAAAATATCGGCATACTCACAGACGCAGGTGGACCCGGCGTTATGACGGTGGATGAATGCGAACTTTTAGGATTAACAGTTGAACCTTTTTCCAATGAAACTGAGCGGAAATTCCAAGAACTCAAAGACAAAAATGTCATTTTGAAGATTGCCGCTACGTCAAACCCAGTTGACCTTACTGGCTCGGTGACTGACGAAATGTTCGAGATTGCTGCTGAATTAATGTTTCAAGACCCGCAAATTTATGGCATAATTTTGCTTGGGCTGCATCACATGCCAGGACTAAGAGAAAAATATATCGATGGTACTGTGAAAATTGCCTCTAAATATACCAAGCCCATAGTAATGTGCGATATTGGCGAAACAGAAATGGCACTCTACACACGTTCAAGATTCGACAGGTTTTGTGTGCCTTCTTATTCTTCGCCTGAAGATGCCGCTCGAGCCATGAAAGCCCTTGTAACCTATGGTGCATACCTAAAAAGAAACGGCTGTGCAGACGAATATATTGCTTCTCTTAAGAAAATATGTATCCCTACAAGTTGACGGTGACAGTTACTTCACTGCCATCTGTTATCTTGAGGCGCTCACGCAAATACCAAGGGGCAATGACCTCTAAAATGTCGCTTGGATAATTGGTAACCTGTGGAATAATAATTGCGCACTCTAAACTGTCTATGTTTGCTTTGATTAGTATGCCGGTGCAGTAGCCTTTTTCCGGGTAAACCTTCAAACGCTTTGCATTTTCAAGCAGTTTTTTCTGCTTTGCGCTCTCTTTTGAAAGGCGGATGTTTAGTGTTCCAGAATAAGGAGTAAAACCGAGCTTTTCTTCTATTTGCCGTTTTACCCATGGTAAATCAATAAATTTTCGTCCTTCACCAGTGCCAGAAAAAACCGTGCCTTTGAATATTATTTTCCCCAAAAATGAGCCTTCAAAATTTAGGCGTCACTGTTTTGTTCTTTTAGCCATTGGGCAACTTTTCTAAGAATAGGATCAGACGAGATATCAACTACGGGCACAATCATTTTTTCTTTAGTTTCGATTACCTGTGCATATTTTGGCATAAGCGCGTAACCAACGAAGGTCCAGTAAACTTTGCCGTTCTCTAACAGCTCTTTAGCGACTACAGTTGTTGAAGCGGGAAGCGGAAAATACAAGAAGACAACGCCATCAACCCAGTATAAACCAGCCAGTTTGCCGCCTGCTATCACAGAAGTAAATCTTGCTATATCTTCAGGCGTGTTAAAACGGGTTTTTTCCAAGATAACAATTTCTTTGAAGGGCGAATACGAGATGGCGACTTCGTTTTTGCTCATTGCCTTTCACTTTCAACTGGTTAGCTATGTGTTGGGGGTTCCCTTTTAATTTTGCCATAGGGTTTAGAAAAAGTTATAGAGCAGGCGTACATTAAGCCTTCCTAATAATGCATACTGGATGGTTATCGTTTCATGCCTGAAATACGCGTAGCACTTGTAGGCGTTGGCAACAGCGCATCAGCCCTGATTCAGGGAACCCAATATTACAAAGACGCTATAGAAAACACCACTGTACCCGGGCTAATGCACGTAAACTACGGCGGCTACCACATTCGGGACATACGGTTTGTCGCTGCCTTCGAAGTTAACAAGGACAAGATCGGAAAAGACCTCTCTGAAGCAATATTCACTAAGCCTAACTGTTGCGTAAAATTCGCCGACGTACCTAATCTGGGAGTTAAGGTTTCTCCAGCGCCAATCTTAGACGGTGTTGCACCCCACATGCGAGAAACCTTCAACGTCTACGACGACAGCAAAACCGACAAATCCAGCGTCGTCAAAATCCTAAAAGAAACCAAAACACAAGTCCTCGTCAACTACCTTCCAGTCGGCAGCCACGATGCCGCGCGGTTTTACGCTCAATGCGCCATGGATACGGGCTGTGCGTTTGTGAATTGCATGCCTGAATTCATCGGTTCAGAGAAAGAGTGGTCAGATAAATTCTTGAAAGCAGGGTTGCCTGTGCTAGGGGACGACATAAAAAGTCAAGTCGGCGCAACGATTCTGCACAGAAACCTTGTAAGGCTTTGTTTGGACCGCGGTGTTATTGTTGATGAAACTTACCAGCTGAACCTCGGCGGAGACACAGATTTCCAGAATATGACCGTGGAGAACCGCCTAAAATCCAAACGAATCAGCAAGACGGAAGCTGTTACAAGCCTTGTGCCTTACGCGTTGCCCACGCGCATCGGTCCTTCTGATTACGTTGGCTTCCTAAACAACAAGAAAATCTGCTACATCTCGTTAAAGGGCAGAAAATTCGGCAACCGCCCCATAAACATCAGCGTAAAACTCGAAGTCGAAGACTCACCCAACAGCGCAGGCGTCGTTATTGACCTCATCCGCGCAGCAAAAATTGCGCTGGACCGAAAAATTGCTGGTGCGTTGTTGAGCATGCCGTCTTATGCGTTTAAGCATCCGCCGATTCAAGTGCCAGACCAGCAGGCTAGACAGTGGACTGAAGAATGGATTGCAGGCAAACGAGAACGATAGTTTTCGAAAACTTCTATATGTTTTTCTTTTTTATTGATGTTTAGTAAACCTCGCGCTTTCATTTGCTCCAAAGTAAGTGAATTTTCTTCTGCATTAGCATTCATGCAATCTGCACAAGCCTCGCCAGTTTAGCCCGCGCAAATTCAACCAAAACTGTGGGTTCATCCAAAACGATTTATCAAGTGCGGGGGGGGTGGGATTTGAACCCTGCTCTGAGTGGAGATGTCACCCGCGATCCCCCTTTTTTCTTTCTAGTATGTGGTCGAGGTGAGGTATTTCATCTCAGAATAAATATTTTTCCAACGTATCTCGTAGCTTTTCCCTTTTCTTTTTTTCTTATCTCAACTTAGACGCGCTGGCTTGTCCCTTTAATTGGTGTAAAGTGGTTATAAGTCTTATTTTCGGATTTGAGGGCAGATTTGAGACGCGCAGTCCTTTCTTGTTTCTTTGCAGTAACCGCCTTTCTCAAACCTGCAAACATGTCTGAGACGACTGAAAGCGATGGCAACAAGCTCCACCTGCAGATCCTCGAGTGCGGCATTGATCTGCTTTTTGGCTCGGGATGGAACATGATAGGCAAATTTGGGTCTTCCAAAACCGTTTGCGGCCACTTTTTCTCTAACAACTAGGTCTTTAGCCGTTAACCGTTCGAGATGCTGTTGCAGAGTGTTATGGCTGAAACCTACTTCATTCAACAGATCGGTGAAACCTCTGGGTTTGCCGTCCTTAAGCGTGGCCAAAATCTTTTCATCAAAGAAGTCCATTACGGGCTCTAATAAGCAAAATCAGACTTATAACCATTTTTAACCATTTTCGGGACAAGGCAGCGCGCTAAGCCAATATTGTCCCATTAATAAGTTAAACCCATGCGCTTCACAAAATCAAGAACCATCTCGTACTCTCTTAGGTACAGTTTACCCTTTTCTGTCAACTTTAATGAGGGATTTTCCAAAATCAAGCCTAGTTCTCTGAGTTCATCGATGTAGGTTTTCAGACGGTCAAAAGGAACGTTTATTTTTAGCTGAACATGAGTTAGAACAACTTTCTCTTTCTTCGATTCACTGTTTAGAATAAAAAGCAAGTCCCCATAAATCTTTAATCTGTCTCTACGCTGAAGCTTTCTCATTATGGATACCTTCTTTTTGGGGCGTTTCATGCGGGGCGTGAAAAGCTTGGTAGGTCACAAATAGCAAAATCAGCAATCCTGACAATCTGAGGAATTGCGCGCCAACGTACGCCGCGAAGCTTGAATCAACAGACCAAATAAATAGAGAGTACTGACCGAAACTAAGCAAAATATAGCTGAGAGGAGTCCAAATTGTTTTAGGATCAGGCTTTGACGCATGACTTCTTAATGTGTGGATAGAGATGTATGCGAGGCAAATGATGTTGAAGAGCAGTAAGTATTCGTTTGCTCTTTTGTAGCTGGGCAACCCGAAAATTAGTGGTTCGACAACAGCCAAATATGAAACGATGGCAAGCAAAATTAACGCTGCGTAAGTAAGATCCAACCACAAACGTGAATGTTTGGTAGGCTTCTTCGAAAAAAAGTATGTTGCGGCGAGAAAGGTGAATGCATAGGTTTGTGTGAAAAGCTGTAGCCATTTAGTTTCTTGGACAAAGTGAAATGACTCAAAATATGCGGCGCCCATCAGGACGTACGATACGCCTAAAAAGGCAAATCCTAGTGGCAAACCAAGGTATCGACTCTCCCCTGTTGTGCGGTAGGGTTTTACCATAAACCACACTAGAACGAAGCAGACTATTGCCGAAACAACTTCAACTACGATTAAAGGAGTATTGTCCATGCGTTTATCTCCGTTTCAATTCTTTATCTTTCTTTCAATAGACTTACACTAACGTATCGTGAGTGCAGGTTAAATAATAATCGCTTTCCTAGTGGAATCGCACATTGAACGATGTGTTATAATTTAGGAGAGAGGAAAATGACTAAAAATAAGACTATAATAGCGGCTATTCTAATGATTGCATTAATGGCTTTACCAATTATCGCTTCACCAGCAAAGGCACAGACAGGGACTTCGCGCACGACCGTCGCAGTAGTCGATGCCATCCCCAATCCAGTAGGTGTTGGCGAGCAATGTCTGATAAAATACGGAGTTCTCATGCAGTTAGGAAGTGTAGCTTACGGTTGGAAAGGTTTGACAGTAACAGTTGTTTATCCTGACAACACAACACACACGCTTGGGCCATTCACAACAGACTCAACAGGCTCAAGTTATACAACATTCATCCCAGATCAAGTCGGTACATACAAATTTACGACAAACTTCCCTGAACAAACAGTCCCAGCAACCTTCCTCAACTATGAAGGAGGAAACATGGTATTCGAAGGCACAACAGTGAAAGCAGCCACTAGCGAAACAATAGAACTTGTAGTACAGCAAGAACCTTTGCCAGATTATCCAGGACATGCTCTTCCGACAGAATACTGGACCCGACCAATAGACCCACAGCTCAGAGAATGGTATTCGATTTCAGGAAACTGGGTCGGTGTACCCGACGCTAATAATAATTATTGGGTGACGGATGCACTCTATAACGACGATGCACCAGAAACTGCCCACGTACTATGGGCAAACCAATTGACTACCGGAGGCCTAATGGGAGGCCTATGGGGCGACGGTCAAGTTCCAGCAAGCGCTGAGGGAGGCGACGCATACGAAGGCAAATTCCCTGGCTCAGTGATATTGAACGGAATTCTCTACTACCAGAGAACAGATACAAGAGCAGAACAGGCACCAGCAATCATTGCAATAGATTTACACACTGGAGAACAAAGTATGTTCAGAAACAACACTATATTATCATTCGGTGAGATTTTGTACTTCAACAGCTACAACTTTGACGGTGCATACTCTTACATCTGGTCAGTAAAGACCACGACCAATCCAGATTTTACCAGCAACAATACTTATATCGCATACGACCCCTTCACTGGCAATCAACAGATACAGATCAAAAACGTACCTTCAGGCACTCGAACCTATGGGCCTAGCGGCGAAATCCTCATTTACGTATTAGACTGGGCTAATGGATGGATGGCTCTTTGGAACTTAACCGATTGCGGACTGCAGAACGCAGTTATTGGCACTCCTGACTATGGCAGTTGGGGCAACACAGCTCACGGAACCGCATTGGGACCAGGATTGGATGGAACAAACCCGAGATGCTACACATGGAACGTAACTATACCCAAAGGATATACTCCAAGTACGTCATTCTTCGCACCAATAGTGAGGGTTCTTCCAGACAGAATAATGTCAGTAACCTTCAATTACACACAGGTCGAAACCTTTGCAATAAGTACAGCAGCAGGATCAAGAGGACAAAAGCTATTCGACAAAACCTGGCAAGCACCAGCTGAATGGTTAGCAGGCACTGACACAATCCAATACGCTGGATCAACTAATCAGGTTCAAGGCGGCGTTTTCTGTCTATGGGACAAAGAACTAAGGCAATTCTATGCGTTTAGTACAGAAACCGGAAACTATCTATGGACAACCGCTTCTGAAATGTATCTGGACGCCTACGGATGGGGCAATGCGGAGCACACTTGGTACTTCGCCTACGACCACCTCTACTCAGTTGGAATTGCTGGTATAGTCTATGCTTACAATCTCGCAACAGGCAAAGCAGATTGGACTTATACAATGTCAGATGCGTACAATGAACCTGTAACTGGTGATAACTGGTGGGGCTGGATAGATCTGATTGCCGATGGAAAAATCTATGTTGGCACACTCGAGCACTCAGCCGAGCAACCAGTACCACGCGGTGGACCATACATCTGCCTTAACGCTACAGACGGCTCTGAAATTTGGAGAGTAAACGGCATGTTCCGCGAAACCCGATGGGGTGGCAACGGAGTTATCGGTGACAGCATAATAGCCACCATGGACACCTATGACCAACGTGTATACGCAATCGGCAAAGGCCCATCAGAAACTACAACAACAGCATCACCCAAGGTTTCAGTGCAAGGCAGCAGCGTTCTGATAGAAGGAACAGTCACCGACATATCCCCAGGCACTACAGAATACGCTCTCACAGCACGGTTCCCGAACGGTGTTCCAGCAGTATCTGACGCAAGCATGAGCGACTGGATGCTATACGTATACAAGCAGTTCGCGCATCCAGCAAACGCAACAGGTGTTCCAGTTTCAATCTACGTTCTAGATTCAAACAACAACTACAGGCAAATCGGCAATACCACAAGCGATGCAGACGGCTTCTACAGCTTCCAATGGTCCCCTGACATCTCAGGCAAGTATACTGTATACTCTATTTTCGGCGGCTCCAAAGCTTATTATGGCTCGTATGCGGAAACCAGCTTCGCAGTTGACCCAGCACCAACAGCAGCGCCAACCGTTGTACCTCAAGCAAACCTAGCAACAACAGCGGACCTAATGACGTACATGGCCGTTGTAGCAATCGCCATAATCATTGCAATAGCCATTGCTACAGTATTTATACTCAGGAAGCGACCATAAAAATGCCAAACAAAAACAACACTTCCCCCTTTTTTAGTCTTAAAAAGCAATGGAGAAAAGAATAGGGGCTGAGAAGGCTCTGGTTAAATTTCAAATCATAAATTAGCAATTGCATTTGCATTCTTTTCTCCTAAAGAATGTTCCAGAGCCTCAGCAAACCTTAATCAAAGCTTATGATACCGTTCATTTCTCGAAGTTTTGATGAATACAAGAAGCTTATTTTTAGCGTTGGGTGGATTTGAACCCTCACCAGAGTGGAGATGTCACCCGCAACTCCTTTTTTCTACTGCTTCTTTTTTTGGAGCATTAATGATTCTTGAGAACGAAGGGGCAAGAGGCGTCAGGACCAAGCCAATCACTGGAAGTCACGAACGCCGTGTATCTGCAGCCTGAGCATAATTTACTGTATGCGCATGTTTTGCAGGCGCCTTTCAACGCTTTCCGGTTTCGAACGTAATTCAGCAGTTTATTGTCGACCCATATGTCGGTCAGACTTCGTTCAAGAAGATTTCCCAGCTTTATCGGAGCGGGAACACATGGAAGAAGGTCTCCAGACGCGGTTAACCCTGCATAAGTTAAGCCAACAGAGCACCCACTGAAGCCTATCGCCATTGTCCTAACAATCTTGGATATTTCGGACCCGAATTTGCTCTGGAACATTTTTTCATGCCCCGATAATGCTTCGCTCACGGTGAAAAGCGAACCCTTTGAACGCTCATACCCAACGCGGGAGTAATAAGTCATTCCTCGAGCGTAACACTGCATGCCGCAACCTTGGGTTATGCTCTTGCTGAATTTCGCGAATAACAGCTCAAGAGATTTAATTTTTTCCTCCGGCGTCACATCAAGGTAACTAGCGTTTACCCCGCGACCTGCAGGTATAAGACGGTTAAGATAGAATCGCGTTGCGCCCAAATCTTCAGCCAGCTTCATTGTAGCTTCCAGCTCGTTGACGTTTTTTGAATGCAGCGTCATCGTAGCGGACACTTCATCAAAGCCGAGGTCGGCACAGTTCCTTATTCCTTTAACGGTTGCCTCAAAGCTTCCTTGTCTGTTTCTTAGGAAATCATGGGTCTCGGCGGTTGCGCCATCTAACCCTATTTCTACTCTTCTGATGCCTGCCTTAGCTAGTTTAATGCTTGTTTCTCGAGTCATGAGGGTGCCGTTGGAGGCTATTGTGCAGAACATGCCGAGGTCAGTGGCTCTTTCAATCGCGGCATAAAGGTCCTTGCGCAGCAGCGGTTCGCCTCCCGAAAAAGTGAGTATGGCTACTCCTGCGTCATTCATGTTCTCTATTACTTTGAAAGCTTGAGAGGTAGTCAATTCTGGATCAGAAGACATAGGCGAAGAGTCTTGATGACAATGCAGGCAGTTGAGGTTACATCTGTTAGTGAAATTCCAAACAACGGTTATCGGGGCACCTGCTGGTTGCGGATATTTGACTCCGAAGTTCGCGATGCCCTTAACCACACTGAGCATACACTTGCGAATAAGTGCGTCTTTCAACAACTGTTTTATGGTGTTGTTGTCGATTTTGAAACTGAAGAACAAAAACCGAATAATCGGCACCAAAGCAGCTGACGTCAACAAACACCTTTCGCAATGAACACTGTGATTTCCTGAATAGGCGTCAAAGACAGAGAGCAACCGCTCTTGTCCACATTTTTCGCATTTGCTTGCCAAATGGCAGGCAAGATCTTTCCAAAGTGGGTTAAATAGCAAAGTTGCTTTATGTTCAGCTTCAGGCATTTTGATCATTGTTTTAACCAGCTAGACCTCTAGATGGGGATTCCCCAAATTTGTATTCTTCAATTACGCTTTAAATTTTTGCGCGGTTCAATAAATAATGGGGTTGTTTGAGTTGCAGGGTTGCTTTATTCCTCAAGCTCTTTTTGGATTGCATCAACCTTTTTTGCAAGATCACTGACCATCGGCTTCATCTCCGTAAGCTCTATCGACATCTGCGCTAACGCTTTGGTCGAAGGTCTCTCCTTGTCCAGTTGCGCTTGGTGAGACTCAAGTCCAAAAGCGACCCCGAACGTGACAATAAAGGCAACTGCAACGAGTAATCCTACAGCTATGTTCGTACCCCAGTTTATCCCTCCGATTGCGAGATAGGTGGAGGCTATAATCATTACCATCAAACTCTTCATGAAACCTTTTAAGCTTGAATCTAGACTTGGATATTTATTCAATATTTAGAAGGTTCAAATGCATGGTGAAAGTTGAAGCATACGAAGTGCCTGAAGGGCTTTATTATTCTAAAGATTTTGAATGGATAAAAATTGAAGGAGACAAAGTTCGCATGGGCGTCACCGACTATGCGCAGAAGTCGCTGAGAGAAATCGTTTACGCCGAATTGCCAAGCGCCGGAACAGAAGTGAAGCAGGGCGAGCCTTATGGAACGTTGGAGTCTGTTAAAGCAGTTTCAGACTTGGTTGCTGCCGTAAGCGGAACAATCGAAGAAGTCAACGATGAAGTCCAGTCTAAACCGGAGACTCTCAACGAGGACCCGTACGCGAAAGGCTGGTTAATAGTTATTAAACCCTCAAACTTACAGGCTGACCTTGCAAACTTGATGGACTTTAACAAAGCTGTTGAGTGGCATAAAGCTCAAACCCAATCCAAATAAGCAGAAGGCAAAAAGCGGATGGCTAGACGCATTATTATTATCGGAGCTAACGCTGCAGGCGTTGAAGCAGCCTCTGCTGCACGCAAAAAAGACCGAACAGCCGAAATCACGTTGATAACACAGGAGAAGACTGCAGGTTACTCACGTTGCGGCTTACCCTTCGTCATCGGCGGACAAATCCCAAGTTTTCACGATTTGATTGTTTATTCACCAGGATACTTCCAAATGTTAAAGTTGAATTTGCGCAACGAAACAAAAGCCACTGCGATTAACACTAAAGAGAAAGCCGTCACAGTTGTTGACAGGGCAGGAGCCACCGAAGTACTGCAATACGACAGCTTGGTGATTGCAACTGGCGCTGACTCGTTTATGCCGCCGATTAAAGGCAAAGAAAAACAGGGAATCCTAAGCCTCCGCGGCATAGAGGATGGCGAGAAGATTGATGACGCAGTTAAAGCTGGCGCGAAATCAGCCGTTATCATGGGCGCCGGGTTAATCGGGCTGGAAGCAGGCGTAGCCTTAATCGAGCGAGGCTTAACAGTTACTGTCGTAGAGATGTTGCCGCAGATACTGCCCCAACTGCTTGACGCTGACATGGCGAAGCTTGTGCAAGAGCATCTGGAGGAGAAGGGCATGCGCATACTAATCAGCAAAGGTGTGGAAGAGTTTCTCGGCGAAGACAAAGTTACAGCTATCATGGCTGGCGGCGAAAAAATTGAGGCTGACTTGTTCATCAGCGCTTTCGGCGTAAGAGCAAACACTAAACTTGCCGTTGATGCAGGCATACCCTTAGGCGAAACTCGTGCGATTAAGACTAACGCTAGAATGGAAACTGACGTTAAAGATGTCTATGCTATTGGTGACTGCGCTGAAGCACCAAACATTATCACGCACCGACCCGTGTGCGCTCAACTTGGCACGATTGCTGTTAGACAAGGCAAAGTTGCAGGAGCAAACGCTGCAGGCGATTACGCGCAGTTCACAGGCATCTTAGCCTCAGCCGTAACACGACTATTCGAAATTGAGGCAGGCGCAACAGGCATAAGCGAAACAGCAGCGGCAAGAAACAGAATTGAAGTCGTCACAGGCGCAATCAGTAGCAAAACAAAAGCCGATTACTACCCAACTGCCAAGCCCATTAAAGTGAAGCTTATCGTTGAAAAAGAATCCCAGCGCATAATCGGAGCCCAAATAATCGGCGGAGAAGAAGTCACCCAACGCATAAACGCTATCTCATTCGCCATACAAAAACAGATGACCGTGCGGGAACTAGCCAAAGCAGACACAGCATACGCACCCCCGCTATGTGAAACATGGGAACCCATGGTTCTAGCGGCTGAAATGGTTCTTATGAAGTTGCGTTAAGCAGCAGCCTTTTTCTTTCTTTTCTCTTTGTTTGTTATCCTATTTGTGATGTGCCCGGCTGGGTGAACGGCTCAGTCATCCCGACAAGCAGTTTCCCAAAAGTGTTAATGTGGTTTTCCTCTTCAGCCAAAATTTCCTCCAGCAACCGCCTTGTTGTGTAGTCGCCTTCCTGAGCCGCAACTTGGATTGCCTCCTTGTAGATCTCTATGGCTTCTTCTTCGTCCTGCTCATCTTGTTTGAGCATTTCGATGAGGCTGCCACCAACGAAAATCGGGTCAGGTTTAGTTGTGGGTACACCGTTGAGGTAGTCTAAGCGTTCCGCCAGGCGTTCAGCATGTTTCATTTCGGCGATAGCTGTCTTTCGGAAAATGTCTTCCACGATGGCGCCGTCTATGCCTGTGACTTGGACGTGTTGCCACATGTATTGTATACTGACTTGGAGTTCGCGGGCTATTCCTTTATTTAAAAACTCTAAAAGTTTTTGAGAAACCAAGATTATTCACCTACAAAAATTAGGTCAGCTTAATATATAAATAGCGTTCTAACCAAGCGAGGAACCCTTATGCGCAGCGAAAATGAAGGCTCTGCTTGTTTATGGCACCGCTACGGAGCAACCGCTAAAGTTTAATTGGATAGAACCCTTGTTAACCAGCCGAACCCTCTCTTAAAACAGCTCACTATGAAAGGAAATGTTATGCTGAGCACCATCAGAACGATGGCTGCATTATGGAACGCTTGGAAATAAGTCGTCGGTTGAGTGAACGTGTTTAATGGAAAATAATGGCCGTTGGAATCAACTTCAAAAGCCACAAACCCAACCCACTTATTGAGAAAAGTCATGCTTTCAAGCATCGAAGCAAACAGCAAAACCAGC